>Ga0207828_100171_pt1 | contig 55880 bp, 53 predicted proteins | sample TtaePargueraPR_11_FD_187276 | JGI IMG/M metagenome (GOLD analysis project Ga0207828, IMG submission 187276) | Aerobic enrichment media microbial communities from Bioluminiscent Bay, La Parguera, Puerto Rico - Tt and P2 (3) (SPAdes) | ecosystem: Environmental > Aquatic > Marine > Unclassified ...
CCCCCCGCCAAACCCGCAGGCGCGCTTGTCGATCGCGCTCTCGCCGGCGGCGGCATCGGCTACGGCGGCGCTCTGTTCGGGGGTGAGCAGGAAGGTCGGGTGGGCGGTGAACACGCAATGCAGCTGCGGGCTCTCCCAGCGCGCGCGAAAGGCGCTGAAATCGCTCGGCTCCTTGTCCAGCGCGGCAGCAAACTTGGCGAGATTCTCGGCCGGGCCGACCGGCGCGAGCAGCCGCCGCAAATGCCGTGCGCGGCTCTGCAGCGCGTCGCATTCGAGTTCGGCGACGATCTCTTCGAGCGTATCGAGGCTTATCGCGCCTCCTTCGAGCGCGCGCGACAGTTCCAGCGAGAGCTGGAAGGCCGGGTTGAACAGCGGGGTTTCGGAGGTGCGCTGGCGCAGCGCGGAGAGGCGATCGAGGAGGTCGGCGACGCTCCTCATGCCGCGAGCCCCGCGGCCTGCCGCGCGGCCGCCTCGATCGCGGCCGGATCGGGCGCGCCCTTGGGCACGACCCAGCTGCCGCCGACGCAGAGCACCGGATCGAGCGCGAGCCATTCGGGCGCGGTGGCGAGGCTGATTCCGCCGGTCGGGCAGAAGCGGCACTGGCCGAAAGGCGCGGCAAGCGCTTTCAGCGCGGGAATGCCGCCCGCGGCCATGGCGGGGAAGAACTTGAAATGGGTCAGGCCCATGTCGAGCCCGCGCATGATGTCGCCGGCGGTGGCGATGCCGGGCAGGAAGGGCACGCGGTTGAGGATGGCGGCCTGGCCCAGCCCCTCGGTCAGGCCGGGCGAGACGATGAAGCAGCTCCCGGCCTCGAGCGCGGCGTCGAGTTCTGCGGGATTGGTCACCGTCCCGGCGCCGACGATGGCGCCTTCGACCCGCTTCATCGCGCGGATCACCTCGAGCGCGGCGGGCGTGCGCAGCGTGACTTCGAGCACGCGCAGGCCCCCTTTGACGAGTGCCTCGGCGATGGGCACGGCATGGGCGACCTCCTCGATCACCAGCACGGGGATTACCGGGGCGGTCTGCATGATCTGGGCGATGGGCTGGGTCATGTATGCTCCATGGCGAAGGCGGCGGCGGCGCCGAACAGGCCGGGTTCGGGGTGGATGATCAGCTTGACCGGAATCTTCCCGACCATGCTCTCGAAGCGGCCCTTGGCCCGGAAGCGCTCGGCGAAGCCCGAGGCAAGCAATGTGTCGCGGATGCGGTAGCCGAGCCCGCCCGCGACCACCACGCCCTCGGCCCCGTGGACCAGGGCGAGATCGCCGGCGAAGCTGCCGAGCGAGAGGCAGAAGCGGTCGACCGCGGCGGCGGCGAGACTGTCCTCCCCGGTGGTCCCGCGCTGCCACAGCACGACATCGTCTTCCTCGACCACGGCCCGGCCCTCGAGCGCGGCGAGCGTCTGGTGGATGTCGACGATCCCGGGGCCGGAGACCACCCGTTCGACGCTGACCCGCCGGTGGCGCTTGCGCAGCCGGGCGAGGATGGCGTCGTCGATCGCGTCGACCGGGGCGAAATCGACATGGCCGCCTTCGGTGGCCTGGACGCGGTAATAGCCGTCGCCGCTGCGCCAGAGATGGGCAACGCCGAGACCGGTGCCCGGGCCGAGGATGCTCAGCCGTCCGCGTTGGGGCAGGGGTTCGTCGGGGCCGCAGAGATGGAGGAAGTCATCCTCATGCGCGCGGGCGACGGCATGGGCGATGGCCCCGAAATCGTTGATCAGCGTGACCTGCTCGATCCCGAGCTGGGATGCGACCGCGGCCGGGCGGATGGTCCACGGATTGTTGGTAAAGCGGATCAGTTCGTCTCCGACCGGCCCGGCAATCGCGATTGCGGCGGCCCTGGGTACAGTCCCACCGCTGCGGCGGACGAATTCCTCCCAGGCGGTCTGGAAGCTGGCGAAATCCTCGGTGTGGAGCTTGACCACCTCGCCCATGGCGATCGCCCCGCCCGAGACGTCGGCGAGCGCGAAGCGGGCATGGGTCCCGCCGATGTCGATCGCGACGAGCCGGGTCACAGCCCCGCCTCGGCCAGCATGGCGCTGCCTCCGCGTTCGGCGCCGTCGGCAGACCGGCGGAACATGGCGAAGAGCTCGCGGCCGACACCGACGGCCTGTTCGGGGGGTGTGGCGGGTTCGCGGGCATCGAGATCGGCGGTGGTCGCAAGTTCGCCGGTCCCGGCGCAGACCCTGACCGGGTCGCCGTCGCGCAGGAGGCTCAGCGGCCCGCCGCCGAGCGCTTCGGGGGTGACATGGATTGCCGCCGGCACCTTGCCGCTGGCGCCCGACATGCGCCCGTCGGTGACCAATGCGACGCGGTAGCCGCGGTCCTGCAGCACGCCCAGTGGCGGGGTCAGCTTGTGCAGTTCGGGCATGCCGTTGGCGCGCGGGCCCTGGAAGCGCACCACCACCACCACGTCGCGGTCGAGTTCGCCCCGCTTGAAGGCTTCGATCACCTCTTCCTGCGTGGCGAAGACGCGGCACGGCGCCTCGATCGTCCAGCGCTCGCGCTCGACCGCCGAGGACTTGAAGGTCGCTCGGCCGAGATTGCCGGTCAGCAGCCGCATGCCGCCGTCCGGCTGGAACGGGTCGGAGGGCGGCTTGAGCATGGTATCGTCGCCGCTCGGGCCGGGATCGCGCCAGGTCAGCGAGTCCCCGTCGAGGCCGGGCTCGCGCCCGTAGGCGGTGAGATCGTCACCGCCCACGGTCAGGATATCGCGGTGCGCGAGTCCGGCCTCGAGCAGTTCGCGGATGACGTAGCCCATGCCGCCGGCGGCGTGGAAATGGTTCACGTCGCCCGAACCGTTGGGATAGACCCGGCAGACCAGCGGGATCACGGCGGAGAGATCGGCGAGGTCCTGCCAGTCGACCTGCACTCCCGCCGCGCGGGCGATCGCCGGCAGGTGGATCGCGTGGTTGGTCGAGCCGCCGGTGGCGAGCAGGCCGATCATGGCGTTGACCACCGCCTTCTCGTCGACGCATTGGCCAAGCGGGCGGTAATCCTGCGTTTCCATCCCCATCGCGGCGAGCCGATGGGTGGCGGCGCGGGTCAGCGCCTGGCGCAGCGGCGTGTTCGGCGGGACGAAGGCCGCGCCCGGCATGTGCAGCCCCATCATCTCCATCATCATCTGGTTGGAATTGGCGGTGCCGTAGAAAGTGCAGGTGCCGGGCGAATGGTAGCTGGCGCTCTCGCTTTCGAGCAATTCGGCGCGGCTCGCCTTGCCCTCGGCATAGAGCTGGCGGACCTTCTGTTTCTCCTTGTTGGAAATGCCCGAAGGCATCGGGCCCGAGGGAATGAAGATCGCGGGCAAATGTCCGAAGCGCAGTGCGCCGATCAGCAGGCCGGGGACGATCTTGTCGCAAATGCCGAGCAGGGCCGCGCCGTCATACATGGCATGGCTGAGCGCGACCGCGGTGCTGAGCGCGATCACGTCGCGCGAGAAGAGCGAGAGCTCCATCCCGTCATGGCCCTGGGTGACCCCGTCGCACATTGCCGGTGTACCGCCCGCGACCTGCGCGGTCGCGCCGGCCTCGCGCGCCCAGACCTTCATCTGCGCGGGATAGGCGTGGTAAGGCTGGTGGGCCGAGAGCATGTCGTTATAGGCGGTGACGATCGCCAGGTTCGGCCCGCGGCTGGCCTTGAGCGCGTCCTGGTCCTCGAGCGCCCCGGCATAGGCATGGGCGAGGTTGGAGCAGGACACCTGCGCCCGGTCCGGCTGGCGCTCCGCCTCGCGCGCGATCAGGTCGAGATAGCGGCGGCGGCTGTCCCGCGATTTCTCGACGATCCGCGCAGTGACGCGGGCGATCTCGGGATGCAGCTCACTCATGCCAGCTGACCCCGTCGCGGGCAGCGAGCGCGATCGCCGAGTTCGGCCCCCAGCTGCCGGCATTGTAATTGCTGGGCACGATCGCTTCCTTGGCCCATAGCGCGCGGATCTGGTCGATCCACTGCCATTGCGCCTCGACCTCGTCGCGGCGCACGAACAGCGTCTGGTCGCCCTCGATCAGGTCGAGCAGCAGGCGTTCGTAGGCGATCCGCTTGTGTGCGCCCTTGAAGGCGTCGGGCATGGTGATCTCGAGCGGGAGCGAGCGCAGCCGGATGCCCTCGCGGTCGAGCCCGGGCATCTTGGCCATCAGCTGCATGTGGATGTTCTCTTCCGGCTGGATCCCGATCACCAGCCGGTTGGGCACGGTCCGGGCGCCCTTGTCCTCGAAGATCGAATGCGGGATCGGGCGGAACTGGACGACGATCTCGGTCACGCGCTCGGGCAGGCGCTTGCCGGTGCGCAGGTAGAAGGGCACGCCCTTCCAGCGCCAGTTGTCGACATGCGCCTTGAGCGCGACGAAAGTCTCGGTATCGCTGGGCTTGCCAAGTTCCTCGTCATAACCGGGCACCACCGCGCCATCGACCGCGCCCGCACGGTACTGGCCGGTCACCACCTGTTCGGCCTCGAGCGGGCGCAGCGCGCGCAGCACCTTGACCTTCTCGTCGCGCACGGCGGTGGCATCGAAACTGGTCGGCGGCTCCATCGCCACCAGCGCGAGCAATTGCAGCATGTGGTTCTGGACCATGTCGCGCAGCGCGCCGGCCTGGTCGTAGAAATCGACCCGGCTCTCGAGCCCGACCGTCTCGGCCACGGTGATCTGGACATGATCGATATGCGCGGCGTTCCACAGCGGTTCGAACAATATGTTGGCGAAGCGCAGCGCGAGCAGGTTCTGGACCGTTTCCTTGCCGAGATAATGGTCGATCCGGAAGATACGGTCTTCCGAGAAGGCAGCCGAGACCGCGTCGTTGATCACGCAGGAGCTGGCGAGGTCGATCCCGAGCGGTTTTTCCAGCCCGATCCGCACCTGGCCTTCGGCCAGGCCCGAATGCTGCAGTCCGGCAATGGTCGGTTCGAACAGGCTCGGGGCGGTCGAAAGGAAGATCGCGAGGCCGTCGCTCGGCGCCCCGACCTTGTCCGCCAGGGCATTGTAGCCCTCGAGCGTGCTGGCATCGAGCGGTTGGTAATGGAGGCGGTTGAGGAAGTCGGCCATCCCGCCGCGGCGTTCGTGGGGAACGAATTTCTCCAGCGCGGCGCGGGCGAAATTGCGATAGGCGTGGTCGTCGAGCTCGGTCCGCGCGGTGCCGGTGATGCTCAGTTCGGGATGCAGCAGGCCTTCGTGGTCGAGCGCGCAGAGCGAGGGGAGCAGCATGCGCTGGGCTAGATCGCCCGTTGCGCCGAACAGGAGCAGGCGGTCGGCAGTAAAACTCATTTCAGGCGCATCCTCCGCTTCATGGCCACACCACCGCGATGCTGCGTTGCAGCATGGGTAACAGTTTCGGCGATTCATTGCCAGCGCGCAGCCAGCACTGCTCCGGTTCCTCTCCCATTGCAAGTGGTAGCGCTAACAATTGATAGAATTCATGGGATTAGGACAGTTGCGCCGGATCCAACTGCCGGATGTGCTCAGCTCCCGATCAGGTGCAGCGCCAGCGTGCGGCGCATCGGGCCGGCGCGGTGCTCGGCGAGGAAGATGCCCTGCCAGGTCCCGAGCGTCAGGCGCCCCTCGGTGACGGGCAGGGTGAGCGTGGGATTAGTCAGCACGCCCTTGAGATGCGCAGGCATGTCGTCCGGCCCCTCGTCGTCATGCTCGTAATGCGGGCCCTCGGGCGCGAGGCGGTCGAGCCAGCGCAGCAGGTCGCGCTGCACGGCGGGCGAGGCGTTCTCGGTGATCAGCAGCGAGGCGGAGGTGTGCAGGCAATGAGCGGTGAACAGGCCGGTCGCGATCCCGGTACCGGCGATCCAGTCCTGCAGTTCCCCGGTGATCTCGACGAGGCTGTGCGGCTGTGTCGTCACGCCGATCCGTGCGCTTGCCTGCTTCACCCTGTTTGCTCCCATGTCGCGCCTGGTCCGGGAATAGGGCGCTTTTCGGGCCAGGAAAAGCCGTGTGCCGCGTGCCCGACCAGGAAATCTCGCATCGACTGTTGCTAATGCAAATGACTCGCAGTAGTAGGCGAGCCGTCCGGGCCGGGGCGCCCGCCAGAATCGATGAGGGTACACCATGAAATTCCTGAAGCCGCTGCTGTTCCTTGGAACCGCTCTGACCGCCGTCCCGGCCCTGGCCGAGGACGCGCCGGCCTCCGGGGGCGAGGGAGGCCAGATCCTGGTCACCGGCGAGCAGCCTTCCAGCGGCGCCTCGACCAAGACCGACACGCCGGCGATCGAGGTCCCGCAGCCGGTCACGGTGGTCACCAGCGAGGTATTCGAGGCGCAGGGCGCGGTCTCGATCGGCGATACGCTCAACTATGTCGCGGGCGTCCATTCGAACCCCTACGGGCCCGACAGCCGGGTCGATGGCGGTTTCGTGCGCGGGATCAACGCGCTGCAGTTCCGCGACGGCATGCGCGATATCTTCAGCTATTACGCCAGTATCCGCGCGGACCCCTACAATTTCTCGCAGATCGAAGTTGTCCGCGGCCCGTCCTCGGTGCTGTTCGGCGCCGGCTCGCTCGGCGGGATCGTCAACATGGTTTCCAAGCGGCCCGATTTCATGCCCGAGGGCGAGATCCTGTTCCGTTACGGCTCCCACGGCCGGGTCGAGGTGCTCGGCGACGTGACCGGTGCGATCACCGATACGCTGGCCGGGCGGCTGGTCGCGCGGGTGCGCGATTCGGGGACGCAGACCGACTATGTCGAGGACGACCGGGTCATGCTTGCCCCCTCGCTGACCTTTGCCCCGAGCATGGATACGGAGATCACTCTGCTCGGCCTCTACCAGGAGGATGACGGCGGCTCGACCTCGCAATTCCTCCCGCTGGTCGGCACGCTCCTGCCCAATCCCAACGGCCAGCTGCCGAGCGACACCTTCGTCGGCAAGCCGGGCTGGGACCGCTACGCCGGGCGCCTGCTGCAGGGCACGGGCATCCTCACCCACCGCTTCACCGAGGATGTGACGCTCAACCTCAAGGCCCGCTATATCGACAGCGACCTGACCTATCTGACGCACTATCCCGACAGCTATTCCAGCCCGACCAACCCTTTCCTCGACGAGGACCAGCGGCTGATCGGGCTCTATTCCGACGGCAGCCATGCCCGGATGGAGATCTTCTCGACCGACAACAACGTCCAGTTCGATTTCGACGGCGGAACGGGGATCGAACACACCGTGCTGGCCGGGGTCGACTACAGCTGGAACCGCGTCCGCAAGACCGGGGGCTTCGGCTATGAGGTGATCGACATCTACGATATCGATTACGGCGCGCTGTCGGATTACGGTGGCGGGCTGCCGCAGCCCGAATATGCGTCCGAGGATGTCGAGCAGCGCCAGCTCGGCTTCTACCTCCAGGACCAAATCCGCCTGTGGGAGCGCATTTCGGTCGTGCTCGGCGTGCGGCACGACACGGTGACCTCGGACAGTTTCGGTGCCCGCGCGATCGATGCCAGCGCCACCAGCTTCCGCGCCGGGATCATCGGCGAGATCGTGCCGGGCGTCTCGCCCTTCTTCAGCTATACCGAGAGCTTCGAGCCGATCGCCGGCACGCTCAGCAATGGCGATCCCTTCGCGCCCAAGAGCGGGCGCCAGTTCGAGGCGGGGATCAAGTTCCATCCCAGCGAGAGCGTGATCGTCACCCTGACCGGCTATGACATCAAGGAGACGGGCCGCCCGGTCAGCGACGACAGCACGCCCGATCCGACCGACCAGGTCCAGGCCGGCTCATCCTTCAGCCGAGGAATCGAGCTCGAGGCCATGGCGCAGCTGCCGGGCCGGCTCCAGCTCATCGCCAATTACAGCTATAACGAGGCCGAGATCGAAGGCACCGGCTACCAGCTCGACAACGTGCCCAAGCACAACGCCTCGCTCTGGCTGACCCGTCCCTTCGCGCTGTCGCAGGATGTCGAACTCACGCTCGGCGGCGGCATGCGCTATGCCGGCGAGGGGCGCTCCTACGGCCCGGCCTTCCCGGACGGGGTGCTGACGCCCGACTATCTCCTCGCCGACGCCTTTGCCGAACTCAGCTGGCAGCAATGGAGCCTCGCCCTCAACGCCACCAATTTGTTCGACAAGGACTATTATTCGGCCTGCCTCGCCCGCGGCGATTGCTTCCTCGGCAGCGAACGCAACATCTACGCCACGCTCGGCTACCGCTTCTGATGGGTGAGGGCCTGCCGCTGTTGCCGCTCGCAGCCCTGTCGGGCATGGCCGGCGTGGCCGTGCTCCGTCTTGCCTGGCACCGGGCGCGGCGCTCGCCCGGCCTCAATGCCCTCGGCTGGACCTTGCTCGTGCTGGCCGCCATCCTCGGCGGGGCGGCCCAGGGTGCCTGGGGGGTGGCGGTGGCCAGCCTCTTCGCCATGGCGCTGGCCTTCCTCCTGCTGGCTTTCGCGGCGGGAAGTTCCCCGCCGGGGAAGGGCCGGGCCTCGAACCGCCGGGTGGCCATGTTGCCCGAGGCCGGCGAACCGCGCCGGATCGGCCGCCGCGTCGCCACCTTCCTGATCGTTGTCGCGGGCGGCCTGCTGGCCTCGATCGCGCTCGGCGTGGCGCTGCGCGCGGGGGCCGTCGCCGCGGGCTGGAGCGAGGCGAACGCAAACGCCGCCGCGCTGTTCGCCGTGCCCATCGCCTGGGGCGTGCTGGCTTTCGTCCTCCTGATGCAGGAGCGCCGGAGGGCACAGCTCCTGACCCTGCTGGGCTGCGCCGTTCCCCTGCTGCCCTTCCTGATCACCGGAGCCTGGTAATGAAGCTCGCCTTCCACAGCGACACCGTCAAGCACTCGCTTTCCGCCCATGCCGCGATCGGCCTTCTTGCCGGGGCGCTGCTCTATCTCGTCTGCCTCAGTGGGACCGTGCTGGTGCTCTACGAGGAATGGCAAAGGATCGAACAGCCCGCGGCGCCCGAAATGGACAGCATCGCCCCGGCGGCAGTCCAGCGCGCGGTCGAAAAGGTGCTGGCGAGCGAAGCGGGCGAGACGCCGACCACTCATCTCTATGTGCATATGCCGGTGGCGGAACTTCCGCGCGCCACCGTGACCACCGACCACCAGGCAGTGCATGTCGATGCCGACGGGGACCCGGTGATGCCCGAGGAGAACCTCTGGTCCGAATTCCTTTACGCGCTGCACTACAGGCTCAACCTGCCGACCCTGGTCGGGATCACCCTCGTCGGCGCGCTCGGCGCGCTGATGGTGGCGCTGGCGCTCTCGGGTGTGCTGGCCCATCCGCGGATCTTCCGCGACGCCTTCCGCCTGCGCGCACGCCAGACCGGCGGGGTGGCGCTGGCCGACTGGCACAACCGGCTGAGCGTCTGGAGCCTGCCCTTCTCGCTCGCCATTGCGGTGACCGGGGCGGTAATCGGGCTCGCCAGCATCAGCGCCTATGCCATGGCCCAGGGCCGCTATGGCGGCGATGTCGAGCGCGTCTATGCCCCGCTGTTCGGCGAGGAACCGGCAGAGGACCCGGCTCCGGCGCCAATCCCCGACGTCGCCGCGGCGCTCGACCATATGCAGGCCAATCATCCCGGAATTTCGGTGACCTACGCCATCCTCCACGATCCGGGGACGGAGGGGCAGCATGTCCAGATCGTCGGCGCGCATCCCGGGCGGCTGATCTTCGGCGAATATTACGCTTTCGACGCGCAGGGAAATTTCCGCGGCACGGCCGGCCTTGCCGACGGGGCGCTCGGCCAGCAGGCGGCGGCCTCGACCTACAACCTCCATTTCGGGAATTACGGCGGCCTGCCGGTCAAGCTGGCCTATATGATCTTCGGCCTCGCGCTGACCGCGATCTGCGCGACCGGAACCTATATCTGGCTCGGCAAGCGCCGCCGCCGCGGACATGAGGAACCGCGCCTGCTGGGCGCGTGGCACGGCGTGGTCTGGGGTGCGCCCGCCGCGCTCGTGCTGACGCTGCTGGCGCGCGCGCTGCTGGGCAATGAGGCGCCGTTCACCGCGATCTTCTGGCTGGCCCAGCTTGCCGCGATCGCCGCCGGCGTGCTGGCAGCCGCCCCGGCGCGCGGCCGGACTACTGCAACCCCGTCGACCAGCAGCTAGCCGGCAATCACCCCGTAGAGGTCGTGGGCGTCGGCGTCCTCGACCTCGACCTGCGCGAAATCGCCCGGCTTCAGGCTCGCCGGGACGTTGCGGAGGAAGACATTGCCGTCGATCTCGGGCGCATCGGCCTGGCTGCGGGCGGTGGCGCCCACGTCGCCGTCCTCGTCCGCCTCGCCGATCTCGTCGACGATCACCGGGATCACCTTGCCGACCTTGGCCGCCAGCCTGGCCGCGCTGATCCGTTCGGTCACGTCCATCAGCCGCGCGTAGCGTTCTTCCTTGACCTCTTCGGGCACCGGGTCGGGCAGCTCGTTGGCCGCGGCGCCCGCGACCGGTTCGAAGCGGAAGGCCCCGACGCGGTCGAGCCGGGCCTCTTCGAGCCAGTCGAGCAGATAGCGAAAATCGTCCTCGCTCTCGCCGGGGAAGCCGACCACGAAGGAGGAGCGGATCGCGATATCGGGGCAGATTGCGCGCCAGCTCTTCAGCCGTTCGAGCACCCTGGCCTCGTTCGCCGGGCGCTTCATCGCCTTGAGCACGCGGGGCGCGGCATGCTGGAAGGGAATGTCGAGATAGGGGGTCAGCAGACCTTCGGCCATCAGCGGGATCACCGCGTCGACATGGGGATAGGGATAGACGTAATGCAGCCGGACCCAGGGCTGTTCGCCTTCCGGGGTGCGCAGCTGGCCGAGTTCGCGCGCGAGATCGGTCATGTGGGCGCGCACCGGATGGTGCTTCCACATGCGTTCCTCATGGCGGATGTCGACCCCATAGGCCGAAGTGTCCTGGCTGATCACCAGCAGTTCCTTCGTCCCGGCCGCGACCAGTTTCTCCGCTTCGCGCAGCACGGCATCGACTCTCCGGCTCGCCAGCTTGCCGCGCAATTGCGGGATGATGCAGAAGGCGCAGGAGTGGTTGCAGCCCTCGGAAATCTTCAGGTAGCTGTAGTGGCGCGGGGTCAGCTTGATGTCGGGCTGCGGGATCAGGTCGACGAAGGGACCCTGGCTCGGCGGGGCGGCCTCGTGGACCGCCTCGACCACCTGCTCGTACTGATGCGCGCCGGTCACTGCGAGCACGGCGGGATGGGCGGCGCGGATCACGTCGGCCTCCTCGCCCATGCAGCCGGTCACGATCACGCGGCCGTTCTCGGCGATCGCCTCGCCGATCGCGGCGAGGCTTTCCTCCTTGGCGGAATCGAGGAAGCCGCAGGTGTTGACCAGCACCACATCGGCCCCGGCATAGTCGGGGCTCATGGCGTAGCCGTCGGCGCGCAGGCGCGTGAGGATCCGTTCGCTGTCGACCAGCGCCTTGGGGCAGCCGAGGCTGACCATCCCGACTTTCGGGGCTTGCTTGATGGTTGTGGCCATGGCGCGCGCCTCTAGCTATCCTGCTTCCCGGAGTCACGCGCCAAGATGCGCGTGCATTCAGGGAGAATAGCATGGGTCCCGTGAATTACCTCGCCGTAGTGCTTGGCGCCGTCGCCTTCTTCGCGGTCGGTGCGGTCTGGTACAGCGCGCTGTTCGGCAAGGCCTGGCAACGCGAGGTCGGGCTGAGCGACGAACAGATCGGCCAGGCCAGCATGCCGCTGATCTTCGGCCTCTGCTTCCTCGCCGAGCTGGTGATCGCCTGGATGCTCGGCCACCTCATCGCGCGCACCAGCCCGGCGCCGCATGTGGTGATGATGTTCGCGCTCGGCTTTGCCGGCGGGGTGATGATCCCGGCGACCGCGATCAACTACCTGTTCCAGCGCAAGAGCAAGACGCTGTTCCTGATCGATTCCGGCCATTTCATCGTCGGCATGGCGGCGATGGGCGGGGTCTTCATCGCGCTGGGCTAGCCGGTTCAGTCCTCGCGATTGCTGCCGTTGCGCAGGCGGATCGATTCCTCGGTCGGGATGATCTCGACCAGCATGTCGCCGGGCTCGATCCGCGCGGCCTCGGGTTCCCAATAGCCGAAGGGCTTGCCGCCGCGGTAAAGCCGCAGGCCGATCCCGCCCGAGGGCAGGTCGCGCAGCGAGGATCCGATTTCCTCCGCCCCCGCGTGCCGTTCGACCAGCTGGACCCGGCCCGAGATCGAGGCGAGGTCGGCGAGGTAGTCGGCGACATGGGTGCCCTCGGCGCTGCCGGCGAGCAGCAGGCCGGTGAAGCGGACCGGGTTGATGACATTGTCGGCGCCGGCCTGCCTGGCCAGCAATTCGTTGTCGTCGGCGCGCACGACCACGCTGATCGGGACGTTCGGCGCGATATGGCGGACGGTCAGCACGATCAGGATCGAAGTGTCGTCGCGCCCGGCCGAGACCAGCACGGTGGAAGCGCGGGCGATATGGACCGCCAGCAGCGTCTCGTCGCGGGTGGCGTCGCCCGCCATGACGTTGCAGCCGAGCGCTTCGGCATCGGCCAGGCGCTGCTCGCCCGGGTCGATCACCACGATGTTGCGCGGATCGGTGCCGCGCTCGATCAGTTCGTTGACGGCCTCCGAGCCGCTGACCCCGAAGCCCAGCACGACGATGTGCCCTTCGAGCTGTTGCTGGATGCGGGCCATGCGGAATTTCTCCCAACTGCGCTTGATGATGAAATTATAGGCGGTGCCGACGAAGATGAAGATCACCGCGAAGCGGATCGGGGTGACGATCACCGCCTCGATCAGACGGCTGCGGTCGCTGATCGGGGCGATGTCGCCGAAGCCGGTGGTGGTGATCGAGATCATGGTGAAATAGACGACGTCGAGGAAGCTGACCACGCCGTCGTGATTGTCGACCAGCCCCTCGCGGTCCGACCAGTGGACCAGCACCACGATCATGATCAGCGCCAGGGCGGCGAGGAGCCGGATGCCGACATCGGCCCAGACCGGGACCCGGACCGCCCGCCGCAGCGGCTGGAACCGCCGCGCCTGGACCTGCCGGCGGTTGTCCTCCAGCTTGCGGCCCAGCGCCATCTCAGCCGCCGCTCCCGGTCAGGACCGGTGCCAGGCCGGCAGAGGCATTCACCCGGCGAACCTTTCCGCCAGCGATCCGATCGAGGCGTGGTGGGTCAGGTCGAGGTGGAGCGGGGTGACCGAGACGAAGCCGTCGTTGATCGCCTCGAGATCGGTCCCGTGGTCGAGCGTGTGCTCGGCATCCTGCAGGCCGAACCAGAAATAGGGCCGCCTGCGCGGATCCTCGCCCTCGACCAGCGTGCCGCGGGCGTAATCGTGGAAACCCTGCCGCACGACGCGTACCCCGCGCACCGCTTCGGGGGCGAGCGGGGGAAAGTTGACATTGACCACCGTACGCCGCGCCATCGGCGCATCGAGCAGCGGGCGCAGGACCCGGACGGCCCATTCCCACGCCGCGGCAAAGCCGTGTCCGCCCTCGCGCATGGCCTGCGAGAGCGCGATCGCCGGGATCCCGGCCAGCGCCCCTTCCATCGCCGCGCTGATCGTGCCCGAATAGGTCACGTCGTCGGCAAGGTTCTCGCCATTGTTGATGCCCGAGAGGATCAGGTCGGGCAGGCGCTCGGGGAACAGCTTGCGCAGCGCGAGGTTGACCGCGTCGGTCGGCGTCCCGGTAACGGCGTAGCGCTGCCCGCCGAAATGCTGCAGCCGTACAGGCATGTGCAGCGTCAGCGAATGGCCGGCGCCCGAATTCTCTTCCGCCGGGGCGCAGACCCAGACGTCGTCGCTCAGCTCGCCCGCGATCGCCTCGAGCAGTTCGAGCCCGGGGGCATGGATGCCGTCGTCATTGGTGAGCAGGATCCGCATGGCCTAGGCTCCGGGCGCCAGCCGTGTGAGGCCGCCCATATAGGGGAGCAGCGCCTCGGGCACATCGACCGAGCCGTCCTCCTGCTGGTAGTTCTCGAGCACCGCCACCAGCGTGCGCCCGACCGCGAGGCCCGAGCCATTGAGCGTATGGACGAATTCGGTCTTCTTGCTGCCTTCGGGCCGGTAGCGGGCGTTCATCCGCCGGGCCTGGAAATCGCCGCACCAGCTGATCGAGCTGATTTCGCGATAGGCGCCCTGGCCGGGCAGCCAGACTTCGAGATCATAGGTCTTCTTCGCCCCCGCGCCCATGTCGCCGGCGCACAGCAGCACCTTGCGGTAAGGCAATTCGAGCGCTTCGAGCACGCCTTGTGCGCTCGCCACCATGTGCTCGTGCTCCGCCTGCCACTGGTCGGGCGTGCAGACGCAGACCAGCTCGACCTTCTCGAACTGGTGCTGGCGGATATAGCCGCGCGTGTCGCGCCCGGCCGCACCGGCTTCGGAGCGGAAGCAGGGGGTCAGCGCGGTCATCCGCAGCGGGAAGACGCCGTCCTCGAGGATCTGCTCGCGGACCGAATTGGTCAGCGAGACTTCGGCCGTGGGGATGAGCCAGCGGCCGTCGGTAGTCTGGAACAGGTCCTCCGCAAACTTGGGCAATTGCCCGGTGCCGAACACCGCCTCGTCGCGCACCAGCAGCGGGGGCGCGCATTCGGTGTAGCCATTCTGTGCCGTCTGCCGGTCGAGCATGAACTGGCCGAGCGCGCGCTGCAGCCGCGCCATCGGCCCGCGCAGGAAGGTGAAGCGCGCGCCGCTCATCGCCGCGCCGGTCTCGAAATCGAGCCCCAGCGCGGGGCCGAGATCGGCATGCTCCTTCGGCGCGAAGGCGAACTCGCGCGGGTTTCCCCAGCGGCTGACCTCGAGGTTGGACTCCTCGTCCTCGCCCTCGGGCACGCCCGCCTCGGGCAAATTGGGCAGGGCGGCGAGCAGGGCGTTCAGCTCGTCGCCGAGCGCCTTGTCCTCTTCCTCGAGCGCGGGGAGGACCTGCTTGAGCTCACCGACCTCGGCCTTGAGCGCCTCGGCCTGCTCCTTCTCGCCCCGGCCCATGGCCTGGCCGATCAGCTTGGAGGCCTCGTTGCGGCGGGCCTGCGCCTCCTGCATGCGGGTGGCGACGTCGCGCCGGCGGGCGTCGAGTGAAAGGATCGCGGCCGAGGCTGGTTCGGCCCCGCGGCGCTTCAGGCCGGCATCGAATTCTTCCGGATTCTCACGGATAAAACGCAGGTCGTGCATGGCCCGCGCCTATGCCGTTTCCGCCCCGAAGGTGCAAGCGCGCAGCGCCGCTGCTCCGCTATTCGGGCCGGCAGGTATTGATCCCGAACAGCTGGTAGAGCGGGCACATGCGGAACAGGCCCGTCGCCAGCGGGATCACGCCGATCCAGCCCCAGGGCGTTTCCGGCCCGACGAAGACCAGCGCGATCAGGACCAGGCCGACGATGACCCGCAACACCCGGTCGGTGCTGCCGACATTGATTTTGAACATGGCACTTCCTCCTCTTCCCTGCTTTTTGGGCGCGGAGAGGATGGGCCTGCATTGACGGGAATCAAAGGGCGATTCGGGCGAGCGGTATGGACACCTTGCCGGTCCGGGATTTGCACCTGTCCGGGGTTTGCAAAAGAACGAAAACAATATATATCGTGCAATTGAAAGGACAGGCAATGGCCACCCGCCCGCACCAGCTCGAGCCCGACGACGGCAAGCTGCTTACTTCGGCGATTGCGCGGATCGCCGGGTTCTGGGGGCTGACCAACGCCAAGCTCGGCGCCGTGCTCGGGCTTTCGGCGGCGACCGTCTCGCGCCTGCGTTCGGGCAAGGCCGAGCTTGATCCTGCGAGCAAGTCCTACGAGGCCGCGCTGCATCTCCTGCGCCTGTTCCGCTCGCTCGATGCCCTGCTCGGGAGCGACGACATGGCGGCGCGGGCCTGGCTGGCCACGCGCAATGCCGACCTCGACGCGCGGCCGATCGACCTGGTCGACAGCTTCCGGGGCCTGATGACCGTTTGCGATTATGTCGACGCCTACCGCGCTCGCGTCTGAATTCCGCCGCTACCGCCGCGATGTCTGGCGAGTGGTCGAGGCCCAGCACCGGATTTCGACCAACCGGCTTGCGGGCAGCCTGGAGCAGCAGCAGCGGCTCGAGGACCTGGCGGACAGCGCCAAGCCCGACCTGCCGAAGGCGGCGCAGGGGCTGCATTACCTGCTCGCATCGCCCTTTCGCTATGGGCACGGGCTCGCGAGCCGCTTTCGCCGTGCCGGCGAGCGGCCGGGCATCTTCTACGCCAGCGAGACCGAGCGCACCGCGATCACCGAGACGGCCTATTGGCGCCTGCGCTTCTTCAGCCGCTCGCCGGGCTTCCTGCCGGGCAGTCGCACCAGCGAGCATCTGAGCTTCTCCGTCCCCCTGGCGCTCGCCGGGCTGATCGACCTGACGCAGCCGCCTTTCGCGGCCGAGCGGGAGCGCTGGACCGATCCGGCGGATTATTCTGCCTGCCAGGATCTGGCCGCGCGGGTTCGCGGGGCGGGCGGCCAGGCCATTCGCGCCCATTCAGCGCGCGACCCCGAGGGGATCAACCTCGCTCTCCTCGATCCGGCCGGCTTTGGCCGCCCGGCGCCCGATCACGGCCGGGGCTGGCACCTGCGCCTCGAAGGCGCGCGGCTGACCGCCATGGCCGCCTTCCCGAGCGACGAGGTCCTCGCCTTCACCCCCGAACAATTCGGCCTTCCGCCGCTCGGCTGAAAGTGTTCCGGTAATTCGCGCTCTGGCTGTTTTATCTCGCCGCGCCAGTTGTATTTGGGTGGCGCCGTAGCCATCTATGTATCAGCTACCAGTCGTGATCGACGGTCTACGGCGTCCAGAATGAGAGACGCCATTCCTTCCCTTTCGCCTCTTAGCCGCAGCCGCGGCCAATCCCGGCTTGCTGCACCTCAAAACGAAGGAATGCCCGATGCTACTGGTTCAATCTCAAGATCGGCAATCAGTGCGCGCTCAGCATCATTGAGCGGGCGGAGGGTGGCGGAGGAATGGGCATACAGTCGGCCGTAAGCATCTTGGCCTAGAATCTCCTTGGCCTTTCGAGGATCATTGATCCGGAAACTCTGGACGATTGGGAACGCTACAGACCAGCGGAACCGCTTTGCGCCTTGCGCCCACATGTCCTGCAAGAGTTTGTATTCCTCAGAGCCAAGAATTTGTTCCAGCGGTCGGCTGGTCGTTCGTAGCTTGTGAACCGCAATGAAGCGCCCCGCACGCTCCGCGTGAGCATCACGATCAGCGACGTAGGCGGGATCATCATCAAAGCCGGGATTGGGCTTTTGAAACGTCTCGGTGATGTACTCGATGACGTAGCCGCTTCCGAATTGTCGCTGAATGGTGCCCTGGCATTGGTTACGTGAACTGAGACTTCCATCGGTCGGCGTAAAGCCGAGCCATGTCGTTCCGGGCAGCCAATCGGCTTTTGAAGCGGTAACAGGCGCGGGCAGATCTTTGATCTTCAAAGCTGCACCTGATCCTTCTTCATATACGCCGAGAAGAAGTTAGGCTCGATCGCGAGTGCTTTGGTTTCTCGAACGCCCAGCCGTTCCTCGATCAGAAGCTCAAGCAGCCGGTCGATGTCGAGACGTTCAATGGCGGTTGCGTTGCCGCCATTCATTCGATCGATCACTGAAGGGATCAGAATTCTCAAAGCAATCCTACGACCCTGTTTGTCGCTATTGTGCCAAGACGAAAAAGTGTCTGAAGCTGTGCAGAGGCCTGACGCCAAGAACGGGCAATGTCCGACTCCCACGGAGTCACGACCAACTCGAACGAGCCATCAATCAGGCGCCGGAACATGACGGCTGTGTCAGCATAATTGAACCCGCCCTGCGCAGCTGTGGGCAGATTCATTCGCTCCATCTTATTGTTGCCGTGCCAGGTTAGTCTTCTGTCGTTCCAAGTTTGTGCCCCACTACGGAGAACTGGTTCACCGATAAGAAGGTTGTGCGGATAGTCGTAACCGCCGAGCTCGTCGATTGCTGCGCGAGGTTGGAATATGTCTCGCTCTGACTGCGGCTTTGCCCGGCAATGGTCGAGAGCCTGTCGGATTGTAATTGGGCAAGCGATTGGCATCGACCGGCGCTGAGGCTGCGCCGCGTGCGGTTTCGAGAAGCTCGCGGGCGGTCTCCTTGCCATCGGCGCGCGCGGCATCGGTCGATTGCGACAGGGCGCTTCCCGGCAAGGCGAGGGCCAGTAGACAAGCGAAGAAAGGTGCCAATCTCATGGCCGGGCTCCTTCAAGCTGGTTGAGGTGATGACGGGCTGCAGTGGCACCGGGTCCGCCGCCTCCGGCAAAGGTCTCGAGAACGTACCCCAGCATACGTGCAGGCGAACCTGCTCTTCGGGACAGTCGCGCAAGGCATGGTTCAATGCCTCAATGCGAGATTCGCAGAACCGCCGACAATCCGCGACGCTCCAGTCAGGATACTTTTGCCAGGCATGGGCGAGACCGGGGTCATCGATCTGCAAATTCAAGCCCGCATCGGTGATCTGCTTGTATTCGTCGTGGAGGGCATCGGCCAAGGCGTAGAGATACGCCTCGTCGCTTTCATGGTGAAAACTTGGCAGCAGAACCTGCAAGGTTACAGGTGAGATTGCGGTGAGGAAGCCGTCTGTCGGTTCGAGCGAATGGGCCGTGAGCCCAGACTTGAGATTGGCAATGTCCGCAGCCGTTGCCTCCTGCCCTACATAGCTAGTCGCGTCCTGGCAGGCGAAGGCCTTGACCTTGAAAGGGAACACGCCGCCACGATCCGCGTAGTAGCCGGGAAACGCGCGGAGATCCCTCCCGGCGACCGAGGCACCGGGGTCAACATGCGGAGGAAGTTCAACTTCGTGGAATCCCGAGAGTCTTTCTGTGGCATACTGGATGAAGCTGTACTTGGAGAACTCGCCGTCGTTGACGAGGTCCAGCCCGCATCCCGCCTGCTGCCCCACCACATCGACAATGGCCGAGCCCAGCGTGATTTCCTCTGCATCACCCTTCGACGCATACTGACCGCCGAGGGCCGGAGGGCGCGGCAATGCGCCGACATGAGAGGTGACGATCTTTCCGATGCTTCTCTTCAAGACTTCCTCCTGCAGGGATCGATGAGGTTGTTATGACGATGGGGACCAGGCGGTCGACTAGCTATCGGTGCCGGCTTCATTCTTCCTCGGCCCCGTCGCCATTTGCGGCCCGGCCTTCAGTGTTTGGTTCGCGGTACAGCCCAAGCATTCGCAGGACGGTTCCATCACGGTCGACGAACTGATGCTTCAGCGCGGCAGCAACATGCAACGCGACAAGTCCGGCAAGAACGAAGCCGCTGATGCTGTGAACATCGCCCATAGGGTCATGCCAGTCCTGGGGGCCATCAAATGGCGATCCGATGGTGAACCACCCAAACGCGCTGATCGGCCATCCGCCGCTCCACACGTTGAGTGGTCCGGTGATGAGTTGTGCTCCGACAAGCAGGAGCAGCAGGGCATGGACCAGCCGCGCTGTCGCGGTCAGCCCGGGCTCGACCTGCAGCGGTTCCGGCTTGTGTTCGATCCACGACCACACAATGCGAGCCGCTATGATCAGGTACAGTAATGTGCCAAGCGAGGCATGCAGCTGGATACGCGCGCTTTCGACCTCGTCATTGGGAGCGTTCCAGATCCACCCGGCAGTCGCCAGCATCGCCAGGATCGCTGTGGCTCCGAGCCAATGAAAGGTGATCGAGACGACCCCGTATCGCGCTGTGTCGTTCCGCAATTGTACCATCTTCAACCTAACCTTTTCCCGCAGCCATCGGGATACGTTGTGCTAGCCGGCTTGCTCTGCGGCGAGCCGCTGTTCGAGCACGCGGCGGGCCCGCACCCCGGCCTCGTCCATCGGCAGCAGGGCCGGCTTGTGTGCAAACAGATCGTTGGAGTGCATCCGTGATCGAACGGCCCGGATCATCGGTTCGTCCTCGTTCTCGAAAGCGTTCTGGGTAGCGAAGTGCAGCATGCCCGAGACCTGTTCGTTGCCATGTCCACGATTGCGCCCTGCCGCCCAGAAATAGTGCGTCGTTTCTTCCGTCTCCGGAGTCAGGAAATGCACGGTTGGAATCTTGGGCCCACCGTCGGCCTCGTCGCTCACCATCCCCGTGTCGAGGTAGAGATTGCTCGGCGCGTGCCAGTGCATGTATGCGTGCAGGTTCGCAGCTTGCCGTTCGTTCTCCCACATGATCTGGAACAGGCCGGTGATCGGCTCATCCACGACATCGTAGAAAGCTCGGACAATCTCGCCATCCTGCTCGCAGCGGAAGGTTGTGCGCGCCGCATTTCCTTCCGAAGCAAGCATCGGATGCAGAAACTCGACGTGTGTCAGGTCGAGCAAGTTATCGAGCACAAGCTGGTAATTCGCATCCACGTGGAGGACGCCGTGCACCCATGAGAAGCTTTCGTCTTCTAGTTGCGGAATTTCGGGCAGCGAAGAGGCATCTGCCTTGTCCACGTCGCCTGGCCAAATCCACAGCATCCCGTACCTCTCGACGACCGGGTAGGTACGCACGGCGAGGCTGGAGGACACCTTGCCTTTGCCGTGCGGATTGTGAACGCAGGTGCCCGCCCCATCAAACTCCAGCCCGTGATAAGCGCAGGCGATGCGGTCGCCTTTTAGTTTGCCTAGGCTCAGTGGTGCGAAACGATGCGGGCAGGCGTCGTGCAGAGCATGTGCGATTCCATCGGCTGTACGGAACAGGACCACGGGCTGAGCCAGTATGGTGCGCGCTACCGGTGCATCGCCAATTTCGCTGCTCCAGCCGGCTGCGTACCATGCCTTGTGCACTAGAGTTTGTTTGGCAGTCGTTGTCATCGGGTCTTCTCTCCAATTCTTTTCTGTCGCTCGTGCCTTGGGGTGCACCTAGGAGCCGGCTTCCAATTCCAGTCGCCTGGCAATCATCTTCCTGAAGAGCGACGGGGCTTTGTCATTTGGAATGAAGGCCTTTGGAGTTGCCGGATCTGTCAGATTCCAGATCCTTTGCTGCCCTTCGATCATCGCGTGGTCTTCGGCAAAGGCAGCGTTCACGGTTTTCAGTACCTCATCCGCCGGAGGACCGCCTCCGAGGAATTGCCTCCGTACTCCTGCGCTGAAGAAATACCGGGTCCTTGTCTCGCTGATCGGCGTTACAGCTTGCTGGTCAAAACGTGCGAAAACCGGCTGGATGTCTTCCGGCGGGCGCTCGAAACTGCATCGTTCGGCAGTTCCGGGCGGATACATGAAGACTTCCTGCAGGAAGAAGCCGGGAAGCATGTAACGATATTCATTCCAAGTTTCAGGTTGGCCGGGTTGCGGATCGATCGAATTCATCAGCCAGCGCTCGATCTGCAATCCACCTTCGATCTGCCGCACACGCGGTGCATCTTCCGACCATATCCGACCCGTCATCGCGCCAAGTGTCGTCTCGTGCACGAAATCAAGGTGCGCGAGGTCGGTCAGATTGTCATTTACCAGCTCGTAGTTGGCCTCGTAGTCGATGTGCGACCCCGGAAATCCCTTGTAGGTTTCGTTATCCAGTCCGAATGCTTGGGGAATTTTGTCCTCATCCGCCAAGTCGGGATCGCCAAGCCATACCCATACCCAGTCGTCTCTTACTACGACAGGAAATTGCCTTACGACCGTATTCGGCGGAATGGTCTCAGTACCCGGCACCCGTACACAGCGGCCCTCTTTCGAGAATGTCAGCCCGTGATACATGCACTGGATTTCGTCGCCTCTCGTGCGTCCCATGGACAGTGGCGCATGGCGATGCGGGCAGCGATCTTCCATCGCGATCAGGTGACCTTCGGAATCGTGCCACAGCACAATTGGTTCGCCGATAACCGCGCGGCCGATCGGCTTGTCCGCTTCAAGTTCCGATGCCCAAGCCGCAACGTACCAAATGTTCTTGATAAAGGTCATTGTATCACATCCATCTCGCGGGACCATGCTCATTTACAGAGCAACCTCTTTCAGGCTTGTTCATCCAACAGCATTCTCTCTACGATACGACGGACTTTGACGGCTGGACCGTCGGCCTTGACCAGGAGTTCGCGCTGGTTGGCTGCGGCATATTCCAGCCGCTCCTCGACGGCGTCGATCGCCTCGGCATCCTGCCCTCGAATCTTAATGTCCGATTGGCGCTGAAACTCGTCGAGCTCCTCGCTTCCCACCCGGAAATTACGAACGGAAAACCCGAAGTAGTGCGTCGTTGTTTCAGTTTCTGGCGTAATGCCGTGAAGGATCCACAGGGAGCCAAGATCCGCCGGAACTTCGTCGTGGCCAGGCACGGCGGTTACAACCGGCATGCTGGTGCGTATCAGCTCCGGACCGTAGAAATCCGACACAATCCTGAAGTCGGCCAGCCCTTCGAATGCGGCGTTCTTGCCGAACATGTGATCTAGAAATGGGTTCCACGGAACCTTGCCGGAGCGAACCACTCGATAGAGGCTGGCGCCATCTTCTTCGTGCATCTTGGGGTCAGCCATGGAATCCCCACCACCTACGTGATGATGCACATAGGGCAAATGGGTAAGATCAAGCAGATTGTCTATGAGCAACTGGGAACGGCCCTTGAGGTGGCAGTAGTTCTCGGAAGAATAGTGCCAGCCATCCTCTCCCAGGCCAAAATCACCATACGGCGGGATTTGCGCAGGATCGCATGCGTCCGGATCGCCCATCCAAATCCAACACAATGGGCCTTTCTCAATGATCGGCCAGGTCGGTTGGCAAAAGCCTGCCCCGGTTCCTTGTGATGGAACTTCGATGCATTTGCCGTCGGAATCGAAGACGAAACCGTGATAACCGCAAACCAGCGCGTCGCCCCTCACTTTGCCCTTGGCCAGCGGGAAGTAACGGTGTGGGCACAGTCCATACATTGCGACAGGACTGCCATCTTCTTTACGGTATAGGGCAACCGGCTTGCCCAGGATCGTGCGTTCCATCGGATCGCGACTGATCTCATGCGAAAAGGCCGCGATATACCAGCGATTTCGAACGATGCCGGTGTCTGTTGTAAACGGGTACATTTCCTCTCTCCAGAAGATCTAGGCGCGTTGGGGCACGAGCCCAAGCAAATCGGCTGCATTTTGGCCGAGAATTCGTGTGGATGCCGCTTCATCAAGGTCGGCGTGGAAGCCAACAGGGTCGGTATCGCCCATGTCGAACGGGTAGTCGGTGCCCATGCAGAGTTTGTCGGCACCGTGCGTATGAACCAGACAGTCCAGCTGCTGCTGGTCAAACACGAGAGTGTCGAGCCAGATCTGTCGCAGGTAGGAGGAGGGTTCGCGAGAGATATACTGTCGACAATCTTCCCGCGCGCGATAGGCGTGGTCCATGCGGCCCCAATAGCCAGACAAGTAGCCTCCACCATGGGCAACGCAAAGCTTGAGACCAGGAAGCTGGTCGAGGACGCCACCGAAAATGAGGTGGCTGAGCGCAATCGTGGATTCGAGCGGGTTGCCGATGATATTGTTGAGGTAGTGTTCGCTCAAACGCTCGCCGTGGGTGAAACCCAGCGGATGAATGAACAGGAGCACGCCAAGCTCCTCCGCAGCTGCAAAGAATGGGCGCAACTCTGGGTCTGCGAGCTCGCGACCGGAAACGCTGGTGCCGATCTCGATGCCGCGCATTCCCAGTTCGTTCACGCAGCGGTATAGCTCCGCCACCGCCATTTCGCAGTCCTGCAGTGGTACCGTGCCCATGCCGACGAGCCGCTCAGGAGCCTTGGCTACTGCTTCGGCAATGCCCTCGTTGATTGTGCGCGCAAGGTCGCGGCCCAATTCGGGTGCAGCGAAATAGTAATATTGGCCGGGATTAGGGCTGATCGCCTGCACGTCCACGCCCTGCCTGTCCATGTCCGCTAAGCGCGCTTCAACCCCATTAAGTTTGGGGCCGATGGCCTGAAACATCCGCACATTAACGGCATCGGACGCCGGACAGGAAAAGGGCAGGCCGCGTGGAAGATCAGGCATTTCGGCCCGGATCGCCTCTTCGGCTGCAGCGACATTGAGATGCGCGTGGATGTCGACTACGAGGCGCTCACCCTTTTGGCGCACCAACAAAGGTTCGTGCGAATGGCGGGAGCATCCACCCATATCAGGCCGTTTCGTTCACTGGAAATGGTCCCCATGTCCAGCTGCGGCCCCCGGTCTCCTCAGCGACAATCTCATTGCGCTGGCGACCAAGGTAAGTCAGCTCGCCTTCCATTACATCGCCTGCTCGAAGCCAACGATTGCCGTGGAATGCACCATTGCCCGGAGGCGAACCGGTGCTGAGCAGATCGCCCGGCATCAGGTTGATGCGCTCGGAGGCGTAAGACAGGATCTGCTCAGGCGTGAAGATCATGTCAGTGACGGGCCAGTCCTGCATGACCTTCCCACTTACGCTAAGCTTGATCCGGATATCCTCAAACTTCACGAACTGCTTGGGCACGATGAAAGGTCCAAGCGGCTTGAAGTTTGGCTGATGCTTGCTGGCCCAGTCGAACATGAAGCGGACATCGGTCCTGCGGAATTCGTCGACGGTGCCGATGTCGTTCACCGCAACATAACCGGCAATCAAGTCGCTGGCATCCTCCGGCTTCACGTATCGCCCGGTCTTGCCGACAATCACACCCAGCTCCATTTCCCAATCCGGGTGTTCGCCGATCAAAGGGAGCGGAATCTCGTCATTGGCCCCGCACAATGAGGAGTGCAGACCAGTCCAGAAGTATGGCATGCCTTCTCTCGCACGCCGGTCTACCTCGGCCAGATTTCGATGGAAGAAATCCTCGTCGCTCTCGCCGGGCTTGCGGGCGTGCTGGTTGAACTTGTTGTGCGTCATCATCTCCGCAACGTGCTGCCGGTAATTCGAACCGGCGAACAACATGTTAGGATGCGAGACGCAGGCAAGGGCAACTAGATCGGCAAAACGCAGGTCGCTGTCATTGTTGTGTTCGGCGACATCGACAAGTTGATCGAAGCTCCTTTCCCAATCTTCAAAGATAGCGTGCGTATCGTGCCAACGATCAGAAAGATCTACGACACCACCGTCTGACTGCACCAGTGCAGGAAAAGCCTTTCCGCCCTTGAGCGAGTAGGTGCCGATGCCAAATGAACCATCTGCGAGGCCCGTGGCTGGGTTGAAATGCGTCACAATTAGAATCCTTTAAGCAAAATAGCGTTCCGGGCTGTCATCGACCCATTCATCCAGAGATATTGTCGAGATATCATGGTAGTTTGTTCCATCGGACGCACGGAACAGGTCGGTATCAGAAAACGTCTCAAACCGGGCGCCGTCTGGGCTACGCCAGACATCGAAGACATGACTGCCGTGTGGATGCCGTCCGACACCCCAGATTGATTCGTATTTCTTATGCGCAAGGAAGCGATGCGTTCGATTTTGTGCTTCGAAGTCTTGCGCTTCGAAAGAAATGTGGTGGCAGCCGCCGCGTTCGTCCTGCATGAAGGCAAGTACGTGATGATCGACGTATTCTTCTCCGCGATCGAGGCGGAAAAAGCCAACGATCTTTGCCTGGGGCTGGCCAGGAACATGATAGATATCGCTGCCAATCAGACCCAGGACATCGCCATACCATTTTGCGGTTGCGGCGAAGCTCTTGACGAATAGGCCAACATGACCCAGCCGCCAAAGCTGCGCGGGCCCGATTTCCCGTGAGTGCTGGTTGCGACCGAAACGCTCCTTGCGGAACGGCGTGTTGATCTGGAGTTCGTCGTAGGAGGCTTCGCTTTCACCTCTTGCGGCTCCGAAGATGAGAACGACCTCGTTCCCATCTGGATCCCTGAGCGAGACGGCGCGACCTCCACCGAAGTCCAACGATTTGAATTCTCGGGCGCCATGCTGTTCGATGGCCTCATCGAGAGACGCCTCGTCCTCCACCTCAAATCCGACCCCAAGCAATCGGTCTTGATCCGCCTTCTCGGCAATGTAGCTATAGCGGTCACCACCCTTGGTCCGCATCAACAACCGTTCGTCTGAACGGCCGGCTGTGATCAGGCCAAAATCTCTCGCGAAAGACTCGATCTCGTCCAGGTCTCGTACTGCAAACCTGACATGATGTATGGCCTTGAGCCGCATGATCATTCTTTCCCTTCGCTGCGGAATACGGATTTTTTGCTTGCGATGATTTTGGGCATCGTCTCGCATCACATGCCGATAGAAATCCAAATGGTGAAATAGATTGGCCACACCTGTCCCATAGACATCGTTGATGCCTTGCTGCTTTGGGGCGAAGTTGCTTTGCTCGAACGGCCTCTGACTGCCGTCGATCCGATGGTCGCAGCTTCGATGTCGGGCTCGAGCATTGGTGCGATTGCAACCGCGCCAATTAGGTCGGAGGCCATTGAGCTCTTTGCAAACAGACGGCGCCCAATCCGTTGGCATAGTCCTCTCCAGTAGCAGGCGCGATGTGCGACATATAAACATTGTCTATGCGTAGCGCTCATAGAATGGATTGGACTGATTCTCCCCATTTTGAGATTTGCACTGTGAAGGCCAATCATAGTGGCCAGTCATGGGAGATCATCAATGAGAAACATCCTACTCGCCAGTTCGGCTTTGGCGCTGGCTATTTGTACTCAGGCCGCGCACGCGCAGGACAACGATGAGCAGGGTGCAGATGCTCCTAGCAATTCTGACCGGGGCCAGGATAGTCGACCTGCAGGCGGGCTCAACGTCATCACCGTCACTGCACAGCGCCGCGAAGAGACGCTGCAAGACGCGGCAATTGCTATCAATGCGGCCAGCGGTGACGATCTGATCACGGCTGGCGTGGCGGACGCCAGCCAGCTCAACAAGGTCGCTCCTGCGCTTTATGTCTCCACCGGGGGCGGCGCGAACACGGGCTACTTCGTGCGTGGCGTCGGCAATTTCACGAATAATGGCTACACGAGCCCGGCTGTCGCGTTCAACGTTGACGGTGTCTACATCGGGCGGCCTTCGTCGACCTTGGCCTCATTCCTGGACGTGAACCGGGTCGAAGTCCTCAAGGGGCCCCAGGGAACGCTTTACGGCCGCAATGCCACCGGCGGCGCGATCAACGTGATTCCCAATACGCCGCAACTCGGTGTGGTCGAGGGCGCGGTGGCCGCCCAGTACGGAAATTACGATGCATGGGAACTGACCGGCGTAATTAATGCTCCCTTGGGCGACCAGGTAGCGGTGCGACTGGCGGGCAGCGTGAGTGACCGGGACGGGTACTTTTCCGATGGCACCGGATCCGCTGAAGACCTTGCCCTTCGCGGGCAGATCTACGCCGAACTGTCCGACACGGTCGACGTGCGCTTGTCTGCGGACTATTCAACCCAGCAGGGAACCGGGCCTGGCCTGAATGTCCCGGGTCTCTACGTCTTCACGCCCTTCAGCCCCGGCGCGACGGTCCCGAACTGGACTTTCATCCCGTCCCCGGCCAATGTCGCCGAACCGTTTACCGGCTTGCACGCTCCGCAAACCTTGGCCTTTATCGCAAACACCGCGACTGCCGCGCCACTGTTTTCGCCACTGGTCGATTACGCCTATCCATTCCGTGACGACGAGTATTTCGGTGTCAACGCCGAGCTGAACTTCGAACTGGGCGGAGTGGACCTGGTTGTCGTGCCTGCATACCGGCGCTCCGAACTCGACAACCAATTCAATGGGCCTCCGTTCAAGTCAGCAATCAACCAGGATGTGGCGGAACAGTACAGCGTCGAAGCTCGCTTGTCTGGAGAGATTGGGCAGGTGGACTGGATTCTGGGCGGTATCTATTTCGATGAAAGGGTGACTGGGGTGAATTCCTTCAACCAGTTCTCCACCGTCAATCACAACAGCTTTGACTCGCAAACGGAGTCCATTGCGGTTTTTGCCCGCACGACGTTCAACCTGTCCGATGATCTTCGTCTGGTCGGAGGCATCCGATACACCAATGACAGTCGGTCGATGGTCGGTGAACAGACTTCCACAGCAGGGGTCTGCTTGATTGAGCCCGTGGATGGTCCTCCCAGCTGCCCACAGGTCCCGACATTGCCCTCAGGCCTTACTCTGGAAGACACGCTTGGTGCTCTGCCTCCGGGTATTTTTCCGGCGGGAAGCCCACTCGATGCGCCAACTCCCTTTGGTTCGTTTCCCTATGGACCGTTTGGCGCCACGGGGCCGCAAGCCATTCTGGCAATATCTCCTACAACGATCGATCGTTCCAGAACTGATGACAAGATTACCTACCGTGTAGCGGTCGAGTACGATGCTACACCCGACAATCTTCTCTATGCCAGCTTCGAAACCGGCTACCGGTCCGGCGGCTTCCAGATCACGCTTGGGCGCGAGGAGTACGAGCCCGAGACCATCAACGCCTGGACGATCGGCTCAAAGAACAGCTTCTTCGACAATACCCTGCAACTCAACCTCGAGGCATTCTACTGGGAATACGAGGACCAGCAGCTTGCTGCGCTCGGCGTTGATGCGATCGGGAGAAACTCCTTCTATACTCGCAACGTCGGTGCCTCGTCGATCAAGGGCGTGGAAGTCGATTTCCAGTGGCTCGCTACGGATACGACGATCATCCGCGGTGGTGCGCAGTATCTTGATGCGACATACGATTCCTTCTCGTTCAACCAGGTCGACCTTTCGGACGCGACCGATCCGCCCAACTTCCTGACCCCTGTAACCGGCTGTGCCTATACTCAGGTCATGGCCCCGGTACGCTCGTTCGACATCGATTGCTCCGGCCAGCAGGCGCTTTACGCTCCCAAGTGGACCTTCAACATCGGGATAGAACAGGCCATCGTTTTCGATGCGGGAGAATTCACGGCTACGGTTGACGGACGGTATCGCAGCGACCGCCCGATCGGCTTCAACTATCTGCCCACCGGAAACAGCGGAGATGATTTTACGATCGACGCAAGCCTGTCGTTCGAACCGAGCGCGGTTCCGGTCACCGTCACCCTTTTCGTGCGCAACCTGACCGACGAGGCAGTTCCTTCGACCTACCAGCTGGGGGCAGGTAACGTTGTGGGATCGGCCTACGAACCGCCTCGCACCTATGGGGTCCGTGTTGGCTATGAATTCTGAGAGGGGCAATATGATTAGGCCACCAATCTTCGCGCTCGTTGTGGCTTCCCTTGCTCTATCGAGCCCATCGGATGCGCAAATTGCGACGGAAGGGGCGATCACGGAAGCTGCGGCATTGGACCAGGGGCGTTGGATTACTTTGGGGACAAGCGCAGGGCCTGTCCCCAGCCCCATAAGATCACAACCAGCTAACCTTCTCGCAATCGAAGGCGGCAATTACTTGGTCGATGCCGGTGACGGCGTTGCCGGTCAATTGGCGAAGGCTGGCCTGCGGACCGGTGACATCGACGGAGTCTTCATCAGTCATCTGCACTTCGACCACATGGCGGGCATCATGGGTCTGCTTGGCCTGCGCTGGCAGACCAATACCCGCGAGCCGCTACGCATTTGGGGGCCACCGGGAACCCGCGAGACGATCGACGGCCTGGTCGCCTCGATGGTGCCTGGCACGACTGCAGGCTATGGTGTCCCAGGGGCTGAGGGTGCCGACCCGCGGGATACCGTTGAAGTAATCGAAATCCGTGATGGTGCGGACTTCGAGATCGGCACCATGCGCGTTCGCGCAGTCGAGAACAGTCATTACAGCTTTGAACCCGGAAGCGAGCTGGACGGTCGATTCGAATCCCTCTCTTACCGGTTTGACCTCCCCGGGAGATCGATCCTTTACACGGGCGACACCGGCCCCAGCGCCGATGTCGATGCGCTCGCTCAAGGAGTCGATTTGCTGGTTGCGGAAATGATGGATGTCGAAAACACGATATCTGCCATGCGCCGTACAATGCAGAACGTTCCGGAACAGGTTCTGCAGAATATGGAGCGCCACTTGAGCGACCATCACCTTTTACCGGAGGACGTGGGACGGATGGCAGCCGCGGCTGGTGCGGGGGCGGTTGTAGTCACGCACTTCATGGGGCGCGAACGCACTGATCCGGGCCACGCAGAATACCTCTCTCGCATCGCCGAGCATTATGACGGCGCGGCAGTAATCGCGAATGACATGGACGAATACTGAGCGATGCAAGGTCTTAATATTCTAATTGTCGGCGGTGGTATTGGTGGGCTGACATCCGCAATTGCCCTGAGGCGCGACGGGCATGATGTCACCGTAATCGAAAAGGATCCAAACTGGTCGGTCTATGGCGTCGGCATTCTTCAGCAATCCAATGTCATTCGCGCAATGGCCGAACTTGAGCTAGTGAAGGATTATATCGCTGCGGGAGTGCCATTCGACAAAGTCGCGGTGCACAAACCGGATGGCTGCCTTGTTGCAGAAGTCCCCATTCCGCGTTTGATCGAAGAGTATCCTGCCAGCCTCGGCATTGGTCGGCCGGCGCTCCACAAGATTCTTGGCGACCGAACCATTGCCGATGGGGCGAAAGTGCGCCTCGGCATTACGGCGGACCAGATCGATGATCGCGGCAACACCGTTGAAGTGGTGTTTTCCGATGGGACCAGGAACGATTTCGATATCGTGATCGGCGCGGACGGGGTGTTTTCGCAGACCCGCGAAATGATCATGCCAGATGCGCCAAAGCCCGAATTCACGGGGCAGGCGGTATGGCGATACAACTTTCCTCGCCCTGCCGGCCTTGACGCACTGCATGCCTACAACGGGCCAACCGGTGTGGGCTTGGCCCCGATCAACTCCGAACTCATGTACATGTATGTGACGACGCCGGAGCCTGGACGTCCGCGCTATCAGCATGCAGACCTTGCAGAAAGCATGCGTTCGAAAGTGATCGATCATTCGGCGCCCCAAATCCGTGAATTGGCTGCGCAGATCACCGACAATGACGCGGTAGTCTACCGTCCGATGGATGCCATACTCCTGCGCGAAGACTGGCATGCAGGCCGCGTCGTGTTGTTGGGCGATGCCGTGCATACCACCACTCCTCATCTCGGCCAGGGCGCGGGAATGGCGATCGAGGACAGTATCGTTCTGGCCGAAGAGATCGGCAAGCACGAGAACCCATCCTCCGCATTCAAGGCCTATCGCGAACGCCGTTTCGAGCGGTGTCGCTACATCGTCGACAAGTCGCTGGAAATATGTCGCGGCCAACTGGGCAAAGGTCCGCTGGTCGATAACGCTATGGCCACCGCAGAGATGTTCCAGATCGTGGCCGAGCCCATTTGACCGGAGAATTGACATGAGCCGTGTGACCGAAATCCGCTATGTCGGCTACGGGGTCGAGGACTTCGATGCCGAGCGCAAGTTCTATGCCGATGACTGGGGGCTGGCCGAAGTCGCCTCCGAAGAAGGCATGGCATGGTTCAAGACGCATGGGAATGACGAGCACCACGTTGTGCGCCTGCACAAGTCCGACACCAATTCGATCGAGGTGATCGCGCTTGCCGCCGACAGCAAGGCCGATGTCGAAGCGCTGCATGGCAGAGTTTCCGAGGCTGGTTGCAAGATCACCCATGCGCCGCGCGAGCTCGAAGCGCCAGGCGGCGGTTACGGCTTCCGCTTCTTTTCCCCAGATGGCCTGCCGTTCGAGATTTCTGCCGAGGTTGTAACTGGCGATGCCCGTGAAATCGAGCGCTGGGAAGGCGTGCCGATCAAGATCAGCCACATCGTGCTGCATTCGCCCGATCACCAGGCCGCGGTGAAATTCTTCACCGATGTGCTGGGCTTCAAGGTGTCCGACTGGCTGGGCGATTTCATGTGCTTTCTGCGCTGCAATTCGGCGCATCACCGGATTGCTTTGCTCCCAGGGCCACCATGTCTGAACCATGTCGCTTATGACATGGCTGGCGTTGATGGGATGATGCGCGGCTACTCACGGCTTAAGCAGCGAGACATTGATGTTCGCTGGGGGCCAGGGCGGCATACTGCCGGGGACAACACCTTCAGCTATTTTGTTACGCCGGCAGGCTTTGTCGTCGAATACACTGCCGAGCTTGAAGAGGTCGATTTTGAGACGTTTGAACCGACTGTCTATGAACCCGGCCCGCGGATCATGGACCAGTGGGGCATCGGCGTGGGCGGTCCGCAGACCATGCCGCACCCCGCGCCCGATCCCAAGCTGTTCCAACCGGCCGAGGTCTGATCGATGTCGCTGTTCCAGCCATTCCCAAACTACGTCTGGAACCTGTCGGTAGCTATCGCGCTCGAAAATGGCGGACGCATTGGCGAGATCATGGACATGATCGAGCCGCTCAAGGCAAAGGCCGAAGCGGGCGAAGACGCCGGTACGGTCGATTTCCTGGCCGAATGGGTCAATATGGGCGACAAGCTCATGGAGTTAGCCGCCGAGGACCTTGAAAAGGGCCGTGCTTTCTCCGCCGGTGAAAAGCTCAAGCGGGCCAGCATCTATTTCCTCACTGGGGAGCGTATGCAGGCGCACGGTTCGGCCGGGCGCGAGGAAACCTATGCCAAGGCACTCGACTGCTTCCAGCGCGGCACCAAATGCGCGCAGGACCCCGTTAAGCGGGTCGTAATTCCATATGAAGGCAAGACCGTTGTCGGCCTGTTCCATCGCGCTCCGGTCGCAGGACCAGCGCCGACGGTGCTCTATTGCAACGGCCTCGATTCCATGAAGGAAATGCTCTGGCTGGGTGGCTTCGCACAGGCGCTCGCCAAGCGCGGCGTGCACACGCTGTGCGTCGACCAGCCGGGCACCGGCGAGGCATTGCGCCTGCAAGGATTGCCCGCGACACCCTATTCGGAGCGCTGGGCGAGCAAATGGGTCGACTGGCTGGAACAGCAGCCGCAGGTGGACGAGAGTCGTATTGGCATGACCGGCATTTCGCTCGGCGGCCATTTTGCGCCGCGGGCAGTCGCCTACGAGCCGCGCTTCGCCAGCGGAGCGGCATGGGGCGCCAACCACAATTGGCGCGAAGTGCAGGACAAGCGCATGGCGCGTGAGGGCGAAAACCCAGTCCCGCATTACTGGGGGCATGTCTACTGGGTCTTCGGGGCAGAGGATCACGATGATTTCCTTGCCAAATCGCAGGACATGAACCTCAACGGCCATCTGGACCGTATCAAGGTGCCCTTCCTCGTTACCCATGGAGAACAGGACCGCCAGATCAGCGTCGACTATGCACACCAGACCTATGACCAGCTGGTCAATTCGCCAAGGCGCGAGCTGAAGATATTCACGCCGCGCGAAGGCGGTGTGGAACATGTCGGGGCGGACAACATGTCTTTCGGCAACGATTTTATCGCCGACTGGTTCGCCGAGACCCTTGGCGGGCACACGGCATGACCTTTGTTGCCGAAGCGAGAGTGCCGACAAGCAATGCGCGCAAATATGCGCTCCAGCTTGGCAAGCATTGGCAGCACAACCTTGCTGTCGAGGAAGACGGAGATGTGCGCCGGGTCACCTTTCCCCGCGATGCACGGGGTGCCACTTGGCAAGGTGATGCGCTGATCACACTCGCGCCCGAAGAAGAGAGCCTCGTCTGCCGGATCGAAGCGAGCGAGCCGGGGCAACGCGACGGTTTGAAAGGCGCGGTGGAAAGGCATGTCGATCGGTTCGCGTACCGCGAGGCGCCTTTGCAGTACGATTGGGTCGACCAGTGAATTCATCTGAATCAATCCAGTCGCAATCTGCGCAAGCCGAGACAAAGCATGGCGCGGTTCTGTTGCTCGCGGCTGTCATGCCGACCATGGCGATTGCCTCACTCGTTCCGGCACTGCCACTGCTCATGCGCGAGTTCGGGGATGTCGCGGGCAGCGAGTTCCTCGTTCCGATGGCACTTACGATCCCGGCCCTTTGTGTCGCGATTTTTTCGCCCTTGGCCGGCTGGATATCCGATAGGATTGGACGAAGAAACCTGCTGGTGGTTGCCTTGCTGCTCTATGCGGTAACGGGGGTTCTTCCATGGTTCCTCGACAGTCTGCTGCAAATTCTCGCCGCGCGAGTTGCCTTGGGAATATGCGAGGCTGCCATCATGACAGTTTCGACTGCATTGCTGGGCGATTACTTCGAGGGCGCGCGGCGCGAGCGGTGGATCGCAATGCAGGTCGCTGTCGTCAGCGTAGCCGCAATTGTCTTGATTGCGCTTGGAGGCGGGATGGCCGAACTTCTTGGCTCACGCGGACCATTTCTCCTTTATGTCCTGGCCGTACCGGCGGCAATTGCATCTGCACTCGTCCTGTTTGAACCTGCGAGGCATACCCGCGCCGCAGACGCTTTCTCGGCCCCGTTTCCCTATTTGGCGGTGCTGCCACTGGTCCTGATTACCATTCCGGTTGGCATCGTGTTCTACACCGTGATCGTGCAATTCGGCCCGATCCTGGAGCTTTCGGGCGAGGTATCGCCGGGCCTGATCGGCTTGATCGGCGCTGGCGGAAACATTGGAGTGGGGGCAGGCACGCTCTTGTTCGAACGGCTGAAGCACCGAACCGGACCCGGCTTGCTGTCACTGGGACTTTTGATTGCCGGCTTGGGATATTTCGGGGCTGGGCTCTCCACCGATCTCGGTATGATCGCTGCCTTCGCCATAATCGCCTGTATCGGCAGCGGAATTCTGCTTCCCAACATGTTGACCTGGACCATGCGCCGGTTGCCTGCCGACATGCGTGGACGTGGCACGGGCATGTGGACCGGTGCATTTTTTCTAGGGCAATTCGTGGCGCCGCTGGTGGCCACGGCGTCGCTCGGTATTACGGGCGGGTTGGGGAACACCTTGTTGGTCTACGCAGCGTTGACTGCCGTGGGCGGCGTTGCGGCCGCCGTGGTCTCAGCCCGATCCTCCAATCGCGCTGGCGTGCGATACGGTGCGCAGTGAGCGTGTCTCCTGCCAGCCTCCCAATCGATCCGTTCGGCAAGACGTTCCTTGCCGATCCCTATGCCCATCACTCGGCCATCCGCGAGGCGGGTCGGGTCGTCTGGCTCGAAGCCATCGAGGCTTTCGGCATGGCTCATTACGACGAAGTGCAGCAGGTTTTGAGAGATCACCAGACCTTCTGTTCCGCACGCGGGGTCGGGCTGGCAGACTTTGCAAGGGAAGAGCCCTTCCGGCCGCCCTCGCTGCTGCTCGAGGCCGATCCGCCGCTCCACGATCGCACTCGTTCGCTGATGAATGGCATCGTTTCGCTAAAGACGCTCAAGGAATTCCGGCCGCTTTGGCGGGAACGGGCCGAAGGCCTGGTGAATCATCTCGTCGAGCGGCGTGAGTTCGACGCCGTCAAGGACTTGGGCGAAGTCTTCCCTATGATGATTTTCCCCGACACCATTGGGCTGATGGATGAGGGACGCGAGCATCTGCTCGACTATGCAACTATCGTCTTCAATGCTTTTGGGCCGAGAAACGCAGTCTTCGAAGAGGGCAATCGCGGCAAGGGCGCAGCGATCGAATGGGTCGCCCACGCCTGCAAGCGAGAAAACCTGAAGCCGGGGGGCTGGGGCATGCAGGTCTACGAGGCTGCCGATCGCGGAGAGTGCAGCCCGGAAGAGGCCGAGCGGCTTGTTCGTTCTTTCCTCAGTGCGGGCGTGGACACAACCGTCAACGGCATCTCGCACCTCGTACTCGCCTTGGCGGAGTATCCTGCAGAATTTGCCAAGCTGCGGGCAAATCCTCGTCTTTCTCTCAAGGCTTTCGAGGAAAGCTTGCGGTGGGTTTCGACGGTGCAGACCTTTTTCCGTACCGCCACGCGGGAGGTCGAGATCGGCGGCGCGCGCATACCGGAAGGCGCCAAGGTTCTCCTGTTCCTGGCCGCAGCTAATCGCGATCCGGCACGATGGGAAGACCCTGACCGTTTTGTTCTCGACCGAAATGCCAGCGGACATGTCGGCTTCGGTTTCGGGATCCATCAATGCCTTGGGCAGATGATCGCCCGTCTCGAAGGAGAGCTGATAGCGACGGCTCTTGCCGAACGCGTATCGGCCATTCGGCTTGTGGGCACGCCTGTGCGGCGCCTGAACAACACACTGCACGCCATAGAGAGCCTGCCTGTTGAAGTAGAACCAGCCGGGGGTGTCGTAGAGTGACGCGCCCTCTAAAGCTGTATTTCGCCCCCGGCACCTGCGCCCGAGTATCTCTCGTCGCACTTGAGGAAATTGCTGAGCCGTTCGAGACGCAGCTCATCTCATTTATGGCTGGCGACCATCGCAGCGACGCCTACCTTGCCATTAATCCGGCAGGCGCGGTTCCCGCGCTGGTTACACCAACCGGAGTGATTACGCAGAACAGCGCAATCCTGTGGTATCTCTCGCGAGCCTATCCCGATGCAAATCTCTTGCCGCCATGCAACTCTCCTGCCTCCGAGGCGGGGCAAGTATCGCAACTGGCGCATTTTTCTTCTGACCTGCATCCGGCAGTAAGCCGGTTCGTGGTTCCGTTTCTCTATGCAAAGGAACGCGAGGCGCAGGCCGAACTGCGCGCAAATGCAGCCGATAAGCTCGGCTTCCTGCTTGCCGCCAAGGAAGCCGATCTAGCCGCTGCAGACTGGCTGCTAGGCGGTGCGTGGTCTGTTCTCGATTCCTATCTTGGATGGGTATGGTTCCGTGTGACAGGTGCCGGGTTCGACCCCGAACCGTTTCCTTTGATCGCCGCTAATTACGCGCGTCTCAACGCTCGTCCCGCGGTCCAGCGGGCGCTGGAGCGAGAGGCACGGGCCCAGGCGGAACTCACTGCGCGCGGCGAATCCGTGTCCGGAGTGAACAATGGCTGATTCTACGACTTCCAGTTTGAGGAGAAATCAAGTGAAGACTGCACCATTCCGGCGCATCGTGACAGGGCACAACGAGAACGGCGAGGCGATTTTCCTCGAAGACGCTCCGCCTCCACGCGTGGTCAAGATCGGTGCGGAAGTGGGTCCCTGGTTCTACGAAGTCTGGAATACGACTGAAACGCCCGCGCATATCCGGCCTGACGGTGTTGAACCGGCAGAAGAAGGCATCAAGCTTGCGCCGCCGAAGAACGGCACGCGTATCCGTGTCCTGGATATTCCGCCGGAGGACGAACGCATCGCCAACATGACGCCTGAGGAAGCGCGCGAACACTTTGCCTCGATCGGCGCAGGCGATGCCTCCTCGCACAGTGGTAGCGGTTCGCGGCACGCCTTCATGCATCGCACCGAAACGGTGGACTATGGCATTGTGTTAGAAGGAGAAATAACGCTCGTGCTCGATGTAGAAGAGCGTGTGGCGAAGGCGGGGGACATTGTGATCCAGCAGGGCACGAACCATGGCTGGGCAAACCGGTCGGGGAAGAATTGTCGCATCGCCTTTATCCTGATCGACGGCTCGTTCGACGAAACTCTGCAGGCCTGACAATGCGCATCGTGGTGACAGGAGCAGACGGCTTTATAGGCCGGGCGGTCGTCGATGAACTGCACCGTAGGGGGCGGGGCGACGAGCTGCTGCTGGTGGACCGGAGTTTCCGCAGCGAGGTAGCTGGTACTAAGATTGAAATGGACCTCACCCGCCAGGGGGCGGTGGCTGAAGTCCTGCAAGAAGCCGATCTGGTCATTCACCTCGCTGCCTTGCCCGGCGCCGCCGCGAAGGTTGACCCGTCCCTTTCTCGCGCAGTTAACCTCGACGTTGCGCTCCAGATCATGGAGCAGATGGCAGGCAAGAGGGTGATTATCGCTGGTTCCATCGCGGTCTTGGGCAACAATCTGCCAGTCTTGGTAGATGATGACACAAGGCCCGATCCTGTCGGCCCCTATGCATCCCACAAGCGGATGGTAGAAATTGCGTTTGCTGATCATGTCCGCCGCCAGGCGCTGTCGGGTCTGCTGGTGCGGTTGCCTGGGATCGTAGCGCGCCCCGCGGCGGAGGGAGGTTTCGGATCAAGCTTCCTGAGCGAGGTATTCCACGCCGCAAGGGCAGGTCGGCATTTCGAACTTCCCGTTTCTGCCGCCGCGACAACCTGGCTGATGTCGGTCAGAACTTGCGCCCGGAATATCGTTCACGCGGCTTTGTCCGGTCAGTCCCAAGCCGAGGCGATGACCTTGCCCGCCGTCCGCGTCCGGATAGCGGATCTGGTTGCATTGCTGCGCGATGCCAATGTCGATGCCAGCTTCTCGTATCAGCCAGACGAGGCGCTTGAACGTGATTTCGGTCGTTTCCCGCAGTTGAAAGCACGTCGCGCCGAGGCATCGGGATTCGTATCAGATGGTGATCTGGCCACCTTAGGCGCGAATGTCCTCGCCGATGTCTGAACTGAGCGATCTATACGGCCTTGCAGGCAAGCGGGCACTCGTCACAGGGCCCACCAGCGGGATCGGCCTCGCCATCGCGCGGCTCTTTGCAGATGCAGGGGCGGAACTCGTGCTTGCCGGAAACGATGCACAGGCCTGCGCCGAGCTGGCCGATGAGTTGGCCGCTTTATCCCTGCCGACGGACGTGGGAAATCCTGCCGAACTGCAGCAACTTGCCGACAAGTGCGGCCCTGTGGATGTGTTGGTCTGTAATGCCGGAGTGTCAGGCCCTACAGGTCCGATGCACGAGATGGACGTCGATGAATGCAGCCAGCTCTACGCGGTCAATCTGGCGCATCCGGCCCGGCTCACAAGCATGCTTGCGCCAACCATGGCAGAGCGCGGTGGAGGTAGCATCATCCTTCTATCAAGCATTGCCGGCTTGCGAGGCAATGCGTCGATTGGACACTACGGGATCACCAAGGCCGGGATTTCCCAGCTTGCGCGAAACCTCGCGGTCGAGTGGGGCCCGCACGGCTTGCGTGCCAATGCGATCGCACCGGGTCTGATCGATACCTTGTGGTCGCAGGCGATCCTGACCAATCCAGAGGCGGCCAGCCGTCGCATCGGGCAGACGCCGCTGCGACGGCTCGGTCAGGCCGAGGAGGTGGCGGCAACCGCGCTTTTTCTCGCCAGCAAGGCCGGTGCCTTCATCACGGGGCAGACCATCGTTGTGGATGGCGGCACATTGATATCCGATGGAAATTGAGGAAAACGCACATGATCCTGGCCACCATTCGTGACGACACACCTGACGGGCAGCTGGTAATCGTTTCACCCGATCGCGCGCATTTTTCGCCCGCGCCGGTCAAGACATTGCAGCAGGCGCTTGAACAGTGGAATGAACTGGCCCCGCTATTTTGTGCGGCGAACGAGTTCTCCGAAGAGCTCTTTGAGGGAGAACTCGCCGCACCCATGCCGCGGGCATGGCAATGGCTGGACGGGTCTGTCTATGCGACTCATGCAGAATTGATGCAGGTCGCGTTCGGGCTGGATCCCATCGAAACGGATCGTCCGCTGATGTACCAGGGGATGTCGGACAAGTTTTACGGCCCGCGTGACGATGTCAGACTGCCGGACACGAAGTACGGGATCGATTTTGAAGGTGAATTCGGGATTGTAACCGATTTCGTGCCGATGGGCACCACGGCTGACCAGGCGCTCGACCATGTGAAATTGATCGTGCAGATCAATGATTGGTCGCTGCGCGCCATCGCACCTGTTGAAATGAAAACCGGGTTTGGCTGGATCCAGGCCAAGCCCGCTTGCTCCATGGCGCCGTTCGCCGCCACACCCGACGAGCTGGGAGCGTCATGGCATGATGGCCGGGTCTGCTTGGACCTGCATATCGAATGGAATGGGAAGCCGTTCGGTCGCGCGAATGGTGAACCAATGCAGTTTGGTTTTCACCAGCTTGTGGCTCATGCGGCACTGACGCGGGACCTTCCCGCCGGAACGGTCATCGGATCCGGAACGGTATCCAACCCTAACTACCGCGAGGTGGGGTCGAGTTGCATCGCCGAAGTTCGGGCGATCGAGACAATTGCAAATGGCGTGGCCACAACGGGCTTCATGGAGTTCGGCGATACCGTGTCCATGGAGGCAAGGCATGCTGACGGACGCACTCCATTCGGTTCAATCATGCAGAAAGTAGTCAAATCTTGAAGACGCAAGTTTGCATTATCGGCGCGGGTCCTGCGGGATTGCTGCTCGGCCATTTGTTGCGCGCCGAAGGCATCGAGTGCGTGGTGCTGGAACGGCGCAGTCCCGACCACGTGCTCTCGCGCATCAGAGCGGGCGTGCTGGAAAATATCACAGTGTCTCTGATGGAACGGCTGGGGCTGGACGGGCGAATGAAGGCTGAAGGCTTGCCGCATGACGGCTTCAATCTCGCGGACGGCGAACGCTTGATCCACATCGATATTGCCGAGCTGACCGGTGGGCAGCAAGTGATGGTCTACGGCCAGACAGAGCTGACCAAGGATCTCATGGATGCCAGTATCGAGCGCGGGCTCAAGGTAGTCTATGGTGCAGACGACGCGGCGCTGCACGATGTTGCGGGAGATGCGCCCCATGTGACCTACAGGAAGGACGGTAGCGAGCATCGCGTGGACTGCCGCTTCATCGTCGGTTGTGACGGCTTCCACGGGCCTAGCCGCAAGGCCATTCCTCTCAGCGTCGGCAGGGAGTATGAACGCGTCTATCCCTTCGGCTGGCTCGGCATCCTGGCAGACGTGCCGCCCTGCAACCACGAGCTGATCTATGCCAATCATGAACGCGGCTTTGCGCTCGCTTCCATGCGTAGCGAGACGCGCAGCCGTTACTATGTTGACGTTCCACTGACCGATAAGGTGGAGGACTGGAGCGATTATCGCCTGTGGGACGAATTGGCGATCCGGCTCGGCCCCGAAACAGCTGCCAACATCACCCGCGGCCCGGCTCTCGAGAAAAGCATCGCGCCCCTGAGAAGCTTCGTCTTTTCGCCCATGCGGTATGGCAGCCTGATGCTGTGCGGCGACAGCGCGCATATCGTTCCTCCGACGGGCGCCAAGGGCCTCAACCTGGCGGCCAGCGATGTGCATTATGCCGCCGCCGCGCTGACCGGCTTCTTCAACAGTTCTGACAATGATGCGGTGTCTGCCTATTCGGACACGGCGCTGGCGCGTGTTTGGAAGGCGGAACGCTTCAGTTGGTCGCTCACCAAGTTGATGCATCGATTTCCTGAAGATGGGGCGTTCGAGCGAGCCATGCAGATTGCCGAACTCGCCTATATCTCATCTAGTCGAGCCGCGAGGACAACGATTGCGGAAAATTACGTCGGGCTGCCGGTGTAGTTCTATGCAAAAGCTCTACCCCTCAGCCGAAGCTGCACTGGACGGATTGTTGCGCGATGACATGCTGATCGCGGCGGGCGGTTTCGGCCTGTGCGGCATTCCCGAACGTCTGCTGACCGCCATTCGCGACAGCGGGGTGAAGGGCCTGACCTTCGCCTCCAACAATGCCGGGATCGACAATGAGGGCATCGGCATGTTGCTGCGCACGAAACAGGTGAAGAAGATGATCTCCTCCTATGTCGGCGAGAACAAGGAGTTCGAGCGGCAGTTCCTTTCCGGCGAATTGGAGGTGGAGTTCTGCCCGCAAGGCACTCTGGCCGAACGCATGCGCGCAGGCGGCGCGGGAATTCCCGGCTTCTACACCAGGACCGGCGTCGGCACGCAGGTAGCCGAGGGGAAGGAAGTGAAGAGCTTCGGCGACGAGGATTACATCCTCGAGCGCGGGATCTTCGCCGACCTTTCGATCGTCAAGGCGTGGAAGGCGGACACAACGGGCAACCTCGTCTTCCGCAAGACCGCACGCAATTTCAACCTGCCCGCCGCGACCTGTGGGCGTAGCTGCGTGGTCGAGGTCGAAGAAGTCGTCCCCGCCGGATCGCTCGATCCCGACTGCATGCACCTGCCCGGCGTCTATGTGCAGCGCATGATTATTGGTGCGCCCTATGACAAGAAGATCGAATTCCGTACTGTTCGTGAAAGGATGGAAGCATGAACGCTTCAAGCCCGAAGGCTTTGGACTCCCGGTGCACCTTTTCCGGACCCGCTGAAAACGAAGCTCCGCAACTGTCTGTGTTGGAGCAGAGGATTGAGAATCTAGAGCGCATGCTGAGCTCAAAGTGCGACACCATCGTAAGGTTGCAAAAGCGAGTTCATCGTCTTGAGGGTCAAGTCGATGGTCAAGAGCCCTGGTGATGCCCTGGACCCGCGATGAAATGGCCGCCCGCGCGGCGCGCGAACTGCAGGACGGCTTCAACGTCAATCTCGGCATCGGCATTCCCACGCTGGTCGCCAACCAGATTCCCGTAGGCATGCAGGTGACGCTGCAGAGCGAGAACGGCATGCTCGGCATCGGCCCCTTCCCTTATCCCGACGAGGTCGATGCAGACCTGATCAATGCTGGCAAGCAGACGATCAGCGAACTGCCGCATTCGGCCTATTTCGACAGCGCGGCGAGCTTTGCCATGATCCGCGGCGGGCATATCGACCTCACCGTGCTCGGGGCGATGGAGGTTTCCGAAAGGGGCGACATCGCCAACTGGATGATTCCAGGCAAGATGGTGAAGGGCATGGGCGGCGCGATGGACCTGGTCGCGGGGGTCAAGAAGATCATCGTGGTGATGGAACACACCAGCAAGCATGGCGAGCCGAAGTTCATCCCCCAATGCACGTTGCCGCTGACCGGACAGAACGTGGTCGACATGATCATCACCGATCTCTGCGTATTCCAGCGGCCCGATCACAACTCTCCCTTCGGGCTGGTTGAGCTGGCGCCGGGCGTGACGGCGGGGGAAGTGGCCGCAAAGACCAGCGCCCGATACATTTAAGACTAATAATCAAGGAATTACCATGAAAACCCGTGCAGCCGTAGCATTCGAAGCCAAGAAGGCCTTGGAGATCGTCGAAGTCGATCTGGAAGGGCCGAAGGAGGGCGAGGTGCTGGTGGAGATCATGGCCACCGGCATCTGCCACACCGATGCCTACACGCTGGACGGGTTCGATAGCGAAGGCATCTTCCCCTCGATCCTGGGTCATGAAGGCGCAGGCATCGTGCGCGAAGTTGGCCCCGGCGTCACCTCGGTGAAGCCCGGCGATCACGTGATCCCGCTCTACACGCCAGAATGTCGTCAGTGTAAATCGTGCCTTAGCGGCAAGACGAACCTGTGCACCGCGATCCGCGCCACGCAGGGCAAGGGCCTGATGCCCGACGGCACCACGCGCTTCTCCTACAAGGGTCAGCCGATCTACCACTACATGGGTTGCTCGACCTTCTCGAACTTCACCGTGCTGCCCGAAATCGCGGTCGCCAAGATCCGCAAGGACGCACCTTTCCAGTCCAGCTGCTACATCGGTTGCGGTGTGACCACGGGCGTGGGCGCTGTCACCAACACCGCCAAAGTGCAGGTCGGCGACAATGTGGTGGTCTTCGGCCTTGGCGGCATCGGTCTGAACGTGATCCAGGGTGCCCGCCTTGCGGGGGCCAACAAGATCATCGCCGTGGATATCAACCCGGACAGGGAAGAGTGGGGCCGCAAGTTCGGCATGACCAACTTCCTCAATTCCAAGGGCATGAGCCGCGAAGATACCGTGGCCAAGATCGTCGAGATGACCGATGGCGGAGCGGACTACACCTTCGATGCCACCGGAAATACCGAGGTGATGCGCACCGCACTTGAGGCCTGCCACCGCGGCTGGGGCACCAGCATCATCATTGGCGTGGCCGAAGCGGGCAAGGAAATCGCCACCCGCCCGTTCCAGCTCGTCACCGGGCGCAACTGGCGCGGCACGGCGTTCGGCGGGGCCAAGGGGCGCACCGACGTGCCCAAGATCGTCGATATGTACATGACCGGCAAGATCGAGATTGACCCGATGATCACCCATGTCATGGGCCTCGAAGAGATCAATACCGGCTTCGACCTGATGCACGAGGGCAAGTCGATCCGCTCGGTCGTCGTGTTCTAATGAAGATGGTTCCGCACTTACGTGTGGAACCAGGTGCCGTCCTGCCTCCGAATCCTCTCCCCAAAGGGGCAGGGCGCCGCCTCTTGCAACTCCTGAAAGAAGAGAGGGAACCAATTTGGGCAAGATAACGGTAACAACACGGGAAGGCGACGATCTCGAACTGGACCTAAGGCCGGGTGTGTCGCTGATGGAAGTAATCAGGGATGCAGGCGTGGACGAGCTTCTCGCCCTGTGTGGCGGCTGTTGTTCGTGCGCGACCTGCCATGTGCATGTCGATGCTGAATACTTCGATAGATTGCCGCCGATGAGCGATGACGAGGACGACCTGCTCGACAGTTCGGACCATCGAGGCGAGACCTCGCGTCTTTCATGCCAGATCCCTCTGACAGAAGATCTGGCAGGTTTGCGCGTTCGCATAGCCGAGGAAGACTAGGCGACCATGGACCATTATGACGCCTTGATCGTTGGCACTGGACACGGCGGTGCCCAGACCGCCATTGCGCTGCGTCAGCAGGGCTTCGATGGAACGATTGCCATGATCGGCAAGGACAACGAGCCACCCTACGAGCGTCCGCCACTTTCGAAGGAATACCTTGCCCGCGACAAGACCTTCGAGAGGATCATGATCCGTCCCGAGAGCTTCTGGGCTGACAAGAAGGTTGATCTCTTGCTGCAGGCAGAGGTCGTTGCCATTGATCCGGACACCAGGACCGTTTCCCTCGAGGACGGACGGCAGATCGGTTACGGCGACCTGATCTGGTCGGCCGGCGGATCGCCACGAAGACTTACCTGTTCCGGAGCCGAGCTTGCCGGTGTGCACTCGGTCCGCGACAAGGCGGATGTCGATGCGATCATGGCGCAACTGGATAGCGGTGCGCGGCACGCAGTGGTTATCGGAGGAGGCTACATCGGCCTGGAGGCGGCTGCCGTTCTCAGAAAGCTCGATTGCGAGGTGGTCCTGCTCGAGGCCTTGCCAAGAGTGCTGGCACGCGTTGCAGGCGAGGAGATCTCTCGCTTCACGGAAAGCGAACACCGTGCACACGGCGTGGACCTGCGACTGGATACCAAGGTCGACTGCCTGGAAGGTGACGCGGGAGTGGTTACAGGCGTCAGACTTGGCGATGGCGAGGTCCTGTCCTGCGATCTAGTCATCGTCGGCATCGGCATTGTCCCGACCCTAGGGCCGCTGCAGGAAGCAGGAGCAGGCATCAGCAATGGCGTGGAGGTGGATCAGAATTGCAGGACAAGCCTTTCGCATGTCTATGCGATTGGCGATTGTGCCTGTCATGCGAACGACTATGCCGGTGGCGAGATGGTCCGCCTCGAAAGTGTGCAGAATGCCAATGACATGGCGACGACGGCTGCCAAGGCGATCTGCGGCAAGCCGGAGCCATATACAGCAACTCCATGGTTCTGGTCGAACCAGTACGATCTGAAGCTTCAGACTGTTGGGCTCAATCTCGGTTATGACACCACCGTGGTGCGGGGCGATCCAGAGCAGCGTAGCTTCTCGGTTGTCTATCTCAAGGAGGGCCGGGTTATCGCTCTCGACTGCGTGAACGCGATGAAAGATTACGTCCAGGCGAAAAAGCTTGTGGAAGCCAGTGCTGAAATCGCTCCGAATTTGCTTGCTAATAGTAACGTTCCTCTCAAAGAAATGCTCTGCACAGGGATATTGTTGGACCCAAGTCCAAACGATCGATGAAGCATTTCGTGAACTTTGCGAGTGCACCGTCAAGCAGATGTGAATTTGCCCGCCGCGTGGTCAATGGCGGTGATCAATGCAGAATTCTCGGACCCATGCCCACGATGGCGATGAGTCGGGAGCTCGTGATTTGGATAGTTTATGTGATGACAGGTCGCCATTGACCATGTTTATGGTACGGTGCATCATGAGATTCGATAAGCTTGACTTGAACCTGTTGGTCGCGCTCGACGCCCTCATCACTGAGCAAAGTGTCACGGGGGCGTCAAAGGTGCTCTTCCTCAGCCAGCCGGCAGTGACGGCGGCACTCAACCGATTGCGCGACTATTTTGACGATGACTTGCTAGTGCTTGAGGGACGCCAGATGCGTCTCACATTCCGAGCGGAGCAGTTGGCAGAGCCGGTCAGGCAGGCGCTTGCGCTGATACGAAGCGAGATCACCCAGCCTAGCGAGTTCGAGCCGTCAACTTCGACGCGCAAGTTCGTAGTAATTTCTTCGGACTACCTGCAATCGGTACTACTTGCTGACGTTATTGCCGACGTCGCACGTGAAGCGCCCAACGTGATGTTGGAGTTGGTGCGACCGAGCGGAGATGCGGAAGAGCGATTTGAAAGGTCTGAAGTTGATTTGATGGCAACGGTGAAGCCGTTCGCGCTCAAGCATCACCCGAGCATTTCACTCTTCAGGGACGAGCACGTACTCGTCACGTGGAATCAATCACACTTTGAGGACGCTATTACCGTCGATGAATTTCTGGATGCCGGCCATGTTGCGACCACTTTTGGGCGCGATCGTCGACCGGCGCTTTCAGAGATATCGATGGATGACATTCGAGAAAAAAGGCGCGTCGAACTGTTGGTGCCAAGCTTTTCAGCCTTGGCTCAATCAGTCATAGGAACTCATCGGATTGCGACGATGCACCGCAAACTCGCCGAACATTTCCTGCCTCATTATCCCATCAGACTTCATTCGGTGCCCATTCCAATCGCGCCGATCGAAGAGATGCTTCAATGGCATCGGCTCAGAGTTAGAGACTCGGGATTGAGCTGGCTTAAAGACATTGTTTTGGCGCGTAGCGAGTCGAAGTTCGGGAAGCCCATCAAAAGCACTGATAGTTAGGCCATTTGAATTTGATTGGACGAATGGCAATCCCTCCGTCATCAATTCCTTCGTAGGAAAGAGAGAAGATGGTGACGCAGTGACGTTCCCAAAGGCAATCGTCGGCGCATAGCCACCATTATTGGTCGCGCGGCATAAGGATTTGCGAATTTCACTCTGTCGGCCAACATCGCGCGGCCTGTCACGCAGATGGAGTTCGAGTGAGGCGAGCGCGCCCCGCGTGATCCTTTACGCGCATCTTCTATCCCCAACCTGCTGAGAGGTTTGGCATCGCTCGACTGAATGCCATCCGCATTTGAATTGGATTTCTGGAGCGTTCAAGATGACGAATTCTACCGCGCATGCCCCTAATGTGACGCCGGCTCCGCAGCCTGAAGGCATCAATGATGCCACCGGCTTGGTCGATGGAAGTTTTGGCATCGGAACATATCGGGTAAATGGCAGGGCCTTTCCTGGCTTGGTGTTACCTGACGGTGGTGTCTACGACCTTTCGCAGCACTATTTTGACACCCTGGCAATCTTTGAAGATTGGGACCGAGCTCTTGATATTCTTGCTGATATTGCCGCAAAGGACAGCGGGACCGACCTGGCGTTTGCTTCGGTTGAGTGTCTGCCCCCTGTTTCCCGGCCAAATATGCTCTGCACCGGATCGAATTACCGACAGCACGTTGCGGAAATGATGACCTACAACAAGTTCAATCAAGACAAACGCAAGCCCGGCGAGAGCGATGATTCATTCTTCCGGCGCAACCTTGAAGAAGTGGATCGCCGCGCCCGCGAAGGGATGCCATTTTTCTGGACCGGCCTGCATAGTTCCTTGTGTGGGGCAAATGATCAAATCCCGCTTCCGAAAGTCGGCGCACACCATGACTGGGAACTTGAGTTCGCGGCAGTCGTAGCGCGGACAGGCCGATACGTCTCACCAGAAGACGCTGACCAGCTGATAGCAGGCTACTTGATGGTAAATGATCTCGGCACTGTCGATGAATTCCGACGCATTGACGTGCGCTGGGGCCATGACTGGGTGAGTAAACACCAACCCAACTTCAAACCCGCTGGGCCATTCATCGTACCTAAGCAGTTTGTAGATCGCTCCAAGGTGCAAATCCGTATGAAGCTGAACGGCGAAATCATGCAGGACTGGCCGATCAGCGACATGATCTTTCAGCCCGAGCAGGTACTTGCTTATGCTTCCGAGCGTATTCGCCTAATGCCCGGAGACTTCCTGCTGACCGGTTCCCCCCCGGGGAACGGTGCAATGCATGGCGGCCGCTGGATGCGACCCGGTGATGTGCTCGAAAGTGAAATCACCTATTTAGGACGCCAACAGAACCACGTCGTAGCTGAAGCGGCCAACGGAGAACCGACCTACGGTCCATTTATCACTGAATGGTAAGAAGGTCTCCAGCGCGACGGTTCGGGGAACCGTAGACCGACAGCTCCACGGAAATCTTTCCAGCCTGCCAGTATTAGGCACAAAACACGAGATTGGGGCCCATTATGAAGAAGATTGAGCTTTATCACCTTCCGGGTGCATGTTCGCGCGTCACTATAACGGCTTTGGAGCATGTCGGTCTGACATTTGAAGATGAAATCGTTGATCTGAGCACGGGGCAGCAACATTCGCCCGAATTCAGAGCAATCAATCCGAGAGGAAAGATCCCCGCACTCGTCGTTGACGGCAAGCTCTTGTCAGAAAACGCGGCGATCATTTTCTGGCTCAACGAAAGGTTCCCAGAGGCTGGGCTATTGCCGGAGATGGGAAGTCCATGGGAGCGGGCTAAAGTGTTGTCCGATCTATTCTGGATATCATCAGGCTGGCATCCTGCTGTTCGGGCAAACATGATGCCCATCCGTCTGACGACGGGAGACCCCGAGCCGGTGCGGCAGAAGGGCAGGGAACTGGTTAAGCCCTACTTTGAGCAGTTGGATGCCAAGTTGCGCAAGCAAGACTGGTGGTATGAATCTGCATGGTCGATCCTGGATACCTATGCCTATTGGTGTTACACGACCGCAGAAGAAGGGGGCTACGATCTTTCAGGTCTGCATGCTCTTAACGAGCATCGCCGAAGGGTAGAAGCTCATCCGGCATTTCAAAAAGCAATTCATCGTGAGGAAGTTGCCCGAGTTCGCTTGAGCGGTGGGTAATGCAGGTGAGTAAGCTCTTGCCCGTTGTTGTTCCGGGCTTGAAAGCCTGTTGCGCGATAACATTCTTATTGTCGCGGGCGATTTTTGGCCTCTGCGGCCTTCCTGAGTGGCTACCGAAGGTAACTTAGGTCGGCGGGCGTGAAGAATCTGATCCATGCCAGCAACAATGCCGGCTTGGATCACGAAGGTGTGGCCATGTTGCTGCGCACGCGGCAGGTGAAAAGGCGATCAGCTCATATGTCGGAGAGACCAAGGAGTTCGAGCGTCAATATCTTTCCGGAGAACTGGAAGTCGAGTTTTGCCCGCAAGGCATTTTGGCTGAACGCATGCGGCGTGGGCATTCTCGGTTTTTAGACCATGACGTGATGGCGTGGAAGTCTGAATGACGAACAGAAGGCTCGGCTCGTTCAGGATCTCGCATTGGAAAATGCAATCCGCTGGTCCAACTATCCTCCTGCCATCATATCGCGAGCAGGTGTCTCTTACCGCGAACTTGACCCAGAACAAACGGTCGCTGCTGATGCGTTGCTTCGTGCCGTCGCCGGATCTTGTGGCTTCGAGGCATTCGATGGGAACCGGGTTGCCGATGGACTTTCGAGAGGAGTCATGGACTATATCGGTTCTGGCGAACACTACATTAGCTTTCATGGTGAACCTTCGGAGACTGCACCATGGACGTTGATGGCAGGGGGGCATCACCTTGCATACAATTTCACATTCAATGCTGCCGAACCAGGTGCGACGCCCATGCTTGTAGGTTCGGATCCTGCGCATTTTACCGATCAATCGGGGCAAGTCCGTGAGCCGCTCGGGGTTCAATCGAGCACTTGGAAAGCGCTAGCGTCTAGTCTTGCGCAGCGCGATGATGCGCAGCTTCCGGGTAATTTCACTGGCCTCGTCAAATCCGTCCGTACGTTTCGGCAGGTGCTGGATCAGATCGATGTCAGCAGTATCTCTCGACTTCCCGGAAATTTGAGGCCGGGTGTCTCGGCGGGGTCGCCTGATACCCACTGGCGCGCAGCGTTTTCAATTAGTGAGGCTATTGATAATGGGCGTATTGCGGGAACTGACCTTAACTATCCGATATCCTATGAGGTGCCAGCAGGCGAAAGGGGCATACGCTTTGGCAATTTATCGCCGGACGAACAGGGTCAGGTTCGTGACGCTATTCGGGTTTTTACCAATCTTGGTGGACAGATGGCCGACCAGCTTCTCGATGAATATTTGCACCCTGATGCGCTTGCTGACACCTACATCGGAATCTCGGGGGATCCCTCGCTCACCGTTCCGGGCGGGTATCTGAGGATTGATGGGCCTAGGCTCTGGATCGAAGTTTCAGTTCAGTCAGGCCACTACGACCCTACAGTGCCCCACTTCCATGCGCTTTGGCGGGATAAGTTGGCAGATTACGGTGCGCAGTTCCGCATGTAAAATTACCACCCTAGGTCACTCGTCTGGTTGTAGTGATGTATGTGCGATGTTCGCCAGTCAGATCCGCAAACGCTGGGTGAGGCAGTTCTCTCACCATCGCAACCGGTGCTGACAACCCGATGATGGGCCTTGTCAAAGCAAACGCACCTGATTGAAAAGTGAGGCGGGGAGGGTAGGACTGGGCGATGCCCAGACCTCGCAAATCCGACAGTCCGTTCTGACCTGACCCCTTCTGAGTGGCCCAATTTCTATTTTAGAATTGGCCACGAAGGAGGAATGGAATGGCAAGGAAGCATAAGCCGGAGGAGATCATTGCCAAGCTGCGTGAGGCGGAGATCGTGCTGGCGCAGGGCGGAACGGTTGCCGATGCGTGTCGACGGATCGGCGTTGCCGAGCAGAGCTACTACCGCTGGCGCAAGGAATATGGCGGTCTGAAGATGGACCAGGCGCGGCGGATGAAGGAACTTGAGAAGGAGAACGCCCAGTTGCGTCGGGCGGTATCAGACCTGACGCGAGACAAGCTGATCCTGCAGGAGGCTGCTCGGGGAAACTTCTGAGTCCGCGCGCCGCAGACGCTGTATCGATCATATCCGGGGAATGATGCCGGTGTCCGAGCGGCGGGTCTGCCGCGTGCTCGGGCAACATCGATCTACACAGCGCAAGACGCCGCGTGGGGCGGATGACGAAGCCGCACTCACCGAGGACATCATTGCGCTTGCCCGGCAATACGGTCGCTACGGCTATCGCCGGGTGACCGCTTTGCTGCGGGATGCCGGCTGGCATGTGAACCGCAAGCGGGTGGAACGCATCTGGCAACGCGAGGGACTCAAGGTGCCACAAAGGCAGCCCAAACGCTCTCGGCTCTGGCTCAATGACGGATCGTGCATCCGACTGCGGCCCGAGTATCCTGGACATATCTGGTCCTACGACTTCGTCGAGGGACGCACGCACGATGGTCGCAAGTTCCGCATCCTGTCGATCATCGATGAAGCCAGCAGGGAGTGTCTGGCACTACCGGTTGCGCGGCGACTTCGCAGCGAGGATGTGCTGGCCGCGTTGGCAGAGTTGTTCGTCACTCGGGGGCCACCGGCACATATACGGTCAGACAATGGCCCGGAATTTATCGCCAACGCTGTGCAGGAATGGCTGGCGAAGATCGGCGTGCAGACGCTCTACATCACACCCGGCAGTCCGTGGGAGAATGGCTACTGCGAGTCCTTCAACGGCTCGATGCGCGATGAACTCCTGAACGGGGAGATCTTCTACACCCTGGCCGAGGCTCGGATCCTGATCGAAGCCTGGTGGCGCCACTACAACACCGTCAGGCCCCACAGCTCATTGGGCTATCGGCCACCAGCCCCGGAAACGGCAACGCCGCCATGGCTGCCCTCCGGTTCCGCTACGCTCCACTTGCGACCAGCCATGGCGCCGGAGGCAACAATGCACTAACAATCAAACCGGACCACTCAGTGGGGGCCGGTCACACACATGACCCCCAGCTTCTCCCAGCTGGGATTAGCGGTCACAGCGAGATCCAGATTTGGTAGCCGCGCTTTTTACGCCAGATGCCGACCAACGCAATATGGACGGCATTTGGCGACGCGGTCGCGATGAAATTAAAAACCATATCCGGCCCGGCCCCGCGTATCCACGTGATGCGACCGGAATCGGTGTTGAGGCAGTGAGGTTTGTTACGCCTGCAGTCGCGATCGTCGACGGCCTTTATCTAGGCCACCCTCCAGGCGTTGAGGCCAATTGGGCAACGATCATTTTGGTAAAGGAAAGCGACGATTGGCTGATCTCGGGTATTCGGAATGGCGCCCCCGTTCAGCAGGAGTTATCGTCCGCGAACTGACCTCTGCATTTTGAATAATGCACGATCGGTGTCTCGCAGAAGCACTTCAATCTTGTCGCTTCTGTCACCGTCTTCGGCGGGGGGTGCTCTATACGGTAATTTCGCAACGTAAATTTGTTCCGGAAGAGGAAAGATGCCCAAGTGTGAAGAAACGCCGGCTTTCAGACTTGGTGGCTGGACAAAACGATTGGCCAAGGCCTGGCGTGTTGTCGTTGCTTTGACCTTTTTTGCGAGCGTTCATTCAGCGGCAGTAGCCCATGACATGCCTAGCTCGCTGATTGTCGTCCGGGCAGGAGATAGGGCAGCATCAGTTGATGTCATAATTCCCTGGCCGGAATTGGCGGTGGCGATTTCCCAGCTCCCGGCGGAGGCTCCTGAAACGCTCGATGCTTCTGCGCGAACACGTCTGGGCTCATATCTTGTGGATCATATCGCATTAGAAACGTCTGGTGGGCAGATTTGGCAAACGAACGTAGAGTTTATCGATGTAGTCGGCGGAAGCGATCATCGTGATCTTTTTCATACTCGTTTCATACAACGAGCCACCTTGCCAGGTAAGTATCTGAAAAGATGGTGGGCGCGGCAAGGATTGAACTTGCGACCCCACCCGTGTGAAGGGTGTGCTCTACCACTGAGCTACGCGCCCGCCGGATCAGGCGGCGGGAATCCCGCCGCGCGGCAGGGGCGGGCCTTTGCCATGCGGGGGCGCGTTAGGCAAGGGGTTTGAAGCGGCCGGGCCGATCCGCGTTCAGTCGAGCAGAAGGCGCCGCAGCAGCGCGCGGCCGCTCGCGCCGGTGCTGCGCGCACCCGCGCCCGGGGTGACCGGGCATTCGAGGCAATAGGCCTGCATCCCGGCGCTGCCGAGGATCCGTTCGAGATCCGCCGTGATCCGCGCACCGAGCTGTTCCTGGCGCTGGGCGACGAGGCCGAAGAGCCCGGCAGGCTGGCGCTGGCGGCCGTCCTCGCCGTTGAGCAGTTGCAGGATCAGCGCCTGCGCGGGGTCGATCCCGCCGGCGAGATATTGCGCGTGCCACTCGCCCTCCTCGAGCCCGGCCTTGCCGGCGGCCCAGGCGAGCGCGTCGTCGATCCCGCCGAACTGGTCGACCAGGCCCATCTGGCGCGCGCTCCCGCCGTCCCATACGCGGCCCTGGGCGATCGTGTCGACCTCGGCCTTGGTCTTGCCCCGGCCTTCGGCGACGCGGGTGAGGAACTGGTCGTAGCCGAATTCGATCGCCTGCTGGAGCAGGGCGTCGGTTTCGGGCGTGAAACCGCCGAGGATGTCGGGCTGGCCCGAGATCGCCGTGGTGCGCACCCCGTCGCTGGTCACGCCGTAACGGGCCAGGGTCTGTTCGAAGCTCGGAACCCAGCCGAAGATGCCGATCGAGCCGGTCACCGTCTCGGGCTCGGCAAAGATGCGGTTGGCCGGGGTCGAGACCCAGTAGCCGCCGCTGGCGGCGAGATTGGCCATCGAGACGACGATCGGGATGCCCTTGTCCTTGTGGCGCAGGATGGCGCGGCGGATTTCTTCCGAACCGGTCACTGTCCCGCCGGGCGAATCCACCCGCACCACCAGCGCGGCGAGATCGTCGTCGAGTGCCTCGTCGAGCAGGCGGGCGATCCGCGCGCCGCCGGCGATGCCGGGGCCGGAATCGCCATCGACGATCTCGCCGGCCACGGTGACGACGCCGATCGCCTTGCCGGGCCTGTCCTCGGGGAGCGAGGCAAGCCAGGGCCGGAGTTCGGTGTGCAGGAAGGCTCCGGGTTTCTTGTCCAGCCGGTCCTCGCCGGCAATCCCGGCGACATGGGCGGCGAAGTCCTCCCAGCTGCCGATCGTGTCGACCAGCCCGGCCGCGCGCGAGGCCTCGGCGACATTGCCGCCATGTTCGGCGATCCAGCCGGTCACGTCGCCGGTGACGCGGGCGAGGTCGGCATCGGGGCGGGCCTGCTTCACCTTGGCCTGCCATTCCTCCCACATCACGCCGTAGAGCGCCTCGTAATTCGCGCGCGCCTCGGGCGACATTTCGCTGAGCATATAGGGCTCGACCGCGCTCTTGTAGGTGCCCACGCGATAGACATGCGAGGTGACCGCGAAGCGCTCGAACAGGCCCTTGTAATATTGCCGGTGGCCACCGGGGCCGAAGACCAGCGCGCCGCCGAGCGGGTCGGTCCAGACTTCGCTGGCATGCGAGGCCAGCATCAGCGCATCGTCGGTATAGGCCAGCGAATAGGCCAGCACCGGCTTGTCCGCCGCGCGCACCCGGTCGAGCGCCCTGGCGATGTCCTGCATATGGACGTGGCCGCCGCCAGTGAATTCGCGCAGGTCGAGCACGACCGCCTTGATCCGCTCGTCCCCGGCGGCGGCATCGAGTGCGCGCAGGATGTCGCGCAGCTGGTATTCGCGGGCCGGCAGTTCCTGCGCCAGCAGGATGCCGAGCGGATCGGGCACCGAGGCTTCCTCGACCACCGCGCCGTCGAGATCGAGCAGCAGCGCCCCGCCGCGGACATTGGCGCCCGGGCTCGGCCGCGTGCTCAGCAGCGCGAAGAGGGTGACGAAGAACAGCAGCAGGAACAGCAGCGCCAGCGCATCCTTGATCCCGACCAGCAACCGCCAGACCTTGCCTGCAAAACTCATCCCGATGACCCCCGAATTCTTCGCTGCTTGCCGATCTTGCCGCCAAGTTAGGCATTTGTCCTGGGGAGTGCCAGCCGAATCACCTTGAGCGCGCCACCACTCTCCACTAAGGGCTCGGCTTTAATGACTTCGGCGCCTTCCTCGACTTCCTCCAGCCGCTATCCGGCCGGAGGGCTCGCCTTCCCGCACCGGGACCTGCTCGGCATCGGCCAGCTCCAGACCCACGAGATCCATTATCTGCTCGACGAGGCGGAACAATGGGTCCGGCTCAACCGCCAGTCGAAGAAACATACCGAGGTCCTTTCCGGCCTGACGGTGATCAACGCCTTCTTCGAGAACTCGACCCGCACGCTGCTGAGCTTCGAGATCGCCGGCAAGCGGCTCGGGGCCGATGTGGTCAACATGCACGCCGCGCAGTCGAGCGTGAAGAAGGGCGAGACGCTGATCGACACCGCGGTCACGCTCAACGCCATGCGGGCCGACGCGATCGTGATCCGTCACGGTTCGAGCGGGGCGGTCGCGCTGATCGCGAGCAAGGTCGATTGCCCGGTGCTCAATGCCGGCGACGGCCAGCACGAGCATCCGACCCAGGCGCTGCTCGATGCGCTGACGCTGCGCAACGCGCTGCGCCAGCGCGGGCGCGAGGAACTCAACGGGGTGCGGGTGGTCATCTGCGGCGACATCCTCCACAGCCGGGTGGCGCGTTCGAACATCCTCTGCCTCGGCGCGCTCGGCGCCGACATCCGGGTCTGCGCCCCGCCGGCGCTGATGCCCGCCGGGGTCGCCGAAATGGGCGTCACCCCCTTCCACGATTTCGACGCCGCACTCGAGGGCGCCGAAGCGGTGATGATGCTGCGGCTGCAGAACGAGCGGATGGACGGCAAGTACATCCCCAGCCCGCGCGAATACCACCATCTCTACGGGCTGACGCTCGAGCGGCTCGCCCGCGCCGCGCCCGATGCGCTGGTCATGCATCCCGGGCCGATGAACCGCGGGGTCGAGATCGACAGCAATGTCGCCGAACTCGAGGAGCGCAGCCTGATCACCACCCAGGTCGAAATGGGCGTGGCGATCCGCATGGCCTGCCTCGACGTGCTGACCCGGCGCGAACGCGGGGTGGACGGCTGGAACACGGGGGCGATCGTATGAAGCAGGCGCGTCCGCTGGTGATCGTGAATGGCCGGCTGGTCCTGCCCGATGGCGTGGTCTCGGCCAGCCTGCGCTGCGAGGCGGGGCTGGTGGCCGAAATCGGCGAGGTCGGCCGGCGCGACGGTGACGAAGTGTTCGACGTGCAGGGCAAGCTGGTTGCGCCCGGACTGGTCGATTTCGGAGTCTTTGCGGTCGACAAGCCGGCCTTTCATTTCGGCGGGATCACGCGCGCGGCACTGATGCCCGACCAGAACCCGCCGCTCGAACGACCGGCGCGGGGGCAGTTCCTCGCCTATAG
>Ga0207828_100172_pt1 | contig 55490 bp, 70 predicted proteins | sample TtaePargueraPR_11_FD_187276 | JGI IMG/M metagenome (GOLD analysis project Ga0207828, IMG submission 187276) | Aerobic enrichment media microbial communities from Bioluminiscent Bay, La Parguera, Puerto Rico - Tt and P2 (3) (SPAdes) | ecosystem: Environmental > Aquatic > Marine > Unclassified ...
TGTTGTCGCTAAGTAAAGAGGCTCGAAAATCATGGCAGAACGTATTTTAAGTGGTTCGGAAGTAGTGTTGCAGGCCCTTGCTGATCAGGGTGTGGAAGTCGTGTTCGGCTATCCTGGCGGCGCTGTCCTACCGCTATATGACGAGATATTTAAACAAAACCGGATTCGTCACGTTCTAGTGCGCCATGAACAGGCTGCTGTCCACGCTGCTGAAGGTTACGCCCGCTCGACCGGCAAGGTCGGCGTTGTGCTGGTGACCTCGGGACCGGGTGCGACAAACGCTGTTACGGGCCTTACCGACGCGTTGATGGATTCCATTCCAGTTGTCTGCCTGACCGGTCAGGTCCCGACTCATCTGATCGGGAATGATGCGTTCCAGGAAGCAGACACCACCGGCATCACCCGCCCGTGCACCAAGCACAACTATCTGGTCAAAAATCCGGATCGTCTTGCACGCACCATGCATGAGGCATTCCACGTTGCCTCCAGCGGCCGTCCGGGTCCGGTTGTCATCGACTTGCCGAAAGATATCCTTGTTGGCAAGGCACCGTATCTGGAGCCGTCACAGGTTCAGCACCGCACCTATAACCCGGTGGTCAAAGGCGAACGCAGCCAGATTGAAGAAGCACTCGAAATGCTGGCATCGGCCAAGAAGCCGATCCTGTATTGTGGTGGTGGTGTCATCAATTCCGGTTTGCAGGCTTGCAAGCTTCTGACCGAGTTCACCCGCATGACCGGCGCGCCGATCACGCTGACCCTGATGGGTCTTGGGGCATTCCCGGCATCGGACAAACAGTATCTCGGCATGGTCGGGATGCACGGTACTTATGAATCGAACATGTCGATGCATGATTGCGACGTGATGATTGCAATCGGCGCACGCTTTGATGACCGTGTAACCGGCAACCTTGATTTCTTTGCGCCGCATTCGCAGAAAATCCAGATCGATATTGATCAGAGCTCGATCAACAAAAACGTTCCGGTCGATATCGGGATTGTTGGCGATGTTGGTCACGTTCTTGAAGACATGATCAAGATCTGGAAAGCCAAACAGTACAAGATCGATGCCAATGCACTTGATAGCTGGTGGAAAGAAATTGAGGGATGGCGTGGCAAACACTGCCTGTCCTACAAGCAGCCCAAAGACGTTATCAAGCCGCAGCACGTTATTCGTCGTGTTCATGAACTGACCCGTGATCGCAAGACCTACATCACGACTGACGTCGGTCAGCATCAGATGTGGGCCGCCCAGCATTTCGGGTTCGAACATCCCTATGAATGGATGACGTCCGGTGGTCTTGGCACCATGGGCTATGGCATGCCGGCCGCCCTTGGTGTTCAGGTTGCACACCCGGATGCGACGGTTGTCTGCTTCACAGGCGATGCGTCGATCATGATGAATATTCAGGAATGCGCGACGATGACGCAGTATCGTCTGCCGATCAAAACCGTGATCCTGAATAACCGTTACATGGGCATGGTACGTCAGTGGCAGCAGCTTCTGCATGGTTCGCGCTATTCCGAAAGCTATAGCGAAACCCTTCCTGACTTCGTCAAACTGTCCGAAGCATTCGGCTTTACCGGTATGACCTGCAACAACCCGGCTGATCTTGATGACGCCATCAAGAAAATGCTCGAAATTGACGGTCCGGTGATTCTGGATGTTGCCGTGGACGACAAGGAAAACTGCTATCCGATGATTCCGTCGGGCAAGCCGCACAATGAAATGCTGCTTGGGCAGGAAACCGACGGCAACGAAGCCATTGATTCCGACGAAGGGATGGTTCTGGTCTGATCCGCAACGACAAGCGTGCGAGACGATATCATCAAAACCATAATGAAAAGGCCGGCTCGGGCGGCACATAGATGCCCCCGACCGAGCTCTTACGGAGCGAAACCGTGAAAGAAACCGAAATCTCGAAACACACCATATCCGTTCTGGTGGACAACGAATCTGGCGTTCTGGCCCGTGTCATCGGCCTGTTCTCCGGCCGTGGCTATAACATTGAAAGCCTGACCGTTGCCGAAGTCGACGCCGACGCCCATCAGTCCCGCATCACTGTGGTCACCTCGGGTACCCCGATGGTGATTGAACAGATCAAGGCACAGCTTTCGCGTCTTGTACCGGTTCACAAGGTCAGCGACCTGACCCTTGCCGGTCCGAGTGTCGAGCGTGAACTTGCACTGGTCAAAGTGATTGCAACGGGTGAAAAGCGCGTTGAGTCGCTGCGCATTGCCGACATCTTCAAGGCCCGCGCAGTCGATGCGACCAATAATTCCTTCGTTTATGAAATCATCGGCAGCCCCGAAAAGATTGATGCCTTCATCAAATTGATGGCGCCACTGGGGCTTTCGGAAATTTCGCGTACCGGTGTGGCTGCGATTTCGCGCGGCACACTAACGATGTGAGTTTGCCCTGCCCGGTGATCCGCATCGGGCAAGGCATCGGGGTTTGTCCCCGAATTCATTATTACCATCCACCACGCACAAAAATCAGCGTGGTCCAACGTCCAGAGGTATCGAAAGATGCGTGTTTATTACGACCGCGATGCAGATGTTAATCTGATCAAGACCAAAAAAGTTGCCATCATCGGTTACGGTTCGCAGGGCCATGCCCATGCGCTTAACCTTCATGATTCAGGCGTTAAAGACGTTGTTGTCGGCCTTCGCGAAGGTTCCGCTTCGCGCAAGAAAGCTGAAAATGCCGGCCTGAAAACCATGACCCCGGCCGAAGCAGCTGCTTGGGCAGACGTCGTCATGATCCTGACCCCGGATGAACATCAGGCAGCGATCTATGCAAACGAACTGCGCGACAACCTGAAACAGGGTGCAGCACTTCTGTTCGCACACGGTCTGAACGTCCATTTCGGCCTGATCGAGCCGCGCGCTGATCTTGACGTGATGATGATCGCACCGAAAGGCCCGGGTCACACCGTTCGTTCCGAATACAAGCGTGGCGGCGGCGTACCGTGCCTGGTCGCTATCGAACAGAATGCTTCGGGCAATGCCCTTGAAGTTGCTCTGTCCTATGCTTCGGCAATCGGCGGCGGTCGTTCCGGCGTTATCGAAACCACCTTCCGTGAAGAATGCGAAACCGACCTGTTCGGCGAGCAGGCAGTTCTTTGTGGCGGCCTGACCCAGCTGATCAAATACGGTTTTGAGACCCTGACCGAAGCTGGTTATGCTCCGGAAATGGCATATTTCGAGTGCCTGCACGAAGTTAAGCTGATCGTTGACCTGATGTATGAAGGCGGTATGGCCAACATGCGTTACTCGATCTCGAACACCGCAGAATACGGCGACTATGTCACCGGCCCGCGCGTGATCGATGCATCGGTCAAAGAACGCATGAAAGAAGTTCTTGCTGACATTCAGGAAGGCAAGTTCGTTCGTGACTTCGTTCAGGAAATGCATTGCGGCCAGCCGATGTTCAAGGCAACCCGCCGTCTGAACGCAGAACACGAAATCGAAGAAGTTGGTACCAAACTGCGCGCGATGATGCCGTGGATTGCTGCAAACCAGCTCGTCGACAAAGAAAAGAACTAAGCACAGCTTGGATCGTTCTTACGCAAACGGCCGTCCCCATGGGGCGGCCGTTTTGCTTTGGACCTTAAGACACGCAATCAATCACCCGTTGCACACACTTTCAGGTTCCGACGGAATAAAGCAGCCTTTAGCGGCGTTGCTGACACAACTTCATGAACTGCCCTGTTTTCAGGACTGTAGTACCGGATAATTCCCACAGCCGGATGGCTGGCGATCTTTCTTGCGACGATGTATCCCCCTTTAGTTTCATCGAAGGGCTTCATCACAAAACATCTGTTTATCTGATCGTCAATTTGTTGCTGCGTTCGAGAAGCCAGCCAAGCGTCAAACTGCTTTGGCCCGACGGTATCGCTGAATTTGTCCCCAGAGACCTCAGGCGTAGCAACGCGCAACGCCGTCAGTTCATCTTTTTTAAGCAATTGATGAATGCGCAGGCGTATTTCCAGCGGCAGGTTCTGCTCTTTCAGGCGAATGATCAGCTCGGAGATGAAAACATCCCCGTCCCCCTTGTTGAGGAACGACAGTGTCCCCGGCGTTCCGGCTACCGTCGTATCAACACTGACCAGCTCCACATCTTCTTTGAACCAAAGCGTCTTTTTTACCTGTGGATAGAATGAAATCGTGACCGAGACAGCACCTGCAACGATTGAAATTGCCGCAAATGTCTTCAGAATCTGCTCAATACGTCTCCGCACGGGGTTCTGGTGCGTTCCGCAGTGCGCACAAATTTTGTAGTCAGAAACAATTTCGTTCCCGCACGCACAACATCTTTGCTGATCATCAGACATTCCTTCGCCCCCTGAAAAGAACTCTGCCGTCTGTATCCGCAGGCATTCCCTGCTAGCGAGAAACCCGCCGCATGCTCCTGAGCGGGAACCGCAACTCGCCGATACTCCAAATAATAACACACAGGATCGAAACAGTTGATCCAAGAGCAACCACCACAGGCCATCCGCCCACGCCATAGGCCACCGCAGAGCTTGCCGATCCACAGGCCCCGCCAAAGAAGTAGCTGGCCATATAGCCCGTGGTCAGGCGACTGCGTGCTTCGGGGCTGAGGCGATAGACCTCGCTCTGGTTTGAGATATGCGTGCCCTGAATACCAAGATCAAGCAACACCACCCCGATGGCAAAGGCCACCAGCGACCATTGCCCCCAATAGAGCAGCCCCCAGCTTGATATGGTGGTTAAAAGGAACCCGCCCGTGCTGAGCCGTGCCCATCCCTGGTCGGCCAGCCGACCAGCAATACGGGCCGCCAGAATACCAATCGCACCGATCAGGCCATAAAGCCCGATCACGGCTTCGGACATGTCATATTGGCGGACCAGCATGAAGGCCATGGATGTCCAGAAGATCGCAAAGACCGCATATTGCAACCCGCCAATCAGGCTGCGGCGACGCAGGACTTCTTCGTCACGAAACAGATGCAGGATCGACAGATAAAGCGTGCGATAGCTGGTATGGGATGTCGGTGGAATATTGGGAATGATGCGGTAACAGGCAACTGCATAAAACGCCATCAAGACGGACGCGACAATGAAGACTGAGCGCCACCCGGCAAGCTCGGCCATGATCCCGGAAAACGTACGGGCCAGAAGGATACCCAGCAACAGCCCGCTCATCACCGCCCCGACGGCAGAGCCGCGCTTGTCATCGCTGGCTAGGTGAGCTGCCAGCGGCACAAGGATTTGTGCGGTCACACAGGTAATGCCGACCGAGATGCTAAAGGCAACCAGCATCAGAAACGATGGCGCAAGCCCCATGGCAAGCAATCCGACGGCCGTCAAAGCCGATGTCACGGTCAGTAACTTGCGCCGTTCATGATGATCACCAAGCGGTACAACCGCAATCAGCCCTGTCAGATAGCCGACCTGTGCCACAGTCACCAGCAATCCCGCGCTGGTTTCGCTTAAACCATACTCGCGGGCCAGTAATTCAAGCAGCGGCTGAACGTAATAAAGACTGGCAACAGACAGACCGCTTCCGATGGCCATAAAGGCCAGAAGGCCACGTGTCAGAGTGGGCTTGGCATGCATTTCAGGCGGGCTTTCAAAATTTGGTGGTATTCCAAGATATCCATCAAATCAGATGCTTACAATCCGGTCACTGGCACAAGTCCCGTGCATAGACGGCAACGATCAAACGACGCGCGCAAGGCAGCCATTCCGAAAGCTTGGTACGGCGGGATGGTTTGGGCTGGATTTATGGGGGGCATCTGTTTAATTCTGGCCTTTAAAACTTTAAACCAGATATGAGCATATCGGAATGTCGGACTTTATTGATATCGCCCCCGAGGTCGCAGAGGCCCTTGCCGCTGGCAAGCCGGTCGTTGCCCTTGAATCCACCATTATTTCGCACGGGATGCCTTATCCGCAGAACCTTGAAACAGCACAGGCTGTTGAACAGGATGTACGTGATAACGGTGCGGTGCCCGCCACCATCGCCGTGATCGGGGGCCGTTGCAAAATCGGCCTGTCGCCCGAGGAACTCGAATATTTCGCCAAGGGCACAGACATTCTGAAACTGTCACGTCGCGATATTCCCTATTGCATTGCCAAGAAACGCGATGGTGCCACCACGGTTTCGGCAACCATGATTCTGGCCGAAAAAGCCGGTATTCGTGTCTTTGCCACTGGCGGCATCGGTGGTGTTCACCGTGATCTTGCTGGAAATTTCGATGTGTCGGCCGACCTGACCGAGCTTGGTAAAACCAGTGTTGCCGTTGTTTGCGCCGGGGCCAAGGCGATCCTTGATATTCCCAAAACCCTTGAGCATCTTGAAACGCTTGGTGTGCCGGTTATTGCCTATGGCACCGATGAATTTCCGGCATTCTATTCGGTTGAAAGTGGCCACAAAGCACCGCTTCGCCTTGATAGCCCGCAAGACCTGGCAGCATTCCTGAAATCGAAATGGGAATTCGGCCTTGAAGGTGGCGTTGTCATCGGCAATCCGCCCGAGGTCGACAAGGCACTGGCACGCGAAGCCATCGAAGGCGCAATTGAAGATGCCCTTGCCGATGCCAAGGAACAGAACATTCTGGGCCGCGATGTAACGCCGTTCCTTCTGGCGCGTGTGACCAATCTGACCGAAGGCAAAAGCCTTGAAGCCAATATCGCGCTTGTGCGTAATAATGCACGTCTTGGCGCAAAGATCGCGGTTGCCATGGCGGGTTGATCACCCGTTGACCGAGCAAAAGCAAAACGGGCTGGCACATCACTGCCAGCCCGTTTTTTTTAATCGCGAAGATAGCCCTGCCCTTCAAAGCCCGACTTGATCTTGCCATCGTCAACCGGTGTGCCCCAGTGAAGCGTACTGGGCAAAACACCGGCCCAGACCGGCCAGTCATAATCGTCGTCGTCATCGACCGGATCACCGGCACGGACCTTGGCCGAAACCTGTGCCAGATCAAAGCCAAGGAACATGGTGGCCTTGAGTTCCTGTTTGTTTGGCTGACGGACTTTATCCCACCGCCCCGGTTCGAGCTTTTCGATAAACAGGCGGGAATGTTCCATCTTACCTTCTTCGCCATCAACCACCTCGCCCTTGCCGTAGATCACGACCGAACGATAATTCGCCGAGTGATGGAAGGCGGACCGCGCCATCACCAGACCATCAAGATGGGTAATGCACAGGCATGCTTCTTCGCCTGCGGCAATCGCAGCAAGAATGCGGTTCTTCGATGCGCCATGGATGTAAATCCGTTCACCAACCCGCCAATGCGCGGTCGGGATCATGGCCGGGCGTCCATCAACAATGGTGCCAACATGGCAGATCAATGCATCATCAATAATGCCATGTACCAGCTCACGATCATAAGATGCGCGTTTCGGACCACGGATAACCTTGGTGTGGGGATGCACCTCGTATTGACCCGATGGGGTCTGCTCGGATGTCTGGGGCGACAGGATAGCTTCGGACATGGTGGCCTCGTTCTTTCTTGCGGTCGTAATTGGTGGCCCCATCATGGATAGAATTGGACTTTTAAAAAGGTCCATTATACTAAAAATGACAGAACCAATTCAGCCATCAGGAATACCAATGCCGCGCAGCGATTATAGCTGGATTTATCCGAGCCAGACCGAAGGAGATGGGAATGACAAGGCAATTACCGCCTATCGCCGTCTTTATCACGGCATTCGCGCCGCCATTCTTGATGGCCGTTTGCATCCGGGGGAACGGCTTCCGGCCAGCCGCGATCTTGCATCATCACTTGGCATATCGCGCAATACCGTGGTGACCAGTTTCGATCTTCTGACATCGGAAGGATATCTTGAAACCCGGGTAGGTGCCGGAAGCTTTGTTGCAACCGCCCTTCCTGATCGGGACATGCAAACCGCTACCAAATCCGGACTTGCCAAACAGAAGGCCGAGAACCAACGTCCCCTGCATCTTAGTCAGAGTGCGATGCGCATGCTGGCCTATCAGCGGCGTTTTCCGCGTTTTCGGGTTGCGCGCCCGTTTAACCCGGCGACACCTGATCTTGACGGGTTTCCGTTTGATCTTTGGGCGCGCCTGCTGCGCCGCGCCTGGCGGGCACCAAACATTGATCTGACAATCCCCGACGATCCGATGGGTATGCCATTGCTGCGCGATGAAATCGCCAAATGGCTGCGTCAGTCACGCGGGGTGAATTGCCAGGCCGATCAGGTGATGGTCGTTTCCGGGGCGCAGCAGGCACTTGATCTGATTGCGCGTGCCCTTGTTGATCCGGGTGACATCATTGCCACCGAAGATCCCGGTTACGAGGGCATCCGCGGTGTGTTGGCGTCAAGCGGTGCGGTTTTGCATCCGGTTGCCGTTGATGAAGAAGGGCTGTGCGTTGACGGGCTTGGAAAGACGTCATCGCCGTCACGCATTGTCGTAACCACACCGTCGCGAAACTATCCGCTGGGCACGACATTGTCGCTATCGCGCCGTTTGGCACTTTTGCAATGGACCAGGGCCAATGACGCATGGATTGTCGAGGATGATTATGACAGCGACTACCGGTATGACGGACCGCCGCTTTCATCCTTGCAGGGGCTTGATACGGATAACCGCGTGATCTATGTCGGCACATTTTCAAGGGTATTGTTCCCGGGCATTCGGCTTGGATATCTAGTTTTGCCCCCGGCCCTTATTCCGGCTTTTCGTGGTATGCGCGGCTTTGCCGATGGTGTTCCTGCCCCGACGGCGCAGGCCGCCCTTGGTGCCTTTTTTGCCGAGGGCCATTTTGGCAGCCACGTTCGCAAGATGCGTCTGCGCTATGGCGAACGGCGCGCACATCTCAAATCCCTGATTGCAGATACGGCATCAGGGTTGCTTGAGACCATGCCATCTGACGGGGGATTGCATCTTTGTGCGCGACTGGTTGCCGGACATGACGATATTGCTGTTCAGGAACGGATGGTAAAAGCCGGGCTCGATTGTCGCGCCCTGTCATCCTACTACCATGATAAATCTTCAAAAAATCGCGGGAACTTGCCACAGGGACTGGTGCTTGGATTTGCCGGTTGGGAAAAAAATCAACTTTCTGAAAGTTTCGGTGAACTGATCGAAATTCTCAAACGTAGATCTTAATGTACCCCGAGCCAGAGAGAGCGCCACGACTTCCCCTCAATACGCTGTCACAGTCGCGACGCTCTCTCCCCTCTGGCGTAAGACAGACCAAAGCCCCCCACCCGTTATTGATAAGTTTCAGGAATACAGATGACCAAACGCCCAATCGCAATCATGTGGTTTCGCAATGATCTGCGGCTGGGGGATAACCCTGCGCTGCTGGCCGCTACGAAATGGGCGGATCAGAATGACGGGGTGGTACTTCTTGTCTTTATCCTTGATCCTGTGATTGACAGTCAGCTTGGCGGCGCAACACGCTGGTGGCTGGAAAAAAGTCTGGAAGCTCTTGGTCGCAGCATTGCAGAAGCGGGCGCCCAATCAGCGGCGACCAATGCCTCCTTGCACCTGCTGTCTGGCGATGCGGGCGACATTCTTGAAAACATCACGGATGCCCATGACGTCAAAGCGGTGTTCTGGAACCGGCTGTATGACAGGCCGTCGACCAGCCGCGATACCGATATCAAAGCAAAGCTTCAGGACCGCGGCGTAGAGTGCGAAAGCTTCAAGGCCAACCTTCTGTTTGAACCATGGGAAGTCAAAACAGGTGGCGGAACTGACTTCAAGGTCTATAGCCCGTTCTGGCGTGCCTGCCAGAAACTTCCGGCACCACGTCAACCGTTTGCCGCCCCAAAGTCGATCACACTTGCTGACATCAAGATTGCCGGTGAAGTCAGCCTTGCAGCCCTTGATCTGGCACCAAAACCGTTTGATTGGGCTACTGGTTTTGCCGAGCGGTTCACGCCCGGAGAACAGGGCGCGAAAGACCAGCTGTTTGACTTTATCGATGAGCGTCTTGTCGATTATGCCGACTTGCGTGATCGTCCGGACCACCGGGTCACATCGGAACTTTCCCCGCATCTGCGTTTCGGGGAAATCAGCCCCTATCAGGTATGGCACAGTGCCGGTCATTTTGCCGATGCCCATCCGGGCAAGGGTAAGACAGCATCAAAATTCATGGCTGAACTGGGCTGGCGTGAATTTGCCCATCACATTCTGTTCCACGCAAGCGACCTGCGATCCATCCCGTTGCAACGGCAGTTCAGCCACTTCCCCTGGTCAAATGACAGCACGGCACTTGAACGATGGCAGAAGGGCCAAACAGGCTTCCCGATTGTCGATGCCGGTATGCGCGAACTTTGGCATACGGGATACATGCATAACCGGGTGCGGATGATTGTCGGGTCAGTGCTGGTGAAACATCTTTTGGTGCATTGGCGTGACGGGCTTGCGTGGTTTGATGACACGCTTGTCGATGCCTGTCCGGCCAACAATGCCTTTTCATGGCAGTGGATTGGCGGATGCGGTGCAGATGCTGCCCCCTATTTCCGTATTTTCAACCCGGTCCTGCAGGGCGAGAAGTTTGATCCGGCTGGTGAATATGTTCGCCAATGGGTGCCGGAACTTCGCGACATGCCCGAACAATATATCCATAAACCGTGGGAAGCGTCTCCGCTGATCCTCAAGGCCGCTGGTGTCACCTTGGGACAGAATTACCCGGAACCCGTCACCGGGGTCAAAGAAGGCCGTGAGCGCGCTCTAAGGGCCTATCAGGACATGAAGCAATCTGTGGCATAGCCCCTGAACTTCAGGACTGCTTTTCAAGGTACCAGATCAGATTGTCCATGGTGTTTGGCGTCAAGATACCGTCAGAACAAATCACGGCTTCCACGAATGTGTCGAAGGCGCCCTCCGGTTGACTGTCACCAAGCCGCAAAGCCGACGTTGTAACAGCACAACGTTCAAAGTCATTTCCCTTGCCAAACGCGATCAAACCAGCCGCGCCATTTTTATGCGCGGGCTTGGTTACTGTCATCTTCTTGCTGATCACTGATGTGATGCGTCTGTCGAAGCGGGTTCTGAATTCTGGGGAGTCACTTTCAAGCTTGAGCATCTCGGGCGGCGTTACAGTTTCCCAATACCCAATTCGGATAAAGCCGTCACCATAATCAAGTGTCCACTCATAAGCCGCAGTGGCATTCTCGTAGAGACCTTCATATGGCGCTTCTTTGGCAGCGGTAACCTTGCGCCCCGATGCCTCTGCAACGTTGAACTGGATCTCCCGTCCCTTGATATAACCAGCATCGCCTGTGCTGGTGCATGCAGCAAGCAGTCCCAAAACAGCGATCAATGGCAAAGCAAGAATTTTACCCGCAAAAAACGGCTTTGGCTGGGTCATGCGAACTCACTTCCAGAACAGTTTTTGCTCGAAAAAGGCCGCAGCAGCATCCTCAAGCCCCTGAAGTTCCTGCTCGACGCGGGCTGCAAACCAGCCCGACACCAGCCCGACCGCGACCAATCCGTCCTTTGAAAGAGACGATGTCAGATCGGCAAGCCTTGCCTCGGCAACAGCGGCATCCTGCAATTGCCCAAGAATTTCCTGCATCGAGGTCAGTTTTGAGCGGAACTTTTTGACCTTTTTGGATGGATAGACCGACCCGAAGAACTCGGTACCATAGCGCATCTGTTTGACATCAAGGCGCAAGGCATGAAGTTGCGCAACATTAAGCTCGGCGATCTTTTCACCGCGTCTGGTCACTCTTTTATATGCCTGATCCAGCAATGGTCCGGCCAGATCGGCAACCGGGGCTGCCATTGCCTTCATCTGTTCGGCACTGGCCCCCGACGCCCAGCGCGAATAACTGGCCCAGGCCCCAAGGATCAAAAGCAACTGCCCATATTCCGGCTGATCAAGCATGGTTCGCGCAGCTTCCAGCGCCTTCGCACGCTGTTTTTCCGCAGCCTTGCGCAATTGCGCTATACCGTCATGATCCGGGAAATGGCCTTCGATCATTGGCAGGGTTTGACCAAGAAACACATCCCAGTCGCGCAAACCGTCCAGTCCCTTGCTACAGGATTTCAACAATCTGCGCAGCAAGACAGCCTCACCCGCCGGAAGGTCTTTCTTGAACAGATTCAAGCCGACGCGCAGACGACGCATGCCGATGCGCATCTGATGACATCCTTCGATATCAAGGTCATTGCGCACGCAGACCTCGTTGCTCAGGATCATGCGAAGCCCCTGCCCCAGCAGGGCACGAAAGGCCGTTTCAGCCGACATGTCATCTGTCAGCTCTATCGGTGCGGCGCGATAGGCACCCGGCGCTGTGCCAAGATACAAATCACGTCCGCGCGATGCCTTTGATCGCATGCTGAGCAACAGGGGAACCGTACGCTGCAGTTCAAGCGCCAGATCAAACAAGGCAGCCGGATGTCCCTTTTTAAGCTCGAACTCGACTTCGGAAATAGGGGTTTCCTTCTCACCTGATCGCACGACACCCTGATCGATTGCCAGTTCCATCACCGCATCACGATAGGTCAGATCCACCGCGCTGCGTTTCAGGTCACTTTCAAAGATGCGGTCGATCTTTTTCTTTTTGGCAAATTTGGTCAGAAGCTTTTTGACGTCCTTGTCCGTAAACAGATCAAGATCAAGAACGCCTTCGGAAAGCTCGACAGTCCATTCTTGGCGTGCGGGCAATGCTTCACGCAGACCATTCGATGTTTTGACCGTCTGCTCCCAACCCTTGTTACCTTTCTTGCGAAGTCGGATCGCAATTCCCTTGTCAGCCAAGGAAAGTTTCGGGGTGTCATGATAGATCGAAACCAGATGCGTGGTTATCAGGCGACGGCCTTCTTTTACCTCGCGCAGGACCGGTGCATTTTTAAGGCGCGCAACATGTTTCGGATCGATCCGAAGTTTAAGTTCGATCTCGATCTGTTTCTCGGTCATGTCAGTCCCCTGAGCATCCTGTTCCCGGCTGTATGAATACAGCCTGCTTGTTACGCAAATCCCGATGACACCATTTCTGATCACATACCAAAGCGTACCGGAATGTAAAATTTCCGCAACAAAAGGCGTAAACCCGTTTTTAATCAAGACTTAAACGCACATCTGATGCCTCGCGTACGAAGCAGTTTTCATTTGAAACCAGCTTGGAAAAATTTTGTTCGTTCGATCACTTTTGAAACCAGGCTTCGGTCGCAAACAACAGTCCGGCCCGAGGCATGACATAATCCGGATCGAATCTTTATACCGATTCCCGATATTCTGTCTCGCCCACCCGGGTTCTATAAAATCAACTCCAACTCTCTGAAAGTAGGGGATTAAACACCTTTCCCACACCTTTGCTCAGGTCCCAGTCGGATCAATCACGTCTATGCTGGCTTCGGGACATCTAATTCAGAGGGCAATAATGAACACCAATAAACTTCTCGGCTTTGCCGTTATGGGGACAACACTTTTACTGGCTGGCTGTCAGACAACGAGAGATTATTCCTTCTCGGAATGGCAGGAACAATCGGTTGGTAAATCACGCTTCAATATACCGACCATTTCCAACATTCCGGTCACCAAGCTTGAACAGAATGATCGCAACAACGGTCAGGTCCAGAATGAAAAATGGGAACTGGGATGCGGTAAAGGCATCGTGACCAGCGCCTATACATTTGACGTATGGTTTACGCCGCAGACCGAACAAAAACTTAAGGACGAGGAACAATTCCGTCAGGAATTTGCCAAAAACAACATTGAAATCCTCAAGGCCTTTCCTGTCACCTCAAACGATAATGGACGCGCTGTCGGATATTATGCCGACGCCAATATCGGAAGTATTTCGGACTGCAAGGTTGCCAAGTTCGGTTTCCGCGCGACGCGGGGACAGAAAATTTATGACAATGATCATGGCGGCATTGATGCCGTCGTCAGTGTCTTTTATTGCGGCGAGCCGGAACTCAACATCAATAAACTGATTCAGGGCATCAGTCTGGTCAATGATCGCGACGCCTATGCGGCAACAGTCGCAGCCCTTCCTACCCCGCAATGCCCGGCGCGTAAAACGTCGGCATCCACTTCGTCCCCGTCATTTGAAGACAGCGACTGGGCAACAGCGCGCAAGGGCAAATATGACCGGACCTTTGCGATCACATGGGGCAGCGGTTTCTCTGACGGGTATCTTGAGACCAAAATCGATCTCAAGGACTATGGCGGAACCATGGAGTTCGTTGGCCCCAATAGCGCAAATTGCAAAATGCAGCTTAGTGTCAGCAAATATGACAGCCCGGCTGAAGGCACATGGTTCACAAATTAATAGGGGGGTGATCCATTCTGCATAGAGAGGGAAAAGGGAAAATCGGGTGGAGAAGCCCGGAAATCAACGGATCAACGGAAAATGAGGCCCAAATTGCTTTTTGCACAAAATGATTCTTTTTGAACGGTTTATGCGCTCTTTTTTGCACAAAGTGATCGGCTATTGATCGAATACCTGTTTAAGCGCTGGATCAGCCCCGAACTTATCAGCCCCCGTACCAGCCAAATGCGGTGCGAAACCGCAAAGATGCATACCCACATCCTTCTTCGCAATGATGCCACTCTGGCTTCCTACCCCGATGTCGAAATACAGAGAATGACCCGCTGCCTCTGACAACCCTATTGCAGGCTTGTCAGAGATCGTGATCTTCAATTCAACTTCTTCTTCCCAACCATATCTGTCTTTTTGGTATCCATAAATGGATGAGCCAGCCCTGTAATCGGCATTAATCGACAGGATGCTTGTTTCGTACCTAACCAATTCATCACATTGATTTTGCTTGATATAATCAAGCACTCGAACGACCTTTTCCTTATCGGAATCGTCCAAGTGATTTGCGAACACAATCTTCCCGTTCAAATTTTCAGACTTTTCGTCGGGAGTATCCCGAAACCAGAAGAACCAAGCTAATACAAATACTACTGGAATTACGATAAATTGCATTGAGAGGCCTCTTCTAAAGGTTTCGGAATGAACCTACCACACGGGCAAGAATCTTCATTTGCGCCTTATCATGGTCACTAATTTCCCACGGTTCATAAACAGGGTTATCACTATGCACCATTATTCGACTACCCTGTCGTTGTAGCCGTTTGATGTACAGTTCTTCGCCAATGCGAAAGGTATATATACCATCACCTTTGTTGGATCGTGCGCCCTCGGACCGATCAAGCAAGGCAATCCCACCGTCCTCTAATGACGGCTCCATACTGTCGCCATTAATATAAATACCGCAAATATCCTTGGGGTTTTTGCCAAGCTGGTCTCGCAAATAGCTTGTTGGCAAGCTGATATATCCAGAAACAACTTCCCCAAAATTCATAGCTCCATTCCCGGCAGAACCACGAACATCGAGAACTGGGACCCGCGTTAACCCTCCCGGCTCAACAGGGATCAACGTCACATTTCCATGACCTTGCGCAGCCTTCGACCTTTCAGCGAACATTTGCCCCTTTCCTGTAAGGAGCCAGTTAATGTCGATACCTTTTTCGGTCAAGAAAAGAAGGTTGCTGATTTTTGGGTACTTTTCTTCCCGTTCGTAAACCTCCCACGATTTACGGCTGAGACCAGCCAGTTCTGCGGCTTCCTCTGATGTAAGTCCCAGTTCTTTTCTTGCCTGTCGAAGGCGAGTGCTAAAGCCATTATTCATGCGACAATTCCATGCAACAAGTGTCGCTGGCTGCTAGCCACAACGGGAAGATGGCGACAATTAATTTTATCAATTGAAATCAACATCTTATGAAGATTGTTGTTAAAATTACTCAATATTGATCTGTCGCCACTTTTTTTACCCTTGATAATGGGTAGTTTTCGTATCATAGTCTCACCATTCGATGACGCTAACGACCAAAACAAACCGGCCATCAGGGTAGGGGCCGGTTGTGATCGAGGAGAGACTTATGGCGCACGGTGCCGACAAACGACCGGAAGAAATCCGCTTCATGCTCAACAGCAAAGGTATGACCTTTGCCGATGTCGCGCGTGAATGCGATCTACCCGAAAGCACTGTGCGGTCAGCGACCCGCAAACCGAGCATCGAGGGTGAATGGGCAATCGCCTACTTCCTCGATCTGCCTGCCAGCACGATCTGGCCGTCCCGTTATGACAGCAAAACCGGTGAACGCCTCAAGCCTCAACCTGCTGCGAACTATACGGACTTTCCGCGCCTCGGTCACTGTCAAAAAGACATCGCGGCATGAACAACGGGCTATCTCCTGACATTCGATTTTCCCTAATACACGCATACGGACACGTCGCTCATGGCTAAAGCACGCGGTGATAACAACACAATCGACTTGCTGACGGAATGGAACCCGCCGGAGGTCGCTGTTCGCTTCACTCAACCCGAACGGGTTCGGGGTTCGAGCTTTGCCCAGCGAATCAGTCGGGCAGTATCGGAAGTCCTCAAGGATTGTGAAAAATCACGCGAAGAAATCGCCGCAGGCATGTCTGAATATGCAGGCGAAGAAATAACGAAAAACATGCTGGACGCCTATGCCAGCATGGCACGCGAAAGCCATACGATCAGCCTTGAGCGTGCCTTTGCCCTACTCCACGCAACCGGTGACGCTAGAATTTTTGGCATGGAGCTGGAACGGTTCGACTTTGCCGTCATCCAAGAGCGTTACCTTGGTGCCGTCGAGGACGCCATGATTGAAGATCAGCGCGAACAGTTGCGCAAATCGCAACTTGCTGCCCGCCGTCGTTGGAAGGGAGCAACGCGATGAAAGAATGGTGGTCTACTGGGGAAATGGCTGACGCCAAGATTAAGGGCCTTCCTCACAACAGGACGGCGTTGATTCGCCACATAAAAGAAAACAACTGGGATACCAAAGCAAACTTGGTACGAGATCGCAAAGGACATGGTGGAGGAAAAGAGTACCATATCCAGCAATGGCCAAAGTCATCGCAGAGAGATTATGCCCGTCGGCATCTCTCGGCGCAACCAGACCTGTTTGACCAGGCATCCGTACCAGCACCGCTTGCAGCAAAAGATACAGCAGCTAATACCGACGATCTGAACGCATTTCAGCGTGAGGTCATGAATGCCCGTGCAACATTGGTTGCCACGGTCAATCAACATGCCGAAGTAACAGGCCGGAACGCAGCCCTTGATATTGTTGTCGAGGAAGCCCGCAAAGGCACCCTGCCCGCCGATCTGCAAGAGCTTGTCGGTATAGCCAATGCCAAAAGCGGTCGTCGCGTAAAGACCGCTAAAGGCAAGCACAAGATATCGCGCAGAACGCTGTATCAATGGGTGCTTGACCACGAAAAGGGCGGCATTTTTGCCCTCGCTCCGACACCGGCGAACAAATCGGATTATGAAATCCCGGCATGGGCACCTGCCCTCATGCAGCTTTGGGCCGATCCGCACAAACCATCGCTTACAGCGGTTCTGGAAGAGTTGCCCGGCACCCTGCCCGATGGCGTTGACATGCCATCCTATGATCAGGCGCGTCGCTTCCTTGCCAACAAGGTTTCGGTTGTTGACAAGAACCGGGGTCGGATGGGGCCACAGGCCCTTAAAAGCCTGCAAGCCTTCACCCGGCGCGATGTGTCCGAGCTTTGGCCGGGCGCGGTTTACACCGCCGATGGTCACACCTTCCGCGCAAAGATTGAACACCCGTTCCACGGTTCCCCGTTCCAGCCGGAAATCACATTCACGATGGATGTTTTCACCCGTTATATCGTCGGGTGGTCTGTTGGCTTGGCCGAGAACTCCATCGGTGTTCTCGAAGCCCTGTCACACGCAATTATCGAACGCGATGATGGCCGTCACAGCGCCCTGCCTCTGATCTTTTACACGGATAATGGCAAGGGCTTTAAGAACGAGATGTTCAGTTCGACCGCCATCGGTTTCTTTGACCGGTGGGGCATCACACAGAAGACCTCTCTGCCTTACAACTCACAGGCACGCGGTGTTATCGAACGCTTCAACCGGAATGTTCGTCAATGGGCCAAAAAGCTCGTTTCCTATAGCGGTTCGGAACTGGACAAAGAAGCCAAACGCTATATAGACCGCGCCCGCATTCAGGCCGCGAAAAAGAAGATCAAAAGCCGGTTCGATGTTACGTGGGATGACTTCCGGACGTTTATCCAGGATCAGATTGATACCTACAACAACAACCCGCAATCCGGCCTGAAACGTGTTCGTGACCCTCAAACCCGAAAATACCGTCATCTAAGCCCGGCAGAAGTCTGGTCGGAATGGCTTGCTGATGGCGGAAAAGCCCGCACCATCGCGGTTTCAGAGGCGTCTGACCTGTTGCGTCCGTATGACCGGCGCAAGGTTGCACGGTGTGAAATCCGTATCCTCAACAATGTCTATTTCAGTCACGAACTTGAAGCCTATCACGGCCAAGAGGTTCTGGTTGGCTATGACATCCATGATGCAAACCGTGTCTGGGTTCGTGATTTTGAAATGCGCCTTCTGGCTGTTGCCGAGCTGGATGCCAACGCCCGGCCCTATTTCGATGGCGACACCCTGCGCACCGCACAAAGCAAACAGGATCAGGTTCTGGCCGCACGTACCAAAGGACGCTTGGGACGCATTGAGGAAAAACGGCAGGAAATTATTGCCGAAGCCAAAGGACCGGCACTTGAAGTCGAATATCAGCCAGCCGTGCCGATGGAAGATTTCCAGATCAAGGCCGCTGACGAAATGTTGGCCCGGTTTGAGCAGCCCAAGCCGGTTCTAAAACAGGCTAACGGTCGGCCCGTTTTCAAAGACGATATCGAATGGGTGATGTGGCTTTCACTCAACCCCGAACAAATCACCGAACAGGATCGGGCAGTTCTATCCGAGCGGCTCGAAAAGGCTTCCTTCCGCCAGCTTCTGGCGATGGAGGAAATCGACCCCACGCGGATTGTTGGTCGCAAGGCCGCGTGAGGTCAATGACTGCCGCAAAGCGGCACAACGAAGAGAAGAAAGGTTAATTATGCGTCTCAAGTTTGTAAATACGCAAAACGTCAAGAAGCTGATGGCAGGTATGGCCGCGATTGAGCAACGCGGTGCCGGGGAAGCCTGTCTAGTTGTGGTTGACGGTTCGCCGGGCCTCGGCAAAACCGAAAATATCAGCTACATGGCCGCACAAAATGCCAGCGTATTCGTTCGCGCAAAGCGTGAATGGACGCCGAACTGGATGCTCGGCGAATTGCTGGAGGCATGTGGCGTCCAGGCAAAGCCGCAATCCTTTGAGCGCAAATATCGTCTTCTGGTCGAAACCCTTTCCATGCAGGCCAAAACCGCCGCCGATAACGGCGAGATGTTTTTCGTTGGCATCGACGAGTGCGATTATATCTGCCGGTCAGACAAGATGCTTTCGACCATCCGCGATCTGAGCGACTTCGTGGAAATCCCCTTTGTTTTAGTCGGAATGGGCAAAGTCCGCGATAGCCTGACACGCTTCCCGCAGGTCACGTCCCGCGTTGGTCAGTATGTCCGGTTTGAAAAACTCACACCCGAAGACACCGAGAAGGTCGTTCGCGAACTTTGCGAAGTCAAAGTCAAAGACGATCTGATCGCGCTTCTGCATGAAAAAGCGAACGGCTATATCCGCGAGGTCAAGGAAGGCATCGCGCATATCGAACGGTTCGGCAAGATGCAGGACAGTGCCGAAATCGGTGTGGCCGAAATGAACGGCCAGGTTCTTTTGAACGACCGTGCAACGTCCCGCCCGATCATCGTGCGGGGTGGCAAATGAACAAGGGTCGATCCTTCATCCAAGAGGCCGTGCGCGACCTTTTGCCGCCACATGCCTGCCTGACGATTGATGAACTGGATGCAGCCTTGCCGGATCATCCACGGCGCAAAATCGTCAATGCCACCCTTAAACTCATGAGCCGGGGGCTTATTGAGCGGGTCGAGCGCGGTTGCTATCAGTTGACACAGGAAGGCGTGATCAGCCGGGCTGACTGTGAAGCCCTGACCAGCGGCCCGAATGCACCGCATACCGCCAAGGCGCAAAAACAACGCGGGAACCACCTTCGCCAGCGGGTTTGGCGGGTGATGCCGGTAAAACAGAAATTCACAATCGATGATCTGCTTTCGATTGCTGCAAAGGGTGCCGAGAAAAACGCCCGGAACAACGTCCAGAAATATCTGAGGCATCTTTGCCAGGCGGGATATCTGCGTGAATTGCGCCGGTCCCCCGGCGATGCGATGACCTCCAACGGATTCAAGCGGTATCAGATTATCCGCCATACCGGCCCGCTGGCCCCCATTCCCCGCAACAACGGCGTGTATGACCGCAACACGGGGGAGTTCCATGAACGCAATCAATGAACTCCCGCGCTGGCGCGTTCTGCTGGCCGCAGAAATTGACCGCACATCGGTCACGGAGACAGCCAAGCGCATTGGCTATGCCCGGTCGTCTGTATCGCTGGCCAATGGCGGGAAATACACCGCTAACACCGACCAGTTAGAGGCGCGTGTTCTTGAAGTCCTGGGCGGGCCGGAACCGACGTTCTATTGCCCGGCCCAGACAACCAGCATCACGAAATCGGAATGCACCGACTTTGCTGCACGGCCCATGCCAACGGCCAGCCCACGCGCCCTGCGTCAGTGGCAAATCTGTCAATCCTGCACCCATCGGGAGGACTGCAACAATGCTGAGTGAAGACCTTACCAACGTCACGGCAACCTTGCGCGATCATGCCGGTGCCAATGGCGGCAAGCTGTACCTGTCCCAACGCATGACAAGCATTTTGCTCGACAATCTCGGTTTGCTGGCCCTCGACCTTGGCCAGTACGAAAAGTCGAATGGTCCGATTGCTACCGGTGCGCCCAACATCGCAGCCATTCAGCGTGGCCTTGCCGCTGGCACGGTTGTCAGTCTTGCAGATCGCCGCATGAGCAAAATGTGCAGCGCCTTCACCCCGGACGACGGGGGAAATGCAGCATGAAGCAGTCAACCGCAACCGGATCGGTCAAAGCGAATGACAGCAGGTTAGCCGCCGTTCAAAGCCGGATCGGGTCGTTCCTTTACGCCACATGGATCATGCCCCTGAAAGTCCGGTTTGAGGACGACAAGCTGATCATTGCCGCGCCGAGCGCCATGCACGCCGATGCGGCCCGAAACCGGTTTGGCAACCAGCTCAAAGACGCCTTCAAGGCCGCTGAATTGCGCGTCTATGTGGATCGGAGCGAATGACCATGAAACGAGGAAACCCGATCACCCAATGGTGGCGTTACATCCGCCACATCTGGCTATCGCCCCGGAGGGATCGATGGTCCGCCATTACATCCCCGAAAAAGTAATCGAAATACCAATCAACCCAAGGACCGAACTCATGGAACCGATCACTGAAACCGCCGACCTGAACAGCGTTTTGCCAATCGTAACCGTTCATGACCAGCAATATCTCGAAGACGCCAAAGGCAAGCTCATTCCACTGGCCCAGGTACCGGATGATCACCGAATGCGTGATGGCTTGGTGCGCGAAAAAATCGCCAAGGTCATCACTCTGCAAAAACAACTGCGTGACTTCAAAATCGAAGTCATGGCCGACATCGCCGCCTTTGTTCAACTTTCGGCTGATCAGTATCAAGTGCACATCGGCGGCACCAAGGGCAACGTCCAGCTAACCACCATCAAGGGCGATATGCGGATGATCCGGCAGGTGTCGGAGAACCTTGCATTTGATGAAAAGCTGATCGCCGCCAAGGCCCTGATCGATGAATGCATCATCGAATGGTCCGAAGGGTCGCGCCCGGAAATCCAGACTCTTGTTCAGGACGCTTTCCAGACCGATCAGCAAGGCAAGATCAGTACGGGTCGTGTCCTTGGCTTGCGCCGCCTCAAGATCGATGACGAAAAGTGGCTGCGTGCGATGGAGGCGATCTCGGACAGCATCCATGTCCAGGACACCAAAGCCTATGTCCGCTTCCAGAAACGCAATGACACCACCGGCAAGTGGGAAACCCTGCCGCTGGACATGGCCGCAGTGTGATGGAGGGCGCAATGTCAAAGAAAAAGCCAAGCACAGTCTATCGCGTCGAACTGGTTGGCCATGACCTGATTTACGTCATCGCCCGCCACGAAAAAGGGGCTTTGAGCGTTGCGCTCCAGCACGGATATGAGCCGGATCGCAGCCCGTCGGCCAAGCCCCGGCGCGTTGATGACCTGTTCGCAGAACGGGCCATCAACCGCAAGAACCCGGGTCAGGAAGCGGCATGACCCCTCAAGCAAAGCTGGAAATCGTGATGGATCGCCTGCGTACCAGCACCAGCGCCTTGGAAGCTGACCGCGCACAGTTCTTTGATGCCGCAACCAACAAGGACGGCAAAATCGAACATGAAAGTGATGCCCGTCACCTCGCATATCTCGACGGCATGATCGCGGAAAACAAGGCCGCATTAAACATTCAGGTCCAGCGCCGAAAAGTCGTTGGTGCCTGATGTGAAACCGGGGCCGACCAAACCTGTTGCAAGTGCTTTTGGTTCGGCCCTGGTTACCTCCAAACACCCCGTTACCCCGCTTGAAGGCAGGGTCGGGGCTTTGGGCTGAAACGTCTGGCCCGGACACGCAAGGGCAATTTGGCAACAGGTTGGGCACCGGACCACGCAAAGGGCGAAACAGCAGGTGCTTACGACAATGGAGGCGACAATGAAAAAGGTCATTTAACCCAGAGAAACAAGCAAGTCGGGATGCATCCCCTCCCTGTGCATCCCGACCTTCGCCATAGCAACGAGCAGATCACGGTCTGCTGATTGGTGCGGCGGCGTGGAAGCGAACACGTAGTGCTGACGAGTACGGGGTCTGTGCCCGGTGGTAGCCGGGAGGCGTCACGACAGGAACAGGCATTAAGCCAACAGCCTTTGCTGTCTGTTCTGTGAATTCAGATGATCCGGGTTCGAATCCAGGTGACCCAGAGCCGGAGTAGAGACCGGCCCGCACCAACGCTGAGTTTGAAGATCGAGCAAACAGATAAAACGAGGAACGAAAATGTCAGCTTCAAGTATTGCGAAAGAGATAGTGCAAGAGCGTCGGCGTCAAATTGAGGATGAAGGATACAACGCGGCGCACGATAGCCTTCACGAACCTGATGTCATTGCAACCGGAGCAGCGTTTTATGCTCTTCCAGAAGAAACCACCGAGTGGGTGAAAATAAAAGGCGTGGACCTTTGGCCGTTTGATGGTCAACCAAAGCGGAAAGATCGTCGTCGCGATCTGATCCGCGCAGCCAGCATGATCGTGGCAGAAATCGAACAGATAGACCAAGCCAACAACAGAACAGCACTGAAAGCACATGTTGAGCGCATCGCATATGCGCTTGAACAGGGGCAAACTGCCACGGCAGTTATCGATAACTTGGTGGTTCAATACGACGCCAGCATTGCGTTCGGAAGCGGTACTTATTTCTTTCGGCTTGCAGGCGTAAGTGTCACGCGCACGGCTGGAAAGAAAGCCGTACTCACAGGTTGGTGTGAAGCCGCCGAACGGTTGATTGAGGCTGCTTGAAATGCCGCATCATCCGCCACAAACCCCGGATACCCGTCAAGCACTGACCGACCTGTCGGTGCTTGCAGCCGGGTTTGTGCGTGGGTGCCGCAATCCCAAGAAACGTCAAGCCGCTTTAGCAATCATCCAGCAGGCGAACCAAGCGTTGAGGACCGGGGATGCTATGCAAAATAGCCCGCAAATTCCCACCGATCCTGAACAGTTGATTCGCGCCTACCTCGATGCCAACGGAGATTGGCGGTCCCTTGTTGCCGCGATTAACCGCATGGCGCTTGAGGGCGCAACCCGGAGGCAGCAATGACCGACAGAACCGAATGCCCGGCCTGTGATGGTGAGGGAATGTGGTGGAGTTTTCCTTGCGATGTGTGCGGCGGCACCGGACACACAAATGAGGATAATGAAGACAATGAAGATTGATCGCTTTCCCACCGTAGCGCTGAGCATCCGCCAACCGTGGGGACATCACATCCTTTTTGACGGCAAGTCGGTTGAAAACCGTTCATGGCCGACCCGTTTCCGTGGATCGTTTCTGATCCATGCAAGTGCGACATTCGATGGTAAAGCCGCTGAACGCCGGGAGTTTATTGCCCATCATCCAAACAGCCACTTGGGCGGCATTGTCGGGATGGCAACCATCACAGATTGCGTCACATCGATGGACAGCGAGTGGTTCTTTGGCCCTTACGGCTTTGCCCTGGTCAACCCGACACCGCTTGAGTTCGTACCCTGCAAGGGGAAGCTAGGCTTCTTCACGCCCGATATCGATTTCAGCCTTCTGAAAGTGAGGGCGTGATGACTTGGGAACAGAAAGCAATATCGATCATTTCGAAGGTGCATAGCAACATTCGGGCGAACGCTTCGTTCGATGAACGCAAAAAAGCTGTCCAAGAGGCCTATCCGTGGGGGTGTCGAAGTGGCTGGCCGTACAAGGCGTGGCTCAAGGCTCAAAGGCGTTATCTCGCCCGCTATGCGCCGAAAGGTGAGGTTACCAAGAAACTGCCCCTTACGCCGCTGGAACGCATGATCAAGAAGACAATCCAAGCCGAAAAGTTAGGAAAAACCAATGGCCGAGCATGACGATATCCTGCGCAAGATCAAATCGTGTCTGGCGATGGCGCAATCAGACAATCCGAACGAGGCCGCAACCGCCTTACGACGCGCCCAGGAACTGATGGAGAAATACGGCGTCACAAGTGATGACGTTGCGATCAGTGACGTCAATAGCAGTATGGCAGATGCACGGTCGGGCCGGGTGCCACCGGCCCATATCGCCATGCTTGCAAACATGGTCGGTCGCGCCTTCGGGGTAGAACTGGTCTACAACGCATCTTTTGATGGCAACAAATGGCGGGCCGCTGTCGAGTTTTACGGCTTGAATGCCGCCCCGGAAGTCGCTGCCTACACCTACGAGGTGCTTGTGAGACAACTCACGAAGGACCGCACAAACTATATCTCGACACTGAACAAGCGCATCAAAAGGACAACCAAGGTGCGCCGAGGCGATATGTATGCAAAGGGATGGGTTCGTGCTGTCGCCGATAAGGTACCCTCCCATTTCCCGACAGAAGCCGAGACCAAAGCCATCGAAGCCTACAAGGCCAAACGGTGGTCAGAAGAATTGGAGACAACCACCGGCAGAGACCTGACCACAAAGGCCCGCAATCATGACTACGGTGCCTTGTCCAAAGGTTTTGCAGACGGTCGCAAGGTTGATTTCCGGCAGGGAGTTGCAGGCGAACGCCAAGAGGCTTTGGGCTATGGCGGGGGGCAGCAATGAAAGCGACGAAATCCCCCACATGGCAATCGCTCAACCGTCAAATCCGGGCTGCTGAAAAGCAGCGTGGCATAGACCGCGATGCACATGAGGCCTTGGTGCTTCAAATCACCGGCAAAGCAAGCCTAGGCGATTGCACAGACGGTGAAATGCGCAAGATCGTCGCGCATCTGAATGGCACTCGTGTTGGGTTCAAGCCATCTGCCAAAGGCTATGTCCGCAAGATTTGGGCGCTGTGGAGCAGCATCAAGAAAGCCGGGGCACTGACGGCACCCGATACGGACGCGGCCCTTGTCACCTTCGTCAACAAGCATCTGACAGGTCGCCAGTTTGCCAATGTCCGCCAACTGGACTGGCTGACCTATGACGAGGCCCAACCGATCATTGAAGCCCTGAAAGACTGGTCAAACCGCGTAAAAGCGAAGGGAGCGCAGTAGTATGTCCCGTCTGGGATCGACATACGGGATTGACGATGTTGTCGAACTGGTTTCGCAACGCGCTGCAATGCGCCTTGTCGAAGCCTTCCCTGGCATCGTTGTTTATATCCCCAAACGGGTTCCTGACGGGCATGAGCTGCTGGTGATCGGTGATGACGAAGCGGCTTGTATGTCGCAGCAATTTGGCGGCTGTCACATCACGGTCCCGATGTCCTATATCAGCCCGCGCAAACGTCGCCTCTTGATTTGTAAGCTGGCTTCCGAGAATATGAGCCGCCGTGACATCGCCCTCCGCGTCGGCTGTTCAGAGCGCCGCGTTTATCAGATACTTGGCGAAAACCGCCAGAAAGATGAACGGCAACCCTCGCTTTTCTAATGATAAATCTCGCCTTTAACTGAAATTTTCAGACTAAGTTTATTGGCGTAAAACCCGCACCCTCAATGCAATCAACCCGACACCTGTATCTGCATTGAGGCCGTCATGCCATCCCTTGACCTGAACCAACGTCTTTCAACACATTTCACGCTTCGCGAAGCGGTGAAATCGCAAGTTGCCACCCGTTGGAAAATCGACAACACCCCGCCGATTGACCTCATTCCGGCAATGGTTCGGGTTGCGGAGCATATCCTCGAACCCACACGCGCACATGTCAAAACCGCGATCATTCCGTCGAGCTTTTACCGCTGCCCGGCGCTCAATACCGCCGTGGGCAGTGACAACCCGCATAGTCAACACACCAAAGGCAAAGCGGTTGATTTCGAGGTTCCCGGTTTCACCAACTATGAAATCGCCAAATGGATCTCCGAGAATCTCGATTTCGATCAGTTGATCCTTGAATGCTATGTGCCGGGCGATCCTTCGTCGGGCTGGGTGCATTGTTCCTATGCCAGCGTGTCCGAAAACCGCCGTGAAATCCTGCATTACAACGGCAAATTCTATGCACCGGGGCTGTCATGAATTGGTCTGATGTTGGAAATCTACTGGCCGATGCTGCCCCGCTTGTCGGAACGGCGTTGTTCGGCCCCGCAGGCACAGCAGTCGGTGTTGGTCTTGCTTCCTTGTTCGGCACAGAAGCCAATCCGGGAAAAGTCGCCCAGGCTATAAAAGCCGATCCTGAGGCGATGCTGAAAATTCAGCAGTTCGAGATCGAGAACCGGACCGAATTGTCAAAGCTCGTCATTCAAGCCGCTACCGCCGAAATCAAAGCCGTCAATGAAACGATGCGCGTCGAGGCCCAGTCAGATCATTGGTGGGTTTCTGGTTGGCGACCCTACTGGGGATTTTCAAGCGCGACTGCCTGGACATTTCTTGCTGGTTGCCTTGGTGTCGCAATTCTATCGGGTGACGGTGTGGGGGTTGCCCTTTCTGTTTTCAATGCAGTTCCGGAAACCTTTTGGTTGATCCCGCTTGCTGTTCTGGGCATCGCGTCCTGGCATCGTGGACAGGAAAAACGCACACGGGCAGAAGGCGGTGCCTGGAACAACGCAAACAAACTGGTCACTGGCGTAATCGCCAAAGTCAAAGGGAAATAGAATGGTCGATGATGTGAGCTACCAGCTTGGCGAGATTAAGGGTCTGCTGCATGGCATCAGCAAGAATGTCAGCGACCTTTCAGACAAGGTTGATGGCATGGACGGACGCCTGCGGAATGTCGAAAAGAAAGCCGCGATCAACGGTGCAATTTCGGGCGGGATCATCAGCGCGAGCTTCGCCGGTGTCATTGCCGCCGTGAAGGCCAGCACCGGGAGTGTTTAAATGGCGCACAGCGCGGAAACCAAATCACGGGCGCGTGCGCTTTATGTTTTTGACCGGCTTGACCTGACCAAAGTTTCAGAACGGGTTGGCGTTTCTATCGGCACGGTTCGCCGCTGGAAAACACTGGCCGAAACCCAGGGCGATGATTGGGATAAATCCAGAACGGCGGCAAGCATGGCATCGACCGGCACCGACGATATGGTCGCCCTCCTGATCGAGGACTATGTGCAACTGCATTTGTCCGTCATCGAGGACCTGAAAAAGGACGGTGCAATTCGTCCTCTTCAAAAGGCCGAAGCATTGGCCGGGTTGGCCGATGCCTTCAACAAAACGATCAATGCCGCAGGTCGGGCTTCACCGAAAATCTCTGAACTTGCCGTCGCCCAGGATGTGATCAAGCGCCTTGGAGATCACGTTGCGGCCAAGTTCCCGCAACATGGAGAGGCCTTTATCGAGATCCTCGAACCGTTCGGCAAAGAGGTGCTTGCAGCTTATGGCTAGACTTGAACGCCTGACCCCGAAGCAGTTTGAAAAATCCCTTGCGGAATACCGCGAGGGGTTTGTGCGTAACCTTGAGGCGCGTTGTTCGGGCTTTGATCCGGATGAAAAGGCGTCAAAGAAGCGTCGTGACAAAGGCCGCAAGGACTTCGAGTTTTTCGCCCGCACCTATTTCCCGCATTACATTCGCGGCAAGAAGGACCCGAAGACCGGCAAAGAAAAGCCGATCAATCTGTCAAACCTGCATCGGTATTTCTGCGAGCATTTCCCGGCCCTGATCGAAAACCCGGAAAGTGTGAACGAGGTGATCGCCGCCCCGCGTGGCGAGGCCAAATCGACCTATGCCCTGATTTTTCTGGTCTATTGCACCGTCTACGAGCTCAAGCATTACATGATCTACATCATGGATGTGTTTGACCAGGCATCGGTTGTGATCGAGGCTTTCAAAGTCGAACTGGAAAGCAATCCACGTCTTGGGAACGATTTTCCCGAAGCCACCGGCAAGGGCCCGGTCTGGCAGGATGGCGTTTGCGTTACCAGGAACAATATCAAGCTCCATGCACGCGGTGCGGGTCAGCGTATTCGAGGCCTTAAGCACGGGGCGCGTCGCCCTGATCTTGTTGTCCTGGACGATATCGAGAACGACGAAAACGTAAGAACCCCGAAGCAGCGCGACAAGTTGGAAAGCTGGATCGATACAGGCGTTGCCAACCTTGGCGAAGCCGGGGAAAAATTTGACGTTCTCGATATCGGGACCGTCCTTCACTATGATTCGGTTCTGGTGCGCAAGCTCAACAATCCGATGTGGCAAAGCATCAAGTTCCAGTCGATCCTGAAATGGCCGGATCGTATGGACCTGTGGGACGAATGGGAAGAAATCCTGCGCAACCAGTCCTTTGATGATGCCCGCGCATTCTATGCAAAAAACCTTGCCGAAATGGAACAGGGCGCGGTTGTAAGCTGGCCGGAAAAACGTCCGCTTCTGTATCTGATGGAATTGCGTGCGCGGATCGGACACAAGGCATTCAGTTCGGAACAGCAAAACGAGGCGATTGACGAAAACGCTTCGTTCCAGGCGTTTACCTATTGGGTCCAGTTCGCCCCGGATTGGGTTTATTTTGGGGCGTGCGACCCGTCTCTTGGCAAAAAAGGCAATGGCCGCGATCCGTCTGCCATCCTTGTTGGCGGTTTTGACCGCCGTGCAGGCGAGCTGTCCGTTGTCGAGGCATCAATCCGCAAGCGGGTTCCCAAGGTTATCATCAGCAATGTGATAGAGCTGCAAATGCAATATCGTTGTGTCGCTTGGGGCGTTGAGACTGTCCAGTTTCAGGAATTCTTGCGCACCCAGTTGATTGACGAAGCGATCCGGCAGCATGTGCCGCTTAATGGTGTTCCGATTTCGCAAAACACCGATAAAGACCTGCGTATTGAAAGCCTTCAGGTGCCGATTGCGGATGGCCGGATCAAACTGCATCCGAGCCAGCGTACCCTGATTTCGCAGCTGGAACAGTGGCCAAACGCTGATCATGACGATGGTCCTGATTGTCTGGAAATGCTCTGGAATTTGGCAATCACCTATGGCGCACCGCTTGACATCCGAACAGGTGGCCAGCGGGCCGCGATGAGTGCCTACGGGCAACATCGCAGCACGATTTCAGTAGATGGAAACTATGGCGCGGCAAGCGGCGCTTTGAACTGGCGAGGCTATTAGGTCATGGCACGGAAAAACAGAAAGACGAACAAACAGGCCAAGATCGAAAAGCCGGTGGTCACAGAGGTTGCCGGTGTCAAAAGTGATCTGGAACTTGCGAAACTGGTCAACGAGATCACCACACCGAATGACACGGTGCTTAAAAGCATCGGCAACCGCTATGACGAATACAAGGCACTTTTGCGCGATGATCAGGTCAAGGCAGCATTCGGTCAGCGTTTGGACGCGATGGTGGCCAAGGAAATCATTGTTGATCCGGGCGGACCTTCCGCCCAGGACAAGAAAGCCGCCAAGTTCATCAAAGAGCAACTCGAAGGCATCAATTTCGACGCGGCCTGTCGCAAGATGGCTTATGCGCAGTTCTATGGCTACACGGTTGCCGAGATGCTTTGGGCGTTTGACGGTGCCCAGGTTGTCGTCGATGCCATCCGGGTTCGCAAGTTTGACCGTTTTCGCTTTGACGGGGCCGGACGCCTGCGCCTGATCACAAAGACCGTGCCCAAAGGCACGATCATGCCGGATCGCAAGTTCTGGGTCTCGACGGTGGAAACCGACAATGACGATGATCCTTACGGGCTTGGCCTTGCGCACTATCTCTACTGGCCGGTGTATCTTAAGCGAAACGGAATGCGTTTCTGGGCCGTGGCGCTTGAGAAATTCGGGATGCCTACAGCGGTTGGCAAGCATCATGCAGGGGCTTCTGAGGACGATGTTGCAAAACTGCTGACCTTGCTGATGTCCATTCATGGCCAGTCGGCCATTACGGTACCGGATGGACAGGAAGTGGAATTGCTTGAGGCGGTGCGCACATCCGGCGGCGATCACAAGGAATTCGTCAAGTATCTTGATTCGATGATTGCCAAGGTCATCGTTGGCCAGACATCGACCACCGATAGCGGATCATGGCGCGGGACAGCCAACGTGCATAAGGATGTTCGCGACGAAATTATCAAGGCAGATACCGACCTGCTTTGCGGGACGTTCAATGCTGGGCCGGTTAAATGGCTGACGGAATGGAACTTCCCCGGTGCAAAGCCGCCAAAGGTCTGGCGCGTGCTTGATGACGATGAAGACCTTGATAACCGCGTCAATCGCGACAAGGCCATTTATGAAATGGGCTTTGAACCTGATCTTGACTACATCAACACGACCTATGGCGGCAAATGGAGCAAGCGCAACCAGTCTCCGACCACTTCCAGCTCCACCGAAGACAATCCGTCCTTTGCCGAAGCAGACAGCGATGCCATTGATCGCGCCGTAGAGAACGGATTGGAAGACTGGCAACCGATGATGGACCCGCTTTTGCAACCCGTCATCGATATGATGGAAGAAGCCGCTTCATTCGAGGAAATCCAGAAAAAGTTGCCCGAACTCTACGCCGATATGGACGTTTCGAAAGTCACGGACAAATTACAGAAACTCAGCTTCGCCATCGAAGTAGCCACCCGGGCCGGGGCCGAGATCGATGACGGTAATTGAGTTCGAAGCGGTTGCCCCCGAAGCCGCGATCAAGTCGTTCGAACGCAAGGGCCTTGAAATCTCGTTCGACTGGCGGGATGTGGATGCTGATGAACATGCCCGCACCTTCACCGTGGCCAAGGCCATGCGCCTTGATGTTCTGACCGATATTCGCGGTGCTGTCGATGACGCCTTGCGGAATGGCACAACGCTTGATCAGTTCCGTAAAGACCTGACACCCAAGCTGCAAGCCAAGGGATGGTGGGGCAAACAGATCATGTCCGATCCACTGACCGGCGAGGATCGCCTGGTACAGCTTGGATCACCCCACCGCCTGCGCACGATCTTTGATGTCAATCTGCGGGCATCCTATGCAGCGGGAAAGTGGAAACGCGCCAAGGACACAGCCCGACGTGTTCAGGATCAAAGCGGGCAGAAGGTCTATCTGCGTTATGTGGCCGTCAAGGATGACCGCACACGCCCCAGTCACCTCAATTGGCACGGCACGATCCTGCCCATAGATCATCCATTCTGGGATACACATTACCCGCCCAATGGTTGGGGGTGCCGTTGCTCCATCCAGATTTTGACCGAACGGCAACTCAAGCGTCTGGGATATGAGGTTTCACCCGATCCCGATATTGAAACCCGCGAGTGGTACAACGCCCGCACCGGCGAAATTGAAACCGTGCCCACCGGGGTTGATCCGGGTTGGGGGCACAATGTCGGCAAATCGGCAACCCGCGCAGAGGCGGGCCGGATATTTGCTGACAAACTGCGGACAGCTCCGCCCGATATTGCTGCCCTGGCATTGAAGTCCGACCCCGACGTGGTGGCCGAAATCCAGAACAGCTACGGCCTGTTCTTTGACGATGTAATTGCAACGGGCAAGGCACGCGGTGAACGGCGCGTGATCGGGGCCTTCACCCCGCGCACGGTCGAAAAACTATCCGACTTTGACAGTTACCCGCAAAATGCCGCGATTACGATTGGCGACCGGGAAATTCTGCATTTGCTGCGCGATGCCAAGAAAGCCCGTAATCAGGCGTTACCGGAATCCTTTGTTCGCGATCTGCCGACCGAACTGTCCACTGCCAGGGCGGTGTTGTTTGACACGCAGGAACCGACCTTGCTGTATGTCTTTGATGTTGCCGATGACAAACTGGCCAAGCTGGTCGTGCGGATCGATTTCAAAACCAAGATGCGTGACAGCACCGGCAAGCGCATCGATGTCCAGACCAACACAGCCCGAACGGCAAGCCTCGTTCAGCCGGGCAATATCAAAGCCAAACGTTACAAGCTGCTCGATGGGGAACTATAAAAGGAAAAACGGTTGCCGCCCCTTACGCTACATGGGCATTGCTGTACTGGCCGGATCGGCAAGCACTCTGGGCCAGCGAATTTCACCAGAATTTGCAGCAACCGCTGGATTGATCCTAGCACTTCCGATCTCAAAAATGAAGAGGATCGATTTAAAGCCGCCTGAAAAGCCCGCAAGGCAATCATGGGCGGTTGTCGCAATATCTCCCGCCAATTGCCGTTAGACCCCCGTTAGAACCGCGACAATCGGTATTTGATATTGCTGCATTACCCGTATCTGGCTTGACGCACCCCCTGAAATAATTCACGCTGCCACCACTTCACATCGCGAAAAACCGCTGTTTCCCTGAAGTTTTCAGCTAATCTCCCCGCTTTCAAGTCTTCATGATGCCCTTCGTCAATGTACGGAGAGCGACGTGAAGCGTATTCATATTTTCAAGACCGGCACCCATACCGACATGCGCGGTAAAGAAGTGACGTTCGGCGAAGCAGACGGCACCGATTGCGCATCGGTTTACGACCCGAAGCTGCACGAAAGCCCGCTGGTCATCGGTCATCCGCACCATAACCTTCCTGCCTATGGTTGGGTTAGGGGGCTTGAATTTGCGGACGGCGAACTGTTCGCCATTCCCGATCAGGTCAATCCCGAATTCGCCGAAATGGTTGCAAGCGGTGCATTCAAGAAAATCTCCCCGTCCTTCTATTTGCCCGATGCCCCCAACAACCCGACGCCAGGACATTACTACTTGCGTCATGTCGGGTTCCTTGGCGCGCAACCGCCTGCCGTCAAAGGTCTGAAACCAATCGAATTCGCCGATGGTGAAGAAGAAGGCGTTGTTACCCTTGAATTTGGTGACGTTGAACCACGTTCCATCGTCCGCCTGTTTCGCAGTCTTCGCGACCTTCTGATTGCACAGTTCGGCCAGGAAGAGGCCGACAAGGCATTGCCTGGTTACGAACTGGACTGGATGGCCGAACAGGCCGCTCAACCAGACCCGGAACCCGAAACACCCACCGCACCGGCCTTTTCCGAGGTGCCGGAGCCTTCCCCTGCGTCCACACCTCAAAAGGAGAACAAGGTGACAGACGAAGAACTCAAACAGCGCGAAGCGGAAATCGCCAAGCGCGAAGCTGCTTTTGCCGAAAAGCAGGCAGAAGGCGAAGCTGTTGATTTCGCTGACGGCCTGATCAAGGACGGCAAGCTGGCACCGGCAAACAAGGACAAGGTTGTGTCCCTGTATGCCCACCTGACCGTCCAGGGCAGCAAGGATGAAATCAGCTTTGGCGAAGCCCCGGCTGCATCCCCGGTCGAAATGCTCAAGGGCATTCTTCAGGCCGCGCCCAAGGTCGTCGATTTTTCAGAACATTCTGCCGGGAACTCCGGCGATGAACCGGCAGATTTCGCCGACCCGTCAGAACTGGCCACTGCCGCCCGTGCAATGGTCGCCGAGCAGTCTGCGAAGGGCGTCACCATGAGCTATGCCCAGGCCGTCCGCAAACTCCAGAAAGGAGCCTGACCAATGGACCTCGGTCTTATCAAGAATTTCACCAGTGCGGCGGCGATTGCCAAATACCGCCTTGTGGCTGCTGATGCGACCAGCGGCATTGTCAAACAGGCATCAAGCGCGACCGACGCGATTATCGGCTGCACCGGTCCTGCCGGTGTTGATGCAGCCGACAAACGCATTGATGTCTGCATGGATGACATCCGCGATGTCGAATTTGGCGGAACCATTGCCTTTGGCGATCCGCTGACCAGCGATGCAGAGGGCCGCGCCATCAAGGCCGAACCCGCCGCCGGATCAAATGTCCGCATTGCCGGTTACGCGATGGAAGATGGCGCTGTCGATGTCATCGGTAAAGTTCACATCAACCCGTCAACCCTCCAGGGCTGATTGGCCCCCACCTTAACAGGAGTTTCGTTTTATGCCTGGACAGTTTGAGGTCGATGCGACCCTGACCGCCATTGCGATTGCATACAGCAATCCGACTTACGCCCTGATCGCTGATCAGGTATTGCCCCGCGCCAAAGTTCCGGCCCGCAAGTTTGGCTGGCAGGAATACGATATCGGCAAAGGTTATGCAGTTCCCGACACCCGTGTCGGACGTCGTTCAGCCCCGAACCGCGTCGAGATCGAAGGCAAGAAAAAAGATTCGGAAGTCGAAGAATTCGGCATCGACATCCCGCTTGACCTCGCAACCATCGAAGAAGCGGAAAAGGCCGGTTACAACCCGCGTGACCGTGCAACCGAGCGTGCAACCAACATTGTGATGCTTGGTCGTGAAGTCCGCGTTGCGGGCCTGATTTCCGATCCGGCCAACTATCCGGTTGAACTGGTCAAAGCCCTTTCGGGTGCTTCGATGTTCACCGACCCGACCTCTGACCCGATCAAGGAAGTGTCCGATTTCCTTGACGCCTGCCTGGTACGCCCGAACCAGCTTACCATTGGCCAGGTGGCATGGTCAGCGCTTCGCCAGCACCCGAAAATCGTCAAGGCCACCAACCGCAATTCTGGCGATGCCGGTGCAGCGGCCAAGGAAGCAGTCGCCGAGCTGTTCGAGGTGCAGAAAATCCTTGTCGGTGCATCCCGCGTCAACACCACCAAACCGGGTACGACCCCGGTCCTTGAACGCGCTTGGGGCAGCATCATTGCCGGTCAGTTCATCGACGAAAGTGCCGATACCACAGGTGGGATCACTTTTGGTCTCACCGCCGAATACGGCACCAAAGTTGCGGGAACCATTCAGGCGGAAATGGGTATTCGTGGCGGTGAACTGGTCCGTTCCGGCGAGGAAGTCAAGGAACTGATCGTGGCCAACCACGCCGGTTTCCTTCTTTCCAACGTGGCTTAACCCTATCGGCGAAAAGGACACAGGACCATGAAAACCTATCCCGTACTGATTGCCGTTGACCATGACGGCAAGAAATACAAGCCCGGCGGCTCGGTCGATTTGACCGACGAACAGGCAGCACCGCTGCTCCGTACCGGGTTTCTCGGCGAACCGGCTGGCGATGCCGCTGTCCAGGATAACGGATCGACGGAACAGGACAACAGCGGAGCCATGACCAGTGCCGAAAGCGAACTTGATCGCCTGGTTGCCGCGATTGGCTCCATCGACAAGGACAACAAAGAACTCTGGACGGGCTCCGGCAAGCCGAAAACCGAGGCATTCGACGCAATCGAAACCATCGATTTCCCGGTATCCGCCGCCCTTCGTGACAAGGCCTGGGATCAGTTCAACGCCCAAGCATAAACTCGGAACTGATCCCGTCTGCCGACCGGTACTCTCCGCACCCTCAACGCTGCCGGTCGGCAGCACCCTTCTTGTAATCCAAGGTGATTTGACATGGCATATGCAACCGCAACCGACATGCAGACGCGCTTTCCTTTGAACGAACTGCTTGATCTGACCAATCAGAACGATCAGAGCGCAGAAACGATCAATGAAGACGCAATGTCGGTTGCGCTTGACGATGCCAGTGCGGCCATTGACACGGTTCTTTCGTCCCGCATGAAAACACCTCTTTCTCCCGCGCCGTCCGTTCTGGTTTCGGTGTGCTGCGATATTGCGCGTTACCGCCTCTATTCCGGTCGTGCGAGCGAGGAAGTCGAGAAGCGTTACGACAACGCCATCAAGCTGCTCAAATCCATTGCAGCAGGCGATATTGATCTGGGCAGCAACCAGTCATCCCGACCTGCGGTCTATTACAAACCGGAATCGGTTTTTGACGGAAAGGACATGCTCTGATGTCTGTTTCGATCAAGGCCGATTATCGGGACTTCGGGCGCATGGGCGGCAAGGTGATGAACTTCCTTGCAACCCTGTCTGATACCCGCCCGCTGCTTGAAGATATCGGCGATGTGTTGTTGCTCAACATTGATCGCCGGTTTGATGACGGCAAGGGACCAGATGGCACGCCCTGGCAAAAGGCAAATCGTGGCGGTCAAACACTGGTTGATACCGCCCGGTTGAGGAACTCGTTCGACAAACGGGTTTCGGATCGTACCGTCTCTGCCGGCACAAATGTCATCTATGCCCGCATTCACCAGTTCGGTGGAACCATCAAGCCGAAACGCGCCAAGGTTCTGGCCTTCAATATCGGTGGCGAAGCAATCTTTGCCAAGCAGGTAACAATCCCTGCCCGTCCTTTCCTTGGCATCGGAGACGAAGATACCAAGGGCATTCGCGGCGCAATCGCCGATTTCGTGCGCACTGCCCATCGGGAGGCGCACCCATGATTGGTGAACTTGAAAAGTTCCTGAAGGAAACCCTGATTGCACAGCGCGATCAGCGTGACCTCAAGGTCACGATTGATACCTATGGCGGGCAGCTTGACGAAGACCTGTTGCGCGAGATCGCCCAGAAGGCACCGGCAATCTATGTAACCTTTTCCGGCATGACCAAAGCTGCCCGTCAAACCACACGCGGTCGAATATTCGATGGCACCTTTGTTCTGATTGCGGCCAGCAAGGCCGTCAATGACGAACATGCACGCGGTGGCGGGCGTGGAGGCCGGATTACAGGTGCGTTTGACCTGCTGGATTTCGCGCTTTTTGTGACTTCCGGGCTGGATCATGAAACCCTTGAGCGAAAGTTCGAGCCGGAACGCATCACCAACCTGTTTAACGCAAAGGTCGGGCGCGAATACCTCGCGGTTTATGCCCTGTCGCTTTCCTGCCGGTTCACGGTCTCCCCGGATTGGGGGATTACTGACCTCGATGACCTTGAAACCATCCATCACACATCGGCACTCGGCGGCGAAGGCACGCCCGTCATGGAAACCGATCTGCCGCAGACAGAGGAAGAAGCATGAACCAGACGATTTACATCAAGCCCGGCAAAGGCATGACAGTGCCCGATCCGGAAACCGGCAAGCCCATCGGGCCGGAGGGCGCATTCGTGCCCAATAACAGCCTGTATCGTCGCTTTGTCAAACGGGGCGAAGCCGAAAAAGCCAGCCCGCCGCGTGCCAAAAGCACCCCGGCCCCGGCCAAGTCAAAGGAGTAAACCGCAATGGATCAGATCAGCTTTAATCAGATCCCGCTCGATATCTTTCGTCCGGGCTATTACATGGAAATCGATCCGACCCTTGCCTTTAACGGTCTGCCTGTTTTCAAGCAGCGCACTGTGATGTTCGGGCAGCTTGGCACTCTGCCATGCGCGGTGCCGGGCGAGATTTACAACGTCATCACTGAGGCCGAAGCCAAGGTCTTGTTTGGCCAGGATTCCATGCTCGTCGGCATGGTCAAGGCGTTCCGCCTGATCAACCCGTACCAGGAACTTATTGTTATCCCGGTTGCTGAAAACGTGGCGGGCACGGTGGCAAGCTGTGCGCGCACCTTTACCGGTAGCGCCACCCGTGGCTCAACCCAGCAATTCTACATCAACGACAAACGCTATCAGCTCGGCATTACGGCCTCGGAAACGGCGGAAAGCGTTGTTGGTCGTCTGGTCACGCTGATCAATAACGACCCATCGTCGCCGGTCATTGCGACCAACGACGGTGCGGCGCTGACCCTCACATGTAAATGGAAAGGGGAAACTGGTAACGATATCATTTTCCTGACCCGCTATTACAACACCGATCAGAATACGCCTGGTCTGGGCTTTGGGACTGGCGCTTTCACGGGTGGTGCAGGCAACCCTGACCTGACGGATGCCATCGACGCCCTTGATGACATGACGCAGTATCAGGGCTTTGTCACCCCGTTCATTGATGAACCGAACATGCTGGCCTTGCGCTCCGAACTTGATACGCGCTGGGGGCCACTCTCGGCCCTTGATGGTCGTGTCTTTGCCGCCAAGCGCGGCGGTGTTGCTGCTATGGGCACCTATGCCGGTCTGCTGAACAGTCATCACATCCCGGTGATGGACACCACAAGCGACGCCCCGACCGCCCCGTGGGATTGGGCTGCGTCCACGGCTGCAATCGTTTCTTATTACGGCTCCATTGACCCGGCCCGCCCGTTCCAGACCCTCGAAATGAAAGGCGTCATGGGCGCACCGGAAGGCAAACGCCGCACATCTGCGGAAAACGAACTGCTTCTGTCAAACGGGATTTCGACCCACGCGGTTGGCAATGACGGCAAGGTCTATGTTGAGCGCCTGGTCACGACCTATACCCAGAACGCCAACGGGGCCGAGGACACGGCTTACAAGTCACTCAATACCGTAATGATCATGTCCTATTACCGGCGCTCGGTGACGAACCGGTACAAGCTGAAATATCCCCGCCACAAGCTGGCTCTATCCGGTCATCCGGCTGCTGGCCGGGCCTCAAACATCATCACACCGGAAACCGCAATTGCGGAGTTTTTGGCCCATTACAAGCTGATGATGGACGCCGGGATTATGGATGATTTCGAAGGCTACAAGGCCGACATCCTGTCCGACAAAAACAGCCAGAAGCGCGGGCGTCTTGATGTCTTCGATCAGCCACGCCCGATTGACCAGTTCCATCAGCTTGCGGTGCGCTCTGCGTTCCGCCTGATCTAAGGAGGCCCAAAGAATGTCCGATATTTTCGGCACTGCCATCATCACAGTTGATGGGTACGAGCTGCAATCAATTGAAGGCAGCGCAACTTTGCGCAAAGGCCTATCAGTCGGGAAAGTTCGCAAAGGTCCGCGTGGGTATGCGGGAACAAGCGTCGTACCAAACACATCTGAACTGACGTGTGACGTTTTGCCGCGTAGTGATTTTGACGTGGAAGAGCGCCTTGCAAATGGCAAGGAAACCACCGTGCGGTTCGAAGATGAAAACTCCGGTCAGGGCTGGATTATCCCAATCATGGTAATGACCGAGGACCCCGAGCTTACTGACGGTCCTGACGCAAAATACTCGCTCACTCTTGCGGGTTCCAAAGCGGAGAAAGTCTGATGGACGCACTTCCTCTTAACGACGGTCTCAAGATCGGTGAAACCACCTATAGCCGTCTGACGGTCAGCCCGCTGGATGCTGGCGGGGCAATTGATGCGGCTATTGCCGGGGAAAAAGTCCGGTTTGGCCCGAATGGCGAACCTGTAATCGTCACAAGCCCGACCGTAGTCTCGACCGAGCGATTGCGCCGCCAGGTCACACGGCTTGAAAGCAAGGACGGACAAACCATGCAAGGTCCAATTTCGGTTGGCGATCTTCGACGTATGTCTGAACGCGATTATCGCGCCTTGGTGGGGTACGCAGATCAAGTCGATAGCGCCTATCTTGCCCGCGAAGGTGACAACACGGCAAAGCGAGAAGAAACCGGTGCCGGAGACAATCCTGACGGCACTGGTGCTTGACCGGACCTGTCCGGGCTTTTTGTCCGGACAGGAAATCATCGGTTCCAGGGCAAGTGTCGAAGACATGGTGCTTGCCCTGGCACGAACCACCGGAACCTCACTTGAGGACGTCCGTAAAATGCCACTCTGGCAAGTTCTCCGTTACCTGAAGAAGCTGGCGAAGCAAACCAAGAATGAATGACTTCAACTCACAGGTCAAAGTTGATATGCGCGGCAATCTGGTCGCGGAAGCCAAACGCAACTCGCGTGCGGTTTCCGGGCTGGTGAGTTCGGCTGCGCGTGACTTTGGTAAACTGGGACAAGCGGCTGGAAGTCTTTCAAACGGGATTGATCGCCTGGGCAACCGCTATACCGGGCTTGCCACCGGCTTTGCAACCGGTGCGCTGGCTCGTGGTGTGATCAATGTTGATGCGCAGCTCAATCACATTGCCACCCGGATGAAAATGACCGGGGAACAGGCCGACGATCTTAAACAGAAACTTTACGATGCATCGAACAACGAGGCGATCCGTATGGACGTTTCGCAACTCGTTGACGGCATGACACAGGTTCTGGCCCTGACAGGTGATCTCGATTTCGCTGTGGCCAACATCGAAAATATTGGCATAGCCGCCCGTTCGTCCGGGTCGGCGGCATCAGACATCGCCAATGTGGTCGCAAACCTCAAGAAACTGGACATCAACACACCCGAACAAGTTGCCCTTGCCCTTGAAACCCTCATTGCCCAGGGCGATGCGGGCGCGGTTGAATTCAAGGATTTGGCAGCGGAATTCGGGCCATTGGCCAGCGCAATGGCCGCACTTGGCCAACGCGGCATGGGGGCGGTCAAGTTCCTTGGCGGCTTCATGCAAACGACGCAGGATACAACCGGCAGCGTTGCCGAAACTGGTACGGCAATCAGTGCCTTTTTGCGCGATATCAGTGCAAAGGGTGCGTTCCTTGAAAAGAACGGCATTACCGTCTTTGATGGCGACCAGATGCGCGAAGCAGACGCAATTCTGAAAGACATCTTCACCAAAGTATCTGCGGTTCAAAGCAAAACCAAACAGGTTGGTATGCTGCGTGACATTTTTGGCGATGAAAGCTATCGCGCCATCAGCCAGCTTTGGACCGACTATCAGGCCACCGGCAACTTCACGATGCTTGATCAGATGAAGAATGTCGATGTTGGCAACGGTCAGATGAACCAGGACGCGATCAAACAGACACAGACGATGGCTGTTGCGATTGAAACCCTCAATACCGCACTTGCCCGTATGGCCGATGAAAACCTGTCAGAACCCATTCAAAGCCTTGCCGATGCGATTACCGGGTTGAGCAGCGAAGAGCTGGAAAACATCTTTGATATTGCCGCAAGCGGCGCAACGGCGGCGGCTGGTATCTGGGCTGTAAACAAAGCGATCCGGGGTACTGCTGCCGGTGTCCGTCTTGTCCAGGGATTGCGCGGGGGTGCCCGTGCAGGCGGAAAGGCCGCTGGCGCATTGGTCAGCGCCGCTGCGACCCCTGTGATCGTGACCAATTGGCCAACCGGTGGCGGTTATGGATATGGCGCAGATGCAGGCGGCGGAGGCAATAAAGGAACCAAAGGAAAAGGCCCACGTGTTCGTTCGGGTCGTTTTGGTGGCTTGGTATCGCTTGGCGCAAAGGCATCATCGGCAACTGGCCTGACCAGTCTTGGAGCCAAGGCAGGAAAGCTCGTTCGTGGTGTCGGCCCGCTGGCAACCGGTCTGGCTGTTCTGAATATCGGATCGTCCGTCATCGATGGCGATGCGCGTGGTGCAGCCGGTGCAACCGGAAGCCTTGGCGGCGCACTGGTCGGGGGTAAACTCGGTGCATTGGGCGGTGCGCTGGTTGGGCCGATTGGCTCTGCAATCGGTGGTGTCATCGGCGCAGGCCTTGGGGCCTATTTTGGCGAGGAAGCTATCACCGGCCTTTATGACAAGTTCTTCTCAGGCGACAACAACAATCCTGCATCCGGACAAAATAGCGAAGCCCTTGAACGCAATACGTCATCGCAGGAAAGACTTGCAAAAGCCATCGAGGACAATACCCGCGCCCAGGGCGTGATGGGCCGCCGCCAGCGCCGCGCACAACGCCTTGATATTGGCGCATTAGAGGGAGGTCAGCCGTGATCGATCTTTCTCAATACCGCCAGGCATCCTTCCGGGGTATTCCGTTCCACGTTGCCACCAGCGAGTTGCGAATAACCCATCGCATCGACAAGAAATCATATCCATTCGGGAAACGTGGTCTTGTTACCGATATGGGTACCGATGATGACGTTTTTCAGGAAGCAATTTTCCTGCTGGGCGATGATGTCTTGCAGCGCCGCCGCGATCTTGAAAACGCCTTTCGCTCCATCGGTCGGGGACAATATGTTCATCCGACACGCGGCACCCTTGAGGTTGTCGTTGAAGCGGCCAATTGCCAAGAAAGTATGACCGAACTCGGCGTTGCCGATTTCACGGTCACCTTTGTTCTTGCAGGCAAGGTCATCGGACCAACCGCCCGTCTTGATACGCAGGCCAATGTCCTGACTGCGGCCAGTCTTGCCGAGGAAAGCGTTACCAACGGGTATGATTTCGACGTTCTGGACACCAGCGATACCACTCAGATCGATTATCAGAAACTGACCAAAGCCGCCTTTGACCTTTATCGAATGAGCCAGACACTTACGCCTGGTGCAATTCAGGGTGCGGCTATCGATTTGGCCAGCAACTTTGCAATCGAAACCATCGCACAAACTGGCCCCGGTATCGTTTCAGAAGCCTTCTCGATGGCTTCCCAAGTCGGGGACTATTTCGGCGCGACCCCGGAAGGTGTCAAAGCCTTTACCGGCGTGCTGAGCGAAAGCGCCGGACAGGCATGGAACCTTGTCAATGAAAGCGGTGTATTGCAGGGAACGGCGATGTCGCCGGTTCTTTCAACCCTTTCAAACCGGTTCATGGCAACCAACGTTGTCGCAACCAGTTCCGAAGCGACCAATGCCAAACAAGTTGGTCAGGCCATCTTTGATGCCATGACGATTACCGCGTCAAAGGCCGTTGCAAATACACCATTTGAAAGCGTCCAAGAGGCGCTTGGTGTCCGCGATACACTGGTTTCAGCACTTTCATTCGCAGCAACCGCGACAACAACCAGCGACCCGGAACGCTCAACCGCCCGCAATCAGTCATTGCGCAATCTGCGCACGGCCGTTTCCCGCGATGTATCGGAAAACATTACCGACCTTCCGTGGCTTGAAACCGAAACCCCGGCAACATCGACACCGGCGCGGGTAATGTCCTATCGCCTGACTGGCAACATCAATGACGGCCTTGCGACCCGCAATACCGTCTTGCATCCATCCTTTGTCGAGGCCGGGAAAGAGCTTCTGTATCTCGCAAAGGAGAACAGAAATGGTTGATGTGCAGCTCTATGTGCGCGGTCAAATCTATAGCGGCTGGACCGAAGCCACCGTTACCAAAAGCCTTGATGCCATTTACGGAGAGGCAAAGCTGTCTCTGACCCGGTTGAATGAACAGGAAGCGGGAACCGTTCCGGCAATTCGCATCGATGACGATGCCCGTTTGACCATCGATGGGCAAACCCGTATTGCCGGATATATCAAATCACGTGATCTCGATATCAACGAGGACGGGTTTGATCTGAACATCGTTGTTCATGACAAGACATCACGTCTGTTTCGCGGGTCTGTCGTCAACTTCCCTGGAGAATGGAAAAACCAGACCGCCCTTCAAATCATCGAAGCTGTGTGCAAGCCTTTTGGTGTGGTCGTCATGGCACAGGTACCAGTCGGCAAGCCATTTGAAAAATTTGCCGCCCAACCCGGTGATACAGCGGCAAAGGTGATTGAACGGGTTTGTCGCCACCGCGCCCTGATGGTCTATGCCGATAATAACGGACAACTCATTCTGACCACCGCCAAGGCAGCAACCATGCTTGCATCGGAAATCCGGTTTCACCCGGAAACCGGTAATGCACTGTCACTTTCGCTTAGTGAAGATATCCAGCACCGCCATAACGAATATATCTGTCATACCCAAAGCCCCGGCAGCAATTGGGGAACTTCGGAACATTCCAAGGTTGTCGGACGGGCAAAAGATCGCGGCATCAGCAGCTATTGCCCCCTTGTGGTTATCGGTGATGAACCAGGCGACGAAACCGCAATGACCAAACTGGCAACCACGACCGCTGCGATCAACGCCGCCCGTTCGGAAAGTCGCGATTACCTGATGGCCGGTTGCAAGTCCGATGACGGAAAATTGTGGGATATCAACCAGAAAATTCGGATCGTTGACAGCATCGAAGGCCTGAACGCCATCCGGCTTATCAGCAAGATCGTATTCTCGATCTCTGACGGCAAGGCCGATGAAACCATACTGACCGTCATGCATCCGGACGCCTATGAACTTGTGGCCGAACCGGAAAGCAAACCGGGGGAGGCATGGTAATGAACTACGAAAAACTCCTGGACACGCTCGACAACATCAAACTGCGGATCAAGCTGCTCTTAAGCCGCGCCACGGTCACATATGTTTATGTGATTGAAGACGGTAAAATGCGCAAGATACAGGTGCAAGGACTTGGCCTGAATGACGCGGTTGAACACGCAGAACCCTATGGGTTGGCAATGCATCCTCTGATCGGATCAGAAGCCTTTCTATCGTCCATTCTCGGCCAGCGCGGGCACCTTGTCGGCACACTGATCAGCGACCCGCGCTATCGCCCGACCGGAGACAAGCCGGGCGAGGTAATTCTCTGGTCGAAACATGGCCAGACGATCTGGCTGCATGATGACGGAACCTTGCGAATTTCCGCACCGAACAAAGTCGAAGTGACCGCCCCGGAAGTCACAACCAACGCCCCGCTGATCAATGTCAACGGGACGAATGTGAACATTAATGCCCAGACGGTCGCGATCTCCGCCCAGAGCGCATCCCTTGATTGCAATGATATCACCTTTGGCGGTGATGAAGACGCCCAGCCGGTCGCCCGGATTGGCGATCTGGTGAACGTCACTTCAGGCAGTTCGGCAGGGCTTTGGGAAATCGTATCAGGCTCCAGCAAAATGAGGGTCGGCTGATGGATATTGCATTCGTAAACCGCAATGGCACCGGCTTTGATCTTGCAACTGACGGCTATGACCTTGTGGTTGCCGATGGCCTGATCACAATGCTGATCCATGCGCTGTTTCGCGATGCCCGCGCCCCGGAAGGCACGATTGAACCCGGCACAGACCCGCGTGGTCATTGGGCATCAAGTCTGACCGCAAATGCGCCGGAAGGAAGCCTGTTGTGGTTGATGAAGCGCGAAAAAATCACCCCGGATATGCCGCACCGGGTCTCGGAAACACTCGAACAGGCTTGCCAGTTCCTGATCGATGACACCGAAGGCGATGCAAGAAATGTCACAGACGTTCGGGCAATCGCGGAAAAATCATCCATTCGCGGGCGGATCGAAGCGCAACTGAACGTCTATCTGTCAGGCATTTCCACACCGCGCCGTTTCACCTTTGTTTATGACCCGAATGCCGGGCGCTACAAGTTGGAGGAAATCGAGTAATGGCTTGGCCAGTTACCACCATTGCAGAACGGGAATTGCGCCTGCGCGAAGGGATTTCCACCGGTTTGAAACTTCCTGCTGTGCCGGGCCGCGCATCCAATATCGGTGTTATCTCTGCCGAGGTATCCGGCGAGATCGATGATATTCATCAGCACATTCGGTACCAGGCGAAACAACGCTTTGCCAAGACTGCCGATATTGAGGGTCTAAGAACAATATCTGCGGAATACGGGATGGCGCAAAAAGCCGCCACAGCATCGGTTGGCGCAATTACCTTTGCCGGGGCAGATGGTGTAACACTTCAAGCAGGCGAACGCTGGAAACACGCAAACGGCCAGTTCTATGTCACGACCGAGAATGTGACGATTGCCGGTGGGTCCGCGACCGTTTCCGCCCAGGCAGAGGCAACCGGACCGGCGGGAAATCTTGCCGCAGGACAATCGCTTTCCCTTGTATCCCCGGTCGCCGGTGTTGCTTCAACTGCAACGGTGTCAACCGCCTTTGCCGATGGACGCGCCATTGAGGGCGTCGAATCATTTCGCGCACGTATTCTGTATCGCCAGGCAAAACCGCCGATGGGTGGGTCCGACGCGGATTACGTTGTTTGGGCGACCGAGATCAATGGTGTGGACGGGGTGTGGATTTCCCCCCAGGCGATGGGGTTAAACACCGTTACGGTACGGATAGCATCCTATGACCAGAACGGCTGGCCGGTCCCGACCGAAAATATCCGTCAGGCCGTAGCAACCCATATCGACGGGCATATCAACGAATTCACCGGGCAGTGGGAAGGTCGTCCGTCCGGCGCACAGGTCTTTGTCGTCGTGATCGATGTCAAACTCATCGATCTCGATTTTTCAACCCTGATCCCGTCCGATACCAAGACACTCAACGCCATCGCAAGCAATGTGCAATCCCTGTTTCGCCGTTCGGGTGAACCAAATCAGCAAATCCGGGAAAGCTGGCTGCGGGCGGCGATTTCAGCCGCTGTTGGCGAGGACTATCACACGCTGGCCAGCCCTGTCGGCCCGATCACTTTGGGCGTCAATGAATTGCCGGTTCTCAATACCATCAAACTGAACGGGACGGTCCTGTGGGAGCGCCCGCTATGATGACCACCGAGCAGAAAACAGACGCCTATGCCAATGCAATGATTGCGGGCCTGCCGCAAGGTCCGGCCTTCCCGCGTGAAGGGGCAGAAAACCGCGATGCGCTTATCCGCGCCATCGCCCGCGAGTTCGCGCTTGAAGACGATATGGTTGATCTGATGATGAGTGAGGCAAGCCCGCTCACTGCATCGATCACGATTGAGGAATGGGAATCCGATTTCGGCTTGCCCGATTGCGATCATCAACACGCCACCACCCTGCAAGAACGCCGTGCAGCCGTTCATGAAAAACGCACCCGCGTCGGGAGCCTCAACCCGAATGCCATCGTCGCGCTGGCCAAGAAGCTCGGATATGACGCCGAGGTCATCGAACGCCGCCCGTTCGTTGCGGGTTTGTCGCGCTGTGGGGACCGCCTTGGACGGGCGGATTGTCGTCTTTGGTGGACCGTGCGCGTCTATCAAGCTCGCATAACCCGGTTCAGAACCGGCGCGTCCAGGGCGGGCGAAAAACTCATGAGCATTGCACGGGCCGAGGATCTCGTTTGCGTCCTGGAACGCATCAACCACAGCCACTTGAAACTGACATTCTCTTACGAGGGCAACTGATCATGGAATACGTAAAGCCACTTAATGAAACCGATCCGGACGCCCCGTACATCGACGGGGACGCCTCCCAGGATATCGAAGGGTCAGAAGTCCCGGCGGCGGCTATTGAAGACCCGATGCGCGAGATCGTAAACGCGATCACGTTTTTCCTCGGAACTGTCGAAAATCCGCTTCCGGCTTCCGGCGAAGACTTGCAGCAATTGCGCAAGGCAATCCAGAAGGCCGTTGCGGATGGTACTGCCAATGGCCTGTTTCGGGATATCCCTGCGACCTTGGTCGCCGGTTTCAACACCGAGTTCCTTGACCTGACGGTCGCCGCCGGTGTGGCGACCTTCGATCCAACCGCCCGCAGCCGGTTCAAGCATGTTCTGGATGACGCGGTCCTGATCGATAACCCGGCTGTGATCCCGAATGCTGGGCCTGCGATGATCAAGATCACGCAGGATGGTACCGGCAACCACGCGGTTGACTGGGGCACGAAATATCGTGTGACCGGCGATGTCAATTATACCGCCAACTCGGTCAGCCTATGCCAGCTTCAGTATGACGCTGCTGACGATGTTATCGACGTTGTGATTACCCAGCGTCCGGAGGCCTGATCATGTCGCTTTTGATGGAAAATAGCGTGGCCAAGATCGGCTGCGGTGATCCGGGTGATCCGATTGATTTTGCTGCCCTGTTCGACGGCGACGGCAACGGTGAAGCTCAACTAACACCGCCAGCCACAGCGACAAACAAGTTCGTGATTTCCGTCTATGTCAAGCGCGTGAAACTTGATGGGCAGACGTTCATTTGCTCGGCGGCAACATCTACCACCAATCGTTTCTGGTTCTATATCACGATAGGCGGGCAGTTGCGGGCCTTTGATCAGACAGCAACCGGTGTTTTGCCTTTCGACTTCACAACGGCGGAGGTTTTCAGGGATGGAGCCAAGCCGTATCACATCATCATGGATTACAATGAGGGCGATGTAACCTTTATCGTCGGCGGGATAGTTGTTACGGAATTCAGTGTCGCGGTCGCGGCTTCTGCCGGGCATGTTCCGCGCTGGAACATGGCAATTCCACACCGGATCAGTTCCACGTCCTCGACTTCGGGCGGTGTGAACTTTTCGCATGGCTATCTTTCCGACTTCAAATGTATTGCCGGAAAATCCATAGCAGCGGGCGATTTGTCCCTAAGCGATTTTGGCAGGTTCAATGCCTATGGGCATTGGGTTCACAACACATTCCCCGGAATTGGCGGCGGAGCAGCGGCCTATGGAGCGGCGGGCTTCCATCAAAACTACGCGGACCCGATTGACTTGGGCAAAGATGTATCCGGTAACGGTAACCATTTCACGGTGGCTGGGGATGTTGAACAGGTAGTAGATACGCCCTTCAACAATGCCACGACCTTTAGCCCGATAGATACAGGTGGTGCAGTTTTGTCTGATGGAAACCGTACCATGAATAGTACGGGATCAACCCCACGTAACCCTGTTCGGGTCGGCAAGCCGATCAGGGGTAAAAAATATGCTGAATTCATTTCTCTGGATGGTGGTGGTATCGGCAATGCAACGATCGGAATTGCAGACGTTACCCGATCATTTGATAGCAACTCGCGGCCTGATTACAGCTATGACCAGAATGGTGGTGAATTGCTTGAGGATGGTGTTGAAATCCTTACCACTGGCGATGCTTACAATTTTGGAGAAACTATTTCTGTCTCGGTTGATACTGAAAACAGCATTGCGGTATGGAAGCGCGAAAACGTCGTTCAGTACACCGTTGCGATTGATCCGTCCAAGACCTATGCATTTGCTGTCGGTGATAACTCGACGACTTATGCAGCAACTATCCGTGCTGTTCTTACGGATGACGGGTTTAAGTACCAGCCAGATGCGGGTTTTACGTCTCAGGAAAGCGCCTTTGACAACTGCCCGGACATTCTTGATCCACAGGATTATGTTGTCGAAAACCTTGCCATCGGTGGTGACGGGTTCGCTTCTTGCCCGTTCAGCCTACTGTCCAACAAATGTGCAGTGCTTTCGCGTCGGTATGATCAGGCAAGTCATTGGCGGTTGACGACCACTTTGCGCGGTCCCGGCAAGTTCCTCTCAACCAGTGAGCCGGGCGTCGGTGAAATCACCGGCGAAGAAGGACTTGATGCCTTCACCCACAACGGCTTCACGATCAGCGCAACAGCTGCAGATGAATGGCTTGGCAGTCGTTATGACCTTGTGATCCGGGCGAGCGCGCTGGCCGGAATTGATATCTTTGAATTTACCCATGTGAACGGTACGCCCTCGGTTGTTGACCAGAACACCGGTGGCGTCATCGAGGAGCTTTGGTTGTTCCCCATTTCAGGCGGCAATGTTCGCATTTTCAATGCCGCGATGGGCGATGACAAATACCTTGTCATGAGCAATACCAATACGGCTGCGACGGACACGGGCTGGATTTCAAGAACGGCCAATCAGGTCACTTTTGACGGTTCATTGGCGAATGGTGATTACGTTGCCATAGCGTTTCGTTCCGTTGCGCAGTTCTCAGGTTTTGATAGCGGCACGGGAACGGGTAGTGCAACGGCTGGGCTTTTCTGTCCACGCGATCATTCGCCGCTGGTTTGCATCACAACCCGCCAAAACGGTTCTACGAAATGGCTGCATTCCAAGGCCCTGAATGTTGGCAATCCGAGCGTCAATCACCTTTCGCTGGGTAGCAACGCAGTGCTTGGTACATCGGGAACCGAGAAAGACATCCTGTCCAACGGTGTGCGCATGATGTCAGCAAACAATGACAATGCGTCTGGCAATAAAATTCTTGTCAGCACCCTTGCTTATCAACCCGGAAAATTTGCAACTGCGCGATAGGAGCAATCAGTTATGCGTACCCCACTTTATGTGATCTTCAACGACGACTGGTCGTTCAACCGTTATGAATATGGCGTGAGCTTTGTCGCGGAAACGGGTCGTCCGTTCTCGAACGCGACTAAGCATTCGGTTGCGACCCTGCTTGATCACTACGTCAAGCCGATTACCCAGACCCCGAAGCCGTCAAGCGAATGGCAGGACGTGGCCAGCCAGCCGGATGTACTGATCGAGGGCGAAGGTGCGGCGCAGACTGCGAAGCTGGCTTGGCCAACTGCGCCGATCAATCTTGAACAGGCCAAGGCGAAGCTGCGGAAGAAGGTCAAGGAATGCAAGTTTGCGCGGATGGACGCAGGGATCGAGTTTGCGGTTGGTGAAACGACCTACCTTGTCCAGACCGATGCGGACAGTCGTAGCCTTATCGACAGTACCTTTGCCTTGGCGGTGAATGGGTATCTGCCCGACGGGCGTGGCTGGCGCATGGGGGATAATTCCTATCCGATCCTGACCCAGCAACAGTTGATTGATATGGCATTGGCGGTCGGGGCGATGGTTGGCGCTTGCTATGACGTGCAATCATCGCAAGAGGCCGCGATTGAGGCCTTGGTCGATATTGAGGCCTGCATGGCCTTTGATTGTTCTACCGGGTTCCCGGCAGTGCCAGAAGTGGTTGAGGAATAGTACCCACCTCGCCAAACAGGATGCTCAAACCGTACAGAATGGCCAATGCCAAAACGATCAGTGATAGGAAGTCCAGTAACAGGGGATAGGTTCGCCAACCGTGACCAGGCAAGTAGCCAGGCAACTGATGTTGTATTCGCCTTGCTTGTCCCATGAAACCCTGGAAAGCCCCGAAGCCTTCCAAGATCATTCTTAATCCTTGTAGGGCCAGACCTGAGAGGAACATCGCCGTCAAGTAAGCGACGTTTTCTCTTAGCGGTCCCGTGAAAATCTGAGAACCAACCAGAGTGAGAGATGCGACCAAGCCCCCACACAATCCTCGCAAGATGAAACTTTGTAATGCTAGCCACTTTGGCCGAACGTCTTGATCATGAGACTGATCAAGACGTTCTCTAAACTGTGAAATCTGTTTTGGATCGGAGATTGGAGGCAAACCTGCAACTGTTCTTGGAGCCAAGCTCCAGATGTCACGCCAACGGACATTAGACCGCCCATTACTGGGGGGTAGGTTCTGTTTTGGAGAAGATTGTTTATCAGACATCGCATTCCCCTGTTTAGTATGACGGGGGTTCGGGCGCTCCACCGCCCAAACCGAGTGAGAACGACCACTCACGGATAACCGCCCCGCCACCGTAGCTACGGTCGGGAATTTGCTAAAGGTCGAAAATGACAGAGTCAATAAACTCTGGAACAAAAAAAGAACAGTACCGGGATATCCGGTGCAAATCCTGCGGTCGCAAGCTTCTTGAAGCGGTTGGCCGTATCCTGATCCGGGTTAAATGCACGCGATGCAAGACCCTTAATGCAATCGAGTCCCAACATGCGGACCACCTCTGAAAGCCTGTGAGCTTCGGAGAAAACAAGTGAAGAACGACAAACCTGTTACCCCAGTCAAGCCGGTTGCCCCCTATCTCGGTGGGAAGAGCCGGTTAGCAAAGCACATTGTCCAGAAGATCAACACCATCCCACACGCCACATATGCCGAGGTTTTTGTGGGAATGGGTGGTGTATTTTTACGGCGCGATCATCTGGCCAAATGCGAAGTCATTAACGATCTGAACCGGGACGTATTCAATCTGTTCCGCGTGCTTCAGGAACATTACCCATACTTCATCGATATGTTGAAATGGCGTCTGACGACCCGTGCAGAATTCGAACGCCTGATTGATACCGATCCCGAGACCTTGACCGATCTTCAACGAGCTGCTCGCTTCCTCTATCTCCAGCGGACGGCTTTTGGTGGTAAAGTCTCAGGGCAGAACTTTGGGATTTCGCCAGGACGCTCTGGTCGCTTCGATGTCTCTAAACTGGCTCCGATGCTCGAAGACCTTCATTCAAGACTGTCGGGGGTAACAATCGAATGTCTGGACTACGCCGCGTTCATTGATCGCTATGACCGCCCAGAAACTCTTTTCTATCTGGACCCGCCTTACTACGGGAATGAAGGGGACTACGGCAAAGACCTGTTTTCTCGCGATCAGTTCGACAAAATGGCCAAGCAACTTCGTTCCATCAAAGGAAAATTCATCCTGTCACTCAATGATCGCCCCGAAGTGCGCGAAATCTTCGCAGGTTTCAAGGTCAAGTCCGTTGATGTCCCGTACTCAATTAGCCGGAAGGCAGAAGCGAGAAAAGCCTATGGTGAGGTGATAATCTCTAACGCCTAGTCTAGAGGGGCGGCTTGCAAGGGTCGCCCTTTTTGCTTACATGGAATGCGGACAGGGTAGGATTGAAGCAGAGGTCAATCATGCCCGATATTAGGAATGACGGTATACCGATCAGCGACACTGTGCGCCATGACCTTGAAGGCGTGTATTTTCATTGCCTGTCATGCCACCGAGAAGTGTGCAAAACCCCCGAGGAACTAATAGATTTGGCTGGACCTGACACCGGTCTCTGGACACTTGCCAGACGCCTGCGGTGCATCGAGTGCAACGAAAAGGATTTCACAGTCCGACTTGGCTATCCAAGAAACTGCAACGGCATCGGAAAACCACATTCAGAACGCTAGCGGATTTATGCAAAATGCACTGCCAAATTATGCAAAAAACCGCGCCGCGCTATAAATTGTGACAAGGGGGATTTCGCATCAGGAACCTTTACCCTTGATCGCCAACGCAACCTGACGGGCGAAGGAACTGATCAGGACGACAAGGCTGTCGACTTCACGCTCTGGCTTCCTGAAACAGAGGCCTGAGGGGCCAAGAAACAAAAAACCCGGCCTTAAGGCCGGGATTTTTTGGCTACCGAAAGATGGTGCCCAGGGGCGGATTCGAACCACCGACACGCGGATTTTCAGTCCACTGCTCTACCAACTGAGCTACCTGGGCATCTTTTCTTTCTCTCCGTTTCCGGAGCGTTCCCTGCGGAACGAGCGGGGTTATACAAACTCCTTTGGGGCTTGTCCAGCCTCAAATCGCATTTTTTTTACGATTAAAATTCTTCTTCATCTTCAAGGTCTTCCAGATACTCTGGCGGCTCGGTCGCGGGAATTGCATAGCTTTCATTCAACCACTTGCCAAGGTCGCGATCTGCGCACCGTTTCGAGCAGAAAGGCTTGTATTTTTCCTCTGCCGGCTTGCCACAAACCACGCAGTCAGAGCTGACTGTTTTCGTTGAATTTTCTCGGGTCATTCTAGTTCTTTTCCAACCGGTATTCATCGTTTCCAAGAGCGGGATCAGCCACTATGCGCGGGGCAGCCCCGAACGCCTTGGTCATTATCTGGATCGCCTTACCATTATCTGCAAGCTGTGACGCAAGGTTGGGCGCGACATACAGATCAACGGTCCCCACCACCCCGTTTCGGGACTGGGCAATAACATTACGCAGAACAGAATTGAGCGCAGAAACACCATTAAGCGGATCCTGATCCTGTTTTAGCAGGACGCTTGCCGCAAGCGATTCGCCAGCCCGCTGACGACTGAACTCATAGAGTCCCAAACGGGTAAAGCCACCAATCTGAACCGCACCATCGAGTTCAGGCCCAAAGGCCGCTTTGATTGCTGCGTCAAATTTATCACGTCCGGCGCGCGATTTCATGCGCAACGGATCAAGAACAACAAGGCCGCCAATATTACGCAGCCGTATCTGATGAACGATTTCGGTAGCCGCGCGCAAGTTGAGGTCAATTGCACGGGTTTCGCTGTCCCGACCGGAATCGGCCCCGGCGGCATTCACATCGATCGCGCAAAGTGCCGTTGCCTGATCGATTGCAAGCCAGCCTCCACCGGCAAGATCAACCCGAATGCCAAGTGCATCGGCAATCTGAACTTCAACATCCTGCTCATCAAACAACAGGCACGTTCCGGTATGGCGGTGCAAATGTTCATCGGACTTCGCATGTGCCGTTAAAATCCCGCGCAAGCGCACGAATTCGTCGACACCGTCAACAATGCAAATCTGGCCTGCCATCAGACGACGCTCGATCATCTGATCAAGTTCGGATTGCGCCTTGAAAACCAGCAACGGTTTTCGCGGATCAGCCAAGGCAGATTTGGCATTTTGCCAGTGTGACTTTAACAGACGATATTCCCCGGCAATCGCATCCTTGTCCCAGTCAAGGGCGGTAGATCGCAACATGATACCGTCGTCATCGGCTTGCAGGGACCTGATCGTACCAAGCAGCTCTGCACGTTGTTCCGGGTCTTTCAATTTTCTGGGAAGTTCGATCAGCTTGCCACCGGGGCGCAGGATCATCCCGACACCTTCGATCGCGATCTTGCCGGTCAGCTTGACGCCTTTGCCTTCAAATCCGAGACGGGAAATCTGCACCAGAACCCATTGTCCCTCATGCAACGGCCCGTCATATCGGTCAAAGGGAAGCAAACCATCATCAATGCCGTCAAGCGCAACCATCGCGCCCGCCATTTCCGGCAAAACTTTTGAAACACGTCCAAGATGGATATCAAAACGCGCTGGTCCGCCACGGTCGATCCAAAGGCGCGACAGACGGTCACCTTCAATCAGGGCAACCCTGCGTTCAAGCGCAACGGCATCAATCAGCAGGCGGTCATCATGATTTCCGCCGACTGTCATGCTCAGACCTCTTTTGAGTGATAGCCAAGACCGCGCAGCAAACCGTCCACTTCACAAAGCGACAGTCCCACGACATTCGAGTAAGACCCGGAAATCGCCTTAACAAAGGTGGCTGCATGGCCCTGGATGGCATAGGCACCTGCCTTGCCCTTCCATTCATCATGCGCCAGGTAGCGATCAAGGTCTTCGGCACCCAGAGTTCTGAATTTGACCTGTGTTTCGATCACACGCGACCGTTCAGTTCCATCCGGTGCAATGAGGCACATACCGCCATATACGCGATGCCGGCGGCCTGACAACAATGTCAGAAATTTTCGTGCCTCAGTCTCGTCTTCTGCCTTGCCCAGCGCACGTTGCCCACAGGCAACAACAGTGTCGGCAGCAAGCACAAAAGCCCCGCCATTGACGGCTGCAACGGCACGGGCTTTTTCTTCGGCAAGGCGCAACGCAAGTCTGCGCGGACTTTCGTCTGCCTTGGGCGTTTCATCGATATCAGCCGGAGCAACCTGATCTGGCACAATTCCGATCTGCGCAAGCAGCTCAAGACGGCGCGGCGATGCAGATGCCAGTATCAGTTTCGACAAGACGTGGCTCCCGAGTATCGGATCTTCACCATGGGAACAGAAATGTGAGGATGTCACATCTGTCCCGTCAGCAGCAACAAGTGACCCCGGGCGCAAGGGTAAACCGCACGCCAGACAAGGTCAATTTGCGCTGGAACTGGTTTCAGATTACTTGAAACGGAAGGTGATACGACCTTTGGTCAGGTCATAAGGGGTCATTTCAACGCTGACACGGTCCCCTGCGAGAACACGAATACGGTTCTTGCGCATTTTGCCCGAAGTGTGAGCAAGGATTTCGTGGTCATTGTCCAGCTTCACGCGAAACATCGCATTGGGCAGAAGTTCAACGACAGTGCCCTGAAACTCGATAACGTCTTCTTTAGCCATGTGACTCCTAGCTTTCGTATTGCAATATCAAAATACCGGTGGGC
>Ga0207828_100173_pt1 | contig 55487 bp, 51 predicted proteins | sample TtaePargueraPR_11_FD_187276 | JGI IMG/M metagenome (GOLD analysis project Ga0207828, IMG submission 187276) | Aerobic enrichment media microbial communities from Bioluminiscent Bay, La Parguera, Puerto Rico - Tt and P2 (3) (SPAdes) | ecosystem: Environmental > Aquatic > Marine > Unclassified ...
GCCGTTGAAAGGGCAGCGGCCAGCCCGCCCGCGGCGACAAGCCCCGCCACGACATAAGGCAGACCCGCAATTTCCGGCGTTGCGATCACCACAATGTCGCGGTTGATGGAGAAGTCCGAGAGCGAAAGAATGCCGCTTGTGTTCCCTTGCGCAAAACACGCGTCCCGCACCGCCTCAAGGCTCACCGCATCCATCCCGCAAATCTGCACAAGGCCGATCTGGCCATAGGTGTAGATCCAGCCCGGCAGCGCCTCGAAGGAGGCGCCGATCACGTTCTGATAGATTTCAAGCTTGGCAAAAGCGGCATAGGCCGGCGCCGTGAAATAAAGAAAGAAGATGAAAAGCAGGCTCCAGCCGACGGAGCGCCGCGCATCCTTCACGCTGGGCGTCGTGAAATAGCGCATCAGAATATGCGGCAGCGAGGCCGTGCCCACCATCAGGCACAGCACCAGCGCAAAGAAGTTGAGTGTTGTGTAGCTGGAATAGGGCTGGAGATGCGGCGTGATCTCTTCCGCCGTCGCCAGTCCCCGTTCGACCAGTGAGGTTTCGAGCGCGGAAATATCCTGCAGGATTTCGCCGTACATGATCTGCGGCACGGGCACGCCTGTGGTCATTTGCGCCAGCAGAACGACCGGCACCAGATAGGCGATGATGAGCACGATATATTGCGCAACCTGCGTCCATGTGACCGCGCGCATACCGCCCAGCATGGAGCAGACGAGAATGCCGAGCAGGCCGACAAAGACCGCAATTTCGAAACTCATGCCGAGAAAGCGCGACGCAATGATCCCGGTCGCATAGATCTGCGCGGTTACATAGGTGAAGGAACAGCAGAACAGAATGATGATGCCGAGCGTGCGCGCCGTATGCCCGCCATAGCGCGCGCCCAGAAAGTCGGGGATCGTATAGGCGCCGAATTTGCGCAGGTAAGGCGCAACCAGCACGGCAACAAGCACATACCCGCCCGTCCAGCCGATGACGAAGGCAAGCCCGTCATAGCCCAGCACATAAAGCGTGCCCGCCATGCCGACAAAGGAAGCCCCGCTCATCCAGTCCGAGGCCGTAGCCATGCCATTATAGACGGCAGGCACCTTGCGCCCCGCGACATAATATTCGCCAACCTGCATGGTCCGCGAGATGATGCCGATGCCCGCATAAATAGCGAGCGTGAAAAAGACGAAGAGATAGCCGATCACCTGGTTGGAAACGCCAAGCTGTTCCAGTGCTGCCAGCAGCAGCACGAAAGCAGCGAACCCGCCCGTATAGATCAGATAAATGCGGCCGACATTATCGGTGAAATCGCCCGAGCCTTTTCCCTCTGCCATCTGCCCCTCACTCGCCTGTCTTTGCGCTGAATTCCGCGTCGATCTGTTCCTGTTTCCGGGAGAACCAGAAGATCAGAATGACGAAACCGATCAGCGCCCCCTGTGCGGCGAGATAGAAGCCCAGAGGAAAGCCCAATATGACGATTTCGTTCAGTTCCGCGGCAAAGGCGTGGATACCGAAGCCGAATATCGCCCAGATGAAGATGGTGACGGCCATAAGCCGTGTGGTGCGCGTCCAGTAACTGGCCGCGTCTTTCCCCTCTTGCATATCAGCCCTCTTTCGTCTCCCCAGCCTGCGGAGCTGTAGCTGTGCCCCGTCCCCGCAAGCATCTTTACCGGCACTCTAACATTATTTGCCAGGCCGGGGTAAATCCGGAACAGGCCTTTGGCCATCTGGCGGTCCCCGGCATCTTCTATGAAGAAAGCCGGGCGCGCTCTGCTGCAAGCGTGTTCAGCATTTCCCGCAGCCAGATATGTGCGGGGTCTTTCGTCCGGGACTCGTGCCAGCTTTGATAAAGCGGCGCGCTCTGCACATCCAGCGGCACCGGCTTGACAACGAGGCCGAGTTCCTTGGCAAAGCGGTGCGCGACGGAACCGGGCAGTGTGGCGGCAAGGTCCGTCTCCGCCACCATGAAGAGCATGGAAAGAAGCCGCGGCACTTCTGCCGCAAAGCGCCGCTTGACGCCGTGCCGCCGCGCAAACTGATCAAACTCATGCACATAGGTGTGAGAAGGCGTGAGGCGCACATGATCGAGTTTGGTATAAAGCGCGCGTGTCATCGTCTCGCCCGCGTGCTTGTGCTTTGCACTCAAAACACAGACCACCGTATCCGCGACCGTTTCCTCGCTTCGAAAGCCTGGCCGGTCTATGGGCACGGAATCCCAGACCAGATCGACCGTCCCCTCTTTCAGCTCGCGTTCCAGCGTCGCCCCGGCCTGCGGGTGCAGCACGAGGTGTATATCCGGCCCGGCCTCCCGGAAGCGGCGCATCAGGGCGGGCATGTAAAGCGCCTCGCAATAATCGCCCACAGCAAGGGTGAAGGTCCGGCTGGCGGCAAGGTCGAAGGCGGCCTCTTCTGAAAGGCTCCGCTCGATTGTCTCCAGCGCCTGGGCAATGGCGGGCGCCAGTGTCTGGGCCCGCGGGGTGGGGGCCATGCCCTGGCCGGTGCGCACGAAAAGCGGATCACCCGTCAGCGCCCGGAGCCGGGCAAGGGCATTGGAAATGGCTGGCTGGGTCATGCCGAGCCGCTTGGCGGCCCGGGTCATGTGCCGTTCGGCCATGATCGCGTCGAAAATCGTCAGAAGATTGAGGTCGATCGCCCTTAAATTCATGAAATCAATAATACATATATTGAATTTCAATTGGAATGATGAAATGACCAGGCGCAGCATGGGGCAAATAGGAGGATGCCTCATGCAAAACAGCCCGCTTCAAATCGTGCCGCTGAACCCCGTGATCGGGGCCGAAATTCACGGTGTCGATCTCTCAAAGCCGCTGGGTGATCAGACCAATGCCGCCATCAAACAGGCGCTGCTGGATCACCAGGTGATTTTCTTCCGGGATCAGAACCTCGATCCGGAAAGCCATCTGCGTCTTGGCGCAATCTTCGGCGAGCTTGAGCCCCCGCACCCGATCTTCCCGAAGATCGAAAGCCACCCGCAGGTGGCGGTGCTGGAGAATGATGAAAACCGCCCGCCGGAAACCAATGTCTGGCACACGGATGTGACTTGGCGCGATAAGCCGCCGCTCGGTTCCGTGCTTTATGGCGCGGAAATTCCCGCCTCCGGCGGCGACACCATGTGGGCGAGCATGACGGCGGTTTATGACGCGCTTTCGCCCTCCATGCAAAAAATGCTCGAAGGCCTGCGCGCGGTGCATTCCATCGCTGTCTTTGCCAATTCCGGCAATTACGAAGCCTCGCAGAATATGGAAAAGATGGCGGAGATTCTGAAGCTCTACCCGCCTCAGTCCCATCCGGTCATTCGCACCCATCCGGAAACGGGCAAAAAGGCGCTCTTCGTCAATGCGACCTTCACGACGCATATCGAAGGTTTGCCGCGCGACGAAAGCGACGCGCTGCTCCGCTTCCTATGCGACAAGGTGAAGACACCCGAATTCCAGGTGCGTTTCAAATGGACCAAGGGCGCCGTGGCGATCTGGGACAACCGCGCCACGCAGCACTACGCGGTGGCGGATTATTTCCCGCAATACCGCCGCATGCACCGCATCACCATCAATGGCGACGTGCCGCGCTGATTAAGTCTCCTCCTCCGCTTCCCCCGCGGAGGAAGTAAACCGGTGCGGGGCTTTGCGCGTATATGCTCTTATTGGGAGAAAGAGCATGACGAGCAAAGCCCCCGCCGCGTCCTCCGCCATTATCTGGTTCCGTCAGGACCTGCGCCTGGCCGACAATCCGGCCCTTAACGCCGCTGCAGAAAGCGGCGCGCCGGTGATTGCGCTTTTCATTCTTGATGAAGAGGTGATGCAGCTGGGCGGCGCCTCGCGCTGGTGGCTGCATCATTCACTGAACGTGCTGGCAAAGTCCCTCGGCAAGAAAGGCCTCCCCCTCATCCTGCGCAAGGGCAGGGCGGAAGAGGTGCTGCCTGCCGTAGCAGATGAGGTGAGGGCAGGCGCGGTCTACTGGAACAGATGTTATGACCCGCGCTCTGTTTTCCGCGACAAGAAGCTGAAAGAGGCGCTGCGCGGCAAGGGCCTTGAGGTCGAAAGCTTCAATGCAAGCCTTCTTGCCGAACCCTGGACACTGAGAACCAAGGCAGGCGAACCTTTCAAGGTCTTCACACCCTTCTGGAAAGCGCTGCAGCAGGTGGATATTCAAGCGCCCTTGAAAGCGCCTGCGCGCCTTGAAGAAGGCCCGAAGGTGAAAAGCGACAAGCTGGAGGCATGGAAACTCCTCCCCTCCAAGCCTGACTGGGCAGGGGGCCTGCGCGAGACTTGGACACCGGGCGAGGTGGGCGCGCGTGAGCGCCTTGCACACTTTCTCGACAACCGCCTCAGAGACTATGCCGCAAAGCGCGATCTGCCCGCGGTAGAGGCAACCTCTGGTCTCTCGCCTCATCTTCATTGGGGCGAAATCGGCCCGCGTCAGATCTGGTCGGCGGTGGAAAGCACCTTCCGTTCCGATGCCACGCAGACAAAAGCCGGCAGCGCCTTTCTGCGGGAGCTTGCCTGGCGGGACTTCTCTCACAATCTTCTCTTCAACTGGCCAACGCTTGAAACGGAAAACTGGAAAGACGAATTCGACGGCTTTCCCTGGGCGGAAAACAAAAAAGGCTACAAGGCCTGGACGAAAGGCAGGACGGGTTATCCCATCGTCGATGCCGGCATGCGCGAACTTTGGCAGACGGGCTATATGCATAACCGCGTGCGCATGATCGCCGCCTCCTTCCTCATCAAGGATCTGCTCATCCACTGGAAGGAAGGGGCGGCCTGGTTCTGGGATACGCTGGTGGATGCCGATGCCGCCAACAATGCAGCAAGCTGGCAATGGGTGGCAGGCTCCGGCGCGGATGCCTCACCCTATTTCCGCATTTTCAACCCGGTGCTTCAGGGCGAAAAATTCGATCCGGAAGGAGACTATGTGCGCCGCTGGGTGCCGGAACTCGAGAAGCTGGACGCGGCTTATATTCACAAGCCCTGGGCGGCGCCGGAAAAAGTGTTGAAAGAGGCAGGCGTGAAGCTTGGCACAACTTATCCCACGCCGATTGTCGATCACGCGGCGGCGCGGGAGCGTGCGCTGGCCGCCTACCGGCAGATGAAAAAGCAATAGAGTCACAAAATTCATCTCATGAATAATCTATATATCTATTTTCCATTGGAGTGATGAAATTTGACGGGGCACGATGTGACGAAGGATGGAGGGCTTTTATGCAGAACAACCCAATTCAAATTGTGCCCCTGAACCCCGTGATCGGTGCGGAACTGCACGGCGTTGACCTGTCGAAGCCGCTTGGCGACCGGACATTGGCGGCCATCAAGCAGGCGCTGCTCGATCATCAGGTAATTTTCTTCCGGGATCAGGACCTCGATCCGGACAGCCATATCCGGCTGGCGGAAGCCTTTGGTGAGTTGGAGGCGCCGCATCCGATCCTGCCGCAGGTCGAGAGCCATCCGCAGATTTCCATTCTGGAGAACGACGAAAACCGACCGCCGGAAATCAATGTCTGGCACACGGATGTTACCTGGAAAGACAAGCCACCGCTTGGCTCCGTGCTGTTCAGCACTGATATTCCCGCCTCGGGCGGCGACACGATCTGGGCCAGCATGACGGCGGTTTATGAGGCGCTGTCGCCTTCCATGCAGAAGCGGCTGGAGGGTTTGCGCGCCGTTCACTCGATCGCGTCTTTTGCCCATTCCAGCAACTACGACGCCTCGCAGAATATGGAAAAGATGGCGGAAATTCTGAAGCTCTATCCGCCTCAGTCACATCCCCTCATCCGCACGCATCCGGAAACGGGTAAGAAGGGCCTTTTCGTCAATTCAGGTTTTACAACGCATATCGAAGATCTGCCGCGCGATGAAAGCGATGCCCTGCTGCGCTTCCTCTATGACAAGGTGAAAACGCCCGAGTTTCAGGTCCGCTTCAAATGGACAAAAGGCGCGGTGGCAATTTGGGACAACAGATGCACGCAGCATTATCCGGTGGCGGATTATTATCCTCAGTTTCGCCGCATGCACCGCATCACGATCAAGGGTGACGTGCCGCGTTGACAGGGCCCCGCTCTCTCTTGCCCCCCAATGGAGAGAGCCCTCCAAGCCTGGATTTTGCGGGAAACGCTCTCGGGCAAGAAAGAGACATACCGCAAAATCCAGCGCCTAATGGAATAAGGGCGGAGCCAGATTTTGGCTCCGCCCTTTTCGCTTCTTATGCTGTGCTTTATACTAAGCCTTGTCTCAATGCGATTCCTTGGGAATTTCCATCAGCTCGACAAGCACGCCGCCCATATCTTTCGGATGGACGAAGATGACAGGCGTGCCATGCGCGCCGATGCGCGGCTCGCCCAGAACGCGCGCGCCCTTGGCCTTCATTTCGTCCCGCGCCTTGAGGATGTCTTCCACTTCAAAGCAGACATGGTGCTGGCCGCCATTGGGGTTCTGCTTCAGGAAATTATGGATGGGGCTTTCCTCGCCATAAGGCTCGATCAACTCGATCTGCGCATTGGGCAGGTCCACGAAGCAGACCCAGACGCCCTGTTCGGGCATGGAAAATTTCTCGCCGATTTTCGTCGCGCCAAGAACGTCGCGGTAGAGCTTCACGCTCTCTTCGATGGACGGCGTTGCCACGCCCACATGGTTGATATTCCCGATCATGATACTGTCCTGACCATTGAGGTTCGAATGCGCCGGTGTGATAGCACAGGATAATCGGCGAAGTCTCCCCGCTTTCGCGCCAAAACCGCCGCCATAATTGACGCTGCGTCAAGAGCGGCGGGGCAGCGCTCAGGCCTCTGCTGTCTTGGATTGTTCTTTCGGGATCGCCTTGGCCGTCAGCTTGAGCGCCAGCCCGGCAGGCAGAAGGCGCAGCAGTTTCATCAGGAAGGCAAAAGGCTTCGGGAAAGTAATCTCAAACTTGGTTCCCGTAAGTCCCTTGTAGAAAGCCGCCGCGGCCTCATCTGCGTCCATGAGGAAGGGCATGGGAAATGCGTTCTTGTCCGTGAGCGGTGTTTTCACGAACCCCGGATTGGCCACCTGCACCTTGATGCCGTAGCGCGCAAGATCGGGCTGTAGCGCCTCGGCCATATTGATAAGCCCGGCCTTGGTCGCCCCGTAAATGGCGGAGGTGGGCAGGCCTCTATAGCCCGCCATGGAGGCAACGAAGACAAGCTGGCCGCTTTGCCGCTCCGTGAAGCGCGGCAGCACCGCCGTCAGGCAGTTCACCGTGCCTTTCAGATTGACGTCGATAAGCTTGCCCGCTGCCTCTGCGGTGATGTCCGTTCCAAGCATCGGGTTGTGTGTGCCTGCATTGAAAACGGCAAGGTCGATATGGCCCGCTTCTTCCTCAATGCGCCGCACCACGGCTTCCGCCGCCTGCGGGTCCGTCGTGTCGAGCGGGAAGGGCAGAATGCGTCCCGGCAGGGTGCGCGCTTCGGCGGCGACGGCGGCAAGCTCTTCCGCCCGCCGGGCGCTCAGGGCCAGAATCCAGCCTTCGCGCGCCATGCGCAGCGCCAGCGCGCGGCCAAGGCCGGAGCTTGCGCCCGTGATCCAGGCAATCTTGCGTCCCTTGTCATCGCTCATTGAGCGCCACCTTTCTGATCTTGTCCGTATCGAGCGCATTCACCGCATAGGCGATATCGCGGCCCCGCGCCTCGAAGGCAATTTTAAGAAGCTCGCCGCCGGTCCCGTACCAAAGCTGCAATTTCAGATCGCCGGTCATTTTGTATTGCTTCGCTTCAAGGGCGCCGCCGGGCAGGGTGATTTGCTCCGTTCCGAGACGGCTCGTCTCCACCTCGATCAAGCGCCCGCGCTGCGTATCGAGAAGCTGCGTCTGTTCCTGCGTCGCAGGCTGCCAATAGCTGGTGGGAAGAATGCCGGCAGGTGCCGTAAAAGTGCCTCCCGCGCCATCCACTTCAAGCCCGTCTGGTCCCGCTTTCGCGAGAACGCGGTATTTCGTTCCGTCATCATTCGTCTGTGTTTCCAGGTAGACGAGCTTCCCGTCTTTCCAGACTTCATGATTGCGGTGGGAATAGCGGTAGAAGGTAATCGGACCGAACGTCACTTCGATATCGATGGCAATACGCACATGCAGTTCCCCGTTCTGACGTTCAAAGGAAATCGTGTGCCGCCCGACCTCGCTGCCATCCATCAGAATGGCAAAATCGTAAACGGGCGCGTCCGCGTTTTCCGCGGCCAGCGCTGCCGGTGCGTTAAGAAATGCCGCCCAAAACAGAAGCAGGACGCCGCGCAGGAAAAAATGCGCATTTCCAAACCGGAGAGGAGCATGTTTTTTCATGCTTCTCATACGCAGCATCGTAACAGCCGGTTCACTTTCCTGGCAAAGATCAAGTGCAAGCCCGTTGAATTGGGCTAAGCTTTCCTTAGTTCCTAAAGAAGGGGCTGTTCCACGGGGACAAAAAGGAGATTGCCATGACAGCAAGTGTTGAAATCGTCTTCGATCACCTCGATGCCTCGGATGCGCTGAAGGAACGCATCCACCAGGAAGTGGAAGACCTGGAACAGGTTTTCGGACGTTTCACCAGTTGCCGTGTCGTGGTTGCGACGCCTCCAGGCATGAAGCACAAGCCGGGCCCTTTCACGGCCCGCGTTCAGGTGAACATGCCAGGCGGCAAACAGGTCATCGTCAATGGCGCGGATTCGCCCGCAAAAGCCCATGACGACCCCAATATCGCCGTTCACCACGCCTTTCAGGCCGCCCGCCGCCAGATCCGCGAAGTCGCGGACAAGATGCAGGGCAAGGTCAAGAACCACATGAACGGGTCTGCCAGCCTTTAGGGCTGGCACCTTACGCTTCCTCAGCGGAAGAGCAGGATCGGGACCTTGCAGGAGCGGATCATCTCGGTCGTGGTGCTGCCGATAATGAGATTGCGGATGCGGGAGTGCCCGTAAGCGCCCATGACCAGCAGGCCGATGCCGCTTGACGCGACTTTAGCCGCGATCACGGCTTCGGCTTCGCCAGGCTCGATGCTGTGCGCCACGTCATAGCCTTTGCTGCGGAGCAGATGCGCGGCGTCTTCGATGCGCTGGCGTATTTCCGCCGTTTCAGGGCCCACGGTCAAAAGGGTGCAGTGCAGCCCCTTAAAAAGGTCGCTTTCTGCAATATAGGAAACCGCCTTCATGGCGCTTGCCCCGCCATCAAAGGCGATCAGAAATTTCCCGATAGGCTGAAAGGCACGGGAGGCGACAAGAACCGGCTTCCGGCTGGCGCGCGCCACGCGTTCAAGGTTCGAGCCGAGATGCAGCGTGGCAAAATCCGCCGCCTCGCCACGCTTGCCGATCACGGTCAGATCAGCCTCTTTTTCGAACTCTTCAACCGTCTCGACAATATCGCCGTGCCGGAGCCGCGTTTCGATCTGTGTTACGCCGGCTTCTTCCAGTCTGCCCCGGGCATCCTGCAGCACGAGCCGCCCCCGGCGCTGCGCATAGCGCGCTTTCTGCTCATCGAGTTCGGCAAGTTCCGCTAGCAGCGTGTCCCGCTCATCCGCATCCAGGCGGCCGCTGAAATCGGCGGCGCTGCCCGCCACTTCACGCCGCCCCAGCACATGAAAGATCTCGACGGCGCCGCCAGTTCTTTCTGCCACCCAGGCAGCATGGTCGCAAACGCTGTGCGAATAAACCGAGCCGTCGATAAATGCCATTAGCTTTTGCATCGGGTCTTCCTCCCTCAGTGGCCCATAAGCTGGTCGAGCGCGCCCGGCTTGTCATGTACCGCAAGCCTGTCCACGATCGTCTCACTCGCCTCGTTCATCCCGATAAGGTCCACCTTTGCCCCCTCGCGCCGGAACTTGAGCACGGCCATGTCGATGGCCGCAACGCTTGAAATGTCCCAGATATGCGCACGGCTGAGATCGATGGTGACTTTTTCAAGCGCTTCCTTGAAATCGAAGGCCTGCAGAAAGTCGTCCGAAGAGGCAAAGAACACCTGCCCCTCGACGATATAGGTGCGGTGCGTGCCATCTGCCGTCACCGAAGAAGTGACACGGAATATCTGCGAGATTTTCCAGGCAAAGAAGATGCCCGAAAGCAGAACGCCCACCAGCACGCCAATGGCAAGGTTATGGGTTGCTACAACGAAGATCACGGTGGCGAGCATCACGATGCTGGAAGAACGCGGATGGGTTTTCAGATTGCCGATGGAGGCCCAGGAGAAGGTGCCGATGGAGACCATGATCATGATGGCGACAAGCGCAGCCATCGGAATGACAGCCACCCAGTCACCCAGCACCACAATGAGGAAGAGCAGGAACATGCCTGCGCAGAAGCAGGAGAGCCGCCCCCGGCCTCCCGATTTCACATTGATGACCGATTGGCCGATCATCGCGCAGCCCGCCATACCGCCAATGAAGCCCGTCGCCATATTGGCAATGCCCTGGCCGACGCATTCACGGTTCTTGTCGCTCGGTGTGTCGGTCAGATCGTCTATGATGCTCGCCGTCATGAGCGATTCAAGCAGGCCCACTGCGGCCACCCCGGCCGAATAGGGCAGAATGATCATTAAGGTCTCAAGATTGAGCGGCACGTCCGGCAGAAGAAACACGGGCAACGAATCCGGCAGCTCGCCCATATCGCCCACCGTGCGCAGGTCGAATCCGAAATAGAGCGAGATGGCGGTGAGTACCAAAATGCAGACAAGCGGGGAGGGCACGGCCTTGGTAACGCGCGGCAGCAGGTAAATGATGGCAAGGCCAGCCGCCACCATCGGATAGGTAAGCCAGGGCACGTTGATGAGTTCGGGCACCTGCGCCATGAAGATAAGAATGGCGAGCGCATTGACGAAGCCCGTCATCACCGAGCGGGAGACGAAGCGCATCACATAGCCGAGCTTCAGAAGGCCCGCGCCCACTTGCAGAACACCTGCCAGCACCGTCGCAGCGAGCAGATATTGCAGCCCGTGTTCTTTGACCAGCGTGACCATCAGGACGGCAGTTGCCGCCGTCGCCGCCGAAATCATGCCGGGACGCCCGCCTGTAAAGGAGATGATCACGGCAATCGAGAAGGAGGCATAAAGCCCCACTTTCGGATCGACCCCTGCGATAATCGAAAAAGCGATGGCCTCGGGAATGAGGGCGAGGGCGACGACGAGGCCGGCCAGAACGTCATTGCGGATATTGCCGAACCATTCGGCTTTCAGGCGGGGGAGCATATCGGTCTGAAACACGCGGGGGTCTCCAACTCGGTCTTTGTGGCCGGGAGCTCAGGCAACAAAAGAAGGCGGCCAAACCGGAACTGGATCGCCGGGTGAGCGCGCTATGGTAAAGGGTGATGGTGCCCCCGGAGTGAATTGAACACTCGACCTCTCCCTTACCAAGGGAGTGCTCTACCTCTGAGCTACAGGGGCGTAAGACGCGTGAATTGGGTGCGTCGGCGGGGCGGAAACTGCCACAGGGCGCCCACATGCGCAAGGGTTCCTGTGTGCTTTAGCCATCGCTTTGCACAGCCTAAGCGCCATCTCTTGACCGGGGCTTAATCTCCCGGCACATCAGGGGAGAAAGTTCTTGAACCGGAGCGGTGAACTTCATGTCCGGCCAAAACCCCAAGGATGAGAAAAAAGCCCGTCTGGAAGAGGCGCTGCGGGCCAATCTGCGCCGCCGCAAGGCGCAAATGCGCGGCCGCAAGGCCGAAGCGGGACAAGACGCCGGACAAGAGTGGGGCGGGGCAGCCTCTCCGGAAAAGCCCGGCGAGCCCTCAAAATAGGCGCTCCAGCCCGGGAAAGGCCCCATTCCCGTCCTCAAGAGGCCCGATTCCCCGGCGATCCTCCCACCTTGCGGGGGGTCTTGGCACTTCCTATAACAAGGCCCCGGCCCCTTTCGGGCCGGGCACCCGACCATTGGGGATTTTATGGACAGGATCAGAATTGTGGGCGGCCGCCCCTTGCGCGGGCGTATTGCCATTTCCGGCGCGAAAAACGCCGCTCTGCCGCTCATGACGGCGGCGCTTTTGACGGATGAGCCGCTCATTCTCGAAAATGTGCCGCGCCTGACGGATGTGCGCACGCTGGGCCGTCTTCTGGCCGAGCTTGGCATGGGCTTCGAGATGGAAGAACTGCCGCGCGGCCAGGATGGTGGCGGCGGCGACCGCATGCGCCTCAGCGGCGCGAACATCACCTCGACAACCGCGCCTTATGAGCTCGTCTCGAAAATGCGCGCGAGCTTCTGGGTGCTCGGCCCGCTCGTCGCCCGTTTCGGCGAAGCGAAGGTTTCCCTGCCCGGCGGCTGCGCCATCGGCGCGCGTCCGGTTGATCTCTATATCAAGGGCCTCGAAAAGATGGGCTGCGAGATCGACCTCTCAGAAGGCTATGTCATTGCCCGCGCCCCCAAGGGCGGGCTCAGGGGCGCCACCATCCGCTCCGCGCTCGTCTCAGTGGGCGCCACCCACACGCTGATGATGGCGGCCACCCTGGCAAACGGCGTGACCATACTTGAAAACGCTGCAAGAGAGCCGGAAGTGGCGGACCTTGCCGACTGCCTCAATGCCATGGGTGCGAAGATCGAAGGCGCGGGCACCTCCTCCATCCGCATCGAAGGGGTGAAAAAACTTTCCGGCACCACGCACCATGTGCTTTCCGACCGGATCGAAACCGGCTCCTACGCCATGGCCGCCGCCATGACAGGCGGTGAAGTGACGCTCACCGGCACACGCCCCGACACGATCGAGGCCGCGCTGACGGTGATGCGGGCCGCCGGGGTTGAAGCGCGGGTCGAGGGGGATGAAATCACCGTCCGGCGCAATGGCGCGCGGCTTCAGGCAGTGGATGTGGTGACGCAGGTCTATCCCGGTTTTCCGACCGACCTGCAGGCGCAGTTCATGGCACTCATGACGCTTGCGGAAGGGGATACGGAAATCACAGAAACGATTTTCGAAAACCGCTTCATGCATGTGCAGGAACTTGCCCGCGTCGGCGCCAACATCTCATTGCATGGCGACAAGGCCATCGTCCACGGTGTCGAGAAGCTGAAAGGCGCCCCCGTCATGGCCTCGGACCTGCGTGCCTCCGCCGCGCTTATCATTGCCGGGCTTGCGGCAGAAGGCGAAACCATCATTAACCGCGTTTATCACCTTGATCGCGGCTTCGAGCGCATTGAGGATAAACTCGGGCTATGCGGCGCCGACATTCAGCGCCTCTCGAATTGAAGGACAGGAAGATGGAACCGCTGAAGCTGATCGCGGAAGACAAGGAAGATCTGGAGGTCATCGCCGCCTATCTGCAGGATGCGGTGGGCGTCGTCGGCGATCTTTCCTATTTGCCTGCCTCGCGCATCTTCGCCGGTGTCTTCAACCGCTTCCGGTGGGAGAATGCGGCGGACGCCAAAAGCCGCAAGAAGGTCTTTGAACGCGCCCGCACCGGTCTTCATTTCGAAAATGTGCTGTCGGTGAAATCCCGCAAGATTGCGCAAGGCAAGCCCGACGGTGTCTTGAATCTTCTTTCCGTCACCTTCGAGGAAGGCGAGGCGCCATCGGGCACCGTAGTGCTCACCTTTTCAGGGGACGGCGAAATCAGACTTGAGGTGGAGGCGCTGGAGGCCCGGTTGCGGGATCTCGGCGAAGTCTGGGAAACGAAAAACAAACCCGCGCATGACGCGGATTGAAACCGGCCTATATCTATTCCAGCCCCACTCCCGAAAGCGACCGATATGACCTTCCGCCTTGCCGCCAAAGACCCGGATTTCGAAACGGCCTTCGAGACCGTGCTGCATGCCAAGCGCGAGGTTTCCGAAGATGTCAACAAGACCGTGGCCGCCATCATCGAGGATATGCGCGCGCGCGGCGATGCGGCCCTGATTGACTACACGGCGAAATTCGACCGGCTGGAGCTGACGGCGGAAACGCTGCGCGTGCCCGAAGCGGACCTCGCCGCCGCAGAAGCCAAATGCGAGCCTGAAACCATCAAGGCCCTGAAGCTGGCGGCGGACCGTATTGCCGCTTTCCACCAGCGCCAGCTTCCGGAAGCCGAAGACCGTTTCACCGATAGCGCCGGCGTCGAGCTTGGCCATCGCTGGACGTCCGTTGGCGCCGCCGGCCTTTATGTGCCGGGTGGCACGGCGGCTTATCCGAGTTCCGTGCTTATGAACGCCGTGCCCGCCAAGGTGGCAGGTGTGGAGCGCATTGTCATGGTCGTGCCGACACCGGACGGCGTGGTGAACCCGCTTGTGCTCGCCGCCGCGCGTATTGCGGGCATTAGCGAAGTTTACCGTGTGGGCGGCGCGCAGGCTGTGGCGGCGCTGGCCTATGGGACAGAGACCATTGCCCCCGTGGACAAGATCGTCGGGCCCGGCAACGCGTTCGTGGCCGCCGCTAAGCGCCAGGTCTTCGGCCAGGTGGGCATCGACATGATTGCGGGCCCTTCCGAAATTCTCGTCGTGGCGGATGCAGAAAACGATCCTTCATGGATCGCGGCGGACCTGCTCAGCCAGGCCGAACATGACCCCTCCTCGCAGTCCATCCTCATCACCGATGACGAAGCCTTCGCCAAGGCTGTGGAAGAGGCAATCGAGTCTCATCTGAAGACGTTGCCCCGCGCACAGATCGCCCGCGCAAGCTGGCAGGAATTCGGCACAATCATCACCGTGGAGAAGATGGAAGACGCCATTTCTCTGGTGGACCGGCTGGCGCCCGAACACCTTGAAATCGCGACGGCGGACCCGGACGCCCTTGCAGAGAAGATCCGCAATGCCGGTGCCGTCTTTCTGGGCCGCTACACGCCCGAAGCGGTGGGGGATTATGTGGCAGGCACCAACCACGTCCTGCCCACGGCGCGCTCGGCGCGTTTCTCCTCCGGCCTTTCCGTGCTGGACTTCATGAAGCGCACTTCCTATGTGCGCTGTGATGCGGCCTCGCTCGGGCGCATCGGCCCGGCCGCGCTCGCCCTTGCGGAAGCCGAAGGTCTTGGCGCGCATGGCCGTTCCATATCCATCCGCCTCAACAAATAGAGACGGGAAGGGGCCGGATCGCCCCTCGCCTTGAAGCAATAACGCCTCTAGAGTGGCCTCATGACGGACGAGTCGGCTGAACAAGAGGAACTGGAGATCGGTGAAGCGGAACGCGCGCGTTTCCGCATCGTCGAACTGTTTCTGGATGAGCAAACCGTCATGCGCCGCAGCCCGGATGTGGAGCATGAGCGGAAAGTCGCCATCTACGATCTGCTGGAAGAAAATCTCTTCAAACCGAAGGGCAGCGAAGGTGGGCCTTACCACCTGCATCTGTCCATCGAAGAGAACCGCCTCATCTTCGACATCAAGCTGGAAGATGGAACGGCGCATGGCCGTGTCATGCTTTCTCTCACACCCTTCCGCAAGATCGTGAAGGACTACTTCCTGATCTGCGAGAGCTATTACGACGCCATCAAGACCGCCTCCCCTGCACAGATCGAGGCCATCGATATGGGCCGCCGCGGGCTGCACAATGAAGGCTCCGAACTTCTGAAAGAACGTCTGGCTGGCAAGATCGCCGTCGATTTCGACACGGCCCGCCGCCTCTTCACCCTGATCTGTGTTCTCCATATCAAGGGGTGAGCGGCATGGGTGTGTCTTCCGGCAAACTCCGCCCGACCGCGGTGCTCTTCGCATGTAATCTCAATGCCGTGCGCTCGCCCATGGCCGAAGCGCTGATGAAACATCATTTCGGCGACCGCATCTTTGTGGATTCGGTGGGCGTGCGCGCCGGTTTTCCGGACCCCTTCGCGCTCGCCGTCATGGCGGAAGTCGGGCTCAACCTCGATGCACACCAGCCGAAAAGTTTCGACGATCTGGAAGACACCTCCTTCGACATCGTGATTTCGCTCACACCGGAAGCCCAGCACAAGGCGGTGGAACTGACCCGCACCGAGGCGCTGGAGGTTGAATACTGGCCCACCTTCGACCCGACGGCGGTGCAGGGCTCGCGCGAACAGATGATGGATGCCTACCGCGAAGTGCGGGACGATCTGGCCAAACGCATCAAGGAGCGTTTCGGCGAAGAGGACGAAAAGGCGCGGGCGTAAGGCGCCGCCAAACTTCCCTCGAAACGCCTTTCCCTTGCCGCAATCCGGGGTTTAACATCTCTCTTCAACAGCGGCAGGGAGAGACTTATGGCGGCATCGCCAGCATCCATCATTGCGGGAATTTTTGTCGGCCTCGGCGTCGCCGCCGGCGGCTATTTCATCGGCACAGGTTATTATGATGCCCACATGCAAAACCGGGTCGTCTCGGTGAAGGGCCTTTCCGAGCGGGACGTGACGGCGGATCTTGCCTTCTGGCCGCTTCGTTTCGTTTCAGCGGGCAATGATCTGTCCCAGGTTCAGGGCAAGATCAGGGACGATGCGCAGGCGATCCGTGATTTTCTCGGCAAATACGGCTTTAATGAAGAGGACATTCACCTGCAAAGCCCGCAGGTGACCGATGTCGCCGCCCAGCCCTACCGCTCCGGCCCCATCGAAAACCGCTTCATCATCTCCCAGCTTCTCATGCTGCGTTCGGAAAATGTGGAGAAGGTGGCCGAAGCCTCCCGCGCCGCCTCGCAGCTGGTGGAGGCGGGGGTGATCCTCTCCTCCGATATGGGGCCGTCTCAGCCGGTCTATCTCTATAAGGGGCTGACGGATCTCAAGCCTGAAATGCTGGACGAGGCGACCGCCCGTGCCCGCGAGGCGGCGGAGCGCTTTGCTGCGGATTCGGGGTCGAAACTGGGCGGCATCAAGCGGGCAAGCCAGGGCGTGTTTCAGATTCAGGGCCGCGATCAGGGCCCTGGCATGTCCGAGTCGGACCAGATCGAAAAGACCGTCCGGGTGGTCTCCAGCGTGGATTATTTCCTCAAGGACTGAGCGAAAGCCCGAAAAAACGCCCATTTGCTGTAAAAAGCCCCGCCGGAAAGCTTGATTTCCGGCGGGCTTCTGCGCATTCTCCAGCGCAAATTCAGCAAAGGTTGAGAATGGCCAAGGAAGAACTGATCGAATTTCCGGGAGTCGTGGTTGAACTCCTCCCAAACGCGACGTTCCGGGTGAAACTTGAGAACGGGCACGAAATTATTGCGCATACCGCAGGCAAGATGCGGAAGAACCGTATCCGCGTGCTGGCGGGCGACAAAGTGCAGGTCGAGATGACGCCCTATGACCTGACCAAAGGGCGGATCACCTACCGCTTCAAATAAGCGCGCGGGGCTGCAGCTCCCCCCAAACGCGCCAAATGCAGGCGCCAAATGCGGGTGATTGAAGGCATGACCGCTCCCACATCCTCCCATCAGGATCGGCAGCCGGGGGCTCAGCAGCCAGGAACGGCGCGGCCGCGCCTTGTGCTTGCAAGCGCCTCGCCCCGCCGCCTGGAGCTTCTGGCGCAAGCCGGCCTTGTGCCGGATGCAGTGATGCCAGCAGAGCTGGACGAAACCCCGCGAAAGGGCGAACTGCCCCGGCCTCACGCACTGCGCCTCGCCGAGGAAAAGGCGGCATCCATCGCTGCCCGTCACCCGGATGATTTTGTGCTTGCCGCGGACACGGTGGTGGCCCGCGGACGGCGGATTCTGCCCAAAACGGAAACGGAAGAAGAGGCGCGCGCTTGCCTGGCGCTGCTTTCCGGCGCCTCGCACCGCGTCTATACCGGCCTCTGCGTGACGCAGGGGAAACGGCGCGCCTCCCGCGTGGTGATGACGCGCGTCACGGTCAAGAGGCTGAGCGCGCAGGAAATCGAGGCCTATATCGCCAGCGGCGAATGGCAGGGAAAAGCGGGCGGTTATGCCATTCAGGGGCGCGCGGCGGCGTTTATCCCTTCGATCTCCGGGTCTTATTCCTCCGTTGTCGGCCTGCCGCTTTTCGAGACGGTTAATCTTTTAGCCGGTCTCGGCTTTCCTATGCCCTCAGAATCTTTAAGCTGATGGACGCAAGGTTTGTCTCGCCGGTTTCCATCAGCGGGGCCAGCCCTTAAGGTTGCGGAAGAGAAAAGGCAGAGGCGCCGTCATGCGGGCTTTGCATCCGCCGTGTGAAAGGTGTCCATCGGGGTCTGAATGTCCGAAGAAGTTTTGATCAATGTCGGCCTCGGCGAAACGCGCGTCGCCGTGGTGGAGAACGGACGCCCCGTCGATATCGTCCTGGAACGCACCAACGAGGAAGATGTGAAGGCGAAGACGGGCCGCGCCGGTCATTCGCTTCTCGGCAACATCTTTCTGGGCCGGGTGCAGCGCGTGTTGCCGGGCATGCAGGCCGCCTTCGTGGATATCGGCCTCGACCGGGCAGGCTTTCTGGGCGTACGCGAGGCGCGCTGCCTCTGCTATCTGCCTTCCTATGACGCGGAGAATCTGCCGCCCATCAACACTTGCGTCCATGAGGGCCAGTCCATCCTCGTGCAGGTGGTGAAGGACCCGATTGGGGAAAAGGGCGCGCGTCTTTCGGCCAATGTCACCATTCCGGGCCGCCTTCTGGTGCTGGTGCCCAACCAGTCCGGCATCGCGCTGTCCCGCCGTATCGAAAATGAGGAAGAGCGTGAACGGCTGACGGCGCTTGTGGGCGGCATTGCCGGCAAGCTGCAGGCCATGGGCGTGACGGGTGAGCCGGCCGGCTTCATCGTGCGCACGGCAGCGCTCGCTGCGACGGAGGCGGAAATCATCGAGGATGCCAAACGCATCACCGATGAATGGAAAACTGTGCGCGAACTTGAAAAACAATCAAACCCGCCTTCCGTCGTCTTCCATGATCTGGACACAGTCAGCCGTACATTGCGTGACTATGTGAGCCTCGAGACGGCGCGTGTCCTCATCGACGATGCAGCTTCCTATGGCGAGGCGAAGCGCTATTGCGAGCGCGCCATGCCCGAAGTGCTGGACCGGATCGAACTTTTCAACGGCCCCGATCATCTCTTCTCGCTTTACGGCATTGAAGAAGAAATCGAAAAGGCGCTGGAGCCGCGCGTGGAGCTTCCCTCCGGCGGCTGGATCACCATAGAGACGACGGAGGCGCTCACCGCCATCGACGTCAATTCCGGCAAATACACCGCCGCCACGGGCCTTGAAGAAACAAGCGCGCGCATCAACCTGGAAGCGGTGGAGGCGATCATCCACCAGCTCCGCCTGCGCGGCACGGGCGGGCTCATCGTGATTGACTTCATTCACATGGGCGAACCCGGCAATGTCGAAAAAGTGCTGGCCGCGCTGCATAGCGGTTTTGAGCGCGACCGCGTGCCCACGCAAATCTCCGGCATGTCCGAATTCGGCCTTGTGGAAATGACGCGCAAGCGTACCCGCGAGCCGCTCGACAAGCTGATGACGGAATCGACCTGCGCCAAGGGCCGCCCGCGTATGAAAACCGCGGCAACCATGGGCAATGAGGTGATCCGCCGCATCATTCGCGAAGCGGCGGGCGCGCCCGGCCGCCCGGTGGAGGTCTATCTCGCCCCCGATGTCGCCGACTGGATGGAAGGCGGGGAGGGCCATCTGATGGAACGCCTGCGCGCCAAGGTCTCCGGCAAGGTGGACCTTATCCGCGAGCCGCGCTTCGATAGGGAGCGTGCCGAAATCGGAATCGTGACATGAGCGCGGCGAACGACAACGACAAGAAGGCGAGGCCCTGTCCCATCTGCGGGCAGCCCATGATGATGAAATACCGCCCCTTCTGCTCCAAACACTGCGCGGATGTGGACCTCAGCCGCTGGCTGAAGGGCAATTACGCGATTCCCGCCGTCGAACCGCCGGACGAATTTGAAGTGGAAGCCGCCCTGCGCGAGGCGGAGAAGGAACGCCGCGAGCGGGACGGAGACTGAGCGGCCCGAAAAATCCCCCGGTTTTCCGGCCATCTTCTGCTGGACAGCCGCCCCCCGATTTCCTATAAACCGCCCACTCGCGTCCGGGGCTCCCCGGACCGGCCTCAACGAAGGCCAGATGCCCAGGTAGCTCAGTTGGTAGAGCATGCGACTGAAAATCGCAGTGTCGGTGGTTCGATTCCGCCCCTGGGCACCACTCTTCCCGTCATCACGTGTTTGCCGCTGCCGCTGATATTGCGCAGCGCCGCCGCTCCGGCCAGCCTTGGGGGTGGCCGGCCGGAGCGGGCAGCGGGGGCGGCTCAGGCCGCCTTGATGCCGGAGAGGAAGGCGCGGATGCGCTGGTTCATCGTGTCCGCCTGCTGTGAAAGTTTGCTGGCCACATCGAGCACCTGTTCCGACGCAGAGCGGGTTTCGCCCGTGGCGACTGAAACCTCCGAAATGCCGGATGTCACGTTTTCGGTGCCGGAGGCCGCTTCCTGAACATTGCGGGAAATGTCCTGAGTGGCCACGGCCTGCTGTTCCGTGGCGGCGGAAATGCCGGCGGCGTTCTCGTTCACCTGTTCCATCTGACGCGCCACTTCCTTGATCGCGGACCCGGCTTCTTCGGTTTCCGTTTCGATCTTGCGGATGATGGCGCTCACCTCTTCCGTTGCCTTGTGCGTTTGCGTGGCGAGGTTCTTCACCTCGCTCGCGACAACGGCAAAGCCTTTGCCAGCTTCGCCCGCGCGCGCCGCCTCGATGGTGGCGTTGAGGGCGAGGAGGTTGGTCTGCTCGGCAATGTCGGTGATGACACTGATCACGGTCCCCACCTCCGACACGGCATTGATGAGCCCGCCCATTTTCGTTTCCGAAAGCTCCATGGAGCCAGCGGCGCTGCGCACCATATTGGCGGTCTCGGTCACGCGCTTGCCGATTTCGCCAATGGAGGCGGAGAGCTCTTCCGTTGCCGCCGCCACGCTTTGCACATTCGCGCCCGTTTGCTGCGCTGCCGCTGAAGTGGCGGAGGACTGATGCGCCGTGCGGTCCGCCGTCTCGACAAGCGAGTTGGCCGTGGCGTTCATCTCTTCTGCCGCTCCGGCCAGGGATTCCAGGATTTCGCCGGACGCATTCTCGAACTCCGCAATCAGCGCCTCGACCGCGTTCGCGCGCGCAACCTTCGCTTCGCTCTCCTTGCGCTGCTCTTCTTCCAGACGCTCGCGCTCGATGGCATTCTCCTTGAAGATCTGAATGGCATTGGCCAGCTGGCCGATTTCGTCGGCCCGCTCCTTGCCGGGAACCTCGACGCCGTAGTCGCGTTTGGTGAGCCTGTCCACCACATCGCTTAGCACCGTCACGGGCTGAACGACCTTGCGGTTGAAGAAAAGGATAAGCACACCGACCATCAGCGCGGTAAGCGCCATGATCGAGATTTCTGCCGCCCGCGACAAGAGGCTGGCACGGCTGCGCGCATCGGCGGTTTCCTCCGCCGCTCGGTCATTCATTGTTTTCTGAAATTCGGCGAGGGGCTTCATGATGATGGCTTTCTGCCGGTCATACTCATCGCCGAACATGAGCTGGCGGGCCGTTTCCATATCGCCATCCGCCACAGCCTTCATGGCCCCGTCTTCCGTTCGGACAAGCGCATCGGAGTTCTGCCGTGCCTCTTCGATGAGATCAAGTTCGGCCTGCGGCGCGCCGAGTTCTTTCAGGCGTTGCACCACCCGGTCGCGGGTTTTGGTTTCCTTCACCTCGCGCCAGTAATTGTCGTAATGGCGCTGGTTGCCCGAGGCGGCATAGGCGCGGGCCTCATTGGTCAGAAAATCGGACGCCTTGGCAAGGTCGAGCCCAAGCTGCCGGAATTCGGCCTGTCTGGCAGTGGCCTGCCTTTCCGCATCCACGGCAAAATCGGACATCCAGAGAAGCGCAATGGATAGAACGGCAATAGAGCCGACAAGGCCGACAAGAAGTTTTGTGCGGCTTTGCAACGTAATGAACATGTTTCGCATAATGGATTCTCAGACTTCACGCCTGGGAAGCTGTGCCACCATAGCTTCTTCCCAGGACTGTTCTTCCGTTCCGGAATGGTTGAGCCTGAGCCGTTAAGAGAAAATGATAAGCGCGGTGTTTTCTTAAACCCCCGGCTGGCATGTGGATTTGCCGGAGCTGAACGGGAAGCCGCCTTGGCCGGAATTTTGTGAGAACTGCAATCTGGATGAGACGATTCCGGAAGCCGTCCGAATGAAAAATATTGAATGCAGACGGAGCATCAATCGGAAGCGCGCGTAAGCGTTTTCTGCAAGAGCGGTCCTCATATGACCCGATTTGGAACAAGCCCTCACTTTTCTAAACGAAATCTAAACCAGTATTTCATTTGTCTGAATGCGGATTGTTAGAGATTTAACTAAAGCCAATCTAAATTCGCTTCCTGGTAGATCTATTTGGAAACTTGCGACGTATATTTTCCTTGAAATCCCGCTATAGGGCTGGGATGCGCATCGTTCGACGAGTCGGGGTCGGACAGGGCTGAGAGCTGAGTACACATCATGTTCAAACGGTTTTCATGGGGCGGGGCTTCGGAGATGGAAGCAAAGCTTGCCGCACTCGACAAGTCACTTGCTTCCATTGAGTTCGGAATGGACGGGAAAATTCTGACCGCCAACGAAAATTTTCTCAAAGTCATGGGCTATTCCCTTGAAGAAATTCAGGGCAAGCACCACTCCCTTTTCGTGCCGGAAGATGAGCATGGCAGCGAAGAATACAAAGCCTTCTGGCGCTCGCTGAATGAAGGCGAGTTTCAGGCGCGGCAGTTCCGCCGCATCGGCAAGGGCGGGCGTGAGGTTTGGATCGAGGCGACCTACAACCCGATCCTCGGGCAGGACGGAAAGCCCATGAAGGTCGTGAAATATGCGACCGACATCACCGACTCCAAAAAGGAATTCACCGGCCTGCGCGGTCAGACGGATGCGATCAACAAATCCCAGGCCGTGATCGAGTTCGATCTCGACGGCACTATTTTGACGGCGAATGAGAATTTCCTCGCCGCCGTCGGTTATGACTTGAGTGAAATCCAGGGCAAGCATCATTCCATGTTTGTCACCCCGGAAGAGCGGGGCTCTGCAGAGTATCAGGCTTTCTGGAAGCTGCTGCGCGAAGGTAAGTATCAAGCCGCGCAATATAAACGCCTTGGCAAGGGCGGGCGCGAGGTCTGGATCGAAGCGTCCTATAATCCGATCATGGACCCGCTCGGCCGGCCTTATAAGGTCGTAAAATATGCGACCGATGTGACCGAGCAGGTGAAGCTTCTCATAGACCTGAAGGCACTGATCGAAACCAATTTCGCCGAAATGGACGATGCCGTGGCCCAGGCAAGCACGGAAGCCGAACAGGCCAATGAAAGCGCCGATCAGACCAGCGCGAATGTGCAGACGGTCGCCGCAAGCGTGGAAGAACTGGCCGCCTCCATCGCCGAGATCGCGCAAAGCATGACGCGCTCCAAATCGGCAGGCGAACAGGCTCATGGCCAGGTGGTCACCGCCCAGGGCTCGACCGAGCGTCTTTCAAGCGCGGCGAATTCCATGACCGGTATCGTCGAACTCATTCAGGAGATCGCGGGTCAGATCAATCTGCTGGCGCTCAACGCCACCATCGAGGCGGCCCGCGCCGGTGAGGCGGGCAGGGGCTTTGCCGTCGTTGCCAGCGAAGTGAAGACACTGGCCAATCAGGCCGCCAAGGCAACGGAACACATCTCCAAGGAAATTGGTGACGTGCAGTCCGTCTCCTCTGAAGTCGTCACCTCCTTGCAGGTGATCCGCGAGGCGATCGACAATGTGCGGGACTATGTCTCCTCCACGGCCGCGGCTGTGGAAGAGCAGAGCGCGGCAACCGGCAGCATCTCGCAAGGCATGCAGGATGCAGCGCAGGCCGTTGACCGGTTCACCGCAAGCATTGGCGGCATTTCCGTTTCCGTCTCCCAGGTGGCCGGGGCGGTCTCACGCACGCGCCAGGCCGCAGAAGTGCTGGCGCGCTAAACCATCTGCCAGTTCAGGGCAAATCAGGGGCCTGGCTGCTTCCGGCAGCCGGGCCCTCTGCGTTTCAGGCGTCCCGCGAAACCCCGGTTTTTGGTGCGCATGCCAATATGATCTGAATCATTTGCACCGGCGCCGTTCCGTCCCTAAATTAGGGTCAAAGCCCTAGGACGTAGGGAAACAAAGGAAAAATGGGAGCAAATGTCATGTCAGGGACGGAAACCTTGGAAAGGACAGCGCCGCAAAAGGCGGGCGGGGCGCAACAGGCAGAGCATTTCGACGTGCTTGTCGTGGGCGCCGGCATTTCCGGCATCGGCGCCGCTTATCACCTGAAAACCCAGTGCCCGGGCAAGAGCTTCGCCGTGCTGGAGAAGAAGGAGACCTTCGGCGGCACCTGGGTGCAGCACACTTATCCCGGCATCCGCTCAGACAGCGACCTATTCACCTTCGGCTACCGCTTCAAGCCCTGGACCGGCGCGCCCATCGCCTCGGCAGAGGAAATCCGCACCTATATGGAAGAGGTGATCGAGGAGAACGATCTGGGCGGCGCCATCCGCTACGGCCATGAAATTCTCTCGGCCAAATGGTCGAGCGAAGAAAATCTCTGGACCGTGGAAGCACGCAAAGTGGAGACGGGCGAGCCGCAGCGCTTTACCACCAACTTTCTTTGGATGTGCCAGGGCTATTACCGCCATGAAAAGGGCTACACCCCCGACTGGCCCGATATGGAAAAATTCAAAGGCAAGATCGTCCACCCGCAGCACTGGCCGCAAGATCTGGACTATGAAGGCAAGCGCGTCGTGGTCATCGGCTCCGGCGCAACGGCGGCAACGCTCGTGCCCGCCATTGCGGACAAGACCGCCCATGTCACCATGCTGCAGCGTTCGCCGACTTACTTCATTCCCGGCCGAAATGCCAATGAGCTGGCAGACGAACTGCGCAAGCTCGATGTGGATGAGGCCTGGATTCACGAAATCACCCGCCGGAAAATTCTCTTCGATCAGCAGGAATTCGCCCGCCGCGCCTGGGAAGAGCCGGAAGAAGTAAAGGAAGAGCTGCTCACCGCCGTGCGGGAGTTTCTGGGGCCGGACTTCGACATCAAGAAACATTTCACCCCGAGCTACCGCCCCTGGCGCCAGCGCGTCGCCTTCGTGCCCGATGGCGACATCTTCCAGGGCATCGCCAGCGGCAAGGCCTCCGTGGTGACGGACGAGATCGAACGCTTCACCGAAAAAGGCATTCTCCTGAAATCCGGTGAAGAACTGGAAGCCGACATCATCGTCACCGCCACGGGCTTCGACCTCTGCGTCATGGGCGACATCAAGTTCGAGGTGGACGGCAACCCGCTCGACTTCGCCGACACCGTGACTTACCGCGGCATGATGTTCACCGGCGTGCCGAACCTGCTCTGGGTCTTCGGCTATTTCCGCGCAAGCTGGACGCTTCGTGTGGATCTGATGGGCGATTTCGTGGCCCGGCTCCTCAAACACATGGACCAGAAGGGCGCGAAGAAAGTCTCTGTCGCGCTCCGCCCGGAAGACAAGGACATGGAAATCCTGCCCTGGATCGACCCGGAAGATTTCAACCCGGGCTATCTCATGCGCTCCATGCACCTGCTGCCGAAACGCGGCACCAAACGCGACTGGCAGCACACCCAGGACTACTGGAAAGAGAAAGACGAGTTCCCGCAAATCGACCTGGATGATGCGGCGTTTGTTTATGAGTGAGGTATGACCCTCGCCGCCCCCGCGAAAGCGGGGGCGTTACGCTGCTTCCTTCTCCGCCCGGATGCGGAAGAACAGTGCATAAAGCACGGGCGCGGCAAGCAGGGTGAGCAGCGTCGCAAAAGCCAGTCCACCCATGATCGTAACGGCGAGATTGGCGAAGAACGCATCCCAGAGCAGCGGGATCATGCCGAGGATCGTTGTCACCGCGGCAAGCATGACGGGCCGCAAACGGCTCACGCTGCCATCGATTAGCGCGGCGCGTTTTTCCTTCCCTTCCTCGATCTGCTGATCCACCTCGTCGATCAGCACGATGGCGTTTTTCATGAGCATGCCCCAAAGGCTGATGAAGCCGAGCAGTGCCACGAAGGAGAAGGCGAGCCCGCTCGCCAGCAGCCCGATCGTCACCCCGCAAATCGACATGGGCACAAGCAGCCAGAGAATGAGCGGCTGGCGCACCTTGCCGAAGAGCAGGATGGAAATGATGAGCATGCTGATAAGGCCGATGGGAAGCTGCGCGGCGAACGATCCCTGAGCCTCGTTTGCATTCTCATATTCCCCGCCCCATTCAACCTCATAGCCGGGCGGCAGGTCGATGGCGTTGATCTCATCCAGAACGGCATTCCGCACTTCATTTGCGGTAAGACCGGCACGCGGCTCTGCCTGCACGGTCAATGTGCGCACACGGTCCCGGCGGCGGATCACCGCGTCTTCCGGGGCCATTTCAAAGCTGTCCACCACTTGCGTGACGGGCACGAGGCTTCCCTCCCGTGCGCTCCAGACAAGCCGGTCTTCCAGCCGTGTCACGTCGAGCCGCTCATCATCGGGAGGGCGGGCGATGATGGGAATCTGAATATCGCCTTCCCGGTAGGAGGTCGCGCGAATGCCTTCTGTGGCAAATTGCAGCGACTGGGCAAGGTCGGTGCGCGCCACCCCGGCAATGCGTGCGCGCTCTTCATTGAAAACCGGGCGGATGACGAGTTCTTTCTCCCGCCAGTTTTGCCTGATGTCCACTGCATCGCCATTCGCCTGGAAGATCTGAATGGCTTCATCCCCAAGGGCGCGCAGGGTCTCGCTGGAGGGGCCGGAAAAGCGCACCTCGATCTTGGCATCGCTCGGCGGGCCGAAGATGATGCGCTTGGTGCGGATCTGTGCCTGCGGATAAAGCCGGGAAAGCTCGGCGCGCAGCTCCTGCGCAAGGCCGGGAATTTCATCCCGGTGATGCGTGCGGATGATGAGCTGGCCGTAAGACGTGTCGGGCTGCACGGGATCGTAAGTCAGCATGAAGCGCGTCGCGCCGCGCCCGGCAAGCGCGGTCACCTGAACCACTTCCTCCCGGTCCTGCACCAGCTTCTCGATCTCCAGAAGATCGCGGGAGGTGGCGCGGATATCCGTGCCCTGGGGGAGCTGATAGTCGAGATAGAAAAGCGGCGTGTTGGCGGCGGCAAAGAAGGATTGCGGCACGAATCCGAAAAGTCCGATGCAAAGCAGCGTGAAACCGGCAAGCCCGGCAACGCAAAGCCCGCGCATCCGCAACGAGCCGGTCAGAACGCGCCGGTAGAAACGCCTGCCCGCCGTGTCATAAGGGTCATCGTCCGCGGCATTTTCAGAAACCCGCAAGATCTTTTCCCCGAACATGGGGGTCACCGAAACGGCAAGAAGCCAGCTCAGAAGCAGCGAAACGGCAATCACGAAAAACAGCGAGAACATGAACTCGCCTGTAATGTCATCGGAAAGCCCGATGCCGGAAAACGCCATGATGCCGATGACCGTCGCCCCGAGCAGGGGAAGCTGTGTGCGTTTGGCGGCGTCCTGCGCCGCTTCTTTTGCGGCCCAGCCCCGCTGCATGTTCACCAGCATGCCTTCGACGACCACAATGGCATTATCGACCAGCATGCCCATGGCGATGATGAGCGCGCCCAGCGAAATGCGCTCAAGCTCGATACCGAAAAGCCGCATGAAGAACAGCGTGCCGAACACGGTGAGAAACAGCGTGATGCCGACCACCACACCGACGCGCCAGCCCATGAAAAGGCAAAGCACGCCGATCACGATCGAAACGGAAAGAAGAAGGCTGAACAGAAAATCGTTGATCGCGCCGTCCACCACCTTGTGCTGCTCATAAACGGGATGGACGGTGACGCCGAGCGGCAGCCGGTCTTTCAGTTTCTCCAGCCGCGCTTCCACCGCATGGCCGATCTCGACGATATTGGCGGACTTAACCCCGGCCACGGCGAGCGTGAAGACGCGCTCCCCGTCAAGCCAGATGAGGTGATCCGGCACTTCCACTTTCTCGCGCGTGATCTTCGCAATATCGATCAGGCTGATCTGCTGGGTGGAGCCGGGCACGCCCAGCCGCAGAGATTCGATTTCCCCCGCCGTGTCGAACGCCGTGCCCGGGCTGATGCGCACGCGCCGGTCGGAGAGCGTGATCGCGCCGCTTTCCGCCACCCGGTTTTCCGCCTGAATGGCCTGCAGCACATCATTGAGCGAGAGCCCGAGCGAGGCGAGGCGGTCCTGCGCGATCTCCACATAGATCGCTTCTTCCGGCTCGCCCGCCGTTTCCACCTTGGCGACATTGGGAACGGTCAGAAGCTCGCGCCGGAGGAAAGTGGAGATGTCGCGGATTTCCCCGTCGCTGAAGCCGGGCGCGGAAATGGCATAGAACAGGCCGAACACATCACCGAAATCATCATTCACACGGGAAGGCCCTGCGCCATCCGGCAGTTGCCCCCGCGCATCGGAAACCTTGCGCCGCAGCTCGTCCCAGACTTGCGGCATTTTGGCCGCGTCATAGGTGTCCTTCATTTCCACCGAGACTTCCGACATGCCGGGCATGGAGCGGGAGGTGACGTGTTTGAGCTGCGGCAATTGCTGAAGCGCGGATTCGATGATCTCCGTCACTTCCGTTTCCACTTCCTCCGCCGTGGCCCCAGGATAGGGCGTGAGGATGAGCGCATTCTTGATGGTGAAGTTCGGATCTTCCAGGCGCCCCACCGTCATCAGGCCCCAGAGGCCGCCGAGAATACAGATGAGCACGATGAGCCACGTATTGACGGGCTTGTCGATGGAGGCGCCTGCAATATCCATGATGACTCACTCGTTTGAAACTAGAAGTGCTCGACCGCGCGGACCTTCGCGCCGTCATGCAAAAGCCGTGTGCCCGCGCTGATGACGCGCTCCCCCGGCTCGATCCCGCTTGTCAGAATGGCGAGGCCGTTCTCCGCGCGGGCCAGCGTGACCGGGCGCTTCGTTGCCGTGCCGCTTTGCGCATCGAAAATCCAGACCTGCGCTTTGCCCGCTTCATCTGTATCGACGGCGGAGAGGGGGACGGCAACCGCGCTGTTCGTTGCCGCATCGCCGCCTGTCAGGCGCAGCGTGACGGAGGCCGTCATGCCCGGCAGAACGGAAAGATCGTCCGGACGCTTCATCCCGAAAGTGACGGCATAAGTCTGCGTTACAGGATCAGGCTCGGTTTCATGCTCACGGTAGGAAAGCGGCACCGGGGTTTCCGGTGCAAAGGGAAAGAACGCCGCCGCGTCGAATTTGCCGGGCTCGGCTGCCAGGTGAATGAGATGCTCCGGCACGGAAATATCGACACGCAGTTCCGTCACATCCTGCACCCGCACCACATTCTGCTTGGGCTGCACCGCGCTGAAGGGATCGACATGGCGCCGCGCAATCAGCGCATCGAAAGGTGCCTCGATGCGCGAATAGGCAAGGTTGCGTTCCGCCCGGTCGCGGGCCACGCGGGTCAGGCGGAAATCTGCCTGAGACCGGTCATAGGCTGCGCGGGAAACATTGTCGCGTTTCAGGAGCTGGCGGTAGCGTTCGAATTCCTTGGCCGCCAGTTCGTGCTGCACCTTGGCTTCATTGAGCGCCAGCTCGTAATCGGTGGGATCGAGCGCTGCAATGAGCGTGCCCTTGGTGACGAACTCGCCCTCGCGCACCGGCATTTCGAAAATCCGTCCATCCACTTCGAAGGACAGGTTGACGGTCGAAACCGCGTCCACCCGCCCGGCAAAGCGGCGCGTCATGTCTCCGCTTGCGGGCACGGCCTTTTCCACCTTCACGGGCAGGGCCGTATCCGCGGCCGTTTCGGGCTCATCAGCCCCTGCAAACAAAATGAAAGCCGCGGCGATCACAAGGCCGGCGGCAGAGGCGGCAAGAAGGCTCCCTTTCGCCGGGAGCGGCCAAAAGTTGAAACGCGTCTGCGTCATGGTTGTTGCCTTCCGGCAAACGGGCATGGGGGCCGTTTGCGAAGTTGCCGCCGCCCGGGGCGGATGCCGGGGGTGGGGGAGGAAGGACCCGTTCCCGGACGGCGGCAGACAGCTATGTGCCGGAGGATGTCCGGCGGGACTTCATATTGACCGTACTGTATGGTACGGTTCGTGAAGAATGCGCTTGATCGGGGGCGTCTGTCAATCAAGATCGGACGCCCTGAGGCGAATCCAATAGTGGACCCCCATGGCGAAGCCCCATAGCAAACCAATGACGAAAGCTGCAGAAAAACAGAACCCCGCTGAAGCCAGACGCGAGAAGAAGCGGGCCGCCATTCTCGCCATCGGCCGCGCGGTTTTCTTCAAGGATGGGTATGCCGGAACCTCCATGTCCGAGATCGCGGCGAAGGTCGGCGGCTCCAAGGGGACGCTTTACAGTTACTTTCCCTCGAAGGAAGCCCTCTTCCGCGCCGTGCTGGAGGATTATCTCGCCGCCCATTCCCGCGAAATGGAAAGCACGATTGAAGGCACGGGCCCGCCTGGCGAAGTGCTTCTGGCCTTCAGCAAGCGCTTCCTCGACATTCTCACCCGCCCGGAAAATCTTGCGCTCATCCGGCTGATCTATTCCGAAGCCGGCCGCTTTCCGGAAGTGGGCAAGGCTTTTTATGATGCAGGTCCCAGCCAGGCGCAGGCGCGCCTTGCCGATTACATGACCCGCGCGCGTGAGGCGGGCTATCTGCGTGCCGACCTCGACCCGCTCACCGCGGCCCGTCAGCATATCGTGCTCAGTCAGGGCTGGATCTATCACATCCGTCTTTGGAATATCGCCCCGCCGCAGAGCCGTAAGGAGATGGACGCGGCAGCCGAGGCGGCGGTCACCACCTTCATGGCAGCTTATGGCGCAGAGTAGGGCCCGAGCGGCACCGGCCTGCTGCGTCTGCCGGGCACCGGCGGCGCAGCCCTTCATGGAGGTGGAAGAGCTTTTCTACTGGCAATGCCCGCGCTGCGAGGCGCGCTTTCTTGATCCGGCGCAGCGCCTGGGACCAGTGGATGAACGCGCCGAATATCTGCGCCATCAGAACGATGTGCGGGATGAAGGATACAGACGCTTTCTCTCGAAGCTTGCCGGTCCGCTGAACGCACGGCTCAAACCGAACGCATCGGGCCTTGATTATGGCTGCGGCCCCGGCCCGGCGCTTGCCGGGATGTTGCGGGAGGCGGGTCATGAGATGGCGCTCTATGATCCCTTTTTTGAGCCGGATACCGCGCCTTTGTCCCGCACCTATGATTTTGTGACCTGCACGGAAACCGCCGAGCATTTCTTCGACCCGGCAGGTGAATTCGACAGGCTGGGCGCACTTTTGAAACCGGGCGGCTGGCTTGGCGTCATGACCTGTTTTCAGACGGAGGATGCGAAATTCGCCAAGTGGCAGTACCGCCAGGACCCGACGCATGTGGTCTTCTACCGCGAAGCGACACTGCGCCATATTGCCGGCATGCGCGGCTGGCACTGCGAGATTCCGGTAAAGGATGTGGCCTTGATGCGGGTTTGACCGCCCTCATCCATGCACCCAGATGAGAAGCCCGATGCCGAGCGCCAGCCGGTAGATCACGAAAGGCGTCATCGAGAATTTCCGCAGCCAGGCCATCATCGCGGCCAGCGAGGCCCAGGCTGCAAAAAAAGCGAAAGCTGCAGCCATTACCGCATCGAGCTGCAGCGCATAGTTCCGCGATTGCCAGATCTCCAGAATGATAAGCGCGCCCGCTGCCGCCGTAACGGGCATGGCCATCAGCATGGAAAAGCGGGCCGCCTCCGTGCGCTCATAGCCAAGCGCGCGCGCCGCCGTCATGGTGATGCCGGAGCGGCTCGTGCCCGGCACGAGTGCAAGCACCTGTGCAAAGCCGATGATGAGCGCATGGCGCGCCGTGACATTTTCCACGGTGAGTTCGCGGCGGCAGAACCAGTCCGCAAGTCCGAGCAGAATGCCGAAACCGATCGTTGTCCAGGCGATGACGGTGATGGAACGCAAGGCCTCATCCGCATAAAGATGGAGGGCCAGACCCGCCGCGACTGTCGGCAAGGTCGCTAGCAGCACAAGCCCCGTCAACCGTGTGTCCTGATCGCGCTTGCCTTGCACAAAGCGCACCGAGCCTGCCAGCATCGCCCGCGCATCTGCCCAGAAATAAACGACCACGGCGGCAAGAGAGCCCACATGAACCGCGACATCCAGTGCGAGCCCCTGGTCACTCCAGCCCGTCAAGGCGGGAACGAGGATCAGATGGCCGGAAGAACTGATGGGCAGGAATTCGGTGATGCCCTGAACAATGGCAAGAACGATCAACTCGAAGGGCGTCATCACATCTCCTTGGGCAGGCAGCGTGCCTCTGTTTACCCCATAAGGGTTCGTGTGACGAGGCGCGTTTCTGCGCATAACAGGACATTAGGCTTGACTTTCATATAAGTATAAACTTATATGAATGCCATGGACGCGGATGTTTTCAAAGCGCTGGGCGACCCGACCCGCCGCGCCGTCTTCGAGCGGCTTGCGGCGCAGGAGATGAGCGTCTCGGATCTGAAAAAAGGGTTCGAGGTCTCGCAGCCTGCCATCTCCCAACATCTGGCGGCGCTGAAGAAAGCAGGCCTCGTGCGCGAACGGCGCGCGGGAAAGTTCATCTATTACAGCGCCGATCCGGAAGGGCTGAAACCGCTCCTGGGCTGGGTGGACCGCTACCGTGCCTTCTGGCCGGCGCGCATAGACAAACTCAAGGATGTGTTGAAAGGAATGGAGCCATGAATATTGCGCCGGTCCTGGAAAGCGGAGAGATCCTCCTCAACACCGAACTCGATGCGCCGCCCGCCAATGTCTGGCGCGCCTTGACCGAGCCGGAACTGCTCGCGCAATGGCTCGGCCCGAATGGCATGAAACCCGAAGAAGGACACCGCTTCGCGATAGACCTGACGGAAGCGGGCCTCGGCCATGTGGCAGCGGAGGTGACAGAAGCCGAGCCCGGCAAGAGGCTTTCCCTGCGCTGGCAGAATGAAGCGGAGGCGGAAGAGGGCGCGTCGCTCGACACGGCCCTGACCTTCATCCTCACTGAAACGATCTCCGGCGGCACGCTTTTGCGTCTGGTGCATGTCGGTATGCCGCTCAGTCTCAAGGCACCGCTCATGCAGCTTGCACGCAAGACGGCCCGCCCGGTCACCTGCCGGACAAGACGCCAGACATGGAACATGAAATGGGCAGCCTGATGTCGCTCGTGCCGATGGTGGTGGAAGAGTCGGGCCGCGGTGAACGCGCTTTCGATATTTATTCGCGCCTGCTGAAAGAACGCATCATCTTTCTCAATGGGCAAGTGGAAGACACGATGTCCGCACTGATCTGCGCGCAGCTTCTCTTCCTTGAGGCGGAAGCGTCCGGGAAGCCGATTTCCATGTATATCAATTCGCCGGGCGGTTCGGTGACGGCAGGCCTCGCGATTTACGACACGATGCAATATATCTCCAGCCCGGTGGGAACGGTCTGCATGGGCTTTGCCGCGTCTATGGGCTCATTTCTGTTGATGGCGGGCGAGCCGGGCAGCCGTATTTCACTGCCCAACTCCCGCATTGTTCTGCATCAGCCATCAGGCGGGTTTCAAGGACAAGCTTCCGACATTGCCCGTCACGCAGAAGATATCGTTCAAACGAAGCGACGCATCACGGAGCTTTACGCGGCGCATTGCGGACGGACTTATGATGAGGTTGAGCGCGCACTCGACCGCGACTTCTTCATGAACGCCGAAGACGCGAAGGCGTGGGGGCTTGTCGATCATATCTATAGAACCCAGGCCGATATCGTGTCCTGATTCTGGAGCCTTGCTTCCGGCATCGGGAACGCGCGCCGCACGGTTTTGTTCCAATAGAAAACATAAATTCCGCACCCGGAACTTCGCGTCTTGCAACGCAAAAGTGCATTTTTCAACGCAAGATGAACGGACCGGCCAGACGCTGTTCATCTGTACTGTTCTATATTGAAACACATGAGGGGCGGACATGCCAGAAGGCGGCGCTCCGTATGGGGGGAGCGCTCTGACAAAGGAGTTGACCCATGTGGATGAAAGTCACCGTTCTTCTTACCGGATTTCTGGTCTGGGATTATGCAACCGCCGAAGAGGCGGAGTCTGCGGTTGAACGCGCAGGCGGTAAACTCATGTCCATTGGGCCTGTTGCCGAATTCGTGGACTATGTGAAGCGAGGCGATATGACCGACGATGTGTCTGCAGCAGCCTTGAATGTCTATGGCGATGTAAAAGCCTCATTTAACGACACGGAAGTGGCGGTTCCTGTGAAGGCTGTCGCCGTGGCAGAGCCTGCCGTAGAGCGGGGCCTCTCCGCCGATGAGATCACGGCCATCGCCCGGGCGCTTGCCGAACTTCAGCAGGCGGCACGTGAAGAAGCCCGGGCCGAACGCCGCGCGTCAGCGCAAATGCAGCCCATCGAAGATGAGGCGCCGGTGGAAACCGCCGAAGTGGCAGAGGAGCTTGCCGCAGAAAGCGGAGAAGCACCTGAAGAACTGGCTGCTGCCGGAAGCGAAGCGGCGGCACCGGACGAAGTTGAAACGGAAGTCGAAATGGAAACGGCTGCCGATGAGCAAACGGCAGAGGTGGAGGTTGCCGAAGCCGATCCCGTGCTGGTCGAGCGCACCATCGATGAACTGGGCCCCGATCTTTTGAGCGCCATCATTTCGGCCTCTGAAGCAACGGGCGCCAATTCTGGCTATCTGCTGCATATCGCCATGCGTGAAAGTGGCCTGGTGCTGACCGCGCAGGCGCCGACCTCCTCTGCCAACGGCCCGTTCCAGTTCATCCGTCAGACCTGGTATCAGATGATGGGTGAACATGGCGCCAAGCACGGCTATGACGAGGAAGTAAAACTTCTCACGGCGCGCAATGGCCGCTTCTCACCGGTTTCGAACGAAGCGGAGAGCAAGCTGCTTGCGCTGCGGTCCGATCCTCATGCCGCCGCGCTCATGGCGGCGGAACTGACGCTGTCCAATAAACGCGCGCTGGAAAGCCGCCTTGGCCGGCATCCGGCCCATGGTGAGCTTTATGCCGCCCATGTCTTTGGCGCGGGCGGCGCGGCAAAGCTGATCGAAACCCGCGAGCGCTCAGCCTCCACCACGGCAGCGGCCATTCTGCCTGCTGCGGCGGCTTCCAATCGCTGGCTTTTCTATGACCGTTCGGGCCAGCCCGTCACCGTGGCGGGGCTCTTCGATGAGCTGAGCCGCTTCATGTCCACCCGCGAAGTGGCGCAGGTCTGCCGTGCGGATCTCAATTTCGTCGCAGGAATTTAAGCATCCTGACGCAGCGGAGAAGGGCGGTGGCCGCTAAGGCGGGCACCGCCCTTTTCTTTCCCGCTTCCCAAGCCCGCCTTCTCTGGCATAGGATTTTTATATCGCATTATAAAAATTTGAGACCTGAGCTCTGGGAGGAGGAAACTCATGGGACTTATGACACAGGACCAATATGTCGAGAGCCTGCGCGACGGACGCGTGATCTATTGGGATGGCGACAAGATCACCGATCCGCCCGCCCACCCGAATTTCCGTGTGCCGATCGAAGTCGCCAAGGGCGATTATGATTACGACAATCCCGAAAAGCGCGACATCATCACTTATAAAACGGAAGACGGGGATCTGGCGCACCGCGTCTTTCAGGTGCCGCGCACGGAAGAGGACCTGCAGGCGCGCATCAAGCTCGCGCATAATATGAGCATGGTCGGCGGCGTCACCGGCGTTTACATGGCGCTGTTGCAGATCAAGGATAAGGTCGCCGAACTCAACCCGCAATATGCGGACAATATCGAAAACCTCTACCGTTATGCCCGCGCCAACGATCTGCGCGGCGCTGAAGTGATTACGGACGCGAAGGGCGACCGCTCCCGCAAGGCGCATGAGCAGGACGACCCGGATCTGTTTCTGCGTATCGTGGAACGCAACAATGAAGGCATCGTCGTGCGCGGCGCGAAGTTCCACATTTCCGCCGGGTCGCTGGTGCATGAGCTGGTGGTAATGCCCACCAAAGGCATGCGCCAGGACGAGGCGGATTATGCGGTTTCCTTCTCCATTCCCGTCAATGCGCCGGGCGTGAAGATGATCAACCGCTCCTTTGCGCCCGCCGAGCTCAATGAGTTCGACTATCCGGCAAGCTCCCATCATTCCTGCCCGGAAGCGATGGTGATCTTCGATGATGTGCTGGTGCCTTGGGATCGCGTGTTCCTGGCAGGCGAAAGCCGCCTTGCCACGGTCTTCGCCCGCTCGCTCGGTCTTTGGGAGCGGACCATGGGGCTCGTCGCGGCTGCCGAGAGCGCGCAGATGCTTGTCGGTCTCGCGCAGCTTGTTGTGGAAATGCAAGGCAAGGAGCGGGACATCGGCGCGCAGAACACCATCGCCGAGCTTGTCTGCTATGCCGAGATGATCAAGATGGGTCTCGATTATGCCTGCAAGCATTATGAGACAACGCCCACCGGCATGATCCACCCCAATATTCTCGCGGTGAACGCGGCCAAATATTATTACGCCGCCAATTATCACGCCATGATGCGCAACATTCACGATCTGGGCGGCGGCCTTGTGCTGACCCTGCCCATGGAAGCGGATCTGCGTCACCCGGAGGCAGGTGCTTACCTGCGCAAATACATGCACACCAAACCGGATGTGGATGTCGAAGACCGGATGCGCGTTTACAACATGATCCGTGATTATACGGCGGATGCTTATGGCGGCTGGCATCAGGTGACGACGCTGCAGGCGGGCGGCGGCCTCATCGCCCAGCGCATCATGATGAATCAGCTTTTCGACATGGACGGCGCCAAGGCAAAAGCCCGCAGGGCGGCGGGAATCCGGCCCAAACACTGACGATATGGGAAGGGCGGTCCATCGGCCGCCCTTTCTTCCAGGAGAGGTGGCTTGCCATGTGCGCCGCCGCCCTCTAAACCTGAAATGTCCGGGGCAGTATGAAGGGGAGAGCATAGGCCCGGGGCACCTAGAGCACCATTTACAAACAGAACATGGCCTTAAAAAAACAAACGAAGCCCAAAAACAAAACCGCGGCTGAAGCAAACGAAGACTCGATGGGGCGGCGCGAGGCGGGAAAGCTTGAACGCAAGCGGCGCATCATTGAAGCGGCGCGCGAACTTATCCGCGAGACGGGAAATGCCGGGCTGTCCATGCGCGCATTGGCGGAACGTGCAGGCGTAAGCCTTGCGACGCCCTACAATCTCTTCGGCTCCAAGCAGGCCATCGTCCTCGCCGTGCTCGAAGACATCCGCGAATATGACGCAAAATTCGCCTCCCTCCGCACGGCCGATCCCATCGACCGGATTTTCGCGGCGGGCGAGCTGGCGCTGCGCTTCTACAAGAACGATCCTGAATTCTATAAAACCCTTTGGGCTGCGGTGTCCGACGCCTCGGGCGGCCTGCGCGCGCTCATTCTGAGCCCCCAGCGCTATGCCTTCTGGCAACATCTGGTCGGCGCGGCGGCAGAGGCTGGCGCAATCGACAAAGACATTGACGTCGTGCTGCTTGTGCGCCAGCTCGACCGCATTCTTTGCGGCGTGATGCTCGACTGGTCGATTGGCGATGTAACCAGCCGCCAGCTCCAGCCCACCGTCTTTCTCGGCTACGCCCTCATGCTCAAGGCCGTCGCCACCCCCGCCTGGCAGCCGGGCCTCGAAAAGCGTATTGCCGAGTCCCAGGCAAAGCTGCTTGGCCGCCGTCCCAAGGCTTGACGCCGTTACAAAATTATAACATGTTCTAGCGCTACGTAATTGGCGGGAAACGCCGAGCGCGCCGCGCGGGGAGGGGAGGAGGCCCGCGGGCAGGCTTATGCGCCGGTGTTTCCCGTCTGCTATGTGGAAACGGGCAGCCTTTTGGCTGCCCGTTTTTATTTGTGCTGTAGACGGCAGCTCCCTTTCAGGAACGTCCCTTGCTTGGGCCTCTTTCACGTTTTATAATGCGTTATAAAAATATTGACGCAATATCGAAGCGGGGAGGCTTTGATGGCATCTCGGGAGGAGGTTCTCGCCGGGCTCACGGGGCCGGGCGGAGATTTTGAGCTTGCGCAGGCAGAAGTGCGCGGCGTGCCCATGCGGGTTTACAAGAATGCGCCCGCATCCCTGCGTGACATGTTTCTGGGCACGGCGGCGTTCGGCGATCAGGACTTTCTTATTTACGAAGACCGGACGCTGACATTCTCCGAACATTTCAGGCAGGTGGCGGCTCTTGCCGCGCATCTGAAAGAAAAGGGCATCAAGAAAGGCGACCGCGTCGCCATCGGCATGCGCAATTATCCGGAATGGGTTGTCTCCTTCTGGGCCTGTCAGGTCATCGGCGCGGTTACCGTCGCGCTGAATGCCTGGTGGACAGGCGGCGAACTCGATTATGCGCTGGAAGATTCAGGCACCTCGCTTCTCATCGTCGATGAAGAACGTTTCGAGCGGCTGAAAGACGTGCCCTCTGCTTCCGGCCTTATTGAAGTGATCGTCGCGCGCGCTGAAGGAGATATAGGTGCGGCAACGTGCTTTGAAGAGATCGTGGCAAAGGGCGGCGCCTTGCCGGATGCTGAGATTTCGCCGGATGAGCATGCGACCATCCTCTACACTTCCGGCACGACGGGCAGGCCGAAAGGCGCGGTGGCGACGCACCGCAATCACATCACCAATATCATGAACACCATGCTCAATGGCGCGGTGAATGCCGGCCTTGCAGGCGAGGCCGCGCCGCCGCCGCCGGAAAACCCCGGCGCGCTCCAGACCTTTCCCTTCTTCCATGTTGGCGGAATGACCGGCCTTTACATGGCAACGCTGACAGGCCTGCGCCTTGCGCTCATGCACCGCTGGTCCGCTGCCAAGGCGCTCGATCTGATTGAACAGCACCGCCTCACCGCGGCAGGCGGGGTTCCTTATGTGGTGCGCCAACTTCTGGAAGAGGCGGAAGCGCAGGGCCGGTCTCTGTCGAGCCTGATGGCCATGACCTCTGGTGGCGCCTCCGTGCCGCCGGATCTCATCCGCACCATCGGCGATAGATTCGCGCGCAAAGTGGCGCCTGCCAATGGCTATGGCCTGACCGAAACCACCGGCGCCGTGATCGTCAATAGCGGCGATGCTTATCTCGACACACCGGACAGCGTGGGCCGCCCGGTTGTGACGGCGGATGTGCGCGTGGTCGATGGCACGCGCGACTGCAAGGATGGAGAGATCGGCGAAATCTGGATCGGCGGGCCCAACATCATTCCAGGCTACTGGAACCGGCCCGAGGCAACGGAAGAAGCTTTCGGCGGCGGCTGGTTCAAGACGGGGGATCTCGGCTACCGCGATGAAAGCGGCTGCTACCGGGTAGTGGACCGCAAAAAGGACGTCATCATCCGTGGCGGTGAAAATATTTACTGCGCCGAAATCGAAGCGGCGCTTCTCGAACACCCCTCCGTGCGCGATGTTGCCATCATCGGTTTGCCGGACAAGGCGCTCGGAGAAATCGTCGGCTGTGTCATTCAGCAGGCAGATGAAGAAAAGAGTGAGAAGGAGCTGGAAGGCGAGCTTACAGAATATCTTCTTGCGCGCCTCGCACGCTTCAAGATCCCGGCGCGGTATGCAATGACGGATGAGGAGATGCCGCGCACGGCAACAGGCAAACTTCTCAAACGCGACATCCGCAAACAGTTCTTCGGAGTAGGGTAAAGCCTTTAGTTGTTCCCCGCACGAATCTGTAATAGCGTTTAAGGGCACAGAACATAAGTGAGGCAACATGCCAATTGCGCTTGCAAACCGCAGCGCAGGCAGGACAATCACGAATGTTTCCGCGTTCCTGGGCTGCGTTCTTGGCTTGGGCGTCCTACCTGCGCATTCCGTTTATGCTGAAGGCATCAAGCTCGGTCCCGTCGAAGTGGGCGGGGCGGTGCGCGTTAACATTTTCGACAAAAGCTGGATCGATGAGGAAGAAGTCCGCGATTATTGGGACTTCGACACGGCGATGCTCGATCTCGATTTTGCGGAAGGGAATTGGGAAGCTTCTGCCCAATACCGCCTTTATTATTATTCCGGTCCAGACTACTCGACGCATTTCCTGCATCATGGCTGGGTCGGCTACAAGCTGAACGAGACGGATTATGTGCGCGCGGGCGTGCAGAAAGTGCCCTTCGGGCCGCTGCCCTTCGCCTCGCACTCCTATTTCTTCTCGATCCTTTATTATCTGGGCTTCGAGGATGATTATGATCTGGGTCTTGCCTATCACGGCGAAACGGGCGCCTGGCAATTCGACGGCGCCTATTTTTATTCCGATGAAGGAAACGGGCACGGAAAATCGAATGACAGCGCGCGCTATTCCTATGATGTCGTGAATGATCTTGGCCGCTCCAACACGGAAGAAAACACGTTCACCGGCCGCGCCGCTTACAATTTCAGCCACGGAGAAGCAGGATCGAGCGAGATGGCGCTCTCTCTGCTTTACGGCGATCTGCCGAATGGCGACACGGGCGAAACGGGCAGCCGCTTTGCGGCGGGCCTGCACTGGGATGCGGATTTCGGGCCCTGGAACGTGATCGCGCAAACTGTATACTTCGATCACGATGTGAAGGCGCCATCCGGGCAGGACGACCGTCTCGTCACCATGGGCGCCTATGACTTTCCCTATGACGTGGCGGCGGAAGCCGTTGTCTATTCGCTGGGTGTTGCCCATAGCTGGGACACGGGCGGCGATTTCGCTTTGAACTCGCTCACGCTCTACAATGACTACAGCTACATGGACAAGTCGGAAGAAAGCTTTGCGGGCAGCCAGCACAACGTGCTGGGTGTCGCACTCGACTTCGAGGGCCCCGCTCTCGTCTATGTCGATCTCTTGAGCGGCCGCAACAACGCCTATGCCAATCCTGATTACACGGGGGCCTTCGGCGCGGGCGCAAGCGAAAGCGGATGGGAACACCGCTTCAATATCAATGTCGGGTTCTATTTCTGATCTGGACCTGACGCCACCGGAAACGGGAACAGCGATCATGAGTGAACAGGAAGCTGAAAACAGCAAGAAGCCGAAAGCGATGATCAATCCGCCGGTCTTTTTTGGCTCGGCATTTTTCATTGTCGCCTTTGTGGGCTGGGGTATCGCCGCGCCCGAGACGGCGCAGGTGGTCTTTGCCGCCACACAGTCCTGGATCATCGAAACATTCGGCTGGTTCTATATCTTCTCCGTTGCAGTGTTCCTGCTATTCGTCGCGTTTCTTGCTTTCAGCTCTCATGGCCAGCTCCGGCTTGGGCCGGATGGCTCGCAGCCTGAATTCAGTTACTGGTCCTGGGTGGCGATGCTCTTCAGCGCGGGCATGGGTATCGGGCTCATGTTCTTTGGCGTTGCCGAACCCATTCAGCATTATATAGATCCGCCGGTCGGGTCAGGCGGCACGGTGGGCGATGCGCGTGAAGCGCTTTCCATCACCTTCTTCCATTGGGGCATTCATGCCTGGGCGATTTATGCGGTGATCGGGCTGTCGCTTGCTTACTTCAGCTTCCGGCATAATCTTCCACTCACGATCCGGTCCTCGCTTTATCCGATTATCGGCAACCGCATCTATGGGCCGGTCGGCCATATCGTCGATATTTTTGCAGTGCTCGGCACAATGTTCGGCGTGGCAACATCGCTTGGTTTCGGGGTCACGCAGGTCAATTCCGGCCTCTCTTATCTATTCGGTGTGGAAGAGGCCGTGCCGGTCCAGTTGATCCTTATCGGCATCATCACCCTTATCGCCACAGGCTCTGTCGTGGCGGGCCTTGACGGCGGCATCCGCCGGATTTCCGAACTCAATCTAGGTCTTGCGCTCGTCCTAGTGCTGTTCACCCTTGTCATGGGGCCGACGCTCTTCCTCTTCGATGTCTACTTTCAGAACATCGGCACCTATCTGACCGAGGTGGTGCAAAAGACATTCAACCTTTATGCCTATCAGAAGACGGACTGGATAGGCGGCTGGACGCTCTTCTACTGGGCCTGGTGGATTTCCTGGTCGCCCTTTGTCGGCATGTTCATTGCGCGGGTCTCGCGCGGACGCACAATCCGGCAGTTTGTGGTCGGTGTTCTGGTCGTGCCGGTTGGCTTCACCTTTGCGTGGATGACCGTGTTCGGAAACACGGCGATCTTTCTCGATATGGGTGTTGCGGCAGGCGGTATTTCCGAAGCCGTGATCGCCAACACATCGACAGCGCTTTTCAAGTTCCTTGAATATCTTCCCTTGTCGAGCCTCACCTCCGTGGTGGCGACGATCCTCGTGGTGACCTTCTTCGTGACTTCCTCCGACTCTGGCTCTCTCGTCATCGACATGCTGACCTCAGGCGGTGAGGACGATGCGCCGGTCTGGCAGCGCATCTTCTGGGCCGTTGCGGAGGGCTTCGTCGCGGGCGGACTTCTGCTGGCCGGGGGGTTGGGCGCGTTGCAAACGGCCTCGCTTGCGGCGGCGCTGCCCTTTTCCGTCATCATGCTTTTCATCTGCTACGGGCTTTACAAGTCGGTGACGCTTGAGGCCACCAAGCGGGAAAGCATGGGCCATTCGTCAACAGCCGGCGTGCAGGGCGTCAACATTCCCTGGCAGCAGAGACTGCGTGCTGTGGTGCATCACCCGAGCAAGGAGGAGGCCCAGCGCTTCCTCAAGCAGACGGTGCGCCCGGCACTGGAACAGGCCGCGCAGGAATTTGCCAAGAACGGCTTCGAGACAAATGTGGACGAAGCAGAAGGCGAAACCTGCTTCATCGAAGTGCTGCACGGGGACGAGCGGGATTTCTATTACTCGGTCCGTCTGCACGAATATGAAGTGCCGTCCTTTGTCGTAGAGCAGCGTCACACAAGAGCGCGTCCACAGCGGCATTATTTCCGTGCGGAGATATTCCTGCCGGAAGGCAGCCAGGGCTATGACGTGATGGGCTACACGCAAGATCAGATCATCGCGGATGTGCTGGCGCAATATGAGCGCCACGCGCAGTTCCTTCACATGGTCCGCGCCTGAATTTCGCATATTGCCCGGGACCGCCCGGTTGACAGAGAGGAGATGCACTCCACATGGAATGAGAGGCAGGGCGCCGTTTGCTAATCCGCAATCAAGGAGTCCGTCATGCCGAAAATCAAAGACGCGAAGATTCTCATTCTTGCAACGGATGGTTTCGAGCAAAGCGAGCTTATGGAACCGCTGGAGCAATTGCGTGAAATGGGCGCGGATGTGGAGGTTGCCTCCCCCGGAGGCGGGACCATCCGCGGTTGGCGGGGAACGGATTGGGGCGAGGAAGTCCTCTCCGACCTGAAACTCGCCGACGCCGTGGAAGCCGATTATGACGCGCTCGTTCTGCCGGGCGGGCAGATCAACCCTGATCTTTTGCGCGTTAACACCGACGCGCTCGAACTCATCATGACCTTCGCCAATAAGGGCAAGATTGTTGCCGCAATTTGCCACGCGCCGTGGTTGCTTATCGAAACCAATCTCGTGAACGGGCGGAAAGTCACCTCCTACAAGTCGATCCGCAAGGATATGGAAAATGCGGGCGGCGATTGGGTGGACCGGGAGGTCGTGGCAGATAACGGTATCGTAACCAGCCGCCATCCCGGCGACATTCCGGCTTTCGTTAAGAAAATCGCCGAAGAGATTGAAGAAGGCCGCCACGAGCGCGCCGCGTGAACATTCGTGTGGCAGCAGCGTTCATGTTCAAGAGCCCGGCCGTTTAGCCTTTGGCCGCAACAGGAGGTCGGAAGATGAAACGCGAAGACGTTGAAGAATTTGCTTCCTCGCAATTCGAAAAGACAAGCGAGGCGATGGGCGAATTCCGGGAGTCTACGGAGCATGCGCGCGATGATGTGAGCGCGTTGTTCGACAGGCCCTTTGAGCCGGGCGCAAGATTCGTCCGGGGCTATTCCGAGCGGCTCGAGCATGCCGCGGACAGCATTGGCGAAGAAGACGAAGTGCTGGCGGAATGGGCTTATTGGGCTGCGGACGCGCTGGATGCCGTGTCCGAAGAACTTGGACAGTCCTCTCCGCGTGAGCTTTATGGCAAGGCTGAGGACTTTGCGCGTGAGCAGCCAGTTCTCTTTGCCGCCGGGGCCGCTGCCGCAGGTTTTGCCTTGACGCGGTTCCTGAAAAGCCGCCCGCCACAGCGCAAGAAGCGGACACGGGGGTGAGATGGCCCTCCGTCTGCCTGAAGAGGCGGGCCGCCGCCGGCGCATGGAGCGCAGGAACGGGCACGGCCCAGATCGCGGCATAGTCGAGATCGCGAGCGATCTTTTTGGCAATCTGGCCAATCTGCTCGAACGCGAGATCGATCTTCTGAGAACCGAGGCGGCGGAAAAAACGTCGCGCGCAACCTGGGCGGGACTTTTCGTTCTGGCCGGTTCGCTTCTGGCGCTCGCCTCGCTTCTTTTCGCCTTGGGCGCTTTCGCCGCCTTGCTTGTGCAGTCTGGCATGAGCGCCGCGGGCGCAGCCTTGCTTGTGGCCGCCCTCGTCGGAATCGCGGCGGCAGGCGCAATCTATTACGGCATCAGTAATTTACGCGCAGACGGGTTGATGCCGAAGAAGACAATGAAGGAATTGAGACGCGACACCGAAACCTTGAAGGAGAGAATCTAATGCCCCGAGCAAGAACCGACGGTTTCGACAGTGAGACGGCAAGTGAAGCGCAAGCGCGTGTGAAGGCCGCGCGCGCCGCCGTGCAGGACGACATCGACGATTTGAGAGACTCGATCTCGACGAGTCATCTCGCCGATGCCGCTATTCATACTTTGAAAGATATTGAAATGGAGAAGGCGATGCAGTCCGTGAAAAGAACAGTGCAGGAAAACCCCGTTCCCGCCGCTTTGACGGCGGCAGGTCTTGCCTGGCTCCTTTATTCCGCAAGCACCAAGCAGAGCCGGTATGAGGATGAGCTGGACCTCGATTGGGACAGCGATGACTACGATGATGAATATTCCGCAGGTCCCGCCGAAACCGTGCGTGAAACATTCGATGACGCTGCCCATGGCGCCCGCGTGCGCGGACGGGCCATGCGCATGAAAGCCCGCCGGGCGGGCCATGAGGTGGCGGACCGGGCGCGCGAGGCCGGTCATGATGCCGCCGAACGCGCGCGCCACATGGGTGAGGAGGCCGCTGAGCGTGCCCGCCATGCAGGCGAAGCCGCTGCCGCTTCTTCCCGCCGCGCGGGCCGCAAGGTGCAGGAAACCTATGAGGCCCACCCGCTGATGACGGGCCTTGTGGGCCTGGCCGCAGGCGCGGCGCTGGCCGGGCTTCTCTCCCGCACCCGGGCAGAGGATGAGACCCTGGGCGAAACCCGCGAGCGGGTGGTGAGACGGGCAAAGCGCGAAGGCGAGCGTTATGCCAAGAAAGCCGACCGCAAAGCCGCCTCCGCCGTGAGAAAGGCCGGCAAGCGGGTCGAGAAAACGGCGGACGGCCTGCTGCGTCACTAAGGCGCTTGCCGGGGAAAGGCGGGTGGTTTTGCCCGCCTCCGCCTCTTGGGATATAAGGGCGCCTGACCCCTCGAAATGAGATCATTCGCAGTCAGGCCGCCCTTCATGTCCCAGTTTCTTGTTGCCGCGCTTTACAAGTTCGTTTCCCTTCCCGATGCGGAAGCCCTTCGCGCGCCCATGGAAGAGATGGCGCGGGCCGGCGGCATCAAGGGCACGCTTCTTCTGGCAGGCGAGGGCATTAACGGCACCATTGCCGGGCGCGAACCGCAGCTGCGCCGCTTTCTTTCCTGGCTCCGGGAAGACCCGCGTTTTGCCGATCTTGAGCATAAGGAATCTCTGGCGAGCGAAATGCCCTTCCGGCGCATGAAGGTGCGCCTCAAGAAGGAGATCGTGACCATGGGCGTGCCGGAGGCGGACCCTTCCCGCGAGGTTGGCGCTTATGTCGAGCCGGAAGACTGGAACGCGCTCATCTCCGATCCCGGCACCGTATTGATCGACACGCGCAACGCCTATGAAGTGGCGATCGGCACGTTCAAGGGCGCGATTGATCCGCAGACGGAGAGATTCCGCCAGTTCCCCGAATGGACGAAAGAAAATGCCGCGCTGAAGGAAAAGCGCAAGGTCGCCATGTTCTGCACGGGCGGCATCCGCTGCGAGAAGGCGACGGCCTTCATGAAGATGCAGGGCTTTGACGAGGTCTATCACCTCAAAGGCGGCATTCTGAAATATCTCGAGACCGTGCCCCCTGAAGAAAGCCTTTGGGAAGGGGAGTGCTTCGTTTTCGACGAGCGCGTTGCTGTGGGCCACGGGCTTGAAGAAGGCTCTTACGAACTTTGCCGCGGCTGCCGCCACCCGATCAACGCGGCGGACAAGGCTTCGCCTCTTTTCATGGAAGGCGTGTCCTGCCCCCATTGCCATGACCGCTTGAGCGAAGAGCAGAAACGCCGCTTTGCAGACCGGCAAAAGCAGATGGAGCTGGCGGAAAAGCGCGGCGTGGTGCATCTGGGCGATCAGCCCGGCACGCCGGATGAGGCGGCATGAGCGCAAAGCCGATCCTTTACAGTTTCCGCCGCTGCCCCTTTGCCATGCGCGCGCGCCTTGCCATTGCCTCAAGCGGCATGACCTGCGCCCTGCGCGAAGTGGTGCTGAAGGACAAGCCCGCCGAAATGCTCGAAGCCTCGCCCAAGGGAACCGTGCCCGTGCTTGTGCTTGAGGAGGGCCGCGTGATCGAGGAAAGCATAGATGTGATGCGTTATGCTCTGGGAACAGACGATCCGGAAGGCTGGCTTGAAGGAGACGGAGAAGAAGGCCGCGCGCTTGTGGCCGAAACCGACGGGCCCTTCAAGCATCATCTCGACCGCTATAAATATGCCTCGCGCTATGAAGGGGCGGATGCGGAAGAACACCGGGCCGAAGGCCTTGCCTTTCTGCGCCGGCTGGAGGCGCGCCTTGCCGCGCAGCCTTTCCTGATGGGGGAGCGCTTCACGCTGGCTGATGCCGCGATCCTGCCTTTCATCCGCCAGTTCATGATTGCCGATGAAGCCTGGTTCAAGGACCAGCCGCTGCCCCGCCTTCACGCCTGGTTGCAGGACTTCCTAGCCAGTCCGCGCTTTTTCCGCGTCATGAAGAAATATCCGCAATGGAAAACGGGCGATAAAGAACCCGTCTTTCCGCCGGAGGAGTGACCCCATGGATTTCGGCAGTGATAACAGAAGCGGCGTGGCGCCTGAAATCATGGCCGCACTGCAGACCGCCGCCACGGGCACGGCTGCCTCTTATGGCGCGGATGACTGGACCGCGCGGATCGAAAAGAAGTTCTGCGATGTCTTCGAGAAGGACGTTGCCGTCTTTCTGACCGGAACGGGAACGGCGGCAAACGCGCTGGCGCTTGCGAGTTTCGCGCCGCCCCATAGCGCGATCCTCTGTCATGAGGAAAGCCATATTCATGTGAGTGAATGCGGTGCGCCGGAATTTTTCACCCATGGCGCAAAGCTTGCTGCGCTGCCGGGGGAGAACGGAAAGCTTCATGCGGAGAGGGTGGAGGCGGCCATCCGCTTCTGGAAGGCGGGCAGGGATCATCGTCCGTATCCGTCTCTTTTGAGTCTGACGCAGCTTTCAGAAGCCGGAACCGTTTACCGGCCCGCCGAGCTTGAAGCGCTCACCGCGGTTGCGAAAGAGGCGGGCATGGCTGTCCACATGGACGGCGCGCGCTTTGCAAATGCGGTGGCCGCGCTCGGCCAGAGTCCGGCGGAGGCCTCCTGGAAAGCGGGCATTGATGTTCTTTCCTTCGGCGCAACGAAGAATGGCGCCATGGGCGTGGAGGCCGTGATTTTCTTTGACCCGGAAAAGGCGGGAGACTTTACCCGCCGCCGCAAGCGCGCCGGACAGCTCTTTTCCAAGAGCCGCTTTCTTGCTGCGCAGATGGAAGCCTATCTTGAAGACGGGCTCTGGCTGCGCCTTGCCGCGCAGGCCAACGCCATGGCCGCAAGGCTCGCCGAAGGGCTGACCGCCAAGGGCGCGCGCCTGCTTTATCCGGTGGAAGGTAATGAGGTTTTCGTCTTTCTGACGGAAGACCAGCGCCGGGCCTTGAGTGAGGGCGGGGCGGTGTTCCTCGAATGGGACCTGCCGGATGGCAGCAGCGCGGCCCGCTTTGTCACCTCTTTCGCCGCGGCTGACGCCGATGTGGACGCCGCCCTGGCGCTGCTTTAGCAGAAAATCCAATGGAGTCAGGCCTCTAGCCTACCACCGAAAAATTTCTTGCACCGCCTCTTGAATGAGAACAAAATAGGAACATATAGAGTTCACTCAGCAAGAGGCAGCCCATGTCCGGCCCCGCCCGGGACATATCCCGCCGCGCATCGCTTGCGCGGCTCCGGCAGGCCATTGCCGGGATCGAGCAGCAAGGCCCTTCCCTTAGCAGCGGGGAAGACAGCTTGGCGCGGACCCTGGATGGCGCGGAAAAGCGGGAGGGGGCGGAACGGCTTTCCGCGCTGCTCTTCCGCCCCGGCCTGCATGAGGTGACGGCCTCCTATGAAGACCGGAGCGCGGCACAGGGATTTGCGATGGCGCTTCTGGCGGGCCTTGAGGGACGCGGCCCGCTCCTCTGGGCCTTCCGCGAGGCGGATGCGCGTGAATGGGGCGCGCCGTATGGGCCGGGTCTTGCCGCTTTCGGCCTGGCCCCGGAGCGGCTGCTCTTTTTCGAGGGGCGCAAGAGCCTTGATGTGCTGGGCGCGCTGGAAGAAGGGCTGAAGTCAGGCGCGCTGGCGGGCGTGCTGGGTGAGGCAGGCGAGGCGGGCCTTACCGAAACGCGCCGCCTTTCGCTTGCGGCGATGGAGGCAGGCCGCCCCTGCTTTCTACTCCGCCCGGCGGAGGTGCGCGAGGGAAGCGCGGCCCGAACGAGAGTGCGCCTGCGCGCCGCGCCAAGTGCGCCGCATGGCCAGGACGCAGCGGCGCCCGGCGCGCCGCGTTTTCAGGTGAGCCTTGAAAAAGCGAAAGGGGAAAAGGCGGGGGAAATGGGAAAGCCCTTCACAGCGATAGTGGAATGGGATCATGAGACGCATCATCTCCATCTGGCTGCCCCGCTTTCCGGCCGAACGCTTCGCCAGCCTGCAAAAGCGCAGGGAGGCGGAAGCCCAGCGCCAAGGACAGCGCCAGGGACAGTGCTTCTCCCTTTCGCAGAGGCAAGCTGAAGCACCTTTCGCGCTCACCCTGCAGGAAGGCGGCACGCAGCGCCTTTATGCGCTGAACGCGGCAGCGGCGCGGCTGGGGCTGACGCGGTCCATGCCGCTGACCGATGCAAAGGCGCGCCTGCCCGCCCTTGCCCATGAACCGGCGGACCTGGCAGGGGACAGCGCCGCGCTGCACCGGCTGGCTGCCTGGTGCCTGCGTTACAGCCCCTTTACGGCAGCGGATGGCGGGGACGGGTTGCTAATCGATGCCACGGGCTGCGCGCATCTTTTCGGCGGGGAAGAGGCGATGCTGATCCGCATTGAAAGGGATGCCGCAAAAGCCGGGTTCACCGCCCGCACCGGCATGGCGGAAACCCTGGGCGCCGCCCATGCGCTGGCGCGCTTCGCTGGGGAACGGGAAAGCCGTATCGCGCCGCCCGGCGGCTTGCGCGAAAGCCTTGAAGGCCTGCCCGTGGAAGCGCTGCGGCTCGATGAAAAGACGGTGCTGCTGCTCCGCCGCCTGGGGCTTGAACGCATCGGCGCGCTTTACGCCTTGCCGCGCCGCGCGCTGGCCCGGCGTTTCCGCTCCAAAGCGGCAGGCGAGGCGGTGATGCGCCGTCTCGATCAGGCGCTGGGGCATGAGGGGGAGGCCGTCTCTCCGCTGCACCCTACGCCGGCTTTCCGCGTGAGCGCGGGCTTTGCCGAACCGGTGACGGAGGAAGATTTCCTGCCCGAGATTTTCCGCCGTCTTGCAGAAGACCTGAAACCGCTGCTGGAGCGGGAAGGGGAAGGCGGCACGCGCTGGGGATTCCGCGCGCTGCGCGTGGATGGCGGGGCGGCAAGCTTCACCTTCCGCACGGCAGCCCCGGTGCGGGAGAGCGGGCATCTTGTGCGGCTCTTCCGCGAAAGGCTGGGCCAGCCGGATCATGGCTTCGATCTTGGCCCCGGCGCGGAACATTTCCTCCTCTCGGCGGAGGAGACCGCGCCTTTCGATGCCGCGCAAAGCGCCTTTGCCGGGCGGGACCATGAAAAGGGCGAAGAGACGGCGCGTCTTGCTGCACTGGCGGACAGGCTGATGGCGCGGTTCGGTGAAACCCGCGTCAAACGGCAGGAACCCTGCCCGAGCCATATTCCCGAACGCGCTGCATCGGTGAAAGGCTTTTCACATGAGATGCGCGGGCGGGAAGCGGGCTGGCAGGCGGCGCGCGTCCATGCGCCCTCGCAGCGTCCTCTCCGGCTGCTCCCCCGGCCCGAACCCATCGAGGTGATGGCCGAAGTGCCGGACGGCCCGCCTTTGCGCTTCCGTTTCCGCAAGGCCATGCACCAGGTGGCGCGCGCGGAAGGGCCGGAGCGCATCACCCCGGAATGGTGGCGTCTTGAAAACGGCGTCTTTGATGAGATCCGCGATTATTACCGCATCGAGGATGTAAGCGGGCGGCGCTACTGGGTGTTCCGCGCGGGGCTTTATGAAGGCCCGCAAGCCGGAGACCGCGTGCCGTCCTGGTTCATGCACGGGTTTTTCGCATGACAGACGGTTACGCAGAGCTTCAAGCTCTCAGCAATTTCTCCTTCCTTGAAGGCGGCTCCCATGCCGAGGAACTGGTGAACCAGGCAAAGGCACTTGGCCTTGCAGCACTCGGCATTGCCGACAGGAACACGCTGGCCGGCGTCGTGCGCGCGCATGTGGCCGCGAAGGAGGCGGGTCTGCAACTCATTGTGGGCGCGCGGCTCGATCTGATGGAAGGCATAAGTCTTGTTCTTTATCCTGAAGACCGCGCCGCCTATGGGCGCCTTTCCACCTTGCTCACCATCGGCAAGGGGAGGGCGGAGAAAGGTGCCTGCCATCTCTGGCTTGAAGATGTCTATCAGCACGCCGGAGGCCAGGTGGTGATTGCGCTGCCGCCGCCTGAGGAAGCAGCGTTTGAAACGCAGCTTGAAGAGCTTTGCCGCCGCCTGCCTGAACCGCCCTATCTCGCCGCCTCTTACCTTCATAAAGGCGATGACCGCGCGTATCTGGCGCGGCTTGCGGATTTGGCGGCGCGCACGGGCGCGAAACTGCTCGCTGTCAATGATGTGCTTTATCACGCCCCCGCCCGCCGCCCGCTTGCCGATGTGCTGGCCTGTATCCGCGAAGGGGTGAAAATTTCAGAAGCCGGTTTTCTTCTGGAAGCGAATGCCGAGCGGCATTTGAAAAGCCCCGCTGAAATGGCGCGGCTTTTCAAGGGCTATGAAGACGCGCTCGCCCGCACGCTTGAAATTGCCGCCCGCTGCCGCTTTTCACTGGATGAGCTGAAATATGAATATCCGGATGAGCCGGTGCCGGAAGGCAAGACGCCGCAGCAGCACCTGGAAGACCTTGTCCGGCAGGGCGCCGCCTGGCGCTATCACGGCAAGGTGCCGGAAAAGGTGGAGGCAACGCTTGCGCGTGAGCTTGCGCTGATCGCCAGGCGTGACTATGCGCCTTACTTCCTCACCGTGCATGACATTGTGGAATTCGCGCGGGCCGAAAACATTCTGGCGCAGGGCCGCGGCTCGGCGGCCAATTCCGCCGTGTGTTATTGCCTTGGCATCACGGCGGTGGACCCGGTGGAGATGGATCTTCTTTTCGACCGCTTCATCAGCGAGAAAAGAAACGAGCCGCCCGACATCGATGTCGATTTCGAGCATGAGCGCCGCGAAGAGGTCATTCAATATATTTACCGCCGCTACGGCCGCATGCGGGCGGGCATTGCCGCGACGGTGATTTCCTACCGCGCGCGCTCCGCCGTGCGGGAAGTGGGCAAGGCGATGGGCCTGACGGAAGATGTGACGGGCGCGCTGGCGGGCACGGTCTGGGGTTCCTGGACGGACCGCATGCCGGATGAGAGGGTGAAGGAAGCGGGCCTTGACCCGGCGGACCCTTATCTGCGCCGCACATTGGAACTGGCACGCGAGCTGATGGGGTTTCCGCGTCACCTCTCGCAGCATGTAGGCGGTTTCGTGCTGTCGCGCGGGCCGCTCTGCGAAACGGTGCCCATCGGAAATGCAGCAATGGAGGACCGCACCTTCGTTGAATGGGATAAGGATGACCTTGACGCGCTGGGCCTGATGAAAGTGGATGTGCTGGGGCTTGGCATGCTGACCTGCATCCGTAAATGTTTCGGGATTCTGGAGACGCAGTATGGCCGAAAGCTGACCCTTGCCGATGTGCCGGGCGATGATGCGGGCGTTTATGACATGATCTGTGATGCGGACACGATCGGCGTCTTTCAGATCGAAAGCCGCGCGCAGATGAGCATGCTGCCGCGCCTGCGCCCCCGCACTTTCTACGATCTCGTGATCGAGGTGGCTATTGTGCGCCCCGGCCCCATTCAGGGCGACATGGTGCATCCTTACCTGAGGCGGCGGCAGGAACTTGAAGACGTGCGCATCGAAGGGCCCTCCCCGGAACATGGCGACCCGGATGAATTGCGCCGTATTCTGAACCGCACACTCGGCGTGCCGCTTTTTCAGGAACAGGCCATGAAGATCGCCATTGTGGCGGCGGAATTTACCGGGGACGAAGCAAACCAGCTCCGCCATGCCATGGCGACCTTCCGGCGGCGCGGCAATATCGACAAGTTGCGGGACCGGTTCGTAGGGCGGATGATCGAACGCGGCTATCCGCCGGATTTTGCCGAACGCTGCTTCAACCAGATTGAGGGCTTTGGCGAATATGGCTTTCCCGAAAGCCATGCGGCTTCTTTCGCAAAACTCGTCTATGTCTCCGCCTGGCTGAAACATCATTATCCCGCCGCTTTCGCTGCCGCGCTCATGAACGCGCAGCCCATGGGGTTTTATGCGCCCGCGCAAATCGTCTCTTGCGCAAAAGAGCACGGTGTTGAAGTGCGCCCCGCCGATGTTGTGCATAGCGATTGGGACAACAAGCTGGAGCCGGCGAAACGCGGCTACGCGCTGCGCCTTGGGCTCAGGCAGGTAGACGGGCTGGCGGAAGAAGCGGGCGCAGCGCTGATGGCCGCGCGCGAAGAAGAGCCGTTCAAGGACATGCGCGATCTGAAAGACCGCGCGGGGATTTCCGCGCTCGCGCTTGAAAAACTTGCGGCGGCGGATGCCTTCCGCGCGCTGGGGCGGGACAGGCGCGAGGCCTTGTGGGAGGCGCGCGCCTTGAAGCGGGAAAAACCGCTCCCGCTTTTCGCTCATGCGGGCGCGGCGGAGGAAGGAGAGCGGAGCACGGAGGAGGCAGAGGCGCGCGCGGCGCTTCCCGCCATGCCGCTCGCCGAACATGTGGTGGCGGATTATCAAACGCTCCGGCTTTCCCTGAAGGCGCATCCGGTTTCCTTTCTGCGCGGCGCGTTCCGGGAACGGGGCGTCTTTTCGGCGGCGGAGGCAAAGGCGGCGAAGGACGGCGCGCGGCTTGCGGTGTCGGGCGTCGTGCTCATCCGCCAGCGGCCGGGCGGGGGCAAGGCGATTTTCGTGACGCTGGAAGATGAGACCGGCATCGTGAATTGCGTGATCTGGGCCAGCACCTTCGAGCGCTACCGCCGCGAGGTGATGAGCGGGCGCATTCTATATGTGAAAGGACGGCTGCAATCCCATCAGGGCGTCATTCATCTGGTGGCCGAGCATATAGAAGACTGGAGCGCGATGCTGGGCACGCTTATGGCTGGCCCCGCGCAGGACGAGGCGAAACGCACCGCGCCGGAAAGCGGTGCCCGGCATCCGCGCAATGTGCGCGTGATCCCGAAGTCTCGGGATTTTCATTGAAGACGCGCCTTCACACCTTCCGCACACGCAGCACAGTTGCCGCGTCGCCATAATCTTCCCGCGCGATAAGTTCCATTTTCAGGAAACGGTTATGGGCGGCAAGGCAGCCTTCCCAGAGTTTTATCCAGGCCTCGAAGGCTGCATGGGGCACGTTTTCCCGCCCGCGCATCAATCGCCAGCCATTGAGGGAGAGCAGGAGCGTGCCGTCTTTCATTTCCCATGTCAGCTTATCGTCCTGCGCTTTCATGATGCGCGTCATGAAACGGGCAAACGCCTCCGGGCTGTCATCTTGTTCAGGCAGCCCCATAAGCGCTTGCATCTCGCGGTAGAACTGCCGTCCGATCAGCGCTGCGGCATGCCCGGCAATGTCCCGCGCCTCCGCCGGGCCGAGCAGCGCGCAAAGCTCGGGCAGGCCCGTCTTGATATAATCCATCGCATAATTGCGGTTGGCTTTGACAAGGCGTGCGGCAGGCCAGGCGTCTGCATCGAGCTTCGGCGCTTTCGCGGCATCGAAAGGCGGGCAGACCTCCCCTGGCGCGAATTGCAACCGCTCATGGGGCGCGAGATCGTGCTCGAATTCCCTGAAATAACCGGCAAGGCCATATTGGCCCGTCATGTCCTCGCTCACACAGACAAAGCCGAGACGCGGATTGTTCAGCGAGACGCCATTATGTCCGTACCAGCCGGTGAGAAAGCCGCGGCTCACTTCAACGGGCAGACCGCACAGCGCCGAGCCCTGAAACATCCAGCGGGGATGGCAGAAATGCACCCAGGCTTTTTCATCGCTCTCGGGAATGAACTCGACTTCCACACCGCCGACCGAGTTCGAGAGATAATGATATTGCGCGGCGGCCACGGCATCTGGCAGGTCATCAAGGCCCAGCTTGCCGAAACTCGATTTAAACTTCTCAAGATGCTGGCGGCGGAAAAGCCGGAACGTCCATTCCCCGGCAACGCCCGCGCCCTTGCGCAAGGTGAGATGCAGCATCAGGCCCGTGAAATACGCATGATAAAGCGTGGCGGCCGCCTTGATGGCAGCTTCGGGCGCCTCCGGGTCCCATTTTTTGTTCAGAGTGGGCGCAAATGGATTGACGGACATGAGCTTTTCTCCCCTGGCTTTGCGCAAAGTTTAGGCACTCGCGGCGAATGTGCAATGGCGGGTGGCAAGACGCGGAATTGGATTCGCAAAAGCGGGCGGGTTTTCTATAAAGACGCATCTCTTTCTCAAAGGAGGCTTCATGTCCCGCACCGCGCTCGCGCTCACCCATGTGGCATTTGAAGATGCAGGGCTTCTGGCGCCTGTGCTGAAGGAACGCGGCATCGCGCTGACTTACGCGGATGTGCCGGTGACAGCGCTTGATACGCTCGATGTGATGAGCCCCGACCTTCTCATCATTCTGGGAGGGCCGGTCGGTGTTTATGAAGAAGCGGAGTATCCCTGGCTTGCGCCTGAAACGGCGCTCATCGCGAAGCGTCTGGCGGCCAGAAAGCCCACGCTCGGCATCTGCCTTGGTGCGCAGCTCATGGCAAAAGCGCTTGGCGCCAAAGTCGCACCGGGCAAGGCGAAAGAAATCGGCTGGGCACCGCTGACGCTGACCGAAACGGGCAGGGCCTCGCCGCTCAAACATGTGGACGGCGCAAAGACGCCGGTGCTGCACTGGCATGGCGACACGTTCGATCTGCCGGAAGGCGCGACGCTTCTCGCTTCCACGGAGATTTGCGAGACCCAGGCTTTCGCCATCGGCACCCATGCGCTGGGGCTGCAGTTCCATCTCGAAGCTTATGGTCAGGCGCTGGAGCGCTGGTTTGTCGGGCATACGGCAGAGATTGGCGCAACACCCGGCGTGAGCGTGCAAGGCTTGCGCGCCGATACGCAGAAATTTTCGGACGGGCTGGAACGGCAGGGAAAGCTGGCGCTGAATGCGTGGCTTGACGGGGCGGGGGTGT
>Ga0207828_100174_pt1 | contig 53965 bp, 46 predicted proteins | sample TtaePargueraPR_11_FD_187276 | JGI IMG/M metagenome (GOLD analysis project Ga0207828, IMG submission 187276) | Aerobic enrichment media microbial communities from Bioluminiscent Bay, La Parguera, Puerto Rico - Tt and P2 (3) (SPAdes) | ecosystem: Environmental > Aquatic > Marine > Unclassified ...
CCCGGGATGACCGGGCAAGTGGAACGGATGAAAGAACGTCACCGAACGATGGGTTGTGCGGGTTATGCTCATAACATGGCTCCTTCGAGCATCCGGAAGATGACCATTGACGGTGCGGTTCTGGTTTTTGTTGTGAATATGCACCTATCGGCGCTGAAGCAGGCATATCGTCATGCCTGTTTTCTTCCGGCAGGTTTGTCGGTACTTTCCCACGGGTTTGCTCATTTCCCAAGAGAGAACGTAAGTGGCTATGCCACAAAGCAGCCTTTTTCGCATCCGTCACAAAGCAATTATGTGCTGGTTGCTTAAGATTTATATGGGGACGCTAAGCTTAAAACGCAAGTTTATCAGAAGCCTACAGGCATGATGTGAATTTCGGTGCAGTGCTTTGTTCTAGCGTATGGAATATGTACCACGAATGTTTTCATAAAAATCAGCAAGTCTCTCGCTGGGCTGCCTCCCATGGAAGGTGCTCTCGAAGGCAGCATCAAGGATCGATGGTGTAAAGACGGTCTTGCGTGAAAGTATTTCAAAAAAGCGCGCTACCCTTTGGCGCCGCTCAGGGTCACGAATTTTCGATCCTGATGATTCTAGTTCAATCGCTTTTCCGAAAATTGCATACCTGTCGGTTGTATAGGTCTGGCTGCCATTCTCGTAATTGCAGCCAGCGACAGCTTGCGCATTTTCCGTGATAATTTCCAGATCTCCGACATAATAGAATACCTCGCCTTGGCAAAAGGCCTTTGCTGCTTCTTTATGGTTTTTAAATGCCTGTACAAGTGGTTGGTCGGGTTTGCAGGTCTCTTCGCCGCTTAGAGTTGATCTTCGGTCGTTTGCGACCGGTGAAGGGATTTGAGCTTCTTTAATTCGGGCTTCTGTCTTGGATACAGAGTCTTTTTTAGCAACAATAATTCCGACTAATGGGTATCTTTGGTGGCAAGGTTGATTATATCGACTTTCTGTCGCGTAACTGGTGTTGACTAAATAATTGGCACTGACTGTCGCGATACAGTTCTCGAAGTCTGCAATCTTGTCTTTAAGTTCTTTTGACAGGTTAGCAAGATATGGCACTTTGCCCTCGCAAAAAGCCTTCGCAGCTTGTTCGTTGCTCTCAAAAGTCTGATAGACCGAAATTGTTCTCGTACAGGTCTTGCCACCATTCAGGTGAGTGTTGATTTCCTTTTTGTAAGACGGGAGCTCGTTGGTGTTGGCAAGGGCTTTTATGGCATAACTGGTGTTAGTGCCTTTGACCACGCCGATCAGGTTGTGATCCGTGCTACAGGCCGCCGGTGGCGCACCGGACCTGTTTTCACCTGCAAGAGTAATGTAGCTGATACCTGTCAGGAAAAGCGGGGCGGATACTGTGAAACCCGAACGACGATCATTTGATATCGTCGCCGGATCACACAGAATATCAAAGTCCTGACCAAGATAGCTTAGTCGTGACCTATCAAGACCCGGCTTGGTTTCAGAGGCTAATTCCTTCTGGTCTGTCTCAATTCGGGTATCAATATCGACAACGCCGATGTCTGAATAAGCCAGTATTTCTTCCTCGTCACCGATGTTTAATGTCATTTCCTTAAGGGCGGCATCGCAGATGCGCACCATGTACCCAGTGTAACCTTTGCGGGCAAGTGGGCCGTAAGTTCCATCTGTGATGATCTCGGAGTTTGTTTCAGGCTTGTAGGAGAATGGCCGTGCATGACTTCGAACACCTATGCAGAGCTTTTTCTCTTTGCAATCGGTTGTAGTGTGCGAGGAACTTGTTTGTGCGTTGGACCCGGAAGACCCAGCCGCACTCAAAAATGTCAGAAGGCCAATGCAAATCAGCCAGATGCATCTCGACATGATTTGTTATCCCCCTGCTGGATCCGGTTTCGTTTTCTGTGGGCCTTCGCTTAGCTCGAGTAATCCGGCAAACATCGTCAGGAATATGAGCGGCAGAATACAGAATATGATGGCATCCCGGGCAGACCTGTGGGTCCAAGCTTCGTCATATGCGACAAAGTTCACAAAGAACATGTAGGCGCAGTAAATCGCCATGAACAACAAGGCTATTGCGATTGTCCATTTGGAGTGCAGGTGGTCATGTTTGTCCATGATCACCAAAGCTGCAAATGCCAGAATCACACCTGCGCCAAACTGCAAAAAATAAAACGTGCCGAATTGCTGAAACTGAAAGGTTATCTGTGTTGTCGTTAGTTGGAAATCGACATCAAAAGCAAGATTGGCAGTGTCAATAAATGCGCTTGAGAATATGGCCGCGATACCGGAAAACAATGACAGGCTGAGGATGCGCAGAAATGGAAAGTGATGCAATTTCCAGTTCGTGTTCCACGACTGCTGTTCGACACGAACTTCTCGGGCGTATATCACGAACAGAACGCTTGAAAAAATCAGGGCAGCAGAACGAATACTGTCCCACGTGGCTGCTTTCAAGGCCAGTTCGACAGATGGATAAATTTGCTGATTGCTAAAAACATCAATAATCTTCGCCCAGACAAAATACGTCGAAACAATGGACAAGAAGCCAAGACAGAAGGAGACAAGGAATGCCAATGCAAACGCGTTCTGCTCCGCATTGTACGTGCCTTGGATAAACTCCTTGATCACTTCTATCGGGTTGGATTTGTCATGTGAGCTTTCGGGGTCGCGAATAACCTGTTGGACGCTAAAGATTGACCGATTGTTTCTTACAAACATCACAGAAAACAGCGCCATCGTATTTTCGCGTGTAATCGCGGCTTTTCTTGCAAAATCAACATATGCCTGCTGTTCTTCATCGGTCATGGGCGATTGCGAATTCGGCGTATTTCCGGGCAGGGAATCAATCGCCCTGCTTAGTTCTTGGTGTTCTTCTTCCAGGGTTTTGAGTAACTCGGTCAGCTGAGACATACGATGCATTGGAAAGTATAGTGTCCTGCTATCGGTCCTCGTCGCCATCGCCAGACAGTCAATTGCAAGCAGAGAGCTTTTTATCTCTGCGATATGGAGAAAAGTGTCTTTTTGGTTTTTTATGGCCGTTAGCTTCTTTTCAAACTTGCTGCATAAGGGGGTTGCCATCTGACAGCAGTGCTTTTCGAATGGAAATGCATGGAGACTCTCAATAACCCGATAGACGCCACGCGGTATGCCTGCCAACCGATGGGCAAAACTGCGCATCGTGCGCTCTATCGGTTTGACGGGGCCGAGCGAAAGAAAAGATATGAGCAAAGCAGAAACGAAGATTGGCTTGCCGTAGAAGTCATGTTCTTCGGGGGTGGGAATGGCGCCAACAGTAGTTTGGGCACCGGCCGCAAGCGAAACAAGCGTGTAAACCTCAGCAGAGCCGAGAATTGCGGCGTAAAGCACAAGATACATCGTGGCGTAGCAAAGAAACCCGGCGATGATTTCGCCATTGGTGCAAAGTGTGCGCGCTTCCACTTGCTGCAAAATCGGGTGCAGCTCAAATGGGTGTCTACCATTAGGGGAGTTGAAGCTGCGATAGGCTTCAACCAAAAGTGTGAATGCGCCTGCCCCAACAATAAGCCAGTATAACAACTGCTCGTTCATGGCAGTTGGTCATCTTTTATCAGATGCACTGCTGAGCAGACGGGTTACATGGTCCCGCTGCGAATGACTCGCCAATGCTAACGGAAAATCCAATAGCTCCGACCAGTACTGCCACGACCACAAGTGCTTTGAATGACATTTTGCTTATCCCCCGATAATTTAGTTAACTAATATACAACCAAAAGGGGATTTTCTCAACCAAAAGATTCTTATATGCCAAATACGTTAACTTAAGGTAGATGTTTGGTCTCGTTGCCTTCATCTACACTTCATACCCCGCGCAGATTGCCCCAGACATGCACATGCCATTGCGGCAAGACACGTACATCAAACCATTTGCGCTTTGCCACTTCATCGACCAGCCAGCGGTACCGTTCCGTCAGGCCTTCGATATCAACACCGTCTGCGCCATCCGGGTGCGGTTTTGCGGGCGTTGTATTAACCGGCTGCAAACAGACCGGAATGCCAATGTGAAGGTTCCTCACATAATCGGCAAACATCAGGTCGGCGGCATCGCGAACGGGGAATTTCAATGTGATGGCCGGACCATCAAGCATGCCATTGGCCTGTGCGGCATCAATACAGGCAGACAGTGCATCCGCATCAAAACTGGATGAGGAACTGGGTGGTTTCGGGCTGATTGTCAGGAAATTCAAATCTGCAAACCAGTCCCTGGCGATGCTGCCCTGGGTTTCGATGGCAAAGGTAAAACCTTCGTCCTTGCCCATGGCAATAAGGTCACCCAACGGCTGGATCGCAGGATTGCCGCCTGAAAGCGTAATCAGGATCGGCTTGCCGCCAGACAGCTTTTTGACCGCATCCAGAACCTCGGTCGCGGTCATTGGTTTCCAGTCTGCGCGAAAAGCCGGATCAACCGCATAAAGCGTGTCACACCACGAACAGCGGAAATCGCAGCCGCCGGTGCGAACAAATACGGTCGGCATACCGATCAGTGCGCCTTCGCCCTGTACGGTCGGGCCAAAGATTTCCGAAATGCGGATTTTCTCGCGGCTATCGGACATGCCCGCCAATGTGCGATCAACGACCGTCATGGACGATATTCCGCCCAGGTTTTCGGCGTTTCCGATACGCGCACAGCCGAGACTTCCGGCCAGCGATCATGGGCCCAGTCATAGAAAAACAGCGCAAGCTGCTCGGCGGTCGGGTGATCGTGACCAAGGACTTCATTGAGGTGACGGTGATCAAACTCGTCATCAATCAGACGTTTGAGCGGCCCCAGTTCGCGGTAATCACGCACAAAGCCACGGGCGTCAAGTTTCGCACCCTTAAGCTCCACCTCAACGATATAGTTATGGCCATGCAGGCGGGCACACGGGTGATCTTCGTCAAGGCCGCTCAGCTGATGGCTGGCGGAAAAGGCAAATTGTTTGGTGATGGTGAACATCGGTTTTCTTTCGGTGTCGTTCATTTCTGCCGCCATGAGCATGCGGATCGAGGTCCCCGTATCCGCCTTCGCGGGCACAGGCTCTTCGCGGGGAGGGTGGTGCCAAACCAACAGGTTTGCTGCTGACCCGTCATGCCAGCTTCGGCGGGCATCCATGGTGCAAAATTTAATTGTATGAGGATTAATTTACGGCGCTATCGGGTGTGGGCAAGGTGCCGATTTTACGCGCCATGTGATCGGCACGCGCCTGTTTCCAGTAATCGCGATCGACATAAACGGTCGGATCCTTGACGCGCGCCAGTTCAAGTGCCTCGCGCCGTTCGACACAGGTGCCACACCGTCCGCAATGGGTTTCCCCGCCCTTGTAACAGGACCATGTCAGATCGACCGGCACACCAAGACGCCCTGCCTCAAGCGCGATATCGGCCTTCGAGACATTGACAAACGGCGTATAAAGCTTGACGTCCTTGACACCTTCAAGGGCGTGGTCCTGCATGGTCTGGAACGATTTGATGAAATCGGGACGGCAATCGGGATAGATGAAATGATCCCCGCCATGCACAGCCGCGGCAACCGCATCGGCCCCGGCACTGGCCGCCGCACCAAAGGCCACAGCCAGCATGATCGCATTGCGGTTCGGCACCACGGTGATGCGCATGGTTTCTTCGGCGTAATGGCCATCGGGCACATCGATATCATCACTGGTCAGCGATGATCCGGTCAAAAGGGCACCGACCGGGGTCAGATCAACAATGTGATGTTTGACACCAAGATTACGCGCCGCACGGGCGGCGAAATCGAGTTCCTTTTTATGGCGCTGGCCATAATCAAACGAAATCAGGGAGTGCAACTTGTGCTCAACCGCGACCTTATAGGCCAGCGTTACGGAATCCAGCCCGCCAGAGCAGACGACAATCGTCTTCATAATAATCAGTCTTTCGTGTTTTTAACCTGGTGCTACGACAGGGGAAGGATCATCCTTCCAAGGGGGCGGGGTTTGCCATGCCGGGTGCCAAAACGCAAGCACAAATCAACGCATGCGGCCATGCGTGATGCGCAGGATTTCTTGGGTTTTTACGAAAGGCTGGGGCAGGAAAGGCGCGCTTGATCAGGTGCGCTTTGCGCTAAGTACATGAAAACAAATCGGGACCTGAAAATGGCCGTCTTCGATATAGGGAGCCAATGTTTCAAACATTGCGGCATTGATCGCACCGACTTCCATGTCCGATGATTTGCGCAAGACATTGCCAAACAGCATATCCATTTGCGGTTTCCAGAACGGCGCTGTTTCGGGAATACGGCCAGCCGGGCTGTGGGTGGTTGCTTCAATCCCGGTAAAGCCTGCTTCCTCCAGGCGCATCATCGATTGATCGGCATCGCCAAAGCAGAACGGGTCCAGCCCGGCGGCATCAAAGCCGATGCCAAGAATGTTGCCAAGAACCGCGTCCATTGCAGCAAACAGCGGATTATCCACGAGCGGCGCCCAGACCATGAACACCGCCTTGCCACCCGGGCGCAGAACGCGGAATGCCTCGCGAAGCGCCTTGTCCGGATCCTCGCAAAACATCACGCCGAAACGGCATGACACCACGTCAAAGGACTGATCCTCGAACGGCAGTTTTTCCATATTGGCCGGAACGGCCTTGATGTTGGAAATTTCTTCTTCGGTCGCACGTTCCATAAGCGCATCGCACATATCCGAAACGATGTCCGATGCAGTTACATGCCCCGAAATTCCGGGGATGTTAGCGCTATCATCCGTGCCGCCGCTCAAGGCGCGGGCAAAGGAAAAGGCCGGTTCACCGACCCCGGATGCCAGATCAAGCACATCAAGCGGCGCACCATTGCGCAAAGCTGCAAGACCAGGAAGGTCGGCAGCCTCGATCATATGGCGGTTGATCTTCTCGGCAGCCGGTGCCAGCCGTTCGGCCCAGGTGATCCAGTCGGTCGACAGGTTTTGCCAAGTCTCGGATGATGTGTCAGATGATGTATCGGGTGCGGGGTTGGTCATGGCCGGTCTGTCTTTCTTTGCATGATCACACGACCATAGACGTAAAAGCGGCCACGGTTAAAGCATGTTTTGCAGTGCGCCAAAACTGAGAAGCCCCGCGCCGGGCGCGCGGGGCTTCCTACACTCGCTGAGAGGTGGCTCTTCAACCTGCCAGCAAGCGTATCAGGTTCTGGCGCATTTCACTGACACGCGCCAACATCGCAACACTTGATTTGATCAGGATTTGTTTTGATGCGTAGTTGGTCAATTCCATCGCAACGTCGAGATCAAGCAGGCTTGAGCGCGCCTCTTTGACGTTTTCCAGCGTCGAGGCAAGGCTTTCGCTGGCAACATCCAGGCGGTTCTGGTTGGTGCCGATATTTGACCGTGCGCGTTGCAGATCATCAATCGCGCGCGTCACGGCCTCGATCGCAGTTTGGGCCTTGGCGGATGTGGCAATCGCATTGCTGCCCAGCTCATCAAGGCTTGTCTCCGTGCCGGTTTTGCCCGTGCCAAGGGCGGCACCATCAACCGCGGTTGTCGGGATTGAAAGCTGCGCACCGCCGGTATTGCCACCGCCGAGCTGGAAATAAATCTTGTCGGGCAGTTTGTTGCCCTGATCCTCAAGGACCGAGAAGACCGGGCTGGCGCCAAAAATCTGTGCTGTGGTCGATCCATCGGCACCGGCACCATCGGAGCCTTGGGCCAGGGCGTTGGCGATGGTGGTTGCGATATTGAAGTTCAGGTTCACTTTCACACCGACATCCCCGAAATCGAGTGTCTGTGTTTGACCGGCATTAAGCGCCTTGCTGCCGCCGGAGGCATAATCGGTGATATCGATGCTTTGGGTCCGGTGCGGGCTGGTGCCATCGATTTCGGATATGGCACTCAGCAAAATGCGATCCCCGGTCTTGAGCACATCAAAGCGAAGCTGATTGTCCGACGATCCGTTTTCGTTGGCATCACGCGCCCAGTAATTGTCATCGGTGATGGTGAAGTTGGAAAAGCCATTGGCAACCGAAAGAACCTCGGCAGAGCCGCCAGCCTGCAAATCCGAATAATCAAGGGACATATCACTGCCATCGCCGAGCAACTGGATGCCGTTGAAATTGGTTGCGGCCGCAATGCGATTGATCTCGGTGCGCAGGGCGACGAATTCGTCATTGAGAAACCCGCGCTCCGCCTCCGACAGGTTTTCCGATGCGGCCTGAACGGCCAGTGTGTTCATGCGCACCAGAACATCGCCAATGGTGGCCATGGCCCCGTCGGCAATCTGCAGCATGGAATTGCCCTGACCGATATTGACAATCCCCGCTGTCAAAGAAGTGGCCGTTGAGTTCAGTCGCGACCCGATGGCCATTGATGCGGCATCATCGCGGGCAGAGACCACGCGTTTCCCCGATGACAGCTTGGCAAGCGATCTATTCGCGGCTTCCTCGGCGCGCGCCAGATTGCGGTGCGCCAGATTGGCCGCGTGGTCGGATATGATATTTAACGCCATAACGCAGTTCCTACCTGAACAAGCAAAGATAAAAGGTGGCGGCGTGGACGACCTCCTCCTGAGATCGGCTGAAGGCAATGTTAATTAGATAAAACTTAAATGGCAATATCTAATATTAGAATCTTCTTAATATTAAGTATTTGAAAAATATAATAAATACGCCATCCTACGCGAAAGAGGGGGTGTCTCATACAGATGGAAAACAGTTGCTTTGCGGCTGTTAACTTAAACCCGCCATATCGCGCGCCCTCACAGGCATTTTCGCTCCACGTCGACAGGGGACGTAACGCGTGAGGGTGCCCGATGGAGCAAGAAAGACAAGAAGGCCTGAACATCTGGCGGCTGGCGGGATCATCCATCTTGGCGGCTGTGACCGCAGTGCTTTATTTCGGGTTTGTGATTACACTTTTTGCCGGATTTACTGCCGATATTCAGCGGGACTCCCTTGTGCGGGAACTGGGTGTCTCTACGCCGGGAATGCTGGAACGATTGGTGCTGCAAGCCTTTCACGAGGCCGCATTGCGCGAAGACGCGGACACGCTTCGTGACGAGATTCGTGCCCTTGATACCAGATCCCTTGAAGAGACCCGGAATGGCTTGGCCTTGCGCAAGGATGCGATTGCCGCATGGTGGGAGACGTTTGAGCAGTTTTCACAACTTGGTGCGACAGTTGCCAAAAACAGGCCGACAATTGATGCCGAATTCGCCGATGCCTTCCTGCAGGTTTTGAATGCAGCGCATCAGTTTGTTGCAAGCCAGGATACTGAAACGCCAATGAACAGGCCGCTCTCGCCGTCACCCGATGCTGCGGGTGCGGGGCGCACAACATCTGATCGCCCCGGTCCCGTGATGCTTGATGTGCCGTTTGGCGAAAACGATGTGGACCAGAAACGTCGGGCAGATGGCATTGAAATCATGGCGAAGCTCAATGCGCTGCTGGATAACCCGAAGTTCGCCGCAGCAGCATCAGAAACGCTCAAGGATCAGGTCGGACAGAAAGTCGAGGCCATCCGCAGTGCCATGATGCGTTTCGAGGAAAAAAATGTGCGTGCCCAGATCGAGTGGGCCAATATCCGGGCGCAAGGCCTGCACACCGAAAAAGTGCGCAGTGATTTGCAAAATGAACTGGACGCGGTCCAGGCAGAGATCACCCGTCAGGATGATCCCATGGGACAGGAGTTGCTTTCACTGGTTGCGTTGTTTCAACATCCGGTCGGCCATATGCTGTCCTATTTGATCCAGTTGCCCACCATCATGCTGACCTTGCTGGTCACGGTGGCGGCAGGCGGACTTGGCTCTGTGGTGGCGTTTACCAGACAGAATTTCGGCCACACCGCTGCGCGGCAAATGCTGCCAGATAGCGGTTTGCCCGATGATCACACAGCAGATGATGAGGTGATAGATGGTAACGCCAACAACCCTTCAAGTGCTGGGCATGAACGCACGTTGCCGTGTTTGCAGGGGTGGACACAACTCAGCCAAAGCCTTAGCCCGGCGGGAAGACTGCTTGTTATGACGGGGGAGGGGATCGCCGCAGCCATGGCGATTTTTCTGTGTACGGAGGCAGGGGTCCTGATGGTCAGTCAAGGTGGTCCGGACGGGACGGGACAGATTGATATCAGCCCGTTTCTGGTGACCTTTATGGCTTTCGTTTCGGGTTTTATGGCGGAAGACGCCTTTAACCGCATCCAACTGGCCGGAAAGAAGCTTTTTCGGGTCGGGCAGACGGATTGAACGCTATTCCAGCAGGATATGGTCAATACGTCCTGCAACGTCCTATCGCCACAAAATCAAAGAGCCCCGCGATGTTTCGCAAGGCTCTGATAACGGGATGATAAACGCCATTAACCTTGCAGCAAGCGCAACAGGTTTTGCGGCATCTGCTGGGCCTGTGCCAGCATGGCGATGCCCGACTGAACCAGAATTTGTTTCGATGTGAAGTTGGTCATCTCTGCCGCGACGTCTAGGTCAAGCAGGGTGGAGCGGGCATTTTCGATATTCTCGATCATGGTCGAAAGGTTTTGCCCCGCGAAATCCAATCGGTTCTGATAGGTGCCGACATTGGCGCGCGCGCGCTGCAAATCATCAATCGCGCGGGTGACGACCTCAACCGCGTTCTGGGCGTTTGCCGCCGTGGCGATGGCATTGATGCCAAGATCCTCAAGGCTTTCGGCCGAGCCGGTCGGGCCTGTGCCAAGGGTGGCACTGTCGACCGACTGGAAGGAAACCGAAAGCCGGTCATTTGATGTATTGCCCGCACCGACCTGGAACGAGATGTCATCAGCAAGCTTCTGCCCGTTATCCGCACTCATTTCGACCAGATTGCCAAAGCCGATAACTTGGGTCGTCGCCTGACCATCCGCACCCGCGCCGTCGGAGCCAAGGGTGATGGTGTCCGCAATGATGCCACTAATGTTCGAATTCAGATCAAGGCTGAGTCCAAGTTCATCAAAATCAAGGGTTAATCCCTCGCCGGGGTTCAGAACCTGTGAGCCACCGGTGCCATAATCGGTAATGTCGAGCGACTGGGTGCGGTCCGTGGCCCCGTCAATCAGGGCGGAAATCGTCAGGATGACCGTTGTGCCCATCTTTTCGAAATTGACCAGAAAAGAGTTATCCGTGACGCCGTTATCATTGGCGTCAGTCGCCCAGTAATTGTTGTCGGTGATCGCAAACCGGTCAAAGCCGTTGGCCGGGCTCAGCGCTTCGGCAGCGCCGCCAGTGGCAAACTCGGCATAATTAAGCGATACATCGCCACCATCGCCCAAAAGCTGAATACCATTGAAGTTGGTCGAGGATGAAATCCGGTCGACTTCGTCACGGAGCTGCGTGAATTCATCATTGAGAAAGCCGCGCTCGGTATCCGAAAGGTTGCCGGAGGATGCCTGCACCGCAAGGGTTTTCATGCGCACCAGAATGTCATCAATGGTCGCCATGCCGCCATCGGCAATCTGCAACATCGAATTGGCCTGCCCAACGTTCACAGCCGCAGTTTTCAAGGCCTGTGCGGTGGCATTCAACCGCGCGCCAATCGCCATAGAGGCCGCGTCATCCCGCGCCGATACAACCCGCGTGCCCGAGGAAAGCCTGGCAAGCGAACGGGTCGCCGCAGCATCTGACGCCGCCAGATTGCGATGCGCAAGGTTCGCCGCATAGTTGGAGATGATGTTCAAAGCCATCGATGTTCCTACCTGAACCTGAAAACAGGGGCCAAGCCACTGCCAAGTCGCTCTACTTGAGCGATTAATATGAGGAATTTACGATATGTTTAATCGTGACGCAACTGTTAATAGAGTTTGAGGATTTGTAAAAACCTCAAGGTTTGTCTTTTTCATATGTGCTTGAATGTTTTGCCAAATATCAAAAAAGCAGTGGCGGAAAATCCTGCCACTGCTTTCGGTTTCTCGGGATAAGCCGAAGATATGATTAGCCGTTGGTGCCGTAGCGCGGGGTGTTGCGCTGGGCATTGCTGCCTGCTTCGGCGTAGGCTTGGCTTGCCTGTGCGGTCTGGGTGACCTGCGACTGCAGGACCTGTTCATCGCGTTCCGGCGTTGCTGCCTCGGCGGCTTCTTCTGACGCGCTGCTGTTAAACAGTTCGGTCAGGCGCTGCTCGATGCTTTGCAGGCCTTCATTGAGGCGGTCTTCGGTCTCGGAGATATTGCCGTTGATGTCGTCATTGAGTGCGCCCAATCCGTCAAGGATGGCACGGGCATCTTCAAGACCGGCCTGAATGCCTTCGCTTGCCTGATCAAAGATCTCGCGGGCTTCGGCCTCGGAACTTGCGTTCGATGCAATCAGATCGCCAACGCGGGCGAGAATGCGGTCAGCAACCGCCTCTGGCGTGTAATCATTGGGATTAACACCCTGGATCGACAGGCCGGTGGATTGCAGGCTTTCATTGATTGCGGCAACGATATTGTCGGCCGACAGGCGGACAGCGGATTCAGAAGACAGCGAAACAGATGTCGCAGCGGCAAAGGCAGATGCGCCATTGTTTCCGGTTTTTTCAGAATCACTTTGGCCCGGCAAATAGGATTGTGCCGAGCGTGATGATGCCCCGGATTGTTGGGATGACAGGCCACCAATGGTGATATCCATAAACGTCCTCCCTGGACGGAATGCGTTAAGCGCGGTGCTGACAATCAACACGTTTCCAAGCATTTCGGCGCGGCAATTTTGCGCGCAATCAACAGCTTGGTTAAATTCATCAGTTAATATGGCATGAAAATCGGTAAAAATCCAGTGGTGTTGTGAAATTCGGGGTTGATGTCTTTGGCGGCGGGGGCGGTTATTGACTTGGCGGTGGGCATGGCCGGTGTTTGGCAAAATCGTCGGGTTTTCGCCGGAAATCTCGTTATCTGATGTTGCACAGCGATCAAAGCGCGCTTATGAACACTGCTTAAGAGTATTTTGAACCCAATTTGGTCGGATGGGCGCGGCTTTGCGCCAGCGCCCCGATCCAATAGGCAGGAGTTGATTGAGCGTGGCGAACTATCAGGAAAGTGCGCAGGAATTTGAAAAGCGCTGGCAGGCATATTGGCGGGAAAACGATACCTATCGCACGCCAAATCCCGGCGATGCCGATTTCGACGCAAGCAAAAAGAAAAGCGTCATCCTGGACATGTTCCCCTATCCAAGCGGGGTTGGCCTGCATATCGGGCATCCGCTGGGCTATATCGCGACGGATGTAAAGGCGCGGTTCGAGCGCATGCGTGGCAAGAACGTTTTGCATTCCATGGGCTTTGATGCCTTTGGCCTGCCGGCAGAACAGTTCGCCATCCAGACCGGTCAGCATCCGCGCATCACGACCGAAGCCAATATCGAAAACATGCTTCGCCAGCTTCAGGTCATCGGCCTTGGCCATGATCCGCATCGTCGTTTCGCCACGACAGATGTAGATTACTATAAATGGACGCAGTGGATTTTCCTGCAGCTGTTTAACAGCTTCTATGATCCGACCGTGGAATGGAAAGGTCCGCAGGGGCAGGTGATTGCTGGTCGTGCGCGCCCGATTGCCGAGCTGCGCCCGTTGCTTGAATCCGGTGAATGGCTGCTTGATGAAGACGGCGTGCCGCAGCCGAAATCGGTGATTGGTGAAGGTACCAAGGCCGAAGGCAAGGAAATTGACCGAGCGATTGATCGCGGGCGTCTGGCCTATGTCGATGAAGTGCCGGTCAACTGGTGCCCGATGCTGGGCACGGTTCTGTCGAACGAGGAAGTCACCAACGAAGGCAAGTCCGAACGTGGGGATTACCCGGTGTATAAACGCCCGCTGAAACAGTGGATGTTGCGCATTACCGATTATGCCGACCGTCTGGTGGCAGACCTTGAAGGGCTTGATTGGCCGAATGGCGTGGTCGAGATGCAGAAGGGCTGGATCGGCCGTTCTGTCGGTGCGCGGGTGAATTTCCCGGTCAAGACCGTCGATGGCGCGGATGACAAGATCGCGGTGTATACCACCCGCCCGGATACCATCTTTGGCGCGACCTATATGGTGCTGGCGCCGGAGCATCCGCTGGTGGATAAGCTGGTGGCCGAAGACAAGAAGGCCGACGTTGCCGCCTATCGCGCGCAGGCGTCCGAGCTTAAGGCCGTGTCGGCCAAGGATGATGCCGAGCGTGAAAAGACCGGAGTGTTCATTGGCGCACATGCGACCAACCCGGTGACGGGCGAAGAAATCCCGGTCTGGATTGCCGACTATGTCCTGATGGGCTATGGCACCGGCGCGATCATGGCAGTTCCGGCCGGTGATCAGCGCGACTTTGAATTTGCCCATAAATTCGATCTGCCAATCAAGGCAACCACCAAGCCGTCTGATGCGTGGCTTAAAGACAACGCACCGGCAGATGCCGTGGATGCTGATATCGTGACCCTTCTTGCGCGCTATGAGGCAGAGCCGGGCGCCTTCAAACTGGCGCAGGTTGAGGTTGGCGAGACGATCAATTCCGCCAATGACGAGGTGTCACTCAACGGGCTTTCGACCCCGGATGCCAAGGCAAAGATCATCGAATGGATGGAAGCCAAGGGCATTGGCCGTGGACGTGTGCAGTACAAACTGCGCGACTGGCTGTTCTCGCGTCAGCGTTATTGGGGGGAGCCGTTCCCGGTTCTGTTTGACGTTGAGACCGATCAGGTGCACGGCATTGCCGAGGCCGCCCTTCCGGTTGTTCTGCCGGAAATGACCGATTTCAAACCGAAATCCAACGAAGACCCGAATTCCGAACCGGAACCGCCACTGGCACGTGCCAAGGACTGGATGGAAGTCACCGGGATCGTCCTTTCCGATGGATCGGTCCTGCCGGTGGATGCCGAAGTCGGTTCGAAATACACCCATGACGGCGCGGAATATGACGTGCGCGCGTTCAAACGTGATGCCAACTCCATGCCGAACTGGGCGGGGTCTTGCTGGTATTATCTGCGCTATTTCGATGCCAAGAATGATGCCAAGTTTGCGTCTGATGATGCGGCGGCCTACTGGGCCAGCAGCACGGATGCGAATGGCGATGCGCTTCCCGGCGCGGTTGACCTTTATGTTGGCGGTGCGGAGCACGCGGTGCTGCATCTTCTGTATTCGCGTTTCTGGCACAAGGTTCTGTTTGACCTTGGCTATGTCGCAACGCCGGAACCGTTCCAGAAGCTGTTTAACCAGGGCATGATCACGGCCGATGCCTATACCGATGCGCGCGGTGTGTATGTCGACATCCATGATGTTGAAATGCGCGATGTTGGCGGCAAAAAGGTTCCGTTTAACGCCAAGACCGATGAGCAGTTGATCACGGTGCCGGGCAAGATGGGCAAGCGTTATAAGAACGGTATCCCGCCCGAGGAAATCTGCGACCAATACACCATCGATACGTTCAGAACGTATGAGATGTATATGGGGCCGCTTGATAGCTCCAAACCTTGGCAGTCAGATGCGATTGTCGGCATGATGCGGTTCCTGTCTAACGTCTGGAAAGTCACGACCCAGATGGAGCGGACCGATAACGTTGATGGCAAGATCGAAACGCTTCTGCACAAGACGATTGCCAAGGTGACCGGCGATATCGCCGATTTGCGGCTTAATACCGCGATTGCGGCCTTGATTGAGCTGACCAATGCGCTGACCAAGCAGAATGCAGTGCATGATGATCATGCCAAGGCATTGGCACTCATGGTCGCCCCGTTTGCCCCGCATCTGGGGGAAGAGCTCATGAGCCGGATGGCCGCAGAAGAGTTTGCTGCCAAGAAATCGGTGATCAAGTTTGACTGGCCCGAATTCGATGCCGAAAAGGCCAAGGATGACGAGTTTGAAGTGCCGGTTCAGGTTAATGGCAAGAAACGTGGGTCCGTTATGGTGGCGGCCGATGCCGATCAGGCGATGGTCGAGGCGCTTGCCAAGGCGGATGACAACGTTGCCCGCCATCTGGACGGCAAGGAAATCGTCAAGGTGATTTATGTCGCCAAACCGACCCCGAAACTTGTCAATATCGTGGTGAAGGGCTGATCCTTCACGGCCAAGATCGATTTATGAAAAGGGCATGTTGCTTTGGCAGCGTGCCCTTTTTTTATTGGGGCGGATTAGCGGTCCGCGAAGATGGCCTTGGGGTCGCAATCACTGATGATGGCAGAGGGCGGGATTTCGCGTTCAATGATCTCTTGATCTGGCAGGAGGCTTGCGCGGCCAAACAGTTTTGCCAGGCTCCCGTCGCACAGCATTTCATAGATCGCCTTGTTAAAGGTTTTGCGGTTTTCGATGCCGGCAAGATCGGCCTTGAACAGGATCAGGACATTTTCGCTGGTGACCGGATCCTCGGTGACAGAGATCATGTCTTCAAGGCCAAGCAGCTTTAAGACATGGTTGCCCGAAAAGCGTTCGATGATGGCGGCATCCAGTCGATTACTGGCAATCATGCGCAACAAAAACGTATCGTCGGGCACGCGCTCAAGGCTGAGTTCCTGACGATCGAGAATGTAGTCAGGGTAATGATAGGCAGCCAGCCCAACGCGCGTGCCATCAAGGTCTTCGAGCTTGGTGACATTGCCATGACCAAATTGATCAGTGCTGTAAAAAATCAGATTTTCGCGGCGATAGAACGGCACGGATGCCAGCGAAACCGGAATGTTAGAAAGTGACGGATAAGCCCCCAACGCATCATATTTGCCGCTAACGAAGTCCTGTACCGCGCGCCGTACCGGCAGAATGTCGATGACGACGTCAGTTTCTGATCGCCTTGCTATTTCTGCATACATATCGATGAAAACGCCGTGATCCTTGCTTTCCGCCATCAAAGGAATATAGGGAAAAGCTATCCGGAGCGGTGACGTTGATGGCGTGGCCAATACGTGTCCGGTAAACATTAGAAGGCAGCCGAGGGCGGCGTAAAGAAGGCGCATATAATAATGTACATGTGTTGTGAGGCATTCATGGAAACTAGACCACGTTCCGGGAAGCGGCACAAGCGGCAGTGCTTTGAGCGCTATGAACAAGGCCGAGAAAATTGCGCAATCTTGCCTGTATCGCGCGCGAAGCGATTGACGGGGCATGAAGGGCTGGCTACAAATCGGCAACCAATATGTTTGCAAGGTTTTATCAATGAGTCACGGGCGCAAGATTTCAGTTATCGGGTTGGGCTATGTCGGATTGCCGGTGGCGGTTGCATTCGGCACATCATGTGGCCGCACGGTTGCCTTTGATATCAATCAGGCGCGCATTTCCCAGCTTAAAGCGGGACATGACGCGACCGGCGAAGTCGATGACCATGAACTTGCCGCAGCTGATCTTTTGTTGACCGCGGACGCCAAGGATCTCGCGCAAGCCGATTTCCATATCGTAACCGTGCCGACCCCGATCGACAGTTCAAACCGTCCGGATCTGTCGCCGCTGCGCTCTGCTTCGAAAACCGTTGGCGCGATCCTTAAAAAAGGTGACATCGTTGTTTATGAAAGTACGGTTTACCCGGGGGCAACTGAAGAAGAATGCGTTCCGATCCTCGAAGAACTTTCAGGCCTGAAATCTGGCAGTGATTTTACGGTGGGTTATTCTCCGGAACGTATTAACCCGGGCGATCGCGAACATCGCTTTACGACCATTACCAAGGTTGTTTCGGGTCAGGATCAAGCGACCTTGAATATCGTCGCCGATGTTTATGGCAGTGTCGTGACCGCTGGCATTCACAAGGCGCCGACGATCAAGGCGGCCGAGGCGGCGAAAGTGATCGAAAATACGCAGCGTGATTTGAATATCGCGCTGATGAACGAACTTTCGCTGATCTTTGATCGTGCTGGTATTGATACCCGTGACGTGCTTGAAGCAGCCGGGACCAAATGGAACTTCCTGAAATTCACTCCGGGTCTTGTCGGTGGTCATTGCATCGGTGTTGACCCCTATTACCTGACCCATAAATCCGAAGAGCTTGGCTATTACCCGCAGGTGGTTCTGGCCGGTCGACGGGTGAATGACGGCATGGGCGATGTGGTGGCCAACAAGGTCATCCGGGCATTGCTGCGTGAAGGGGCAACCAAGAACCCGACTGTCACGGTACTTGGTCTGACCTTTAAGGAAGACGTTCCTGATATCCGTAATACGCGTGTGATCGATATCGTTCGGTCACTCGAAGAAGCCGGTGTCTCTGTGCAGGTCCATGACGTGCATGCCGATGCGGGCGAAGTGGCACACGAGTTTGATGGCTTGAAACTTTGCTCGGACAATTGCCTGCAACCTGCAGATGCCGTTGTTCTGGCCGTTTCGCACAAGGAGTATGTGGCTAAGGGCTGGCCGCTTGTCAGCAGTTTGCTCAAGGATGGCAAGGGCTTTGTTGCTGATGTGCGTGCGGTTCTGCCGCGAGACGCAGTGCCGACCGGCATTGACCTTTGGCGTCTTTAAGCTTCCGCGCCTATTCGTCCTGATAAAGATCAAGCTCGCGCTGTAGTTTTTTCGTCAAACCCTTGGCGACGATGCGGTGCGAGCTTTGTAAATGGTCCTTCAGGTCATCGTCGCTTAAGCCGGGCACATCATAGTGCTGGATCCACTTCATGCCACGCGATGCCAGATAGGGCGCAGGACGCAGGCCGGGCATTTCTTTCAGAACTTCATAGCCGATTTCGGATGTCTTGAATGTGACACCCAATGTCTCTTTTGTGGCCCAGCCGCCAATGGCGAACACCTTGCCACCTACCTTCCAGACATCTGCGCCACCCCATTGAACAACGTGGGTTGTCTGCGGCAGGGATTTGCAAAAGGCGTTGAATTCGTCCGGATCCATTCTGGCCATCCTGTTCATGCATTTTCTGTCGGTGTTGATGGGGCGGTGTTGATGGTACGCAATCGCCCACGGCACGTCAGTGATTTTCGACAATGCTGTGAACCATTTGGCGCAGTTTTTCGGCAAACCTGTCTTGGCGAAAGTTCTGTCGGCACATCTGATAGGCGGCATCGCGGATTGCGGTTGTTTTCTCCGGCGCATCGATTGCTGCGATAATCGCATTTGCCAATTGTTCCGGGTTTTGGGGCGGGCAAAGTTGCCCGGTTTCACCGTCCCGGACAAACTCGGGCAGGGTTGCGATGTTACTTGTGATTACTGGCACATTGGCGGCCATGGCTTCGAGCACAACAAGCGGATGGGCTTCGTTGGGGTAGTGGCTGGGAAAGAGGAAGAGGTCGGAGTTTTTAAAGGCAGCCTGCCGTTCAGTATCGGAAACTGGCCCCAAATATGTCGCTGCCGCATGCATCTGATATTTTTCAAGTAATATGGAGAGTTTGGTTTTGTTGATGTCGCCTTCGGCCCCGGCAATCGTCAAATGGCAAGCGACATCTTGGGCGTGCAGGATCTCACAGGCAGCAAGCAGGGTTTCGATGCCTTTGGCCTGAAACAGGTTGGACAACCATAAAAGCCGGATCGGATCATGGGGCACCCATTGTTTGGTGGCTGGGCCGATGAAGGCACTATCATCCAGACAGTTGGAGATGATGGCAGACTTGCAATCGAGGCCTTCGATCTCAGCGCGCAAGCTCTCGCCGAGCAGGATGACGGTCTGACCTTTTAAAACCATTTTTTGGAACAGTTCCGCCCACTTTGACCTTCGCATTTCGGGAAGACCGCGACCGTGCAGGTGCAGGATCGCAGGGACACGCAGAAGCTTGGCCAGAAGGACATACAGGCAATCGCGGTAATATGAGAAACCATTTGGCGAAAAGCAGATGTAAAGCGCCTTGGCGCGCGGCAATGCCCAGACCAGTCGCAGCCACAACCAAACCGCCAACCCGATCTTGCGCAGCGAAAATCGATTTACCTCGGACAATGTCCGAGCAAAGCGCATTTCAATGACGTGCAAATCAAAGTCTTTTGCCAAGGCCTTGATCGCGAACTGGTTCATTTTGGCTGCCCCGTGCATGGGCGGAGGCAGCTGAACCATGGCGATGATTTTCGGGCGCTTGGTCATCGAACGTCCCTTGCCGAAAACAATTGCAACTCGCGGAGTTTGGCAGCCGCCAGCCAGATCGACCAAGGCAGGTCAGGTTGGTAACGCGCAAGGACGGAAACACGTGTTTGTTGATAGAGCGCGTTCGGTATCCTTGCGAAATGGCGGGTGCCCGGATCAAGTGTACGCTCGATCAGGGGCATACTTAGCCGACTTATGCGGGCCTTGGCACCGAAGCAGGCGCGTAGATAAAAATCCAGATCAATGCAACAGGGCAAATCCGTTGCATAACCACCCGCGCGAGCCCAGACAGATCGATGCATGGCAAGTGACGAATGATGTAGCGGATTGCTGAAATAAAGCCGTGCCAACGAAAAATGTTGTAAGGCCGCCAAAGTTGGCCGCCACGGATCGGACATGGCGCGCGCGAAGACAAGTTGATCGCGGTTGTTGCAAAGCACGTCAACTTGCCGATCCAGCCGATCAGGCAGAGAAAGATCATCGACATCCTGAATGGCAATCAGATCGGTCGGGCTGTTTTCAATCGCGAGGTTAAGTGCCGCGCCGCGTCCAAGCCTGCCCGGATGAAGGACTGTCAGCCGCGGGTCGTTGAGCCAGTCTGATGGTGTTGTAAGGGGCGTGTTTGAACCGTCATCGACAATCACCGCATGATCACGGGGTCCGAGTATCTGGCGCAAATTGCCAAAATAGCGATCGAGATGGGCATCGCCATCATGTACAGTCGTGATGATGGTGATTGGATCACGCATCAGAACCTCCCCAAGAGATGACCAGAGTGGCGCTGTTACTTTGCCCTGTCTTCGCACTGATCCGTGTTGCCGGACCAGCAGCGGTGAATGCTGTTTGTGGGATCATTTGAAGCGGGGCGTTCGCCGTCAGCTTTATCCCGAGTTCCCGACAGATGATGGTGTCTTCCGCAACCTGAGACAGTTCAATTTTGCCATCAATCAGAATTCGGAAAAGATCGACTTTGCTAGGTTCATGATCCGGAACCTGATCTGAGATGATGACGCGGGCGTTTTGAAACTCGATCGTTCGATGACCAACAATACCGGCAAGCGCGAAGCTTACATCAATCTTTTTGTCAGATATCTGCCGGGTTTGAAGGAAACGGGCAAATTCGGTTTCGCCAATGGCCGGAAGCGGCTGTGAGGCTTGACCGTAAAGGCTTGCAGCATCCTGTTCGCCGCCGGTTGGTGGCAGGAAGATGCGGGCAGATTTTCCATGGCCCGAAACAATGACGGGGGTGCCGGAGACATCAAAATTCTGTCTGCCACAAAGCGTCATGAGGGCGTGATAGTGCGCGGATGAAAACTGCGTGACTATCTTGTTCGAGGTGGTTTCCGATGCGTGTGACCGGATCTTTGGCGCTGGCAGTTGCGCGGCCTTCAGCAGCCAATAGCCAGCAAAGGCAAGGTAATCATCGTGGCGATTATAGCTGTACCATCCCGGTGTTTGCGGATTTTCGGGGCCGGGATCTTCGGGCAACGGGGCAGGTGCCAGCAGGTTGAGCGGCAGTTGTCCGGCTTTAAGAAGTACCTCTTCCAACCGATGCAGGATTGCCTCTGCCTCGTCGCGGTATCCTTTTTTTAGCAACACATAAAGCCCGCAGGCCGCGCCAAAACTCTGCCCCGCACCACGTCCGAGCAGATTGACAAAGCCATGCGTGCCAGCAAGTTGTGCCAGCATTTCTGTTGCCCGGTTGGCAATGCGTTGATGGCGTTTATGGGGACTGTCAGACAGAAGGGCTGCGCAAAAGGCGTGGTACTGCGCGGAAAAGCAGTCTGGTCGATCAGTGAAAACTGGTGCGCGCCAATAGCGAAACAAGATGAAGGTGAAATGGCCGAGGTTGAGGAGCTTTGCGGTTAGCCCAGCATTTCGTTTCTGGCGATTGATCAGCCCAAGCATCTGCCAGTTGGCAACATCGGGGCATTGCAGTTTGGTACCCCGAAGGATGTCGGTGATGGTTTCCGATGACAGGCCCGGCGTATCCAGCAATGCATATTCGATGAATTCGCGGTGGCAGGTTTTATGGCGCGGTGCTGATCGCAAGGCATCACGGGCGCGGTCGATATTTGAACCAAATCGAACAGGATCAAGCCGGTGCCAGAGATTAACGGCAAAGGCCTTGGCGTAAAAATCCGGCTGTTCAAAATGCCCAGTCGTCAGTTGACGTGTTGCGAGATAGTCTGCAATCCGCTTGGCCAGGGTTTGGCAGCGTCTGCGAAGCGCGTCATGGGTTACTGAAAGTGACATGTCACCTCCATCGACAGGGACTGACCTGCGCCAAGGCGGTTCAGGGGTACGGCCTGAATTTCAGGGCAGTGACGACCCATGCGTTCGCGCAAACGCCAGAGCAGCTTTTTAAGAGGTGCCATACGCCAGAGAAAAGTCGAAAACCAATCCGGTGCCGATAGCGTGAAGAAACGGTTTGCCCAGCGCAGCCAGACCCGATCAACCGGATCACTTGGCAGCAGGCGGGCATGAATGATCCAGTGATCGTCGCGATCGCGCAGATACATGTGTGGATCAAACCGGCCCGCCCCATCGGCGTGATCCAAACTCACGGATATGGTTGCGCCGTCCTGCCCGATCAGTGTGACCTTGTTGGTCGGATGAAGGCGATATTTGTCGCTGTTGGTGTGGTGAACTGTTTTGTCTGCGATGCGTCCGTGTTTGATGGCGGTTGTGTCAAATATCAGGCGGATGACGGCATCTTGCAGCAGAATATTGTCGAGTGCCTGAATGCATAGCTTAAGCCCGATTGTGTTTGGGGTGGGTCTACGGGTTTCGTGCGCGATACGTATTCGACCACCAAAAAGGTGCCAGATGTCGCCGACCTGTTTCGCATTTCGCGGTTGGTCGGTGAGTGTGACAAAGGAATGCTGGTCCGAGCATTCCAGTCCCCACGGACCAAACGCGATGTCACCATATTGGCCACTAATCAGCTTATTGTGAGTGATGGTGGTGGTCAGTTTCGTCATGCCATGACCTGTCGTCTTGTTGCGACTTTCTGGCAGGCAAGCAGGATCAGAACCAAACAGGCCAAGCGGAGTTCAATCAGTTTCATGATGTCGGGTGCGAGGTCGCTGGTCGGCATGGCGGGTGCCGTGATGACCATCAGCGCAAGGCATCCCCAGCCCAGCCATTTCATCGCTGATATTTCCTGCAAGATCAGGATTTGTCGGGCGATGAACGCCATCAATACCGGCCAAGCTGCACCAACTTTAAGGATATTGATCAGATCATCAGACGGGCTGGCATAAAATAGACCGGCCAATTTGCCCGGCAGGAACAATAGCACGCCCGAGATCAATACCATTGGTACCACGAGCCAGATGTCACGCATTTGACCCACCTCGTTTTTGGCAAACAGGGTTGAGGCAATGGCCGCAATCAGCCCGGCGCAAAACAGGAAAACGCGTTGCGCCAGAAACAGTGGATCTTTGTCTGTGCCCAACAGGAAAAAGTCGAAATTTGGCAGGAACCCGGCGAGCAGGGTAAAGCCAACAAGGCCGAATGTGCCGGACCTGCGGGCAGGCGCGGCGTTGGTGGAGTGACTTGGCGATTGTTCAAATGCAAATGCTGTTGCGAGGGCAAGGCTTGCCAGAGAAACCGCAGGCGCAATGAGGTAAAGCGCCAAATCTGAAAGGCTGAGCCACGCCCAAACTGCAACCATGATACCGCATGCCTGACCAATAACCGAAATCATGCCAAGCCGTGAAAAGCGGGTTTTGGCCGCAATCATCCAGTCGGGCGAAAGGGCGGCGGCAAACGGGATCAGGATAAGTGGCCAGTATTGTGCAAGCGCAACACTTGTTGTCGCGACGATCAGGATAGATGCGGCCCCGGCAATCAAGAACCGTGTCGCGACAACAAGCATGGCCTGCCCAAAGACACGGTTTTGCGCCAGTCGGACAAGAAGCGGGCCGCTACCTGCCTGTGTCGCGGTGACCGCAAGGCCGATTGTTGCCAGCAATTGGAAATAGGTGCCCAGATCAGCTTGCGAATAGGCATGACCGATCAGAATGAGGATCACCATACCGCCCAGTCGCGCAATCAGGTTCGCCCCGATCAGCCACAGGGGATAAAGGGAACGCAGCCCCGGTTTTGTGAAGTTCGGCCATCTATCCATGGCGCGACAGGATGGTTTCATATGCATGATCGACCCGCGTGCCATAGGTGTTGCGAAGGTCGCGAGCGATTTGATCACGCGCCTTTTGGGCGATGGTTCGGCGCATCTCCGGCTGTATGATCAGTGCCGATGCGGCTGTTACAAGCGCATCCGAATCCCTCGGCGGGATAATCAGGCCGCTTTGATGATTGATGACCGGACTTCCGGCATCAAACGTGGTGATGACAGCACAACCGGCTGCCATCGCCTCCATGGTGGCAAGGCTGCTGCCCTCTGTCAGGCTGGGAAAGACAAAGACGTCGGAAGACAACATGTGATAGGCGACCTGATCGTGCGGGAGGGGACCAAACCACTTCACCCCGTCGGGTAGATTCGAAAGCAGGCCCTTGGCACAGGGTTGTGCCGCCCCGATCAGGGCAAGCTCGACCCTTAAGCGGAATTGCCGGCGGATGGTTTTCCAAGCCGCCAAGAGATGGGCGGTGCCCTTGGCGAGCGACAGGTTGCCGACATAAAGAAGCCGGATGACCGTATCGTCGCGCGCGAAACGTTTCCGATCCAACAGCACCTGACAATGCGGCGACGTAAACGGGACCAGATATATCTTGTCCGCCGCAATACCGGTTCTTTGCAGACCTTCCGCGACCGTATCCGAGGGCGCAAATACCGCATCGGCAAATCGGGCTTCGGCCGTGCGTCGTGCGGCAAGGAAGGTCGATATTTCGCGATGGGTACGGCCGTGGGATGCATATTCGCCGACAAGCTGAAAATGGCGGGTTTCGGCCAGTTGGCCGGTGACATCGGAAATCGTGATCATATTGCATGCCTTTGCTCGCCGCATGGCAGGCAGGCTGTAATTACCCTGCCCATGCAGGATGTCGGCGTTTGGCATTTGAAAGGCGGCGAGTAGCGAAAGCGGAATATCTGAATACAGATTGCGTGCTGGTAACCTGAGCTTTTTGGCCGCTTTGCCAAGCAGATCAGGCAGAAGGTGACGCCCCGGTATATCGCAAAGAGCAGTGCCGACATGGCGTGATGGCGGGCGAATAAGACCCGCACCGTCATGGCGCCAAAAACTGTCCCAACGCACCAGCCGATCCAGATCGGCGAGGTGTTTGGCAAGAATTCTGGCCTGATCAACACGGCTGATCAACCAGACCGAAGGTCCTGATTTAGGGCTGCGGTTGCGATTTGGCGTGATCATCCCCACCGTCGCATGTCCGGGTTGTGATTAGCCGCCTGATGAATTGCCTGCCACATGATGTCGCTGTGATGGTTAGGGTTGTTATTGGCAATTGCCCTTGCTTGATGAAGGCGCGTGTCCTCAAGAAGATGCGGCGTATCAAGAAGGTGTTTGCAGGCCGTGATCCAACCTTGCGGATTATCGATCGGCAGGATTTCGAGGCCGCGCAAAATATCCGGGGCGCAACCGGTGAATGGACTTGCAAGTGCAACTGCGCCACAGGCAATCGCATCAATTACACCAACGCCATAGGCATCATTTCGGCTCGGAAAAAGGGCGATCTTGCTCTTGGTCAGAATGGGCGGCAGTTGATCTGGGGACAGTTGTCCGAATATATCCACCGGGTCACCAAGGCCGGATGATTTCGCTAGCCTTGTGGTGCTTTTAACGTCGGTACTGCCAACGATGGCGATGCGTTTTGCAATGCCTGCTTGTGACAGTTCTGCTGCAACCTTAATGAAGATGTCAAAGCCCTTTGAGACTGTCGCACGACCGCACCAGACGATGTCGTATTGTCGTTCCGCCAAGTTTTGGTTGGTGGAGATATCGGGCAAGGGAAATGACGCAGGGATGGGCGCGATCCAAATACGATCTGGCGATACGCCATGGCTTTCAAACCAAGCCGACCCTTGCAAACTGGCGGCGATAAAGCCATCGGCACGGGCGATCATGATCCGGCGTAATCTGCGCCGAAGCGGATTGTCATAGACGGCATCAGAGCGTGCCCAGCCATCGAATTGCAGCACGGTCGGAATGCGGTGTTTCAGCGCCCGGTTTTGCGCCTGCCATTGCGCGATGCCAAAACCGTTTATGATCAGCGCATCACTTGGTTCACGGCAAACAGCCCGTGTGACTCCAAACGGAACGGCCAATGTTCGGTTTTCACCAAGGGGAATTTGCACGCCCGGCAAGGTCATACGGTCAAACGCGGGCGTTGTGATTGACCAGTTGCGCTGTGGTTCGCGATGTTGGGTACATAGGACACGCAAACCTCCACCTGCGGCCATCGCGCGATGATGAAGCGCGTTATAGGCATCAGATCGGTAGGGTGGCACAAGGTTGGTCAGTAAAGTCACCCTCACCGCGGCGATCACCTTGAGATGCTAATATTGCCTGCAACTCAATCATAAGTTACCATTCAATTCAACCAATTAGCCGTGACTTAAATCGTTGACGGCGGCGAAAGACGGACGCCAACAGCAGGAACTTTGTGTCTCTGCCGTTTTTTAAGTGTCTGGCCGGGGTGACAGGGGTGGCACATGCGTGACGAACTCAAAGGGCACAAAGCTGTCTTCTTCGGGTTGCCGCTCGATACCAGACGACGCCGTCTCGTCTGTGCCGATATCGCCTTGAGGCTTCGCAAAGGTACGGCGAGTGCCAGCCAAGCCTGTTTTCGTCACCATTGCCTGAATGCGACCAAACTGACCGCAGCCATACGCGGTGATCGTTTGTTTGCGGCACTTTCGCGCGCAGATTGCCTGTCGGCTGATGGCATGGGAATTGTGTGGGCAGCCCGCCTGTTGGGGATCAGGGTTGCCGAGCGGGTGACTGGCATTGATCTGATGACCGATCTTCTGGCGCAGTTCGCACAGGATGGCACGCGGGTCTTTCTGTTAGGGGCACGTCAGGGTGTTTTGGATCAGTTGCAGGGGACATTGCCTGCACGTTTTCCCGGTCTGATCATCGCAGGCACCCATCACGGCTATGAGCCCGATGATGAAAAGCTGGCTGATTGTGTTGCACAGGCCAAACCAGATGCCCTTTTTGTCGCCTTGCCATCCCCGCGCAAGGAGCTGTTCGTTGATCAGTATGCGCTCAAAACCGGATGCGGTTTTGCCATGGGTGTTGGCGGGGCGTTTGATGTTCTGGCCGGGAATGTCCGACGGGCCCCGGTTATCTTGCAGCGGTGCGGGCTGGAGTTCCTTTGGCGCATCTTCTGTCAGCCACGCTACATGATCCCGCGCTATGGGCGCGGGCTTTGGGCATTTGCCCACATTGTTGTGCCAAGGATTCTGCGTTTTCAACTCCGGTGCCTTTGGCGTGTCTTGCGGAAAACAGCAACCATTTCGGTCATCTTTATGATGCTGACAATAGTTGTCGACGCTCGGGCGCAGCCGACAACCACAGCAACATTTGATCTGGAAAACCGGCAGGCGGCGATCAGCTGGATTGAAACCGAAATCGCAAAGGTAGAAGCCACCGAAGACGTCGCCCAACTGATTGATGCACTTGTCGGAGCTGTGCTGTCAGAGGATGCCGCCAACCAACAATCTGACATCGATTGGCAGGAGGCAGAGGACAGTCTTAAACTCCTGCTTGGTCTGTTTGATGTGGTTCTGGGCGGCGGCAGCAGCCGTTTTTTGCTGGAGACCGTGCTGGGTGGGGTGGTCCTGCGTCTGCTTGATCTTCATCCCGACCCCGGGCGCCTTTCGGAAATCGTCCGGCGTAATTCTGCGGATTTGGCAGAGCGCCTGTTTGAACGCAATGCCAATCAAGCAACGATATCCGCAGGCGAACAGCGAACATTTGCTGCAAGCATCGATACTGATGCAAGACCGCGTGTTGTTGGTTTGGGGCGGCCACCTGAAACCGAACGGGCGCGGCGTTATTCGCTTCTTTTTGCTGGCGGCCAGCGAAACCCCACCACTGACAGCTATTGGCGTGTTGAGGATTTTCAGGAATCCGTAAGAATTCCAGAGCTTGAGGATGCAAGCCCGAGATGACAGAGCATCCCAACCACCCCGTCGCGATTACCAGCGTCCCGCAAGAACGGTTTGATCCGTCCCTGCGCGATTTGCTGAGCATTCTTTGGCAACGGCGCGGGGTTGTGGCACTGACCTTTGTTGTTGTCCTGATCGCGCTTCTGAGCGGGATCGCCAATTGGCAGGGGGGTTATCGATCCGTCACTGAAATCGGGCTTTCTTCAAATGTGGAAATCGCGGAACGCCAGATGCCATCGGCATTCAACAGTGACAGGCGCATTGTGACCGCCCAGGAAATCGAAACGGCAATTGCCGAGATCAAAGGGCAGGAAACACTTTCCACTGCACTTTCGGTTTTGCGTGGAGAGGTTGTTTCGCTGACGGATACGTCGATATCCGGTGACCTCGAAACAGACGGGATCTCTCATCTTCGCAATGCTTTGGAAACCACCCGGGTTGGCAATGCGGCGGTTATTGAAGTGGCCTTTGTCGCAAGCCAGCCGGAAACAGCGCAAAAGGCGTTGATGGCCGTTGTTGAAAGTTATCTGTGGCAGCGTGAAGACCGGCAAAAAGCCGCCATTCGAAGTCAACTTGCCGAGGCGGAAGCGCAATTTCAATCTGCGCAAACTGAATTGGATGGTCTGGAAGGGGATCTGGCCGGCTTGCAAAGCAGGGCCGGTATTCTGGACCCCGATGAGAATGCAAGGATGCTTGATCGCATCTATGCACTCGATGAGCAGGCTGAAAAACTGGGGCAGGAGGTTGTCAGCCTCAGGCTTGCGCGCCAAAGCCGCAATGAGGCGGCAAACCTTGATGATCTGCTGGCGATTGATGATGTGGCAAGCCATCCGATGGTGCGGCAAATCTCGGCACAGTTCGAGACGACCAAACAGGAATTCGTCAGGCTTGATCAGCGTTACGGCCCCAAGCATCCGACCATGCAGGGCAAGCAACAAGAACTGGACGATCTGCACAACCAACTGAGCGCAGTCGCCAGCAATATCGCCGGTCAAATGGATATCACCCTTGCCGGGGCGGAAGAAAAGCTGCATTTGATCACGGCCCAACGGGATCGTTGGCAGGAACGGATGGCGCTCCGCAATACAAGCGTTCAGGGGCAGGCCGCCCTGGTGCGATCTGTCGCCATGGCGCGCGCCAACGTTCAGGAACTGGGCCAGCAGGTGCAAGTCTTGCGCCGTGAAATGGCGGCATTTCAGGGGGATGCCACGATATTGCGTGCGCCCACTTTGCCCGCGGCAACCGAATTTCCGGCCAGGCGCGATCTTGCCATCTTGGCGATCATGATTGCGTTGTTTGCCGCTGTTGTTGCGGCATTGCTGCGGCACTATTTCGATCAGAGCATTGATGACGATTTTGATCCTCAGGCGGCGTTGGGCATCCCGTTATTTGCCCGCATCCCGGAACGGTCTTGGGCGAACAAGACCGCCAGCGTTGCTGCCCATGACGAGGCCGCGGGCCATCTGGCGGTTCTGATGCGGATCATGGTGCAGGGCGGAGATGCAGCAAGCAAATCCGATAAGGACGGGCAGGTGATTGCGGTTGGCTCAGCACTCTCGGGCGATGGCAAAAGTCACATCGTTCATGCGCTGGCCGAAAAGCTGGCCGGTCTTGGGGCATCGGTGATTGTCCTTGATGCGGATTTGCATGATCCGGCACCGCCAAACCGGGCGCGGCATGATGGTGAAATGACTTCTGATCTGACTGATGTGATGTCAGGGATTGTGGAAATGGACGCCGTCCTTGCCGGACAAGAGAACGGCGAAGGGGTTCGATATCTTGGTGCGCGGATGCCGGTACCCGGAAATATTGCGACGGGCATGATTGACGGGCAATTGCCCGATTTGATCAAGCGCCTGCGCACCCGGTTTGATCATGTGATTGTTGATACGCCGCCGATCCTGTCGATCGCGGATGGTGTGATTGCGCTGGGACTGGCCGATGTCAGGCTGTTTGCCCTGCGCTGCGGACATAGCAAGCGCCGCGATATCACCCAAGCCCTGTCGCAATTGCGCGCGGCCAATATTGTGCCAGAGGGTATTGTTTTGAACGGTGCCAAGCCGCGTGCCGCCTATGGCAAGGTATCGGCGGCCATAGCAACAGAGGGGGCGACGTCATGAAGCCAGCTCTGATGATAATCGCCCTGCTGTTACTTGGCTCTGGCGGCATGGTCCTGGTTTCGGAGGGCAGGGGGCTATCGGAGCTCGAAAACAAACGCGCAGCCTTTGCCAACGGAGACGGCTTTGGTGCCGAGCGTGATGCGATGGTGGCCGATGGAACGGAACTTGACGCACTGCTCAAACAGCGGCTGGTCGAAAGGCCGTTTGATCCGGTTTTGTTGGGGCTTAAGGCGGGAATAGTCGCCGAGGATGATTTGGCGCTTAGCGCAAAGCTTCTGGATCAGGCGCAGGCGATTGCACCGCGTGATCCTCGCGTGCAGGCATTGCGCGATAGGCTGCAAGTGTGGCTTCAAAACTTGTCATTCCCAGCATCACCATCGGCAGAATAAGGGCGGGCATGACCATGACCCAATCGCCAATGGTGCCAAGCATTGCCATGACAAAAAGCGCGATCAAAAGCGCGCGCGTGTCGTTTTGCTGGCACGCGGCAAGTACCGTTTTGATCGCGATGATCAGTGCCGTGGCCAGGATCAGCATAATCGGAACACCAAACACGATTGCGCCATCAAGCCAAAGGTTATGGCTGCTGAACCACTGGGCATTCGCATTCAGATCCGGGGTGGCGAAATGAGCAATGACAATTTCAATGCTGTCCGCCCCCCATCCGGTCAATGGCCGTTCTGCAATCGCATGCAGGGCGGTGATCCACAAATCATCGCGCTGTATCAGATCACTGCGGGCAAGGTCGTTGAAGCGCGTGAAAAGTTCCGGCGATGCGATGATTGCGATGGTGATGGTTGCGATGATGCCAAGCGTGATCGCAACCAGTCGCTTAAGGATATTGGTCTTTCCGTGCGGGGTCAGGATAATAAACAGTGCCCCGCCAACCAGCGCCATGACAAAGGCAAGCCGCGAATGGCTTTCGATAAGAGCCGCGGCAAACAAGACAGCAATCGCCAGCCAGCCTCCGGCCTGATCAAGGCGCTTGGATGCGCTCGGCGCCCCACTTTGATCATACAAAAACAGGCAGGCCAGAATACCGAACGCCATCATGTTTCCGAACGCTGTGCGATTGGCGAAGCTGCCGGTCCAGTCGCCAAGATGGGCCTGTTTGGCAAACCAGAATGTCGTCTGCCATCCCATCACATGGGCACCTGTGGCAAGCGCCACTTGAACGGCGCAGGTGATGACAATTGTGCGGGCGATGGTGATGTTCAGATGGGTGTTGAGGCGCGCCAAAAGTGCGGTCAGGCTCGCAAAACCACCCAGCCAGATCAGATAGGTCGCCATATTCAGCCAACCATGCGGGGCGAGTGCAATGTGCGGCGCATTGAACGGATAAGCTTGAATTGGCCAGATCGGCAGACTTTGCAGGATCGCCCAACCAATCAGCCCAGCGATCCCGATCCAAAGGTACAGCAGGTGCTTGCCGATTTGCCCAGGACCGGGGCGCAGGCAGATCGCAAGCATACCGATACCGGTCAGGGTCGCCAGAATGGCAAGCGCCCATGGTCGCAATCCGCCCAGCAACAGTGGGGCAAGAATGATCTGCGCCATCAGACAGGTTTGCGCCAGCCAGAGCATTATGGTCAGCCATTCTGCTGTGAAATCAGGGCCTTCAGCCTAGCCGAATTTTCACGGCGTGTCGCGCGGCTTGCGCAGGGAGACTGGCGATGAAGGGTGTTGGGTCCTCGGTTGGGATTTATGGCGGACAAGGGGCTGGTACAGACGGACAGGGACGGCTGCTGCCGATTTGGCTTGTGCTCGGTGGCAACCTTGTGATGGGGGCGTCACTTTGGTTGATTGCGGCGGGCGGAATGGCTGCGAAGACGATCCTGCTTGGGTTTTGGATTGCGGTGCTGTGCTGCTTTGTCCGTTCGGTTCGGTTTGGCCCCAGCTTGCTTGCGGCCAGTTTGGTTTTTGCGGGCTTGATTGGTGTGATTGCGACCGGAAGTGGGGCAAGCATCGAAAAGCTGCGTCTGATCGGCAATCTGTTGATGCTGCCGGTTGGACTTTGCGCAGGGCTTGTCATTAGCCGTGATTGCCTACGGGTGACGATGCCCGTTCTTGTGCTTTATCTGCTGCTTTCGAGTTCGTTTCAGATGACGCATGAGGGACTGCGCCTCAATCAGCCGTTCTTGTTTCTGGGGCTTTTTGCGCTGTGTTCGGTTGCCCGCTGGCAGGGTAATTGGATGCTTTTGGGGATTTCGGCTATCGCCGTTTTACTTAGTCAGACGCGCATTGCCGTACTGGCGATGCTGGTCAATTTAGTCGGTATGATCCAATTTTCGCGCGCGATGACGTGGCTTGTCGGAAGTGTAGCCGTGGTCGGTGTTGGCTGGGCGGCGTTATTGTACTTGCCGCGCCTGCTTATGACCCACGGCAGCGGCCGGTTGGTCTTCTGGCAGGATTTTTGGGCGCTTTGGCAAAGCGGGTCGCTCTGGCAGAAATGGCTTGGTTTCGGGGTTGGGTCGGTGGAGCAAATCCTGTCCGGATACCAATCCTTTGCGTCCTTTGGCGCCTTGCATAACGATCATTTTCGCATGCTGTTTGAAACCGGGCTTCTGGGGGCCGGGCTTTGGCTTGCTGGTTGGGGCGTGATGCTTTGGGCGGTGCGAAATGTGCGGCTTGCGGTCTGTATCCTGCTGTCGGTGATGCTGACCATGGTGACCGATAACACGCTGAATTACGGGCATTACCTGATCTGTTGTGGCATCGCCACCGGGATTGCCGCGCGTGAAGGACCGCACCATGGATAGGGATCGGTTGATTGATATCCGTGACCGTGTGTTGGCCGGCATGATTGCGAATGATTTTGCCGGGGCCGATCCGTTTGACGGGCTTGAAAGTGCGCTGTTTCGGGCAAGCGGGATTGGGCGTTTTCGCTTGGCGCGGTTGGCTTGGTTGCAAGCCATCAACCGCGGCCCGGATTTCTTGCGCAAGGCTGCCAACATTCCGCAGATGGTCAATCCCAAGACTCTGGCCTTGCTGGGTGGGGCCGCACAAGGCGTGGTGCTTTGTGATATGCGGGATCGTTTGCGCGAAATGCAAAACCCGGATGGTGGTTGGGGATACCCGTTTGAATGGCAGGCGCGGGCTTTCCATGCCCAACGCCATCAAAGCAATGCCATCGTCACAAGTTTTGTCGTTGATGCTTTGATGGAAAGCGGATTGGCGACGGATCATCCTGCGCTTCGGCAGGCCGCTGGATTCACTGAAAACAAGCTGTGGCACGAGGGCTATTTTGCCTATTTCGATCACAGTGCTGTTGAAATTCATAATGCCAGCCTATGGGCAGCCTTTGCGTTGCATCGGATGATCGGACCAAACGGCAAAAGCGAACGGGCGGTGGAACGGGTGATCAACGCGCAAAAGGTCGATGGCAGTTGGGCCTATGGCACGCGGTCCCATCACCAGTTCGTGGACGGGTTTCATACGGGTTATGTTCTTGATCTTCTGGATCGGTTTCGGGCGTCGGGCATGAGCGGGCTTGATGATGCGATTGCCCGTGGCTGGCAATTTTACCGTGATCAGTGCTTTGATGCTGATGGCTTGCCGCGCAGTTTTGCCGGGCAAGAGCGGTATCTTGATTCCCATGCAGTGGCGCAAGCAATGGGAACTCTCGTTCGGTTTGGTGATATTCGGGGCGCGGTTCGGGTGGCCGCGTGGGTCGCAGACACCCTTTTTGATCCGACGCGCGATCTGTTTTTTGCCGGGATAACCAAAGGCGGTCGTACGGATCGCCGCAACTACATGCGCTGGACGCAAGCCTGGATGGTCTGGGGGCTCTCAATCATGATAGAAAGCATGGGTTCGAAGCTGCTAGTTAAAGCCATGTCGACTTTTGATCCGACCAACCCTCTTTCCTTTACCCACCCCGATCCCAACCGTTCGGAGATCGAGGCGGCCTTGCGCGCACTGCCCGAGCCAGCGTTTCGTGCGCTTTTTGATATTACGCGCAGCGCAGCATCGCGGGCCAAGGTCCAAGGTGAAATGGAAACGCTGTATGGCCTGACACGGGGCATGAAGACCCTGCAACGGATAGGCGGGGAGCGGGGCATTGTATTCATGAAATCCCAATCGCCTTTCTTGCAGAAATCATATAGACTAAGTTAACTTAGTCTAATAGGAGAATGCGATGGGTATCGTGAACATTCATGAGGCAAAGACACATTTGTCGCGTCTTATTGCACGCGTCATGAACGGTGAGCAGCTTGTCATAGCTAAGGCGGGTAAGCCAGTTGTGCAAATGTCGCCTTATCAGGAAAATCAAGTCGTGCCGAAACGCATCGGCTTTTTGAAAGACGAGAAAATCTTGATCCCAGAAGATTTTGATCGCATGGGGCAGGACGAGATCGAAGAAATGTTCGGGGTCGGCTGATGAAGCTTTTGCTCGATACCCAGCTGATCTTATGGGCTGCAAAGGACAGTGATAGGCTATCGCTTGAGGCCCGCGAGATCATTTCTAATCCCGACAACGAATTGCTTTTCAGTCCAATCAATATCTGGGAAATCACCATCAAGAACGCGTTGGGGCGACAGGATTTCAAGGCAAACCCAAGGCTTATTCGCCGTGCAATGCTTGATAATGGCTACTTGGAACTTCCGATGCATAGTGAACATGCGATCACCGTTGATACGCTGCCAGCGGTACATAAGGATCCGTTTGATCGAATTCTGATTGCACAAGCAAAGGCGGAGGGCATATTGCTCCTGACTGCCGATAGCTTGTTGGAGCAATATGGCGAACCTGTTCGTGTTGTGTGACCATAAATTTCGATGATCTCAGATTTTCCCACCCTGTCAATTGATGCCGTCCTGCCGGATGTGGTTTCCGCACTTGAAAGCGGGACCAATGTGGTGCTGCAGGCCCCGCCCGGGGCGGGCAAGACGACCAAGGTGCCGTTGGCGTTGCTGGACTGCGCCTGGCGCGGGGATCAAAAGATCATCATGCTGGAGCCGCGGCGTCTGGCCGCACGCGCCAGTGCGCGACGCATGGCGCAGTTACTCGGCGAGGCGGTTGGTGGGCGTGTGGGCTATCGCGTGCGGTTTGACAGCAAGATTTCCAAGGACACCAGGATCGAGGTCGTGACCGAGGGTATTCTGGTTCGCATGATACAGGATGACCCGGAGCTTTCCGGGGTTGCCGCGATCCTGTTTGATGAATTTCATGAACGATCATTGGATGCTGACCTCGGCCTTGCGCTGGCGCTTGAAACCCAAGGCGCATTGCGTGATGATCTGCGGATTGTTGTAATGTCCGCGACCCTTGATGGCGAACCGATTGCCCGCCTGATGGGCGACTGCCCGGTGATCACTTCCGAAGGTCGCGCCTATCCGGTCGACACCAAATATTTGGCCCCCAAGCCCGATAAATGGGGCAATGTCCGCATCGAAAATGAAATGACCGCCGCGATCAAAACCGCCCTTCGCGAAGAAAGCGGATCGATCCTGGCTTTCCTGCCGGGGCAGGGCGAAATCACCCGGGTTGAAAGCGCGCTTAAAGATGCGGTGGGCAGTGACGTCATCATCGCCCCGCTTTATGGCGCGATGGATGCCAAGGCACAGGATGTCGCGATCCAGCCCGCCCCCGACGGCAAGCGCAAGGTGGTGCTGGCCACCGCCATTGCCGAGACGTCACTTACGATTGATGGCATTCGGGTGGTGATTGATAGCGGCCTGCAACGTTTGCCGCGTTTTGATCCGGCATCGGGCATGACGCGGTTGGTAACCGTGAAATCATCACAAGCCAGCGCAGAACAACGTCGTGGCCGTGCCGGGCGACTGGAGCCGGGGGTGTGTTATCGACTTTGGCCGGAAAATGAACATCGGGCACGTGCCCCCTTTACCGCGCCCGAAATTGCCGAGGCCGATCTGGCGCCACTGACGCTTGAACTCGCGCGCTGGGGCGTTTCGGATCCAACAACCTTGCCGTGGCTGGATGTGCCCGACGCGGCCAAGATCAGTCAGGCGCGTGATGTCTTGCGCGGGCTGGAGGCCTTGGATGGCGAGAGCCGCATTACCCCACTGGGCACCGCCATGGCCGGATTGCCGGTCCATCCGCGCTTGGCGCATATGATGTTACGGGGCGCGCAGCTTGGCCTTGAGGATGTGGCCTGTGCGTTGGCCGCATTGCTGTCTGATCGCGATTTCATGCGCGGGCGCGGCGCGGATTTGCGCATCCGGGTCGAGGCCATCCAAAAGGGCCGGGCACCAAAAATGATCACGGAGGCCGCCAAACAGCTTGCTCGCCGGTTGCGCGATGCCGCCAGGAAGGCCGGGCTTGATAAGGCGGCGGGTGCAAAGGTCGATCACAGCGATGAAGTTGGCTTGCTGCTGGCCTTTGCCTATCCCGACCGGATCGGGGAGCGGCGCAAGGGGACAGATGCCCGATATCGCCTGTCGGGCGCGCGCGGTGGTGTTTTGCCCAATAGTGACAGCTTGGCATCTGAGCCCTATATCGCCGTTGCCGAACTGGACGGGCAGGCACGCGAAGCGAAGATTTACCTTGCCGCACCCGTGGCCCGCGCCACCCTTGAAACCCACCTCAAAGACCAGATTACCGAGGGCACCGAAGTCTTTTGGGATAGCCAAAGCGATGCGGTGGCGGCCCGCTGGCAACGCCGGATTGGGGCGCTGGTTTTGGAAGAAAAAGCCACACACGATGAAGCCGACCCTGATGCGATTGCGGCGGCGATGATCGAGGGCATTCGCAAGCTTGGCCTGCATTGCCTACCATGGGACAAGGCCGCGAACGGTCTGCGTGAACGCTTGGCATTCTTGCATCGGGTGGATGGCGATCATTGGCCCGATATGTCCGATGACGGCCTGCTGGAAACGCTTGAAGACTGGATTGCGCCCTATCTGAGCGGGATCACCAAACGCAGCCAGCTTAAACAGATCAACCTGTCCGAGGCGTTGCTTGCCGGGATCGACTGGAACCAGCGACAGGAAATGGATCGCCTGGCCCCGACCCATTGGCAAGTGCCCACCGGGTCAAATATCCGCATTGATTACAGTGGTGAGACGCCCGCTTTGCCGGTGCGTATGCAGGAAATGTTTGGCGCGACCGAAACGCCAAAGATTGCGGGGGGCAAGGTGGCCGTGACATTGCATCTGCTTAGCCCAGCGCAACGGCCAATACAGGTGACAAGTGATCTGATCGGGTTCTGGAACGGGTCCTATGCGCAGGTGAAGGCCGAGATGAAGGGCCGCTATCCCAAACATTACTGGCCCGATGACCCACAGGTCGCCGAACCGACACGCCGGGTCAAAAGCCGGATGTAAGATATTCAGCGCGTTACTAGAAAATAGGCGGTGTGTTCGTTGCAAACGTCAGAAGCGTGTGTGCATCGAGGCGTATTTTTCTCGCTCTCTTAAGTTGATCTACTTCATAATATGTGGCTTTAAATTGATTTTTGTGTTGAAATTAATGATTAATATTTTGATTTGCACATAAAATTAGAAGGTTTGAACATGTGGATTCCAAACTATCGCAACGTTCTAGATATCCATGAAGAATTAGTGAGAGTATTCGAAAACGAAGAAGACCCGGTTTCCCCTCCAGGAATAAAGAATGAAAACCTTTTACATTCAGCCTGTTCAAGGCCGCTGACTTCAATAGGAGATCATGAAAAGTATAAATCCGTTTACGACAAGTCAGCAGCTCTTTTCCATTCTCTAACTAAAAATCATGCATTCCATAATGGAAACAAGAGGACTGCGTTGGTTTCTCTACTAACCATGCTTGATAGAAACGATATCAGAATAAATTATGAGGTCACTGATGACCAAATCTATGATTTTGTGGTCTCAGTTACAGCTGACACTTTCCCGGATCCCGATGCTGTAAATAGTGCTGATCGGGTTGTCGATGCGATATCCGATTGGGTTAGGTTTAATAGCTTCAAGGTTAACTCAGCTGTCAGTGGAATGAAAGTCGATGATTTCCTAAATAAGTGTAGGATGGCAGGAGCGTTTGTTCGGTCTGCTAAAGGCGGATCACATTTGATATCATTTAAAGGTAATAGTATTCGCATCTCACAATCAACGCGACAAATTGACGGTCCAGTTATTCGAACTTATCTGAGGCGGCTTGGTCTTGGCGAAAACGTATCTGGCTTTGATGCTACAGAGTTTGCTGAGGGTGTTTCACGAGAGCGCGATCAGATTTATCGCTTTATTTCAGCGCTAAAGAGACTCGCGAAAACTTGAGGTTAATATTGAATAAGTAGAACTTCCAGCTCATCCTCGCCCGCAGGTGTGCGGACGGTAACAATATCGCCGACACCCGATTTCATCAGGGCGCGTGCAACCGGGGAGATCCAGCTTATTTTACCATTAAGGCTGTCGGCTTCGTCCTCGCCAACAATGCGTATGGTTTTTTCCTCGTCGCGTGCGTTGACGTAGGTGACCTGTGCGCCAAAGAAAATGTGCTGGTGATCTGGCTGTTCTTCGGCGCGGACAACCACGGCATCTTCGATCCGCTTGCGCAAATATCGCACACGTCGGTCAATTTCGCGCAGCCGTTTTTTGCCATAGATATAATCCCCGTTTTCCGAACGATCGCCATTGCCCGCCGCCCAATGGACAACGGCCACGACTTCGGGCCGTTCCTTTTTCCAAAGGTGGTCTAGTTCGGATTTAAGGGCGTCGAGCCCTTCGGGGGTGATGTAAATCGGTCTGTCCATGGACTGCGTTTTAGCGCAACTTGGTCAGAGCGAAAAGGCCAATAAAAAAGCAGCGCCGGGTTGGTGCCGGGCGCTGCTTTATGATGGTGAGGCAGGTGTGTGCTATGCCTTGGCCGTGGCGCGCAGTTCCCTGTCATCAATCGGCATATGCACAATGGCGGCAAAGACGCCAAGCGCGACCGATGCCCACCAGACGGCATCGAAATTACCGGTCAGGTCATAGACAATCCCGCCCATCCAGGCGCCGAAGAACGCACCGATCTGATGGCTGAGCATCACGATACCAAACAGGGTCGCCATATAGCGCGGGCCAAAGACCTGTGCGATCAGGCCACTGGTCAGCGGCACGGTCGAAAGCCAAAGTGCGCCCATCGATGCCGAAAACAGCAAGATGGTTTCAGACGTTTTGGGCGAGAAGATAAAGATCACAATCACCACCGCACGCATGCCGTAAATAAACGACAGGCCGTATTTCTTGCGCCATCTGCCGCCCGCCCAACCGGCGGTGAGTGTTCCGATAATATTGAACAGACCGATCAAGGCCAGACCTTCGGCGGCAACCGAACGGGGCAATCCACACAGTTCGGTAAAGGTCGGAAGGTGGGTTGCGATGACGGCAATATGAAAGCCGCATACGAAGAAACCGGCATTCAGCAATGCAAAGCCGCGATGCTTGCGGGCTTCGTGAAATGCGGCGGCCAAGCCCTGCGGCCCCAGATCAGGGGTGGCGGTCGGGCTGTTGCCCTCAGCCTTGCCGGTCATGGCAAAGGCAGCCGGGATGATCAGCATTGAAATGCCCGCCAGAATAACAAGGGCTGCGACATAACCAAGCGAGCTGTTGAGCGCCTGGGTGGTCGGGGCCATTACCAGCTGACCAATTGACCCGCCTGCAGAGGCCAGACCAAGGGCGAAGCTGCGTTTTTCTGCGGTGAAAACACGGCTGATGGCGGCAAGTACGACCGGAAAACTCGTGATGCCAACACCGGTGCCGATCAGGAAACCTGCGGTGAGGTAAAGCTCGCCGGGGGAGGTGGAGGTCCCCATCAGATAAAGCCCAAGTGCATAAACGATGCCGCCGCCAATCAGGGTCCGGGTCGTGCCAAAACGGTCCGCAATGGCACCAGCGAACGGGGCGGAAATACCCCACATCAGGTTTTGAATGGCAAAGGCCAGACCAAAGGTGGCCGCATTCCAGCCAGTATCATTGAGCATATCGGGGATAAACAGGCCAAGCGACTGACGCACACCAAGGTTCAGTGACAACACAAGGCAGCCCGAAAGCAGAACCAGCCACGGAAACCATTTTTTCGCCCGCATGATGGTCATGCGTGTGGGGCTGTGGGGCGAACTTTGAGTGGGGCTCATAGATGTTCCTCCGAGAGGGATTATTGTTTGTTAGAGATTTTGAACGCGGCGGTGGCATGCGTCCAATTCATTCGGATTATGATGCTGATAACATTTCTGCATGGGGGTTATCGGATGCTTTGCCCGCATTAATCACCAGTTCGCCAACCTTGTCGATAATATCGTCAAGATCAGAGCTTGATGCACGACGGATCAGGGTGATTGCCATGCCCCAGTTCATGCCGGGAATATCCAGGATCTTGATGCGGTTTGCGGCTGGACTGTGCTGGCAAAACCGACGCGCCATGATTCCGTAACCGGCCCCGGCGGCGACCATTTCGATCTGCAATTCAAGGGCTGAGACCTCAAGCACGGATGTGAACTCGACCCCGTTTTTATGCGCCCATGCATTGCCAAGCGCGCGGAAGGTGCAGCCTTCGGGCATCAGGATCATCGGGTTTCTGGCAAGTTCGGCGATGGTTGTCGGATGGGGACGGGATGATTTCGGGCCGATGGCAACGATTTCGTCATCCAGCAGGGTCTGCGGCGACAGGCTGGCGGGCAGATCGCGGCTTTGCACCCCGCCAACAATGCCGTTTGGCCCGTCAAGCGACAGCATGGCATCAATTTCACCCCGCCGCAGAAGCGGAAGAAGTTCGGCTGACCAGCCGCTTTTGATCGAAAGCGACATATCCGGGAAGGTCTGATGCAGGGAACGGAGTTCTTGGGCGGCCAAAAGCGGGGCGGCCCCGTGGCTTACGCCCAAACGGAACGGGCCGTGGCGTTTGGTGTTGCCGAGAACCGAGTCACTGAAACCTTCAAGGCGGCGCAATAAATCGCGTGCCTCGGTAAGCGCCCGGTGCCCGGCGATGGTTGGTTGCAAGGGTTTGGTCGCCCGGTCAAACAAGCTTTTGCCAATGCGTTCTTCAAGGCGCTGAATGCGGCGGGTGACGGCAGGCTGGGTCAGGCCAAGGCGATCTGCCGCGCCGTGAAAGGATTGCGCGTCTGCAACGGCGATAAGGGTTTCAAGCTCGCGGGTGTCCATGGTGCTGTCCTGATCCGTCCGGGATCAGGGAAGTGTCCGGGATAATTCATGGTCATGCAAGAAATCTATTGTATCGTCACAATCGATGCGTTTCATGCATTGACGGGGGATGTGCCAATGGCCTGATCGCGTTTTCTTTTTGCCTTGAACGCCGTGGCCGCCGCGGTATATCCGCCTTCGCCGCCATCAAGAAAATGGAAATGCGCATCGCTTGTGATGGAGGGCACGATGCAGGTCATGATCGCGCTGCGTTGGCGATGGGTGCCAAAATGAATGTCGCCCTGCAGTTCTGCCGCATGCAAAAGGGCCTCGACTTCCTCGGCACGGGTCAAACTGCAATTCACCGTCATCCACAGGCCATCGCCGAACTTGCGAAAATCGGTGTTATAGCCGGTGTAATCGCGATAGCGCCGCGGATCAAAGGCGCCCAGTTTCCAGCCGGTTTTCATCAGGATGGCTGCGATCAGCGCGATGTAAAGCGCCTTGAGCCAAGCCTTGATATAACCGCCTTCCTTGTGTTTGGTGGCCTCTGCCTCAAGATGCATTCCGGGCGGCGGGAAGGCGACACCTGGCCCGTTTTCGGGGATCGGGCTGCTTTTGCGCGGGCTGTCATCAAGAATGGCAAACAGGGTACGCACCGTTTCATCAAACCGGTCCTGGTTATCGCGCGGGGCGACAATGAGTGACAAGATAACATCAGAGTCCTCGGCCCGGATCGGGGACCAGCGGCAAGACAACCCGGTTAAATCGGGGCGCGTGCCCGGTGGTGCCGGTGTAATCAGATTATGGCCCTGTTTCATCTGGTCTTCGGCCCATTGAAGGCCGCGCCCGTTGAACATGGCATAGGAAACCGGCTTGGAAACCGCATAGCGGGCAACGCGCACATTGCGACCGGTGGCGCGGATGTCGCCAATCCGAACCAGCCCGACCCGCAATTCAAGATCCAGTGTTTCACGGGCCCATGTGGCTGTGGCGGCCATCGCATCGCGCACAGCGTCAATCTGATCCGGGGGGCACGCGAAACTTGCGCCGTCGCCACCAAACAGAAACGGATAATCTGAATGGCCAAGCACATTGCTGACTGCACAAATCACCGACGCACCGACCATGTTGACGTCCTTGTATCGACCAGCCTCAACCGCCTTGGTCGATCCAATGACGTCGGATGTGCCAACCCACCAGTCATCAGGAAGGGCATGATACACCGTGCCATCAAGGACCTTTCCGAAGTCGTCAAAGGTCGGTATGTCGAGATAAAGGTTAGTCAAATCGGCCTTTCATCTGCACGCATCAAACACGCGATCAATAATGTGGCGGTGGTGCATCGTCTTCGGGGGCTGTACGCAGGAAATCGATCATGCGTTTAATATCAGACGACATTAATTTGTTCTGACGTTCAAGCAGATCGATGCGATCCCACTGCTTTTTGATCATGTCGGACAGGTCGGTGACGACGGTTTCCATGTGGGCAAGCTGTATTTCAAGCTCGGTTATGCGGTTGTCGGTTTCTTCGTGGCTCATTCCGGTATCTTCTGCAAATGTGTTCAGTTGGCTGTGTGTGCGGTGACTTGCGGTACGCGCACGCCTGTGGCACCACTGCGCGGCACGGACCCTAACATATCTGGATGATTGATGACTGATTTATCCGTACTGGCCCTTGTCGGAATTATTTTGGCGCTGATTGCGGGTTATGCAATCCGTCTAAAGGCCGTTCCGATGCCGACATCGGCCAAGGCAGCCGACGAAATCATCGCCTATATCCCGGGCGATACCAAAGCCGTGACGGATTTTGGATCTGGCTGGGGGGATCTGGCGCTGGCGATTGCGCGGGCGAGGCCGGACGTCAAAGTGACCGGTATTGAATTATCACCAATCCCCTATGCCATCAGCCGGATGCGGGCGGTTTTGGCCGCACGGCCCAACCTTGATTTCATCCGGGGCGATTTTAAAACCCTTGATCGCGATCCGGGCGACGTTGTGGTGTGTTTTCTTGACCCAAGGGTGATGGGCGATGTTGGGGATGTGCTCGATCGGCGCATGGTAAATGGTGGCATTTTGATATCACGTGCCTTTGCTATTCCCGGCTGGCAGGCGTTTGGCGAAGTGCCGATGAAAACCGGATCAGACCACCTTTATCTGTATCGGATCGGCAGTCACAAGCCGGGCATTGTTGCCTGATCTTGTTGCCTAATCTGTGTTGTCTGATCAATTGGGCGGCTTAGTTACCATGCCCGCAACAGCCACCGTCCTGGCCGCGCCCAGTTCGACATGATCGGCATCAGTCTTCTTCATAGACTTTGATCAATGCTGAATGATCGAGATCGCCATGACCCATGTCGATCAATTCGTCATAAAGTTCCATGGCAAGACGGGTGATAGGCAGTTCGACCCCCAGTTCGCCTTCGGAAAATTCAAGCGCCTGGAACAGGTCCTTGCGCTGGGTGACGACCTTGCCGCCCGGTTCGAAATTGCGTTCGATCATGCGTTCGCCGTGCTTTTGCAAGATCGCAGAATCGGCAAAGCCACCGGTCAGCGCCGAGCGCAGTTTATCAAGATCGACACCGGCTTCATCGGCCATGGAAAAGGCTTCGGCGACCGCACCAATGGTGATGCCGACAATCATCTGATTGGCTGCCTTGGCAATCTGGCCGGAACCGACATCGCCGACATGAGTCACGCGCGAACCAAGGACGTCAAACACCCGATGGGCGCGTTCGAAATCTTCGGGCGATGCACCGACCATGATGGAAAGGGTGCCGTTCTCAGCCCCGTGGGTGCCGCCGGAAACCGGGGCATCAATCCATGTGCCGCCGGCTTCTTCGACCACATCGGCAAAGCGCCGTGTGGCTTCGACCGACGTTGTGCCCATGTCGATGACGATGGTGCCTTCTTCCAGGCCGTCAATAATGCCGTCTTCGCCCAGAAGCACATTTTCAAGTGCGGGCGTGTTGGCAACACAGATGATGACGATATCGGCCTCGGCCGCGGCATCGGCGGGGGTACCGGCAGTTGCAATGCCAAGGTCTTCGAAGGCGTTGAGTGTTTCGGGATTGCGGGTGTTGACGGTCAGGACTGCACCGGCCTTTTCAAGATTGAGCGCCATCGGACGCCCCATCAATCCAAGTCCGATAAAGGCGATGTTTTCCCCGGAAAGAGCGGTCATGACGGCGATCCCTTTGTGTGACGGTAGCTATATCTGAGTTGGCGACGCAAAAACGGTCCGCGCCCATTGGCCCGAAACCGGCAAATTTTGTTGGCTGGGTCCTGTCCCGCTGTGAATGACCAAGAGCAGCAATTTCAGGGCGTAACGCCCAAAATGCGCTTTGGGTTCCACAAATTCGATCAGACAGGTCCAACACAAAGTTGGAATGCTGAATTAACCGTTTTTCATTCAACGAGGCCGTGCTGGCAAGGTGCCGCGGCCATCGTTGCAAACATCAAAAATCACCGGGCCGGACATAGCGCGCTGCCATGGCGCGTTCGATGGCCGATCCCACCAACCGGTCAATATCAAGCCGGTGGCGAAGCAATTCAAGAATGCGGAGTTCTTCCTGGCTGATTTCGCTGTCGGACAGGACGATTTCACAGGCGAAGACATACGCGGTTTCGCGCAGTTTGCGCGGCAGGGCATCGCGGATCATATCCAGCGTGCGGTCCATGCCGTCTTCTTCACCAAGCAGCTTGGCGCAATCGCGCGCAACACTGGTGACGCCATCATTGTCAAATCCGGCAAAAATCGGAAGATAACGGACCCGGCGGCCCATCGCGGAAAGTTCGGCGTCGGTGATATCGTTATCGGCGGCCGATACCATAACCATTGTGTAGATCAAGGCGTCCTGATGCGAAATCACGTTGGTTACTCCTTATCGAGGATGGTTCCCTGAAACGCTTTTATCCGGACTTTGACGTTGAGATCCGGAAAGTGTGAAAACCACCGAGCGGAGCGATGGTATGCCGATAAACTTCCACGGGCAACAGTTAACCGATGAATTTTCAAGGATTTTAAGGATTACGTAGTGAAATCGCGTTCATTCTGTCGGTACCGGTCGCGCGGGCGTTGAAAGCCGTGAAAAGGCGGCATGCGCGACCAAAAGAACAAAAAATGAAGCCGCTACAAAAATACAAGCAAAATGATTGGGGTTGGTGGCTCTCGTCGGGGAAAATTTGGCTTTGCACTGCATGGGGTAGCAGTTATGGTCGCGCAGCGACAACAAACATGACGAATAAAGCCGCTATGGGAGACATCAACGCAATCGATTCCGTCGGTATGTTGACGGCGTTGATCAGCCACCTGTGTTTACCGTCTGGAGCATATGATCCAGACGAAGGACGACTGCTCGTAAATTCAGCATGGCGCGAAGCCTATGACGAGAGTGTACAGGTCGGCGAATGGGTTTCTCCGGACGCAGTTGAAGGTCTTTCGAAACCGCTTGCGGAGCTTTCGGGCCGACTTCTTGATATTGGCGGCTACCATTATATCGAATGCGGGTTCCGGGACTCTGCATGTGTGTTGTTCGGCTGGAAGCTGAGCATCGGTCGGCGAACCTATATCCGCTTTACAACCATTGAAGCCACTGTTTCATCGGGCATCGGATCGCTGATTTCACCGCAACCGGTTTTGCTGGTGGAAACCAACGGTCGTCTGCGCAGCACCAACTGCGCGGCAGAGCAGCTTGCCCTTGAAATGGGAATGTCATCCCCACTTGATCTGATGCATCCAAGCGACCAGCGCCCGCTGGTCAGTGACGACGGTCCGCAATTTGATACCGACAGTCCGCGCACTGTCCATTACGGGCAGCGGTTCTTCCAGTGGCAATATATCACGCTGGAAAATTCGGGCTGTCTGGTGCTGTTTGGTCAGGAGCGCACGCGCGAGGAAAGCTATCGCCGCGCGCTTGAACACGCGGTGCACGGGATTATCGAGCTGAATGCCGAAGGCACGATCACCAATGTGAATGAAGAAACCGCGTCACTGTTCAATTATGATTCCGTGCGCGAAGTGACCCAGGCCTATTTTCGCCATCCGGAAACCTTTTATGCCAGCGACAGCGACCGCATTCAGCTGCGTCGCGATCTTGCATCCGGCAAGGGTGTTCAGGCCCGCGATATCGAAATGCGCCGGGCCGATGGCAGCCAGATCTGGGTGCGGGTGAATGCCACCGAAATTCGTGGCGAAGGTGGAATGCTGCTGGGGTATAGCGTTACCATCACCGACATCACCAAGAACCGTCAGGCCGAATATGACCTGCGTCGGCGTCAGGAGCGCTATCGCGCCTTGGTTCAGACGGCGGGTAGCGTCATCCTGTTCCTCGATGCCGAGGGGCGCATTCTGGAATATAACCGCGAATGCGAATGGACATTTGGCTATTCCTGGATGGAGGCCGCAGGCCAGAACTTCTTTGACTTTTTGCTGGTTGAAGAGGATCGAGCACGGGTCCGCATGGCGGTGCGCCGTTTGCTATCGGGCGAAATCATCAAGGACGAGGTCCTGTCCTTCAAACGCAGGGACGGTGAAACCCGCCTGTTGCAGTGGAATGCGCGCGCGCATTTCGGCGAAGATGGCGACGTTGCCGGTGTGATCTGTATCGGTCAGGACGTGACAGAGAAACTTTCGGTCGAACGCGCATTGCGCCATGCCGAGGAAAAATTCCGTGGCATTTTCGAAAACTCGGCAGAAGGCCTGTTTCAGAGCATTCCGCTTGGCCCGATCCTGTCGGCCAACCCGGCCTTCGCATCGATTCTGGGCTATGACGCGGTCGAAAGCCTGATTGCCAAGGAACATGACTGGGCGTTTCATTATCTGAACCCGGTCAATCGGTTGCGGTTTATCGGCCGGTTGCTGCGCGACGGGATTGTGCAGGGGTTTGAGACCGAGATGCGCCGCGAAGACGGTAAAATCATCTGGGTCGAGGAAAATGCCCGTCTTGTCCGCGATGAGAAGGGCCGCCCGACCCTGATTGACGGGTCGATCACCGATATTACCGATCGCAAACGCAGCGAAGCGCGCATTCAGTTCCTTGCCCATCATGACGGGTTGACCGGGCTTCCGAACCGGACCCTGTTCCAGGAACGGCTGGCAGCGGCAGTTGCACGCAGCAAACGCGAACGTTGCCACTTTGTCCTGATGATGTTTGATCTTGATAACTTCAAGGACATCAACGATACGCTTGGCCATCCGATTGGTGATCTGCTTTTGCAGGGTGTTGGCGAACGCATGCGGGTTTGCCTGCGTAACGAGGATGTGGTCGCACGTCTTGGCGGTGATGAATTCGCGGTTCTGATTCACGAGCCGGGCTCGGTCGAGGAAGTGACCTTTGTCGCCCAGCGCCTGATCGAACGCATTTCCGAACGTTTCATGCTGGATGGCAATGAAGTGCAGGCCTCGACCTCGGTCGGGATTTGCATGTATCCGCAGGATGGTCGCGATGAAAAGGACTTGCTGCGCAATGCGGACTTGGCCCTTTATTGTTCCAAGGCCGAAGGACGCAATCGCTATCACTTCTTTGAGCCGAAACTTCAGGTCGAGGTTCAGGAACGCAAGGCGATGGAACGCGATCTGAGCCACGCGATTGAAAATGACGAGCTGGAGCTTTTCTATCAGCCGATCATTGATATCGTCGGTCATCGGATCATCGGCATGGAAGCACTGGTCCGCTGGTTCAGCCCGTCACGCGGTCCCGTGAGCCCGGTTGATTTCATCCCTGTGGCCGAACGCATGGGCATCATTGCCGATATCGGCAAATGGGTGCTGAACCGGGCCTGCCATCAGACCAAGGCATGGCGCGATGCGGGCTATGGCGAACTGACCATTTCGGTCAATCTTTCGCCACTTGAACTGGCCCGGCATGAGGACCTGATTGAAAGTGTGGGTGAAATTCTGTCGCGCACCGCACTTGACCCCCATCAGTTGCAATTCGAAGTGACCGAGGGGGCGGTGATGGACAATCCGCGCGAAGCGGCCATCACGCTTGGTATCCTGCGAAATCAGGGGATCCGGATTGCCATTGATGATTTCGGTACCGGCTATTCGTCGCTGGCCTATCTCAAACGCTTCCCGGTCGACAAGATCAAGATCGACCGGTCGTTTATCATTGATATCGACAGTTCCGATGGTAATGCCGCGATTGTGCGTGCGGTGGTGTTCCTGGCGCGGTCCTTTGGCATGGCGGTCAATGTCGAAGGCATTGAAACCGAAACCCAGCTTGAACATATCGCGTCTGAGGGTGTCGACGAAGTTCAGGGCTTCTATTTCAGCAAGCCGATCAGTGCGACCGACATGGAAAGCCTGCTTAAGGCAAATCTGACCTCGCCCGCGCGTTTCCCGGTTGCCCAACCCGGTTCTTAGCCCACCGGGTCATAATCAGCATCAATCTTTGTCGCAAAAGAAAACGCACCGGAACGGTATTCCGGTGCGTTTGTTGGTTTAGCCTTTTAAAGGCTTCTTATGCCGCAGATTGCTGTTGCGGGTCGCCTGCAACCTTGCACAGCTTGTCGCGATCAATCCGCATGGTCGATGGCATGCGCGGGTTGCGCACAATTGCGCCCTCACGGCGAAGATTGGCGATCATGCGACTGGCCGTTTCAGTCGTGGTCGCAACGATATTGCCAAGCTTTTCACGGTTGGGCAGCGACACCAGATCATTATGCGCCGACCACAGCAGAAACCGGCAAATTCGGCGCATCGCCGACCCGGTACCAAAACTGATCTTAAGCTGCTGACCATCCATGACCTCGCTTGCCAGAAGCGACGTCACGGCGGCCTGTGTGCGCGGATCATTTTGCTGGGCAAGACGGATCCGCTGGATCGGGATGCGCTTGATCACCGAGGGCGCGATGGTTTCAATCACCAGTGCCGGATCGGTCACGGCCAGCATTTCAAGACCGATTGGATCGCCGGGACGATAGACACGGCAGACCTGTCTTTCGCCCTGTTCGGTATATTTACAGCGCAGTGCTAACCCGGATTCCACGATGTAGATATAGGTGTGGTCCTGACTGTGATGTCCGATGCTGGCATCGGATGGCAATGTCAAAGCGGCGGGTTCAGCAAGTTTTTCCAATACATGCAAGGCGTCGTCTTTGTTCATGGGGATCTCCCATTGGCAAATTTTCAGATACGCGGCAAAGCCGTCGCGTATCGACACCAGTCTGTGAACCGGGATGTCCCCGGAAGTTGCCGGTTTTACCGGCTAGCATGGGATGATGATCGGATAGAACCACGTCCGTCAGATGCAGTTGTGGCGTAAAATCGCCAACAAGGCCCTGAAAGACAGTGCTTGGAAATCCGGTCAGATGGCGACCGGCGGTGCGCGCGGGGATGCGGCAATCGGGCAGAAATCGTGCAGACGTGCCGTAATGTGAAGGGCAGTGACCTTGTTGGACAGCCGGATGCGATGGATCTGCGGCAATTCAGGTTCTACCGGCATGCCGACGACATGGTTACCAAGGCCACAGCTTGCGCACTGGAAGCCATCAAATGCGTTGGAACTGTGCGGATTGGGTGTGCCATCCTCGGCAAGGTCGGCCGGAACCGAAATGGTTTTGATGCCATTCGCGGTACAGATAATCAGCGGGACATAGGTCTGGGAAACTTCCGTGTTCGACGTCGGCACGGTTTCAAGGGCGACAGGCGCGTGCATGAACCCGAAAAACAGCGCGTTGACCAGCAACAGCCACGCCACACAAAGTGACAGGGTGCGTCTTGCAACCAAGCTGTTGAGCGGTGTGAAATACACGGGTTTCCATCCAGATTGGATAAGGTCTGGAATTTGATAGACCCTTGAAACCCCCATGTCAAAGCATCGAATTGTGAACCAGTTATCAGTTTTTCTTTATAATCGTTCTCATATGCCGGGCCCGGCCCGGCACACCCTTGATTAGGCGGTTGCCTTACGCGCCAATCTTGCCATGGAAATGCGCAACATAACCACACCGGTTATCGCCACCATGCCACCAATCAGGGTCAGGATATCAGGCGCAATCCCGCTTAGAGTCCATGCAAGCGCAACCGCAATGGGCGGTACCAGATACAAAAAGTTTGCCGCCGATGCCGGGCCGAAATGGCCGATTGCAATGCTCCAGGTGGCATAGCCAAGCGATGCGGAAACAAGGCCAAGGAACAACACCGCCGAAATCACCGAAACCGAAGCCACACTGATTTGCGCCATCCCGTCGGGCAACCACGGGGTTAGCCACAGCGCACCGGTAATCAGCGTCCAGCAAGTGCAGGTGGCCGGGCCGTAGCGCGCAATGACGCCACGCACCAGAACGAAATAGGTTGCTGACAGCATGGATGCCAGCAAGATCAAAGAGCTGCCATTGCCAAAACGCATCGGGCCCGGTTGACCAACAGCGATCAGGACCACGCCGGAAAAACTGACAGCGGTGGCAATCCAGGCACCAATCCCGAACCGGTCGCGCAAAAACACTGTCGCGAGCATTGCCGTCCAGATCGGAAGCGTATTGATGATAAAGCTTGCCGCCCCCGGTGATACCGTCTGCTGCCCGGTATTAAGCAGCCAGTTATAGATGCTGATGCCAAGTGCGCCGCCCAATCCAAGCCTTGCAAGATCAACCAGCTTGGGCATTTCCGGGCGTTTGATCGCCAACCAGATCACAGCCGGGCAGGCGGCCAGTGCAAAGCGCACCGCGGCAAGGGGCAGGGGATCAAGCCCAGAAAGCGCAACCCCGATCAGCGGAAAGGCTGCCGCCCAGGATAGAACCGTAATCAGGGCACAGGCAAGGCCCAAAGTGGCTTGTGAGAACATCAGCATTCCCCTCGTTCTATGCAAATGAATTTGTCTTCTGTCTTGTTGATATCGCGATCAAGAATGTTGACATAGAGCATAGCTTGGGGATCAGATGTGCATATGGTGCACAACAATGACCTTTTCCTTCCGCCCCTTGCGCTGTTGCCCGCGGTGATGGCCGCGGCGCGCAACGGATCCTTTTCGGCCGCCGCCAGTGAAATGGGTGTGACCCATAGCGTGATCAGCCGCCATGTCGCGCAGGTCGAACAATGGCTTGGCTATGACTTGTTTGAACGCTATGGCCGCGGGGTGCGTCCGACCCCGGATGGACAACGGTTTTTACGCGAGACACAGGCGGCGATTGATCTTTTATCGCAAGGCGCACAGCCATGGCGGCAACGCCGTGGACCGGATGTGATCAAAATAAGTTTGCTGCCATCCTATGCCCGGATCTGGTTTCTTGAACTCGTGCCCGGGATCGAGCGTGATTTGAATGTGCGGCTTGAACTTGAAATTACCGAACGTTTGGCCGATTTCGATGGCGGACAAACCGATATCGCCATTCGTTGTGGCAAGGGACAATGGCCGGGCACCAAATCAAGCTTGCTGTTTGCCGACGATCTGGTGCCGCTGATTTCGCCCAAGCTTCTGGATGGGCGCGATCCGCACAGCCTTGATGCAGATGCAATTGCCAACCTTCCGCTTTTAAATGACAGCGACGCCACCGGGTGGCGGCACTGGTTGGCCGAACATGGCGTGAAATATCGGCCCAAGCCATCTGATCGCCGGTTTGAAGATTACAGTGTCGGGCTGTCTGCGGCGGATGCGGGGCTTGGTGTGATTTTGGCGCGCTTGCCGTTTGCGCGCACGGCAATTGGAAATCACGACCTGATCATGCTGCCTTTCGCACCGGTTCGAAGCCCGCTTGCGACCTTTTTGGTCCAACCGGCCTATGATCAACGCCCGGCTGTGCGTGCGGTGGCAGAACGCCTGATCATGGTGGCGAAGGCCTGCGAGTAAGATCAGCCCCTTGGGAACTTGTCCTATTCGACAGGCGTTAGATGGGCTATAATTTGCAGCAATTTCAGGTTGATATTGCCGCGATCCACAGCAGTCAGGAGCACATCACCATGACCTTGATCGTAAATGACGGTACGCCGGAAATGCGCGGACTTCTTGATAAAAGCCGCAAGAGGTTGCGCAATGTCGGTATCATCATGCTTGTGCTTGGCGTGCTGGCGGTGGCCTTTCCGTTTGTCACCACCGTTGCCTTTAAAACCGTGATTGGCTGGCTGTTTCTGATCGGGGCGTTTGGCCATTTTTATGCTGCCTGGAACGCCGATACCCCGAAGCGACGAAGCCTTGATATCATTCAGGGCCTCGTCTTCGCGTTGATTGGTGGCTGGCTGGCCTTCATGCCGGAAGGCGGGCTTATCACCCTGACCGTGTTGCTGGCGATTGCCTTTTTGCTGCATGGGCTGTTTGAAACCATGATGGCGCTTTGGCTTAAACAGTTTCCTGGCTGGAAATGGATGCTGGCGTCGGGCGGGATTTCGGTGCTGGCAGGTATCCTGATCTTTGCCGAATTGCCAAGCTCGGCAACATGGGCGATTGGTTTGTTGATTGGCATCAACCTGCTATCGTCGGGGTTCAGTTACCTGATGGTATCCATGGCAATGGGCAAGGTCGCGCAGGCCTAGACCCGACGCGCATATGGGGGATAAGGCATGGCAAACACGGTGGCACCTGCCGGTGTTCTGGAACGGTGTGATGATGCCTTGTCCTCAGCCATCCTTAACCGCGCTATTCTGAGCCTTACCCTGCTTGCCATGGCGGGGCACTTTATTTTGATGTTCGTCGGCCCGGATAATGTTCTGGGCAACCGCACCGCCGACCTGCCGCTTTTTGTTCTGTTCGTGGTTGGCGGTGTGCCGATTTTGGGCCAGCTTTTAATCAAGCTTTTGCGTCGTGAAATGGGCGCGGATTTTCTCGCTGCCATTTCCTTTGTTACCGGTGTGGTACTGGCGGAATATCTTGCCGCCAGTTTGATCATTCTGATGCTGACCGGTGGGCAGGTGCTGGAAGGCTTTGCCATGCGCAAGGCGTCCTCGGCCCTTAATGCTTTAGCGCGCCGCATGCCCAGTGTCGCGCATCGCAAGGATGCGACGGGAGAAATAACCGACATTGCCCTTGATGATGTGGCGATTGGTGATCTGATTGCCGTCTTCCCCCATGAAACAGCGCCGGTCGATGGTGTGGTGGTTGATGGCCATGGCAGCATGGATGAAAGCTATCTGACCGGGGAGCCCTATGTTGTTGCCAAGGCCCCCGGAACGGCGGTGCTGTCGGGCGCGATCAATGGTGAGGCGGTTCTGGTCATTCGCGCTGAAAAACGCGCGCGCGATTCCCGCTATGCCCAGATCATGAATGTCATGGCCGAGGCCGAACAAAAACGCCCGCGCATTCGCCGCCTTGGCGATCAGATCGGCGCGTGGTTTGCCCCGGCGGCACTTCTGTTTGCAATATTGGTTGGATATCTTAGCGGCGATTCATCGCGCTTTTTGGCCGTGTTGGTGGTGGCGACACCCTGTCCGCTTTTGATCGCCATTCCGATCACAGTGATGAGTGCGATTTCGATTGCCGCCCGGCGCGGGATTGTCATTCGCGATCCGACCGTGCTGGAACGCTTGCCGACCTGCCAAACCGCGATTTTTGATAAGACCGGCACATTGACCTATGGCCGCCCGGAACTGGTCGAAATCCTGCCCGGGCCGGATATGGACGGAAATCTTGTTTTGCGGTTGGCGGCCAGTCTGGAACGCTATTCCAAGCATCCGCTGGCCTCGGCTGTTCTGGCGGCCGCACGTGATCGCAATCTGCCGCTTGATGAGGTCAATCATGCCTCGGAAAAGCCGGGGCAGGGGCTAAGCGGGCAGGTCGATGGTCATGAAGTCGCCGTCACCCACCGCAACAAACTGATGAAATCCGATCCGGAAATCGCCCGGCTTTTGCCCGAAACCGCAGCCGGGCTTGAATGCGTCGTGCTGGTCGAT
>Ga0207828_100175_pt1 | contig 53831 bp, 55 predicted proteins | sample TtaePargueraPR_11_FD_187276 | JGI IMG/M metagenome (GOLD analysis project Ga0207828, IMG submission 187276) | Aerobic enrichment media microbial communities from Bioluminiscent Bay, La Parguera, Puerto Rico - Tt and P2 (3) (SPAdes) | ecosystem: Environmental > Aquatic > Marine > Unclassified ...
GGTCAAGCCGGGCCATGACGATGAGGTAGAACGCTTAAACCCCGCCTCAGTCGCGCAGCAGCTCGTTCGGGGAGGTCTTGGCGCGGGTCTTTTCGTCCACGGTCTTGACGATGACGGCGCAATAAAGGCTCGGGCCCGGCGTGCCGTCCGGGAGCGGTTTGCCCGGCAGGGAGCCCGGCACGACCACGGAGAAGGGCGGCACCTCACCCTGATGCACTTCGCCCGTCTCGCGGTTGATGATCTTGGTGGAGGCGGTGATGAAGACGCCCATGGAAAGGACGGAGCCTTCGCGCACCACCACGCCTTCGGCCACTTCCGAACGGGCGCCGATGAAGCAATTGTCCTCGATAATGACGGGACCGGCCTGAAGCGGCTCCAGCACGCCGCCAATGCCCGCGCCGCCCGAGATGTGCACATGTTTGCCGATCTGGGCGCAGGAGCCGACGGTGGCCCAGGTGTCCACCATGGTGCCTTCATCCACATAGGCGCCGAGATTGACGAAAGAGGGCATCAGCACGACGCCGGGGGCGATATAGGCCGAGCGGCGCACGACGCAGTTCGGCACGGCGCGGAAGCCGGCGGCGGTGAACTCGTCCGAGCCCCAGCCTTCGAATTTGGAGGGGACCTTGTCCCACCAGGTGGTGTTTTCGCCCGGGCCGCCCTTGATGGGCTCCATGGCATTGAGGCGGAAGGAGAGCAGCACGGCCTTTTTCAGCCACTGATTGACCTGCCAGTCCTTGCCAACCTTTTCCGCCACGCGCTCTTCGCCCTTGTCGAGCAGGTTCAGCGCCGTTTCCACCGCGTCGCGCACTTCCCCCTTGGTGGAGGTGGAAATGGTGTCGCGGGCCTCGAAAGCCTGTTCGATGACGGATTTGAGATCGGCGCTCATAAGCTTGTCCTTCAGGTCGGCGTGTGGGATCGGCGGGCAAGATAGCGGCCTGCCCCGATCTGTCAATAAAGGCAGGAAGGGGCAGGCGGGGCTTCAGTTCATGGCGTGGAGCCGGATTTCACCTTTGCTCAGAAAGCAGGTTTTGTTGAAGAGCCACAGATTCAGCGGGTTGGGCAGGCGGACATCCTCCAGACCGGGGCAGGGCTTTGTTTCCGCATCGTATGACCGGTCAATCTGCGAAATGAAGATGAGGATCAATCCCCGCTCCTCGGCAAAGTGCTTCAGATCCAGAATCTGCGCGGTCAGGTCGGGATTTTCACGCTTCTGATCCAGTAACTGCAGATAATCGATTACAACGACCGTGCCACTGGGGGCTGATGACAGGACCCGTTTCATGTAACCGGCGCTTATGCCGTCCGAGCAGTCGAGTTCGAAGAGATTCTGGAATTGCGCGGGGTTGGCCCCTATTGCGCGGAAAAGGTCCAATACGTCTCTTTCGGTGTATTCCAGTGTGAAGAATGCGGCCTGACGTCCAGCTTTCATGGCTTCGATGGCAAGTTCAAGAGCGATGCGGGTCTTTCCCTGCCCGGGGCGCGCACTGATCAGCACAAGCTCGCCCGGGTTCAGCCGGCGATAAAGCTCTGCGGCAGGGCTGGCCGATGGCAATTGGGCAGCAAGCAAACTCCAGCCGCCGCCATATCCTTCCTCTGCCGCGATGTGGTCGAGGGATTCATGCAGTGGAATGTTTCGATGCCGGGACAGAAGTCTGGCTTTGCGCTTCAAGCGGTAAACGGGTGCGGATAGTTTCATCCGTAACCTCCTATTGCGGGCAATTGCCACAATCCCTTCTTATGTCAGCGCCCGAACAGATGGTTTGGATGATGCAGATCATGCCCTGCATGAAAAATGCTTTCCCGGATGAAGGGGGGAGGTGCGGGCCGCACCGGGGCTGATCATAGCGTGATTCCGCGAGGGGGGAAATCTCACCTGCGGGAGGCTGAAAGTCTCAGAGCGCCTCGAGAAAGGTTTTCAGGTCGTCGGTCACATGGTGGATGTGGGGGCCGTCCGCCCCTTCATGGGAGAGGCGTTCATGGCGGGCAACGCTGCTATCGGGCCCGGGCGGCGGGCCGGGGCGGACCCAGACCGTGGTCATGCCCAGCATGTGGGGGACTTCGAGATTGCGGGCAATATCCTCGAACATCGCCGCGCGCATAGGCTCCGTGCCGCTCAGTTCCAGAAATCGGTCATAGGCGCTGGCGCGGGGTTTGGGTTCGAAGCCGAGGGCGGCAATGTCGTAAACGGCGTCGAAGTGATCTGCAATGCCGAGGCGCTGCGTCACATTTTGCGCATGGCCGAGGCTGCCATTGGTCAGAATGACCTTGCGGCCCTTCAGCCGGTCGATGGCCTTTCCCAGCTCCGGGGCGGGATCGACCATGCTCACATCGATGTCGTGCACATAGCGGAGAAAATCATCCGGCTGCATGCCGTGTTCTTTCATCAGCCCGTTCAGCGTGGTGCCGTGCTCGACGTAATAGAGCTTCTGGATGCGCCGGGCTTCGGCAAGGTCCACTTTCAGAAATTCGGAAATGAAGGCGCCCATGCGCTCATCCACCTGCGCAAAGAGATTGCAGCGGGAGGGGTAGAGCGTGTTGTCGAGATCGAAAACCCAGGTTTCGATATGTGAGAAATCGGGACTGGTCATGGACGCGGCGGGTACTTTCATCAAACATCGTCGGGCTATAGATGGCCCGGCAGAGGCGGGGGGCAAGAGCGCTTTATGGCGCGGGCACCGTCAGTGTTTCCTGCCAGATAAGTTTTTCACCTGTGTCGATGGCTTTGAAGCCGGTGGTGTCATAGCCGCGTTCAAGGCACTCTTCCCGGCCCAGGATTTCGAAGCGGGTGGGTTTGGTGCAAAAGGCTTCCTCGCCGCCCCAGACAAGCTCGCGCCCGCCGGACATGGCGATCAGTCCTTCCGTGTCCACCGCTTCAGCATAGGTGTAATAAACGCGGTTATTGAGGGCGCCCTTGATCGCCTTTTCGCAGGTGCCGGGCTCAATGCGGATCCAGCCGCTCGATTCTTCTTCCTCGTTCTTTTCATAACCCACCGCAGCCCAGACGGAATAGTCCGTCTCATTGCAGAAGGAGAGGCCAGTGCGCTGCTGATATTGCTGCGCGCCCGCCAGAAGCTGCTCGAAAAGCGTGTCGCTGATGTTGCCGTCCGGCTTGACGTCGATGGAGCGCTGGAACGACATGATTGCCCGTGTGGTGTTGCGGCCATCAAGGCCGTCCACGCGGGAAAGCTTGTGATCATTGTCGATGAGGAGGCGCTGCGTGCCTGCAACTTCGGCCTGTTTCAGAGAATAGTCTCTGGGCTCGGAGAACGTTGTCGTCCAATCCTTGCCGGGTTTCGTTTCCACGCGGGTGAAGTGGTGCGCGTCATAGCTGCGGGAGACGCAGGTGTCGCGGCCTTCGATCAGGAAATCATCCGGCAGGGTGCAGAAACGGTCCTTGCCGGAAAAATATTTCGTGCCGCCTTTATGTGCGGCAACGGAGCGGGCGAAGACATAGTAATTCTCTTCCGCAATGTCGCCGCGCAGCACGGTGGCGCAGCGGCCGGGCAGAATTTTATACCAGCCCTGGCTTTTCCAGCCGCCCTCGGACATGTAGCCGATGGCGCTTTTCAGCACATAGCTTGTTGCGTTGCAGAATTTATAATCGGCCTTGGCGGGTGACGGGGCGAGAAGAAGCGTAGCTAGGACGCACAGCGCGGCAAGGGCCCATAGGCGCCTCCCGGATACTGCGGTGTTCTTCTCCATCATGCGCTCTTCCCCCCGCGTGCCGCTATTCGATCATCGTCCCGGCGCCGTGCTCCGTCAGCAGTTCGAGCAGCACCACATGCGGCACGCGCCCGTCCAGAATGACCACGGCTTCGACGCCGCCTTCGACGGATTCGATGCAGGTTTCGAGTTTCGGGATCATGCCGCCCGAAATGGTGCCGTCCTTCATGAGCGCCTGGGCCTCGGCGATTGTGAGGCGCTGAATGAGTTTGCCTTCTTTATCGAGCACGCCGCGCACATCGGTCAGCAGCAAAAGGCGCTTTGCATTCATGGCGCCAGCGATGGCACCGGCGGCCGTGTCGGCATTGATGTTGTAGGTGTCGCCTTCCTCGCTCACGCCAATAGGCGCAATGACGGGAATGATGTCGGAGGCGATGATGGTCTGCAGGATTTCCGGGTTTACCCGGTGCGGCTCACCCACAAACCCGAGATCCAGAATTTTTTCGATGTTGGATTCTGGGTCGTGGATCTTGTGTTCCAGCTTGCGGGCGACGATCAGATTGCCGTCCTTGCCGCAGAGCCCGACGGCCCGGCCGCCCGCCTGGTTGAGCGCGCCGACGATCTGTTTGTTGATGGAACCGGCCAGCACCATTTCCACGATTTCGACGGTGCTCTTGTCGGTGATCCGGAGCCCGCTCGCAAACTCGCTCTTGATGTTGAGGCGGTTCAGCATGGCGCCGATCTGCGGGCCGCCGCCATGCACCACAATCGGGTTCACGCCGGCTTGTTTCAGCAGCACCACATCACGCGCGAATTTGGCGGCCAGATGCTCGTCCCCCATAGCGTGGCCGCCATATTTTACGACCACGGTGCGCTTGTCATAGCGCTGCATATAGGGGAGAGCTTCGGAGAGGATCCGTGCCCGGTCGAGCCAGGCGGCGTCGAGCGCTTCCGATTTGTCCTGGATCTTTTCCGACATTGCGTGCGTGGCCTTATTCCGTTGGGTCCAGTGGTCCGTTTAGCTTTTATAGCCGAGCGGATTGTCCTCTGCCAGCGCTGGAACCAGAGCGGTGATATGGGCCCGCAGTTCGGCAATGCCTGCGCCCTTCACGCTCGAGGTGGCGATCACCTCCGGATGGGCGGCAGGGCGCTTCTTGAGAGCCGCTTCTGTTTGCGCGATCACGCGGTCGAGTTCGGCCTGTTTCAGTTTGTCGGTCTTGGTCAGCACGGCAAGATAGGAAACGGCGGCCTTGTCGAGCAGTCCCATGACCTCGCGGTCGTTCTCCTTGATGCCGTGGCGCGAATCGATGAGCAGGATGACCCGCTTCAGATTGGGGCGGCCCTGCAGATAGGAGAGGACAAGGCGCGTCCAGGCCTCCACCCGCGTCTGTGTTTCGCGGGCATAGCCATAGCCTGGGAGGTCCGCGATATAGAGGGCCGGGGCGTCCTCGCCTTGCGGGCCCAGCCTGAAGAAATTGAGTTCTTTGGTGCGGCCCGGCGTGTTGGAGGTGCGGGCCAGCGTTTTGCGGCCGGTGAGTGCGTTGACGAGGCTCGACTTGCCGACATTGGAGCGTCCGGCAAAAGCCACCTCCGGCAGGTCTGCGGGCGGCAGGCCGCTCATCGAGACGACGCCGCGCAGAAAATCGCAAGGCTGCGCAAAGAACCAGCGGCCCTGTTCGATCAGGGCCGCTTGCTCTTCTTCCGTGAGGGTGCCTTCAGGCATCTCAGCTTTCTTCTTTCTTTTCCGTCTTCTTGAGCCCCAGATTGTTGAAGAGCTCAATCGGCACGCCGTTCTTGCGCATGATGACGCCCTGCTGCGCGACGGAGAGGAAGTTGTTCCAGGCCCAGTAGATCACGAGGCCCGCCGGGAAGCTTGCCAGCACGAAGGTGAAGATGATGGGCATCCAGGTGAAGATCTTCTGCTGGATGGGATCGGCCGGGGCCGGGTTCATCTTCATCTGCACGAACATGGTGATGCCCATGAGGATCGGCCAGACGCCGATCATGAGGAAGCTCGGCGGATCCCAGGGGATAAGGCCGAAGAGATTGAACATGGTCGTCGGATCAGGCGCCGACAGGTCCTGAATCCAGCCGAAGAAGGGCGCATGGCGCATTTCGATGGTGACGAAGAGCACCTTGTAGAGGGCGAAGAAGACGGGGATCTGGATCAGGATGGGCAGACAGCCGGCGAGCGGGTTTACCTTCTCCTTCTTGTAGAGCTCCATCATCTCCTGCTGCTGCTTCATCTTGTCTTCTTTGTACTGGTCCCGGATGCGTTCCATCTCGGGCTGCAGCTTTTTCATCCTGCTCATCGCTTCATAGGAGCGGTTGGCAAGCGGGAAGAAGACGAGCTTGATAAGCACGGTGATGATGAGAATGGCGATGCCGAAGTTGCCCGTCATCACGGCAAAGAAGTGAAGGCCCACGAAAAGCGGTTTGGTGAGGAAGTAGAACCAGCCCCAATCAATCAGCAGGTCGAGACGGTAAACGCCTTCATCACGGTAGGTGTCGACGATGTCGACGACCTTGGCGCCGGCGAAAAGCTGCGCGGAGACGGAGGCGCTGGCGCCCGGTTCCACGGTGACGCCGTCCATCAGATAGTCGGCCTGGAAAATATCGCGGGCGCTGTTCTTGTTTTCGCTGAAGCGGCCGGTGAAGCGCTCGCCCTGCGGGGGAACGAGCACGGCGGCCCAGTATTTGTCCGTGATGCCGAGCCAGCCGCCTGCGCTTGCTTCCTGCGAGATTTCATTGCCGTCTTCGAGGTCGTCATAATCGACCTCGGAAAGGCCGTTCTCGCCAAAGACGCCGATCAGGCCTTCATGGAGAATGTAATAGCCCGCCGTGGTGGGCAGGCCGTGGCGGCGCACGAAAGCATAAGGGTAAAGTGTTGCCGCTGCGCCGGTCTTGTTTTCGACGGACTGTTCGACGCTGAAGAGATAATGCTCATCGACGGAGATGGTGCGGCGGAAGACGAGGCCGTCGCCATTGTCCCAGACGAGGGTGACGGGGGTTTCCGGCGTCAGCTTCTGCGCACCTTCCACGGACCAGACGGTGTCCTTGGTGGGCAGAGAAAGGCTCGCATTGCCAGCAGCGGTCCAGCCGAATTCGGCGAAATAGGCATCTGCCGAGCCGACCGGATTGAAGAGCGTGATCTGAGGCGAGTCCTCATCGACGGTCTCGTGATAGTCGGTGAGCTTGAGATCGTCGAAGCGGGCGCCTTTCAAAAGGATCGAGCCTTCAAGCTCCGGCGTTTCGATGGCAAGGCGCGGGCCCTGGGAGGCTGCTTCCTCGCGGCTGACGGGAAGAGAAGGCTGCCGGCCCGGCACGCTTTCCCCCTGGACCTGCGGCAGGCCATCGGCGGATTGCTGCGCGAGCGTCTCGCTCTGTTCGGCTTCGGCCTGGCGCTTGGCCTCTTCTTCGGCGTAGCGCGGCTCCATGACGAAATATTGCCAGGCGAGCAAAACACCCATCGACAGGATGATCGCGATGAGAAGATTGCGGTTTTCGGACATGGAAACGCCTACTCTTTTGGTTGAGGCCCGTGTGATTTGGAATTTTCCCCGCCGCCGTTCTCGCGTCTGGGACGGCCCTCACGCGGGGCCCCCCGTTTTGCCCCGTGGACACGGGAGAGCGCAAGGTGCAAATCCTCAAGAAGTGCGGAATAGGGGCGGGTGAGCGTGCCCTGGCGGCCGATCAGCACATAATCGAAGCCGGTTTTGGCAGCGAGGGGCAAAACGTCGCGGGCGGCCGCGCGCAAGCGGCGCTTGGCGCGGTTGCGGATGACGGCATTGCCGACTTTCTTGGTGACGGTGAAACCGACGCGCCAGGCGCGGCTTTCTTCAGGGGGGGCATTTTCAGCGGCGGCTTTTCCGGCAGGGGTGCGGGCGCGCGCTTGCAGAACGAGCCCGGGGGCGGCCCATTTGCGGCCCCGCGCGGCTGCGAGAAATTCGCGGCGTTTGGTGAGACGGTCCATGCGGCGCCTCTTTGAGGCCGCGGGCCCCGTTAAGCCTCAGGCTTTACGCGGACAGGCGCTTGCGGCCCTTGGCGCGGCGGGCGGCCAGGATCTTGCGGCCGTTCTTCGTGGCCATGCGGGCCCGGAAACCATGACGGCGCTTGCGGACAAGGCGGCTGGGTTGATAGGTCCGTTTCACGGCTCTTCTCCGGCAATTGGGGCGCTTTAGCCCGGACGCGGTCAAACCCGGTGAGGGCGGTGCGTCCTTGAATGAACGAAATAAGCCGCGGAACAAGGCCGCGGCAAGGCTGGGCGGCTGTATAGGCAAAGTTGGCGCCCAAGTCAACGCCGCTTCTCAGGCAAAGGGCCCGGAAAGGCCGGAAAATCCTGAAACCCGGCTTTCCGGCTCCTGCGTGATGACATCCGGTCAAAAGCGCTTGAGGGCCATCTTTCCTTTTATCCTCCCCCTCTTTTTCTGTGAGAGACTTGAGGCAGATCCACAGAAACGGAGTTCGATGCCCATGAGAGCAGGTCTGAAAGGCGCCGCGGCGCTCTTTTGCCTGATGATTGCACTGGTTTTGCCCCTGTTTGGCGCCGTTTCGGGCGCGCTGGCGGTGGAAGGGGGGTGGGAGGTCTGGGCCGCGCATGATCCGGAAAGCGCGGTGCGGCCCGATCACAGTGCCTTTGCGGTGATTCTTGCCAAATATGCGCGGCTACAGGAAAGCGGGCCCGTTCTCTTCGATTATGCGGGGCTGAAGGCGGCCCCGGAGGATATGGCGGCGCTTGGCGCCTATCTGGAGGACATGCAGGGCATCACCGTCTCCCGGTTGAACCGGGATGCGCAATTCTCCTATTGGGTGAGTCTCTACAACGCGCTGACCGTCAAGGTTGTAACGGACCATTACCCGGTGGAGAGCATCCGGGACATCGGGATTTCGCCGGGCCTGTTTTCGCGAGGCCCCTGGGGCGCGAAACTCTTGACCATCGAAGGGCGGGAGGTTTCGCTCGATGATATCGAGCACCGCATTCTGCGCCCGCTCTGGCAGGATGCGCGCATTCACTATGTGGTGAACTGCGCCTCCATCGGCTGCCCCGATCTGCCGCTTGAACCACTTGAGGCGGCGGGTCTGGATGACCAGCTTGACGCGGCGGCGCGGGTTTATATCGGCAGTGAACGGGGCGCGCGTCTTGAGGGCGGCAAGCTCAAGGTTTCACGAATATATGATTGGTATGCCGAAGACTTCGGGGATAGCGACGAAGCCGTTATCGCTCATCTGATGAAATATGCGGAAGAGGACTTCAAGGCTGCGCTTGGGCGCGTGAGCCGGATATCGGATTACGAATATGACTGGTCGCTCAATGATGCGGCCCGTGAAGGGGATGGAAGAGAATGAATGAGACTTCCGGTGCGCCTGCGCCAGAGACGAAAGCAGCCTGGCGGCGGTTTCTGCCGCTTGCCGTTCTTTTGGCGGGGCTCGCGCTCTTTTTCGGGCTCGGGCTGAACGAGTATGTGACGCTCGACACGCTGAAAGAGAACAGGGAGGCGCTGACGGCGTGGGTGGGGGCCAATCTGGTTCTTGCGCTTGCGGTCTATGTGACGGTCTACACGCTGGCGACGGCGTTTTCCTTGCCGACGGGCGCGCTACTGACGCTGACGGGCGGTTTTCTCTTCGGCACCTGGGTTGGCGGGCTTTTCACCGTGATCGGCGCGACGGCGGGCGCGACGCTGGTGTTCCTTGCCGCAAAGACAGCGCTTGCCGGGATGTTGCGCGCAAAGGCGGGCAGCGCGGTGCAGAAGATGGAGGAAGGCTTCCGGGAAAACGCGTTCAGCTATCTTCTGGTGCTCCGGCTTGTGCCGCTTTTTCCGTTCTTCCTCGTCAATCTGGCGCCGGCCTTTCTGGGGGTTTCGCTGCGGACTTATGTGACGGCGACATTTCTCGGCATCATTCCCGGCACTTTTGTTTATGCAAGTGTGGGCAATGGGCTGGGCGCGGTGTTTGCCGCCGGGGACGAGCCCGATCTTGGAATCATTTTCCAGGCAGAAGTGCTCGGGCCCATTCTCGCCCTTGCCGCACTTTCGCTCGTGCCGGTGATCTATAAAAAGATCAAAGACCGGCGCGGCGTTCCTTCCTGAGTTTCAACCCCCTTGCCTGAAGGCGAAGACACATGGAAACGATCAAGACAGATATTTGCGTGATCGGCGCGGGCTCTGGCGGGCTTTCTGTGGCGGCAGGCGCCGCGCAGATGGGGGCCAAGACCGTGCTCATCGAGAAAGGCAAGATGGGCGGGGACTGCCTCAATTATGGCTGCGTGCCCTCGAAGTCGCTGCTGGCCGCGGCGAAACGGGCGCAGAGTTTCCGCTCGGGTGAGGCTTTTGGGATCAAGGCCGAGGAGCCAACGGTCGATTTCAAACAGGTGCATGCGCATGTGGAAAGTGTGATTGCGGCGATCGCGCCGAATGATTCCGTCGAGCGGTTCGAAGGGCTGGGCGTGAAGGTCATTCAGGCAGCGGGCCGGTTTACCGGGCCGCGCACACTGGAGGCGGGCGGCTATGAGATCACCGCGCGGCGTTTCGTGATCGCCACGGGTTCGCGCGCGTCGGTGCCGCCCATTCCGGGCCTTGGCGATGTGCCTTATCTGACCAATGAAACGCTGTTCGAGCTGACCGACTGTCCGACGCATCTCCTGATCATCGGCGGCGGGCCCATCGGCATGGAAATGGCGCAGGCGCATCAGCGGCTCGGCGCCCAGGTGACGGTGATCGAGGCAGGCAAGGCACTGGCCAAGGAAGATCCGGAATTTGCCGGTATTGCGCTGACTGCGCTGCGGCGTGAAGGGGTGACGATCCATGAAGAGCGCGGCGCGGAGAAAGTGGAGAAAACCGCTTCGGGCATCGCTGTGACGCTTGCCGGGGGAGAGCGGGTCGAAGGCTCGCATCTTCTTGTTGCGGCGGGGCGCAGCCCCAATGTCGAAGAGCTGGGGCTTGAAGAGGCCGGAGTTGCTTATGAGCGGGCCGGCATCACGGTGGATGCGCGGCTGCGCACCAGCAACAAGAAGATCTTTGCCATTGGCGATGCGGCGGGCGGGCCGCAATTCACGCATGTGGCGGGCTATCATGCAGGCATCGTGATCCGGAACGCGCTCTTCCGGCTTCCGGCCAAGACCGACCACACATCCATTCCGCGTGTGACCTATACGGATCCGGAAATTGCCCATGTGGGCGAGACGGAAGAAGAGGCGCGGGCGCGGTATGGGCGCGTGGAGGTGCTGCGCTGGCCTTTTGCGGAGAACGACCGGGCGCAGGCGGAAAAGCAGATCGAGGGCATGGCCAAGATCGTTACGGACAGCCATGGCCGGATTTTGGGCGCAAGTATTGTGGGCGCCCATGCGGGCGAGCTTTTGCAGCCCCTGGTGCTTGCCAAGGCGAACGGGCTCAAGGTTTCGGCGCTGGCAAGCGCCGTGGTGCCCTATCCGACGCTGACAGAGGTGAGCAAGCGGGCGGCGGGCAGCTATTACACGCCGACGCTTTACAGCATGAAGACGCGGCTTCTGGTGCGGTTTCTCAGGTTGTTTGGATGACGGGCCCGCGGGCAGTATAAAAGATCTTGCAGTTCTTTTCCGGCAGCGATCGGCAGGCTTGATGGACGGCGGGGCAAACAAGACAGAGAAAGAGCGCGCGCTACCGCGGGGCGCGGGCTATGCGCAGTCCCTTTCGGCACGGCTTCTGGTGCTCACTGTGCTTTTCATCATGATTGCCGAAGTGCTGATCTTCGTGCCGTCAATTGCGAATTTCCGTGCGACCTGGCTGGAGCAGCGGCTGGCGCGGGCGCAAATTGCAACGCTCGCGCTCGAAGCGACGCCGGACAATATGGTCTCCCGCGATCTTGAACGCGAACTGCTGCGCAATGCGGAAGCACTGGCGGTGGTGCTGCACCGGAACAGCGCGCGGCGGCTTGTGCTTTCAGGCGATAAGATGCCGGAGGTGGAGGCGACGTTCGATCTGCGTGACCGTGCTGCCCCCATGCTGATCTGGGACGCCTTCGATGCGCTGGCGGCGGGAGATGGACGTATCATCCGCGTGATCGGCGAGCCGCTTTATATGGGCGGGGATATTATCGATATCGTGATCGAGGAAACGCCGCTGCGCGCGGCGATGCTGCGTTACGGGCTCAACATCTTTCTGCTCTCGCTCGTCATTTCCATTTTTACTGCTGCGCTTGTCTTTTTGACACTCAACCGGATGTTCGTGCGCCCGCTGAAGCGGCTGACAGGCAATATGGTCGCCTTCCGCGAGAAGCCGGAGGATATTGGCCGGGTCATTACCGCCTCCGCGCGGCAGGATGAGATCGGCATTGCCGAACGCGAGCTTGAGGCGATGCAGCGCCAGATCCGCTCGACGCTCAATCAGCAGGCGCATCTGGCGGGGCTCGGGCGCGCGGTGAGCAAGATCAATCACGACCTCAGAAACATCCTGGCAAGTGCGCAGCTGATTTCGGACCGGCTTTCATCCGTGTCCGACCCGACTGTGCAACGGCTGGCTCCGCGTCTTTTCGCGTCCATCGACCGGGCCATCGATCTTTGCGCCAAGACGCTCAAATTCGGGCGGGCGGAAGAAGATCCGCCGCAGCGAAGGTTTTTCTCTCTTGCAGATCTTGCCGAGGAAGCGCGCAGTGCAGCTGGATTGGGGGCGGCAGGCAGCGGTGATGAAGGGCGTATCCGGTTTTTCAGCGAGGTGCCGGAAGGGATGCGGCTTTATGCGGACCCGGATCAGGTTTTCCGCATTTTGCTCAATCTTGTGCGCAATGCCGTGCAGGCACTGGATGGCGGGGATGGCGACATCCGCGTGAAGGCCTGGACGGCAGCGGATGGAACGGCGGAGATCGAAGTCAGTGATACGGGACCGGGACTTGCGCCCCGTGCGCGCGCGCATCTCTTCGAGGCTTTTTCGGGCGCGGCGCGTGCGGGCGGCACGGGACTCGGGCTTGCCATTTCCGCCGAGCTTGCCGGCGCGCATGGCGGGCGCGTGGAGCTGGTGGAAAGCGGGCCGGGGCGGACCGTCTTCCGGGTGAGCCTGCCGCAAGATCAGATGGGCGAGGCGGAAGCGGCGCAGTGAAGAGTGCAAGGCAAACGGGATAGGTGGTTTGACGGGTCAGGCAGAGCGGTTTCTTCTCGGCGATATTGGTGGCACGCATACGCGGTTTCTTCTGGCCCCGCGCGGCGGGCGCATTGATGGGGGTGAGAAGGTTCTCGAAACGGGCGGCTTTGAAAGCGCGGAGGCGGCGCTTGAGGCTTTTCTTGCCGATGCGGGCGGTGCCAGCGCTGTGGCGCTTTGCGGGGCAGGGCCGCTTGAAGGGCAAGGGGTGGATGCCCGCATTCATCTGACCAATGCGGCCTGGACGCTCGATGCGCGGCGCCTTTCAGAACGCTTCGGGCTGCCTGTGCTGCTGCTCAATGATTTTACGGCCTGCGCGCTGGGGCTTCCTGATCTGGATGGCAGCCAGGTAGAGCAGATCGGCGGCGGGGCGGTGGAGGCAAGCCATCCGATTGCGGCCATTGGCGCAGGCACGGGGCTTGGCACGGCAACGCTTGTGCCGCGCGGGCAAGACTGGGCTGCGCTGCCGGGCGAGGGCGGGCAAACGAGCCTGCTGGCCACGACGGAAAGAGAGCTTGCGGTGCTTGCGCTACTGAGCACGCGGCTCGGGCATGTGCCCGCGGAGCAGGTTCTCTCCGGCCCCGGTCTTCAAAATCTGCATGATGCGCTTTGCGAGATCGAAGAAGGGCGGCGCGAAAATCTGGCGCCTGCGGAGATCGCCGCGCGGGCGGCAGCAGGCGACATGGCCGCCCGGCGTACGCTTTCGGTTTTCTCCGGCTGGCTTGGCGCCTTTGCCGGCAACATGGCGCTGCAGGTTTGGGCTGCGGGCGGGGTCTATCTTGCAGGCGGCGTGCTGCCGCGGCTTGGGCCTCATTTCGACCGGCAGCTTTTCCGCGCGCGCTTCGAGGCGAAGGGACGCTTTGCGCCGCATCTGGCGCGCATGCCGGTATTTCTCGTGACAGGCGGCAATCCCGCCTTTTACGGATTGCGCCGCGCGCTTATTGCTCAGGATGGCCGATAAGGACCGTGCCTTCGCGCCGGGGGTCGGCGCCGCCTTCATATCCTTTTTCCGTTTTCCGGATGCCGTGCAGGCCGCTCGTCATGTCCTCGACCTGAACGAAGTGACCGCGATTGGCAAGCTCGCCCGCGATGGCTTCCAGAGCGGTGCCTTTTTCAATTTCCGTCGGGCCGTTGCGGTTGACGTGGCGCGGCAGGTCGATGGCCGATTGCATGTCAAAGCCCCAATCGATGAGCGCGATGACGGACTGGGTGACATAGCCGATGATGCGGCTGCCGCCGGGTGAGCCGATGGCGGCATAGAAACTGCCATCGCCATTGAAAATCATGGTCGGGGTCATGGAGGAGCGCGGCCTCTTGCCGGGTGCCACCGCATTGGCGATGGGCACGCCATCAATTTCCGGCAGGAAGGAGAAGTCGGTCAGCTCATTGTTGAGAAAGAAGCCGCCCGCCATCAAATGGCTGCCGAAGGGTCCTTCGATGGAGGCGGTCATGGAGACGACATTGCCCCAGCGGTCCATGATCGACATGTGTGTGGTGGAGGGGATTTCGAGCGAGGCATCCGGTGCAAGGGCACCGGCTTGCTCCGGCGGGGTGCCTGCGGGTGCGCGGCCCATGGCCTGATTCATATCGATGAGCTTTGCGCGTTCAGCAAGATAGGTTTTATCGAGCAGGCCTTTCACCGGCACGTCGATGAAAGCGGGGTCGGCGATATATTTATCCCGGTCGGCATAGGCAAGGCGCGAGGCTTCGGAGATGAGATGCACCGCGTCCGCGCTGCCCGGCTTGATGGCGCTCATGTCGAAGTTTTCGAGGATGCCCAGAATCTGCAGGCTGGTGAGGCCGCCGGAGGTGCTGGGCGGCATGCCGCAAACTTCATAAGCCCGGTAGGGCAGGCAGACCGCTTCGCGCTTGAGAGGGCGGTAGGCGCGGAAATCGCTCATGCTCAGGGAGCCGGCACGGGTGGGCGCGCCGCGCACGGTGCGCACGATTTCCTGCGCGATGGTGCCGGTGTAGAAAACCTCCGGCCCCTCTTCGGCAAGTTTGCGCAGGGTTTCGGCATAGGCCGGGTTTTTCAGTTCATCGCCTGCGCGCAGCGGCTGCATGCTGCCGTCTTCTGCTTGGCGGAAGAAATAGGCCTGCGCGGTGGGCATACGTTCAAGCCCAGGCGACCAGTCGATGAGGGCGGCAAGGCGCGGGGAAATGGTGAAGCCGTTTTCCGCCAGATCGCGGGCGTGGGTGAAAAGGGAAGACCAGGGGCGTTTGCCGTGGTCTTTATGGGCCATGGCGAACATGGCGACGATGCCCGGCACGCCGACGGATTCACCGCTCACCACAGCATCCAAGAAGGGGCGCGGATTGCCGCCCATATCGACGAAAATGTCCGGGCTGATGCCGGCGGGGGCGGTTTCGCGTCCGTCATAGGCGGTCAGTTTTCTGGCGCGCGCGTCCCAGTAAAGAAGATAGGCGCCGCCGCCAAGGCCAGCCGATTGCGGTTCCACCAGGGTGAGGACGGCCTGCGCGGCGATGGCCGCATCAAGCGCGGTGCCGCCGTCTTCGAGTACTTCCATTGCTGCATCGGTGGCGCGCGGGTCGGCGGTGGCGGCGATGAAGGCATGTTCGCGGGGCTGAAGAAAGGACCAGCCGATGATGGCCAGCGCGACGGCAGCGAGAACGGCAAGAAGGGCGATGATTTTTTGCTGGCGCATGTAAGGTCTCTTCTCTCCGGTGCGGCACGACTATAAGCCATATAAGGGCGCCCGTCGAAAGCGCCAGACTCGGGCGCGCGTCTTTTGGGCCGCTGCCTGGCTGATTGACCTTCCCGGGAAGGCTCTCTAGCGTTCCCCCGCCCAGACAGTAAAGGAGCCCGCGCATGACCCGTTCCGTTGTTCAGCCCGGTCCGCGCAATCTCATCACGGATATTGACGGGATCGCCGTGGGACAGGTGCATGACGCGCGCGTCAAAACCGGGGTGAGCCTTGTGCTGCCCGACTGGCGCATGGTGGCAGGTGTGGATGTTGCGGGCGGCGGGCCCGGCACGCGGGAAACCGAAGCGCTCGATCCGGACCGCCTGGTGGAAGAGGTGGATGCGATCGTGCTCTCGGGCGGCTCGTCCTACGGGCTTGATGCGGCGGGCGGCGTTGCCGGCTGGCTCGGCGCGCGGGGGCGGGGCTTTCAGCTTGGCGCCTCGCCTGTCGTCTCGCCCATCGTGCCGGGGGCGATCCTGTTCGATCTGACGAATGGCGGAGACAAGGTCTGGGGCGAGATGCCGCCATATCATGCGCTTGGCCGGGCGGCCTGCGAGGCTGTTTCCAAGGAGGTGAGGCTCGGCAAGGCAGGCGCCGGGTTCGGCGCGCGGGCCGGGCAGCTTGAGGGCGGCATGGGCTCGGTTTCTGCGGTCACGGAACGCGGATTGCAGGTTGGCGCGCTGATGGCGGTGAATGCGTTCGGCTCTGCGGTGATCCCCGGCACGGACTCCTTTTGGGCGGCGCCTTATGAGCTGGCGGGCGAGTTTGGCGGGCGGGGCTGGCCGTCCTCTTTGCCGCCGGTTTCAAGTCTCGATCCGCTGGCGGGAAGCAAGGCGGATACGGGCGCGGGCGGCAACACGACAATCGGCGTCATTGCCACCAATGCCCGGCTGACCCAGGCCGAGTGCCGCCGGGTGGCGCAGATGGCGCAGGACGGGATGGCGCGGGCGCTGCGCCCGGTGCATGCGCCGGTGGACGGCGATACGCTGTTCGTGCTTGCAAGCGGGAAATATGAGCTGGGAGAGGAGGCGCGCGCGCTGGCGCTTTCGGCGCTGGGCGGTCTTGCGGCAGATTGTGTGGCGCGGGCGATTGCGCGCGGTGTCTATGAAGCGGGCAAAGCGGCCTGAGCGCAAATAAAAAGCCGGCCTTCCGGGCCGGCGCTTTTATGCAAAATTTTCAGGAACGTCAGCGCACGAAGATGCGCACTTCATTATCCGATACATCGCCGCTTGTGGTGGCGGAAAGCTGCACCCGGTCCGGCGGCAGGCCCATGTCGCTCATGGACTGGAAGACCTTCTGCGCGTTCTTGCGGCTTTCAGACTGGGAAAGTTGCACATTGGCTGCCGTGCCCTGCGAGGGGGAGACGGCCATGACCGTGAATTCAGCATCCGGGCGGCGTTCAAGCGCCTGCGACAGCGCGGTGTAAAGCGCGCGTTCGTAATCCACATTCGGGCGGTCGAAACGGATCACGACAAGCGGCGGCGTGCCAGCGGCCACGTTCGTGCTGCGGGCAGCGGGCTCTGCTGCCGGCGCGGCGGAGGACATGGAGCCGCCAAGCGGGCGGCCGAAAAGCTGGCCGCGCTTGATGGCGTTCGAAAGGGTCGTCAGATTGGCGCGCTCATTGGCCAGATAGGTCGTCTGGCGGGCCGTGTCCTGACGCAGCTCGCTCAGAAGACGGTTGATCTGAACGATGGTCTGGTTCGTGTCCACCTGGAGCTGCTCAAGCGCGCGGTGGTCCTGATCGACGGCACCCGAGAGGCCGAAGGTGGCCTGCGCCGTGTCGAGAAGGTAATTGGCGCTCGCCGCGTTGGAGGCGATGGAGGTGGAGAGCGCCGACATGGAATTGATGTCGCGGGCGATCTCATCGAGCTGCGCCTGGGCCTGGTTCCAAGCCTGAACGAGTTCAGGGTTGCCCGGTGTGGTGCCGACCTGGAGGCGCGCTTCAATGCCGCCCTTTGTGGTGTGATAGGCCTGCGCATGGGCGCTTGTCTGCGCGCGCAGATTTTCCAGTTCCGCGGCCTGGGTTTGCAGCTGTGCCTGGAGGCCCGTAAGTTCCCCGCGGAGCTGCGTTACCTTTGCGCCAACCTGGGTGTTGCTCGGCGTGGAGCTGCTGGAGGCGGAGCTGGCGGAATAGGTCGCCGTCGACGGCTCATCCCCCGCCACAGCCGGCCAAAGCACTTCATCGGTGAAAGAACAGCCCCCAAGAGCGAGGAAAGAACTTGCCGCCAGTATTTTCAGGCCCGCCAGCATTCGTTGGCTGCAAGAAGAGGTGTGCCTCGACATATTTTCAAACCCGCATCTTTTGTGACTGTCGTGTCCCTTGGAGTCCTCGGGCGAATTGCCTGCCCCCTGCCTGCGGCCAGTCATAAAACCATCAGGCCGGGAGAGACGCATCCCGTCCGGGCAGCATAAAAGGGGGAACTCTTCTGAAGAATAGACGGAGATTTGCCCCTTGCGCCTGATCCGTCGAATCGCGGCCCCCACATATGCCAAGCGACTTTACATAATGGGGTTTTCCGTCACAAGCGCTTATCAGACAAAGAAAAAGTGTCATGAGGACATGAAAATCCGGTTACCGTCCGGCGGGGGTGTCCCGGTAAGGGCAAGACAAGGGAAAGAGGAGGGGTGAGGTGGCGGGAATTCCGGTTCAGGGAAAGCGTCTGATAGGAGGCGGGCTCATTCTTATGGTGCTCGCGGCGGCATTACCTGTTTCTGCACAGGCGGTGCCAGGGGAGGCTTATACGCGGCCCAGTATGGCAGATCTCGGGCTGCCTTTCTCCGAGGCGGTGCGGGCGGGCGATACGCTTTATCTTTCCGGCCAGATCGGCGCGGCGCCGGGGTCACTCGATGTGGTGGCGGGCGGCATCGGCCCGGAGACGCGGCAGGTGATGGAGAATATCGGAGCGGTGCTGGCGCATTTCGGTGCCGATTATGGCGACATCGTCAAATGCACCGTGATGCTGGCCGATATGGGCGACTGGCCGGCCTTCAACGACATTTACAAAGGCTATTTCGGCGCGGGGCCTTATCCGGCCCGCTCTGCCTTCGGGGCGGCAGGGCTGGCGCTCGGCGCGCATGTGGAACTGGAGTGCATGGCCTATGTGCCGGAAGAGGCGGCGGAAGCTTCTGCGCCTTGAGCGGCGTTTCTCATTCCAAGGGTCTGCTTGCCGTGTTTTCCGACAGGAAATTCCGTTTCCGCCTCTTGCCATTGGGGCGCCTAAGCATTATGAATGCGCACCTCCCGGGCGGGCTGCCGAAATTGGCAGAAAAGTCCGGGTTTTGCGCCGGTAGCTCAGCTGGATAGAGCACCAGACTACGAATCTGGGGGTCGGGAGTTCGAATCTTCCCCGGCGCGCCACTTCCCTCCATAAAAGTGGCACCATTGAGGGTGCAAGCGGCTTATCGCTAGTAAGGGCCTGTGCGAGCACGGTTTTTGGCCCGCTGATGCGGATTTCCTCTTCCGTCACCACAATGTCCTTGAGCATGGTTCTGAGATAGGCCCGGCGCAGAGAGGGATTGCCGTATTCCCGCAGGTGCGCCGTCATCGCGGCCCCGACCTGCTCGATTTGCGCCTCGCTGAGCTCCTTGAGAGGCGCATCGGTCTCGCTCTGGCGCTTGGCATGAGTAAAGGCGGCACCGCCTGTTTATGCCGTAGCGTGCTCCAGCTTGTTTTCTAAGTCACGAATGTATGCGCTCATATGCGGCTGGGCACGCACCACGCTTATGAGAACATATACTAGGGCTGCACCGGCCAATGCGCACGAGAGCCGGTAGAAAAACACGAACGTTGAGAAGATTGTGTTATCTGGATTATTGGTCACGCGGCTGAGCGATAAATCGAACACTTCGAAGGCATCGCTCAGGGCGCCCCGCAAGGCCTGATCAGAGACGAAGATCGCGATATCGCCATATTGAATGATGCCGCTTGTGGATGCGGTTCCATCAACCATCAGAGCTGGTGGGCCTGGTAGCAGCCACTCCTGATGAATGGCTATGCTAGCTATAACGGCGCCTGGTACTATTACCCCGCAAAAAACAAGCAGGCTGGCTTGACGAGACAAAGACAGAAGTGTGGTGTTCGCGAACGCTTTGGCCCGGTCAATACGCTTCTGAATTGTTTTTGCTTTCTGTGGCCGGGCTCCTGGAATCGTTTCAACGATATCAATCGAATTGAACCGCCTAACTATTTTCACGAGGCGCCAAGCAAAATAGCCCGCTGCGGCAAGCGCAAATGTTAGCGCCGTCCATGCCACCCAAAAAAGCACTGGCTCAGATGTAACCCACCTGACAAATGGCTCCCACTGAGCTAACGCCTGATCCACTAATTCAGCCATGGCATGCCCCCCTGCGGACTATAAAGAATTTACTATACCGCTGAAGGCCCGATTCCACACCCTGGTCTGGAATCTTCATAGATGCTTCCGTGCGGCGGGCAGCAGGCATTTGCCGCTGCGCCCAGCTTCGCCAGTGGCGCTGAAACATTTTTCCTTTCGGGCTGTATCGCCTTCGCAACAGGCGTTTTGACCTGCTTTTGCGCGCTTTCAGCGCCGCTCTTTTTCGGCCTGATTTTATGTCAGCGCGGTGCCCGGCTGGCGTGGCCACTGGTGGCGGTGAAAAGGCGCGCGCCGTTTCCGCAGCGTTTTCCTCTTCTTGGCTGTTCTCCGCTGCTTTTCTTGACAGAAAAGTCAGCAAAACTGCGGGCTCAATTAATTAGGATAAAATGATCTAAGTTGAAATGATGTAAAAGAAATTAGTTTATTTTAGAAATAGGTTTTTTCTGGAGTATAGGAAGTATTTCTTCATTAGAAGGCGTTATAAATTCTTGTCATTACCTGGGGAAGCGGATACCACAATTTATCTGAGTTTCGTCCGCTTCCTGCCCGTTTTGCGAAATGGAATCAGGGAATAGACGTTTCTGAGGACGCTCTTGAGGAGGAGCGCACAGGGGGAGAGGGCCTCGCGGGAGGATAGCTTTCTTACAGGATGATCAGGCGGCGGCCGCGGTACCTTCGGGCGCACCGGCCAGGGGTCCAAGTGCCGTCATAGGCATGCGGCAACCGTCCTCATCTCTCTCTTTCCCTTGTGCAGCGCAGCCGGCGGCAAGCTGATTGCTCCGGATGACCGCTATTGTGAAGTACTGAGGAGGAGAGAGAGAATGAAAAGAGGGTATCGCCTGTCCGCACTCGCTACCGGGGCGGCACTAGGCTTGGCGATGACGGCGGCGCCGGCATCTGCGGTTGATTTCCAGTTCGGCGAATCCAATCTGGCGATCGACTCGATTGCGTCTATTGGTATGGGTGTGCGTGCGTCCGGTCAGGACTGTATGTATATCGCGCCAGTGAATGGCGGTTGTCAGGATGGCATTGGTCAGGGCGCAAACGTCAACACTGATGACGGCAATATTAACTTCGACCAGTGGGATCTAACCTCCGCGTCGGTGAAGATCGTCTCCGATATCGAATTTACGTACAAGAATTTCGGCGCCTTCACCCGCGTCAAAGCGTTTTATGACTATGTGATTACCGAGCGGGCTGGCCGCGAAGGCGGCGGCGATTATGCCTTGCGCCCGATCTCGGATAGCCTGCGCGGCGACGATGCTGAGAATGCAGGCCGCAGCATTGATCTGCTTGATGCGTTCGTTTACGGCAATTTCGATATCGGCAATGTTCCGACCAGCATCCGCGTCGGCAAGCAGGTTATCAACTGGGGTGAAAGTCTTGCCATTCAGGGCGGGATCAACCAGTTCAACGCCATCGACGTGGCGGCTATCCGCACGCCGGGCGCGGAACTGAAGGAAGCACTGCTTCCGGAAGAAAGCGTCTATGCGAGCTTCCTGTTGCCGCTCGATATGAGCCTGGAAGCTTTCTATGCTTTCAACTGGCGTAAAACCGAGCTGGATCCGGTGGGTACATTTTATTCCAGCGGCGATCTGTTTGGCCCGGGTGGCGCATATATCAATATCGGTGCTGATGGGCCCAACAATCCTGCTACCCGTATCGGTATTGTTGAGAGTGAAGAGCCTGACGATCAGGGTCAATGGGGTGTGAAGCTTGGCCATTATGCCAATTGGCTCAACCAGGGTACCGAGCTTGGTCTTTACTATGTGAATTACCATTCCAAGCTGCCGTATCTCGAGTACAGCAACGGGATGCCGACCGGTGCGCAGTTCCAAGTTCTCGGCGCTGTGAACCCTGCGATTCCTCTGCAGAACTACCGTGCTGCTTATCCTGAAGACATCGAATATGTAGGCGGCAGCTTTGCGACGACCGTTGCAGGTACGGCTCTTTCGGGTGAATTGCTTTATTCCTGGAATATGCCGCTTCAGATCTCGTCGAGTGAATTGCTGGCAGCGCGGTGGCTCTCCAATTTTGCGGGTGCTCCTGTGACCGCTCTACCTTATGATAATACACCCGGCGCTTTCGGAGACGGGTATATGCGGGATGAAGTGATCAACGGTCAGATTTCTACGATCACGATCATGAACCCGTCTACTACGGTCAGCGAGCTTTTCTCTTCGGATCTAACCACGCTGATTTTCAATGTGGGCTTCCAGCATATTCCAGGTCTGAGTGACGAAGAAGAGTCTGTACTTAGCGGTGGACGCGGGTCGGAAATCAGTCACCCCAATGCGTTTGTTCAGAACAACGTATTTAATTCTGCTCAGCCGCTGGTGAAGGCGGACACCACGTCCTGGGGTTACCGGACGATCCTGAACGTGACCTACAACAATGCTTTCGGCACACCCTGGTCGCTGACGCCTGGCCTGCAGTGGGCGCAGGATTTCGGCACCTCGGCCGGGACCATCGGCCCGGGCTTCCTGGATAACAAGAAGACGATCTCCGTTGGTGTGACGGCCGATCTGCAGAGCGTGTGGAAAGCGGATCTTCGCTACACGAACTCTTTCGGCAATAACTTCCAGAATACGACGCAGGACCGTGACTTCATCACGGCCAGCATTTCTTACGCGTTCTGATACGGGCGCGTTCTGATTGACGAGTTCTTCCGGGAGGCGCCTCGGCGCCTCCCGGGTGACAATAAGATGGCCCTCCAACGATCCTTGCGGATGGGCAGCATCCCTCACAAACTTCAAGCGCTGCCGGTTTCCGGCAGCGTTTTTATTTTGACCCGGTCTCTCACCGGGGTGCGCGCGGGCGGAAGCCAGGCAGGGTCAGGTTGAAGCGGAGCGCCGCGGCGCGCAGGGCGAAGGCGGCGGCGATGGCCAGAAGCGTGCGCGGCACGTCACCTGATGGTGCATTGAGGCCCGGCACCTGGCCGAGTGCCACATAAAGCGCGGCGCCCAGCAGCGCGGCGGTGATGTAAATCTCTTTCAGTAGAATAGGCGAGTCTTCCCGGCAGATCACATCGCGGATGATGCCCCCGAATGTGGCAGTGATGACACCGAGAAGCACAGCAGCGCTGTCGTCGATGCCCGCGCTCAAGGCGCGTTTCGTCCCTTCCACGGCAAAGAGCGACAGGCCGACCGCATCCGCCCACAACACGGCGCGGTGGCGCGAGTGAATGATGTGATGGAAGAAGAAGACGAGAAGCGCGCCTGCTATACAGAGGTAAAGATAGAAGGATTGCTCCAGCCAGAAGACTTCGATGCTGCCTGCCTTCACGGTGCCGAGCAGCAGGTCCCGGATCGTGCCGCCGCCAAGGCCCGTGATCATGGCGATGAGGCAGAAGCCGACAATGTCGAGCTGCTTGCGTGCGGCGACCAGGGCGCCGGAAACCGCAAAGACAAGCACACCTGCGATATTGATTAAAAACATCAGGCTTTCATAAGAGACGGTCATCTTTGTTTTCCCTCATCCGCGCGTCCAGACAATGTCTAAACCTTAAAACCCAGCTTAAACATCCCGGCCTAGCCTTGCCCCATACGAATGACCGCCTATGGCCCGAATGAGGCCGGTTGGCGCCAATGGAGGTGAACCGCGTGATGCACCAGGTCAGCGCCTATCTTGAGACGAAGCAACAGATTCTCGATCCGCGTCAAACGGAGTCGCAGATTTTCCGGCGGGTGACGGAACAGTTGCGGCAGGCGGCGGAAAATGAGCGCCGGGACGAGCTGTTTCACCGGGCCGTGCTTGATAACCGGCGCCTCTGGTCGGTGGTTGCAAGCGATGTGTCGGACCCCAGCAACCTGATGCCGGATGAGCTGAAATCCAATCTTCTCTCGCTGGCCATCTGGGTGGAGCGGGAAGCGAGCGCGGCCCATTCGGGCGAGGCCGATATCCGCGCGATGGTGGAAATCAACGAAGCGATTATCGCCGGGCTGAACGAGCGCCCGTAAGCGGGGTTCAGGAAGGGTCCGCAAGGCGGCTTTCAAAAAGGGAATGAGACAATGGGGCTGAATATCCGCCTTCTGCATGGCGATAAATGCGTGATCAATGGCGCGGTCGTGACGTGCAAATCCCAGCGCACGACGATCAGCATCGATAATTTCGCGCAAGTGATCCGCGCGCCCGACATTCTCGACGCCGACCAGGTGAAAACACCGACCGAGCGGGTTTACTTCGCGGTGCAGCTCATGCTGATCGAGCCGGCGCGGGCGGATCACCACCGGATCTTCTTCAACACCGTCGCGGCGCAGCTTCTCTATGCCTTTGAGAACGAAGAAGTTCTGGAGAGCCTGCGCGAAGCGATTGCGCTTGTCGAAGCGGAGGATTTCTATCAGGCGCTGCGGCACCTGAAGCCGGTTCTTCAGTATGAGCGGGATGTTCTCAAGACCATGCCGGAGTTCGAAGCGGCGGTCTGAGCGCGCGAAAGGAAAGTCTCATGTCCACTCTTACCGAATACAGCATGGTAAACCGGACCTATGCGGACCGGATTAACATGGTTGCGAATGAGAGCTTCACGAAGCGCGAGATCGTTTATTTCCGCGAGAACATCTCGAAAGTTGCCACGGGCGACGAGCTTATGGAGGATTACCGCCTCTACCGCTTCGCCATGAAGGCCTTCGGGCTGGAATCGGAGATCTATGCGAAAGGGCTGATGCGCAAGGTTTTCGATGAGGGCGTGGCGGACAAGAAATCCACCGCCAATCTGATGAGCGATGAAGCTTACCGGGACATTGCCACGGCGTTTGGTTTTGCCGAGACAGGCAATCTCAACATGCTCTTCGAGCATAATGTGGACGATATCGTCGACAAGTATCTGAAGCTCGAGCTTGAAGAGCGTGTCGGCGAGAGCAATCAGGGTGTCCGCCTTGCGCTTTATTTCGAACGCAAGATCGGGGACGTGGAGGATTGGTATTCGGTCATCGGTGATCCGGCGCTTTATGAAGTGGCGCGCACGATGCTGGGGCTGCCGCAGGAATTCGTGCAGACGGATGTCGACAAGCAGGTCGCTTATTTCGAGAAGCGTCTTCCTATCGAGGACCTGAAGGACCCTGCAAAACTCGACAAATGGATGCAGCGTTTCACGGCGATGTGGGATGTCGCGCAGACGCCTGCCACGGGGATCGATCTTGCCGCAAATGGCATCGCCCCCATTCAGCCTTTGGGCAGCACGGCAGAAATCATCGGTATCGATCCTGCGCTGCTGGCAGATCTGGCGCAGTACAAGCTTCGTTGAGGCAGGCTGGACCCGCTTTCGGAATCTAATGATTGAAGGGGAGATGCGGCGGCATCTCCCCTTTTCCATGTCTGCCGTTTGCAGCCGGGCGGCTCAGAGTGCCTTTGCGAGCCCGACCAGTTCTTCGGTTTCTCTCAGAAGAGCTTCCACCTTTTCCGCCGGTTCGTCCGCGCTCCGGGAGGCCGGGTTGAGGGCGGCAATGCCGGCAAGGGCGGCGTTGCCGCTCCACTCCTCGTTGTCTCCGCGCAGCAGTGTGGCCGCTTCTGCCTCATGGGCGGAGAGAAGAGCCGCGCTTGCAAAGAGGTCGTAATAGGCCGGGCCTGCTTTCGGCGCGGTTTCCCGTTCCAGCGGTCCCTTGAGAAGGTGATAGGCCTGTTCCCAGTCATTTGCGGCGATATAGGCCTCCGCCAGATGTTCGGTCTGCGGGATGCTCAGCAGATGGGCCAGCTTGATATTGGCCTCATCAAGCTTGTTCTCTGCAATGAGCGCTTCGAGATAGATGGCCGCGTCCTTTTCCGGCCATCCTGCCGGATTGGCGAAATCGGGCAGGGCGGTAAGCGTTGTCAGGGCGCCGTCAGCCGAGCCGCCCTTGAGTTCGGCTTCGGCTTTGAGAACCGTGAGACGCCGCCGCTCGGCGGCGTCGGCGTCTTCAGCGCCGGCCCCGACCTCCGGGAGGTTTTGCAGGAGCCTGGCGAATAGCCCGGCGGCTTCCTTGTGATTGCCTTCGCCCAGAAGAAGGGCGGCGAAGCGCTCGTCTTCATGGCGGCGGATCTCATTATCCTTCAGAAATTCCAGATAGGCCCGGCGCAATTTCCGGTGGCCGGTCACATCTTCCTGCGGTGCGCGGGAAAAGAGCGCGGCGGCAAGCTGTGCGGCGGCTTTGGCCACATGCTCTTCATCCATCGCATGGGGGTAGCGGTCGGCCAGCAGGCGCATCCAGGAGAGCGCACGGGCGGGATCGCTTTCATCCCGTTCCAGCAGGACCAGAACGCGCAGGGCGCCTTCCTCGATGCTGTCGCCATACCAGCTTGCGGCCAGCTCCTTCATGTCGCCCTTCAAGACCTCCGGATCGGCGCGGTTGCTTGCCAGCTGCAGCAGCGCGAGGCGGAGTTTGCCGTGCGCGGTGCAGCGGTCGGTTGCCGGGTCCATGGTTGCGTAGCGGGCTTTGGCCGCTTCGGGAAACCCTTCAAATTCGGCGAGGCGGGCGGAAAGCCACTGCTCGCAATTATAGCTCAGAAGACCGGGGCCATCCGCGGCCAGAGCGTCCGCAAAGTGGCGCACGGCTTCAGCGTTGCCGCCTGCCAGTAGGGCATCGGTCAAAGGAAGGGCGAGTTCTTTCTGCACGGCCTCGGGCTGGCGGAAAAGAAGGCCGAGCGCATGGCTGGCCGCTGCCGCGTTTTCTTCACCAGGAATGGCCTCGCCTTTCAGGGCGCTGGCGGCCAGCTTCCAAAAAAGGGCGGTATCTTTACCGGTAAATGCGCCGGGCGAGCCTTCCCGGCCGAAGGTTGCCATGATGCGGATAGCGGCCACGCGCTCGCGTACGCCTTCATCCTGAAGGGCGGGGCCGTTTTCGGGCAAAAGAGTGCTGATATCCATCAGCGCTTCGGGGAAGAGGCCGCGCGCCATATAAAAATCGAGAAGGGCGGTTGCTGCCGGAGGGCGGTTTTCACCTTTGGCCATTTCGACGGCTTTGCGCAGATTGCCTCGCACCATGGAAAAGGTGGAGAGGGGCTGCGCTTTTTCAGTTTTTACGTCTGCGGTGTTCTCATCCTGCGCTTGCGGAGCTGCGAGCGCAGAGGCGGATACAAGCGCTGTCGTGCCTAAGCAAAAAGCTAAAAATTTTACGCGTTTTCTGTGCGTCATCGTCCCTCGGACCCTTGTTTCTTCCGCGTCTTCAGATGCGGGAAAACCGAAACTCGCGTTTAACCTCGCGCGCTCAGGTTAAATGCGCGTTCAAAACGCACGAAGTTTGACGGCGCCGCAGAAAAAGCGGCCACGCAAAAGACGGAAGCGGACCATGCAGACGCAGATTTATGTCGGTCTTTCAGCCCAGCTTGCCTTGCGCAGGCAGATGGACACGGTGGCGAACAATATCGCCAACATGAATACGACCGGCTTCCGCGCGGAAAAGGTTCTGTTCGATGCGCATCTCGAACGCACCCAGGACCGGCGCCATGTTGCCTTTGTGGTGGACCGCAACAGTTACACCGATATGCGTGCCGGAAAGTTCGAAACGACAGGAAATCCGCTTGATGTAGCGGTGAACGGTGATGGCTGGCTCATGGTCGAAACGCCGAACGGCCCGCGCTACACGCGTGATGGCCGCTTGAACATCGATGCGGAAGGGCGGCTCGTGACGCTAGACGGGAATCTTGTGCTCGATCAGGGCGGCGGCGAGATCGTCATTCCCGAAGAGTCCGGCCGTGTCGAGATTCTGAAAGATGGCACGGTTGGCGGACGCGTGGGCGAGTTGGAGCAGGTTTTCGGGCAGATTGCCCGTGTGCGCCCGCTCGATATCCAGACGATGACGCGTGAGGCGAGCGGTCTTTATACGGCGCCTGGCGGTTTTGAAGAGGCGGTCGATGCCGAAATCCGGCAGGGCGTTCTCGAAGGGTCCAATGTGCAGCCCGTCGTTGCGATGACGGAGCTTATGTCCATTTCACGCGCTTATGAGCAGGCGAAGTCGATGGTGGAAAACAATGACGAGGCGTTGCGGAACGCCGTTCGAACCATCGGACGTATCGATTAATCCCCTTCGCGGGACGATCAGAAGGAGTGAGCCATGAGAGCTCTCGGTATTGCAGCAACAGGTATGATGGCCCAGCAGACGAATGTCGAGGTCATCTCCAACAACATCGCCAACATGAACACGACCGCCTTCCAGCGGGCGCGGGCGGAGTTTACCGATCTTTTCTACATGAATGAGCGGCGCCAGGGCATGCAGTCCACGGATGAGGGCAATATCGTGCCGGCCGGTATTCAGATCGGTCTGGGTGTGAAAACCGCTGCCGTGCGGCGCGTGTCGGTTCAGGGCAACCTAGCCAATACGGGCAACCAGTATGACCTTGCCTTGCAGGGGCGCGGTTATTTCATGGTGGACCTGCCACAGGGCCAGGTTGGCTATACGCGGGACGGGGCGTTCCAGAAGTCGCCCGACGGACAGCTCGTTACCGCGGATGGCTATGTGGTTCAGCCGGGTATTGCTATTCCCGACAATGCCAAGGATGTGGTGGTTAATCAGAGCGGTGAAGTGCTTGCCTATGTGGACGGCGAGGCCGAGCCGGTTAATCTTGGCCAGATCGAGATTTCCACCTTCGCGAACGAGGCGGGCCTTGTTAGCATCGGCGACAACATGCTGCAGGAAACGGCGGCCTCCGGTCCCCCCATCGCCGGTGTGCCGGGTGATCCGGGTTTCGGCAACATCCGGCAGAAATTCCTCGAAAGCTCGAATGTGAATTCGGTCCAGGAAATCACGGATCTGATTTCGGCGCAGCGCGCTTACGAAATGAATTCCAAGGTCGTTGAAACCGCCGACCAGATGTTCAGCACCGTAACGCGGATGCGGTAGGCGGGGTCATGGCGCGGCGCATTGTGATGTTGGCTTTGGCTTTTGCGGTGGCTTTGCCGGTTCCCGGCGCATTCGCGTCGGACGAGCAGGAGATGCCCGTTCCCGTGCGCCGTATCGAACGGGGCGAGGTGATTGCCAAGAGCGACTTACGCCTGGAGGTGGTGGAAGAACGGCGGATCCGGCCCGACAGCGTGCGGGATGAAAGCGGGGCCGTGGGTATGGAAGCGCAGCGCGTTCTCCTGCCGGGCCGCGTTATTTCCTCGCTTGCCATTCGCGAGCCTTTCCTGGTCGAGGAAGACGGGCAGGTGTCCGCCGAATACCAGGATGGCGCGCTGCAGCTGCATCTTCTGGCCATGTCGCAAGATGATGGCGTCCAGGGAGATACGGTGCGGCTGCTCAATCCGGAAACAGGCAGCACCATTTATGCCGTCGTGACGGGACCGTCGCGTGTGCGGATCAAAAACTGAAGGAATTGCGGGTATGCGCGGGCTTATCGTTCTTCTGGCATCGTCTCTTCTGATTTCCGGCTGCGCGCGGCTTGAGCGTGTGGGCAAGGCGCCGGATTTTTCCGATATGGTGGTAGGCGAGCATGGCGAAGGCGGTCCGCGGCGGATTTCTCTGCCGATGCCCGATGAAACCGGCCAGCAGCGCGGTTACGCCTCGCTGTGGCAGACGGGAGAACGCGAGTTCTTTGCCGATGTCCGCGCGAAAAAGATCGGCGATATCGTGACCGTGCTCATCAATATCGATGATGGCGCGCAGCTCCAGAATACCAGCGAACGCCGGCGCGAGAACAGCGAAGATGCTTCGCTTGATGCCGCCTTCGGCATGAAGCAGGTGGTGGAAGACGCGATTAGCGAACTTGATCTGGATGAGGGTGCCAGCCTTGGCAGTTCCAGCCTGTCGCGCGGCAGCGGCGACATCAACCGCAAGGAGCAGATCAATCTGCGGATCGCTGCGGTGGTGACGGATGTGCTGCCCAATGGCAATTTGGCCATTGCAGGGCGCCAGGAAGTGCTCGTGAATTACGAGATGCGCGATCTGCGCGTCACGGGTGTCATCCGCCCGATCGATATCAATGCTCAGAATCAGATCGAATACAAAGATGTGGCGGAAGCGCGCGTTGCTTATGGCGGGCGCGGCATCATCTCCGATGTGCAACAGCCGCGTTACGGCCAGCAGGTCTATGACATTCTGATGCCCTGGTAAGGCCGCAAGGGAACCGCCATGTCCACGACAAATGAAGTGCCGAACGAAGTTGTTATCGTCAAGATCAAACGCCACGACCACGAGCTTGAAGGGTTTCATGGCGGCGTCTGGAAGCTGGCTTATGCAGACTTCGTGACCGCGATGATGGCGTTCTTTCTGCTCATGTGGCTTGTCAATGCGACGACGGAAGAGCAGCGCGACGGCATTTCCGCTTATTTCAATCCCATGGCGCTTGCCGTCGGCACCTCCGGGGCGGACGGGCTTATGGCGGGGCGCACCGCGGACACGGAAGGCGCGATGACGGCGCCGGACGGGGAGGGCGAACGTCCGCACCCGGTTTCCGCGCCGCCGTCCATTTCAACCATGGGTGAGGAAGAGCGCCGCCCGCGCGGGGCGAAAGACGGCAGCGGCTCCAGTGCCTTTGAATATGCTGCCGCGCAGCACGAACCGCCTTTGACGGAACAGCTTCCCTCGGAGCCGCTGAAAGTGGGCGAGACGGCGCCAGTGGCCGTTGCCGCCTTCAACGATCCTTTTGCCCGGCCGAGCGAGCGCATGGCGCGTCTTTATGATGATGCAGCCACGCCGAAGCAGCTCGATATTGCTTCTTTCGAAGGCGAGCGCACGCCGGATGCAGAGGCTATGCGGGCTGATGATCATCAGAGTCCCAATCTGGACCCGGTGCCTGGCGCTGAGATGGTACTTATTCAGCCATCCCCGGCCAAGGAGGCCGAGGCTGCGGCCTCGCCAATGGCCGCGCTCAATGAAAAGGCGCTGCTGGCGCAGCTTGAGCGGGGTGAGAGTTTTGCCGGGCTGCAGGCCAAGCTGATGGAAAAGCTGCGGGGGCTGATCGAGGCGCGGGGCCTGGAAGACAATATCCAGCTTAGTGTGGAAGCGGAGGGGCTGCGCATCCAGATCATGGATGACAATACCTTCTCCATGTTTGCGGTCGGTTCGGCCGGCATGACGCCTCAGACGGGGGCTGTCATTCATGCGGTGGCAGAGGTGCTGCAGGATGTGCCGAACGGTGTGATGATCACAGGGCACACGGATGCACTGCCTTATAAGGGCACCCGCAATTATACGAATTGGGAACTTTCCGCGGACCGGGCGAATGCGGCGCGCCGGGAGCTGATTTCCTATGGCCTTGCCACAGATCGCGTGCGCCGCGTGGAAGGGCATGGCGACACGCGGCCTCTGATAGCGGAAGATCCGCTGGACCCGCGTAACCGCCGCATTTCCATTCTGGTTCTGCCGGAATAGAGAGCCGGATTCTTTATCCCTGGCTTAAACATCCCTGATTAGGGTTTAGGTCAACGCCGCTCGAACGAGCGGATCCGCACCCCAAGAAGGGCTCTGCGTCCCCAAGAAAAGGCGGGGCAATGCTTGCGAGAGTAACAGGAGCTTGCAATGAGCCTTTTGGGTGCCATGCGCGCCGGTGTTGCCGGTCTAAAAGCGCAGTCGATCAAATTCGGTGCGATCGCCGATAACATCACGAATTCCAGCACGGTGGGCTATAAGCGCGCCGCCGTCGATTTCACCACCATGGTGACTCAGTCCCCCAGCCAGACCAATTATACGGCTGGCGGTGTGCTTCCCTCCGTCCGTCAGGAGATCGGCAAGGAAGGCAGTCTGATCACGTCTTCCAATGCTACGGATCTTGCCATTGGCGGGCGTGGCTTCTTTGTCGTTTCCAACAATGCTGGCGCTGCGGACCGGACCTTTTCGCTGACGCGGGCCGGGTCGTTCATTCCGGACAAGAACGGCAATCTGGTGAACTCCGCCGGTTATTACCTGGAAGGGTTCTCGCTCAATATGGATGGCACGACCACCGTTGCCGCGCCGTCGCTCGATACGTTCAATGACATGGAAACGGTCAATATCGGCGATCTGGGCTTTGCCGGGCAACCGACTGCGAATATCGACTTCGCCGCCAACTTGCCGCAGCAGTTGACGGGCACGGGTACGCCCACGGCACCGGTCGAAACCTCCATGACCTATTTCGACCCGCTTGGCGCGTCGCGCCGCCTGACGCTTGAGTGGCAGCCCGATATTGCCAACCCGAACGAGTGGACACTCAACATCACCGACTATGACGGCACGAATATCGGCACGGTCGATTACCAGTTCCACAATACAGGCGCGCTTGCCGGGGCCCCGCAGACCATTACGACAGGTCTGCCCTTTGCAAATGGCGTGGCGACGCTCACCACCGTGGACGGCCAGAACATCGATCTGCGCCTGGGCGATGTGGATACGTTCAATGGTGTCGTGCAGTTTGTGGGTGATTATGCGCCGAACCGCATGAATGTGGACGGTGCTCAGATCGGTCAGCTTCAGCGTGTGGAGATCGATGAGAAGGGGGTGATGTTCGCCATTTTCAATAATGGCCAGCGCACCCCGATTTATAAGGTGCCGCTTGCGGATGTGCCGAACGCCAATGGTCTTGTCAGCGATGATGGAAACGTTTTCCAGGCATCGCAGAATTCCGGCGCGGTTCGCCTGTGGGATGCTCTGAGCGGCCCGACGGGTGAGGTTGTTTCGAATGCGCTTGAAGCGTCAAACGTGGATATCGCCGAAGAACTGACCGAACTTATTCAGACCCAGCGTGCCTATTCTTCGAACGCGAAGATTTTCCAGGCGGGCGATGAAATGATGACGGAGCTTAGCCGTCTCAAACGGTAAGGCTCTCTTTTAACGGCAACCGGCAAGCATGCGTACCTGCAGAACAGGTGAGGGAAAACGGAGAAAAGGCCAATGAGTATTTCCCAGGCCATTCAATCGGCGCTCAGCGGGATGAACGCCACGCAGACGCAGGCAGCGGTTGTCAGCCGCAATATCGCCAATGCGCAGACCGAGGGATATGTCCGCAAGGAGGTTTCCCTCGGCTCGCTGGTGGTGGGCGGCTCCGGCGCGGGTGTTTCCGTGCTCGGTATTTCCCGGACCGTAGACGAATATCTCATCCGGGACATGCGCAAATCCACGTCCGAGGTGGGCTATCAGGAAGTGCTGAATGCCTCGCTCGGGCTTTATACCGACATGATCGGTCAACCGCAGGATGAGCGCTCGCTTGCTTCCGCGATTGGCGAGTTCGAGCGGGAGTTGACGCTTCTGGGTGAAAACCCGGAAGATGTGGCGCTGCAGCAATCCGTGATTGCCCGGGCAAAGGACCTCGTCAATACTTTCGGGCGCACGGACAAGTCGATCCGTCAGCTGCGCGAGGATGCGGATAGCCAAATCTCGACCACGGTGGCGGATATCAACCGTAATCTTTCCGAGATCCACCAGCTGAACCGTGAGATTACCGCACGGCAAAATTCCGGCGATGTGGGTGATCTGCTCGATCAGCGAGACCGGCTGATCGATTCTCTGTCGAAAGACATTCCGGTCAACGTCTTTCCGTCGAACAATGGCGTGACCATCATGACGCAGGGCGGCGTGACGCTGCTCGACAGTGAAGTGCATCAAGTGAATTTTGCGGCATCACCGCTTATTCCGGCCAATGCGGCTTATGTGCCGCCGCCCGGACCCTCTGCGCTGGGTGGATTGACGGTAGACGGCGTCGATATCACGCCGAATAGCGGCTATCCGGGGTCCATTTCAGCCGGAACGCTCGCCGGGCATTTTGAGATCCGCGACACGCTGATGCCGCGTTTTCAGAAACAGGTGGATGAGCTGGCCAGCCAGCTGACGGCGGCTTTCCAGGCGGCGGACGCGACGGTGACGGGTCTGGCGCCCAACGATACGGGGCTCTTCACGGATGCGGGCAACGCGCATGATCCGCTTGCTTATGCGCCGGGTCTTGCCGGCCGGATTTCGGTGAATGCGCTGGCGGATCCGCAGGCAGGCGGGGACCCGGCAAAGCTGCGGGACGGGATGCATGCGGCTGTGGCCGGCCCAGCGGGCGATCCTACTCAGATTCAGGCTTTCAGCGCCGTTTTCACGCAGACGTTCAATTTCGATGTGACAGCCGGCATTCAAACCTCCGCGACACTGGGCAGTTATGCGGCGAACTCGGCCTCTGATGCGCATGCCCAGCAGACCACAGCGTCGGTCAACATGCAGTCGGAGAAGACGGCGCTCGAAAGCTTCAGCAATGCCCGTCTCAGCCGGGACGGGGTGAATATCGATGATGAGATGCAGAAAATGCTGACCATCGAACGCAGTTATGCGGCGAGTGCGCAGGTTATCTCTGCGGCGAACCGGATGCTCGACTCGCTTCTGGCAGCGGTCTAACGGGGAGTTGGTTTCATGAATGTAGGTGCTCTCTCCACGCTTGGCATGTCGCTTCAGGCGCGTAAAAGCGCCGCGGATGTGCAGCGCGAGCTTATGGCGCTCCAGCAGGAGCAGGCGACAGGCAAGCGGCGCGATGTGGCCGAACATCTCGGTGCGCTCACCTCGCGGGATATCATGTTGCGCGAGACCTTTTCCCAGGCGGACAATTTTATCACGTCGAACAAGACGATCGCCTCGCGCATCGAGATCACGCAGGCTGCCATGACGGGCGCACGTGAAAATGCGAATGCGTTTATCTCGAACATCGTGGCGGCGCTGAACGGGGATGTGGCGGCCAACCTTATTCCGGATGCGGCGGCGGATCTTATCGGCAATCTGGAAGGGGCGCTCAATACGTCTTTCGGCGGGCGTCTGCTTTTCTCCGGCACGAATGTGGATCAGCAATCCATCCAGATTTCCAATCAGGTGAATGGCGGGACGGGTGTTTCGCCGGACCAGGTGCTGCAGAATGTGATTGCGGCAAAGGCGCCGGTAACCGATGCGGCGACGCTGAACGATTTGCTGACGGGCCCGGATGGCATTTCGTCGATCTTCGACGATACACATACCAACGCCAACTTTCGCTTCAACACCACATTCTATAACGGGAATGCGCAGGATGTGACTGCGCGGGTCGATGCCGAAACGACTGTGCTGGCAGGCGCCCGGGCTGATGATCCGGGTGTGAAGCTGATCATGGAAGCAGCCTATACGCTTGCCGCTCTGGACCCCGATACCATGCCCTCCGGCCAGTACCGCACCCTGCTTGAAGGGGCTTTGGACAAGGTGCAGCGCGGGATCGGGCAGATGGAGCAGACTCAGGCTATTCTGGGGCTTTCGGAGCAGGCAATCGAGCGCGCGCAGGAGCGCCACGATCTCACGCTCAATGTTGCCACCAAACAGGTCAACGAGATGGAAGGCGCGGACCCTTATGAGACGTCCGTGCGGCTTTCCAACGCCATTTCTCAGATCGAGGCGACGTTTTCCATTACCGCGCGGATCAGCAGGCTTTCGCTGATGAATTACCTCTAGGCGCAAAACCGAAACCTGGGTTTAAAGCGCCGGCTCTAGGCTGAATTTGGGCAATAAAGGAGGCCCGGCAGATGGAACCTTTCGGCATTTCCCTTTTCGGGCTGGCAAGCGACCGGATGAGCTATCTGGGTATGCGGCATAAGCTCATTGCCGAAAACATCGCCAATGCCAATACGCCCGGTTTCGCGTCGCAGGACCTGAAACCTTTCGATCAGGAATTGAAAGCGGCGGAAACACGCCTTGCCCAGACGCATGAGGGCCACTTCCAGCTTACGGGCTCGTCCACCGGGCGGCTGCGTGTGGATGGCAAGTCGGCAAGCTGGGAAGTGGTTCCGTCGGGCAACAGTGTTTCCATGGAACAGGAAATGCTCAAGGCGTCGGAGACGGTGACCTCTCATGCGCTGGTGACGAATGTCTACAAGAGCAGTTTCAACCTGCTGGGCACCGCGCTGTCCGGGCCGCGCTGAGGCCGGAAAACGATTTAAAAGGTGAGCGGAATGTTCGATCCATTGAGTGCAGCCATGTCGATTGCCAGCTCGGGCCTCAAAGCCCAGAGCCAGCGTTTGCGGGTCGTGGCGGAAAACGTCGCCAATGTGAACTCGACAGCTTCCACCCCGGGCGGCGATCCTTACCGCCGCAAGACAATCACGTTCGATGCCGAGCTGGACCGGGCGTTGGGCGCTTCGATGGTCAGTGTGAAATCGGTCGGTGTGGACCGGTCGGATTTCAAGCTTGTGCATAATCCGAGCCATCCGGCTGCGGGCGCAGACGGTTACGTGAAAATGCCGAATGTTTCTTCTCTGGTGGAAATGGCAGATATGCGCGAAGCGACACGGTCTTATGAAGCCAATCTCAACATTATCGATCAGGCCCGCAAAATGGTGATGCGGACGACCGATCTGATGCGCCGCGGCTAAGGGGGCTTTCATGGCAGCAGTAAATTTCATCGGGCAGGCCGCGAAGCTTTATGAAGAAGCACGGGTTTTCAGCTCTGGCGTTACCAATGGCGTGCAAAAACCTGCCCAGGTAGCGAAGGCGGATGCAGCCGAGTTCGAGAATTTCGTCGGCAATGCGGTTTCCTCGACGGTCGGCACGCTGCGCCACGCGGAAAGCGTGTCGGCGGCGGGGGTGGCCGGCAAGGCGAGCGCCCAGCAGGTGGCTGAAGGGGTGATGGCTGCTGAGGTGACATTGCAGGCTGCGGTCGCCATTCGCGACAAGATGGTCTCCGCCTATCAGGAAATCATGCGGATGCCCGTTTAAGGCGCCTCAAAAAAGCGGAACAAGGATATGAATGAAGCTGACGCCATTGACCTGATCCGGGATGCGGTGTGGACCGCCTTTCTCGTGACCTCGCCGATGCTGGCTGTCGGCATGCTGGTTGGTATTGTGATCGCGCTGCTTCAGGCGCTGACGCAAGTTCAGGAAATGACGCTCACTTTCGTGCCAAAGATCGGTGCAATCCTTGGCATCGGCGTTATTTCCGCGCCATTCATCTATCAGGGCCTCTCGCGTTTTACGTTCGATCTTTACGAGCGTGTCGCGACAGGCTTTTAGCGGAGAAAGCGATGCAGGACGCCGGTCTTCAGACATCCTATCTCCAGGGTATCCGCCCGGATGTGAGCGGCGGGCCGAAGGGCCGGCAGAGCGCGGACGGGGAGTTGGGGTTCGACGATCTCATCGATGTAATCAATCCCCTGCAGCACATGCCCGGCGTTTCCATGTTTTACCGGGAAGTGACGGGCGATACGATCAAGGCACCGATGAAGGTGATTGGCGGCGCGCTCGCCGGCGGGCCGCTCGGCTTTTTGGGGGCGGTTGCCGATGTGGTGCTTGAAGAATTGACGGGGCGTGATCTCGGCGGTCACGTCATGGCGCTATTCGATGGCGGCGAGGCGGACCCGGCGGCGAGCCCGGTGCAGGTTGCCGAGCATAAGCCTTCGGTAACCATAGATGCGGTCTCAGCCAAACCGGTTGAAGGGAGCCAGAACGCGCGTCTCGATGCGGCCGCCGCGCCGCCGCCGCACGCGTCCCTGCGCCAGCTTGCCGAGGTTGAAGAGGCTGAGGTGCCATCAGCGCCCGTTCAGCCGGTGCAGCTTTCTGCGCTTGATGCTGCGTCTTCCTATGAAAGTTCCCAGATTCCGCGCGAGCTGATGGAATCGCTCTACCGCATGCATCAGAACCAATACATGCAGATGATGCAGGGCGGGCTGGCGGACCGCCGTTTCTGACGCTTTTCCGGGTTCTTATACTCCGGTTTAAACGCCGTTCCTTAGCGTGACACTTGGCTTTCGGTTTGCCGGACTTTCTTCCGGCGCCGTGGCTTGAGACAGGTGGGGAACAGCGCGCGTCATGACAAGTTTCAGACAATTGCAATTAATGATGGAAGCACTGCCGGGGCCGGTTTACCGGGGAACGGTGGTTTCCTGCGCCGGGCAGACGATCCGGGTGCGGGGGCTCGAGCGCAAGCTTTCGGCGGGGGACCGCTGCGAAATCCGCACGCGGGACCGGCGCCGCGTTCCTTGCGAAGTCATCGGCTTTGACGGTGAAAGCTCGCTTCTGATGCCTTTCGAGTCTGCGGACGGGATCGTGCTGGGTGCGCGGGTGGAAGCGCGCGGGTGCGAGGCTTATGTGAAGCCGCATCGTGGCTGGATCGGCCGCGTGGTGAACGGGCTGGGTGAGCCGATCGATGGCAAGGGTCCGCTGCCGCAGGGTGATGAACCGCGCCGTTTCCGCTCTTCACCGCCCTCGCCTTATGAGCGGCGGCGCCTGGGGCCGAAGCTCGATACGGGTGTGCGGGCGCTCAATGTGTTCGCGCCGATCTGCCGGGGGCAGCGCATCGGTGTTTTTTCCGGCTCGGGTGTCGGTAAATCGACTCTGCTTTCCATGCTGGCGCGCGGCGGCGGAGCGGATGTGGCTGTGATCGGGCTGATTGGCGAGCGCGGGCGCGAGGTTCAGGAGTTTTTGCAGGAAACACTCGGCGAAGACGGGCTGAAAAGCACTGTCATGGTTGTCGCCACGTCGGATGAAAGCCCGCAAATGCGCCGTCAGGCAACATATCTGACGCTGGCCATTGCCGAAGCCTTCCGCGATATGGGCATGCAGGCGCTTTGTCTGGTCGATTCCATCACGCGTTTTGCGATGGCGCAGCGCGAGATCGGGCTGACCGCGGGCGAGCCGCCCACTTCCAAGGGGTATCCGCCCAGCGTGTTCAGCGAGATGGCGAAGCTGCTTGAGCGGGCCGGACCGGGCGGCGGTGCCCAGGGCGACATTACGGCGATCTTCACCGTGCTGGCGGAAGGGGACGATCATAACGACCCGATTGCCGATGCGGCACGCTCCATTCTTGATGGACATATCGTGCTTGAACGGGCGATTGCCGAGCGCGGGCGCTTCCCGGCTATCGATATTCTGAAAAGCGTGTCGCGCGCGCTGCCTGGCTGTCATAACGCGGATGAATATGGCGTTTACGGCGAGGCGCGGCGTTTCCTTTCCGCTTATGAGGAAATGCGCGAGCTTATCCGCCTTGGCGCTTATAAGGCAGGGAGCGATCCGGTCGTGGACCGCGCTATCGAGCTTGAGAGCGAGCTTGAGGCGTTTCTGGCCCAGACGGCGCAGGAGAGTGTGCCGCTTGATGAATGCTTTGCCGCGCTTTCCCGGATTCTTGGCATGGGCGGGCTACCGCATGAGGAGGTGCCGACGGAAGAGCTGTTCGTTCAGGCAGAGGCTGAAGAAGGTCACGGTATGGCCGCAAGCCTGTTTCCCGGTTTTGCGGAAGCCCCGGAAGACAATGGACTTTTCCTGGAAGCGCCGTCGGATAGGGGGATGATGCAATGAGCGAGTCTTTCGTTCAGAGACTTCCCTCGCTCGATCAGCTGAGCCGCGATGGCATGCGCCATCGCGATATCTGGTTTGCGGTGGGCATTGTTTTCATGCTCACCATCCTGTTCCTGCCGGTTCCGGCCTGGGGGCTTGATGTGGGGCTGGCGATTTCGGTCGCCTTCTCCGTGTTGGTGCTCATGGTGGCGCTTTGGATCAACAAACCGCTCGACTTTTCGTCTTTCCCGACGATCCTTCTGGTGGCGACGATGCTGCGGCTTTCGCTCAACATCGCCTCGACCCGGCTCATTCTGTCCAACGGGCATGAAGGGCCGGAGGCGGCGGGCCATGTGATTTCGGGCTTTTCGCATTTCGTGATCGGCGGCAATTTCGTGATCGGGATCATCGTTTTCGCGATTCTCGTCACGGTGAACTTCCTCGTTATTACCAAGGGCGCGACGCGCGTTGCGGAAGTGGCCGCGCGCTTCACCCTCGACGCCATTCCCGGCAAGCAGATGGCGATCGACGCGGACCTTTCAGCCGGTCTTATCGACGACAAGCAGGCGCAGTCGCGCCGCCTTGAACTCGAGCAGGAAAGTTCCTTCTTCGGGTCCATGGACGGTGCTTCCAAATTCGTGCGCGGGGACGCGATTGCCGGTCTCATCATTACCTTTATCAATCTCATCGGCGGCATTCTGATTGGCGTTGCGCAAAAGGACCTCAGCTTCAGCGATGCGGCGCATGTCTATTCCATTCTGTCGGTGGGGGACGGCCTTGTTTCACAGATTCCGGCGCTGATCGTTTCGCTTGCTGCGGGCCTCCTGGTCACCAAAGGCGGAAACAAGGGGTCGGCTGATCAGGCTTTGCTGCGCCAGCTTGGCAGCTATCCGAAAGCCATGCTGGTTGCGTCCATCTTGATGGGACTTCTGGCTGTGACGCCGGGTATGCCCTTCTTTCCGTTCCTCTTTTTGGCCGGCGTCTTTGGCGGTATTGCCTGGTGGCTGCCGCGGCATTTCGAAGAACAGGAGCGGGAGCGCCAACGCGAGGAGCTTGCGGCTTCGCAGCCCAAAGTGTCGGAAGAAACGCCGATTGAAGAGCTGCTGCGTGTGGAAGACGTGCAATTGGAAGTGGGCAGCCAGCTCGTGCCGCTTATCGTGGGTGAGAATACGGGGCTCACGGCCAAGGTCTCGTTGCTGCGCCGGCGCTTCGCCAAGCAGTATGGTTTCTATTTGCCGAAGATCCGCGTCAAGGACAGCGGGTTTCTGGCGCCCAAGGCCTATGAGATTTCCGTACAGGGCGTGATTGTCGGCCGGGGTGAAATCTGGCCGAAATACATGCTCGCCATCGATCCGACCGGCACGGCGGAGCCGCTGGAAGGGCATGAAACGCGCGAGCCGACTTTCGGGCTGCCGGCGCGGTGGATTTCCCGTTCCATGTCGGAACGTGCCGAGGCCAAGGGCTATACGGTGGTGGACGAGGAAAGCGTTGTCATCACCCATCTGACGGAAGTCATCAAGGACAACCTCAATTCGCTTCTCACCTATGCCGCCCTGCAAAAACTGCTCGACGGGCTGGACGGGGATTATCAGAAGCTCATCAATGACCTCGTGCCGTCGCAGATCACCATGGCCGCCTTGCAGAACGTGCTTCAGAATCTGCTCGCCGAACATATTTCCATCCGCAATCTGCCGCTTATTCTGGAGGCGATTGCGGAGGCTGCGCCCCATTCGCGCAATGTGGGGCTGATCGTGGAACATGTGCGGACGCGTCTTGCGCAGCAGATCTGCCAGGGACTGATGAGCGAAGACGGGTTTGTGCGCGTGGTCAGCCTGCAGCCGAAATGGGAGCAGGCTTTCCAGGAGCATATCGAACAACAGGGTGAGGACCGGGTCTTCACCATGCCGCCTTCCATGGTGCACGACTTCGTCATGGCGGTGCGGCCGGTCATTCAGCAGCAGATCAATGGCGGCGAACCTTTTGCCGTTCTGGTCAGCCAGGAAATCCGCACCTTTGTGCGCTCTCTTCTCGAGCGCGTGAGCGCCGTCACGCCTGTCATCAGCCATGCCGAACTTCACCGCAAAGCGCCGGTGAAGGCGGTGGCGCAGATATGAGGGCGGGCGCATGGCAGAACGCAGAGATGACAGGATACAGGCTCAGAGCCAGGGCCTTGCAGATGAAATTCTCCGCCTCGCACGGGAGACCGGTCGGCAGGCGGGGGAAGACACTGACCTTGCCGCGCTGCTGGAAGACATGGCGGAGGGCATGCAGCTCAATGTCTCCGTCCTGCTTTCCCTTTCGGATATTGCCACGCCGCTTTTCCGTGAGGAAACGGAGCTTCTGCGCCAGCGGCGCGCGGCCAGGCAGGAAAATGATGACGACAGTTTTTCAAACGACACACGCTGACGCGAAAGCCTGAGGAAGATTATGGAAAAGCATATTCGCCTGAGAGAAGACGTTACGAGCCTGACGGGCCCAGAACGGGCGGCTGTCATTCTCTTTGCCCTGGGCAAGGACCGCGGGGCGACGCTCATGGAAATGCTCGATGAGGATGAAATCCGCATCGTCAGCCGCTCCATGGCGCAGCTTGGCAGCATTACCTCCACGGTATGCGAGCATTTGCTGCGCGACTTCACGGACTACTTTGCAAACAGCGCGAGCGTGGTCGGCACTTATGACTCGACAGAGCGGATGCTTTCGCAGTTCATGCCGGAAGAGCGCGTGATGGAAATCATGGGCGATATCCGCGGAGCAGCGGGCCGCAGCATGTGGGAAAAACTCTCCACGGTGAACGAGCACATGCTGGGCAGCTATCTGCAGAGCGAGCACCCGCAGACGGCGGCGGTCATTCTTTCGAAAATCCGTTCGGCGCATGCCGCCCGTGTGGTGGCGGTGCTGCCCAGCGAGTTCCGGGCAGATGTGCTGCGCCGGATGATCGAGATGGATTATGTGCAGAAAGATGTGCTGAAAGACATCGAAGAGACGCTGCATTCCGAATTCATGGTCAATTATGCCCGTATGCTGGGCAATGACAGCCACATGCGCATCGCGGACATTCTGAACCAGGTGGACCGCACGCGCCTGCCGGAGATCATGGGCGAGATCGAAACGGAAATCCCGCAATCGGCGGAAGCGATCAAGGCGCTCATGTTCACCTTCGACGACCTTCTCAAGCTCGAGCCGCGCGCCATTCAGATCGTGGTGCAGGCGGTGGAGATCGACACGCTCATCGTTGCGCTCAAGGGCCTCAAGGAGGAGCAGCGCGAGGCGGTCTACTCCAACATGTCGGAACGCGCGCGCGGTATCGTCAAGGGCGAGCTGGAGCTTATGGGTGCGATCCGGGCGAGCGACGTGGACGAGGCGCAGAGCCGCATTCTCCGCTTGGCCAAGGAGCTGGAAGGCCGGGGCGAGATCATGCTGAATGTCGAAGGGAAATCGGCGCGGCGGATGATCGCCTGACCACCCCCGGCTTCGGAAACAGAGAACGGCGCCCTTCGGGGCGCCGTTTTTGTTGGTGTCTGAAGATGTGCGGGCTTCGATTCCTGCCCTCCGCGTGGGGGACGTGTCAGCGCCGTTTTGCCGTGTTGTTCTGGTTCATCACATAGGAGATGAGTTCGGCCACGGCCTTGTAGAATTCGCGCGAGATGGGCTCACCGATTTCCATGGAGCCGTGCAGGGCGCGGGCGAGCGGCGGCTCTTCCACCACGGGCACGCCGTTTTCCTCTGCCACTTCCCTGATCTTGAGGGCGATGAGATCGAGCCCCTTTGCCACGCAAACGGGCACCGCATCGACGCCGCGCTCATATTTCAGGGCAACGGCATAATGGGTTGGGTTCATGATGACGACGGAAGCGCCGGGCACCGATTCGAGCATGCGCTGACGGGCCCGGCTTTGCCGGATCTCACGAAGGCGGCGCTTCACCATCGGGTCGCCTTCGGTCTGCTTCATCTCGTCCTTGATGTCCTTGTGGGACATGCGCAAGTTGCGGCGCCAGTCGAAGCGGCGCCAGAGCAGGTCCACGGCTGCAATCAGAGTCATGGAGGAAGCAACGGCAATGAGAAGCCGCATGGTGAATTCGCGCAGCATGGAAGGCAACGCCGACACATCCCGGTAGACCATGGATTCAGCCTGAGCGATGGCGGGCCAAAGCACCATGGTCGTTACTGTGCCGACGAGAATGAGTTTGGTCAGGCCGAATGAGAACTCCACCAGGGCCGCCGTGCCGAAAATACGCTCGGCGCCTTTCTTGATCGAAATACGTTCCAGCTTGGGCTGGATCCGGTCCGGCGCAAGGCGTGCATTGCCCTGCACCAAGGTCGACAGCACACCGGCGGAGAGGAAGAGGAGAAAGACGGGAAAGAGCGTGAGGCCCGTTTCCATAATGAAGTTGCCCGTCATCTGGGCGAGGTCACCCACGCTCGGGCCAGCAATCAGCTCATGTGGCCGGTCGATGAGCGGCACCATGGCATTGGCAAGATTGAGCGAGGCCCAGGAGCCGACGCTTGCCACGATGATGAAGGCCGCCCCGAATGTCAGAAGTGTGCCGATTTCGCGCGAATAGGGTGCGTTGCCCTTCTGCTTCGCGTCGGACATCTTCTTTTCTGTCGGTTCCTCTGTTTGGGAGGATTTATCTTGTGAGTCGTCAGACATTCAGACCGCAAAGCTGTTGAGCCAGGCGCTCATGGCATTGGCAAAAGCCAGAAGAATGGCGCCTGTGGTTGCAAGAAGAACGACATATCCGCCCGCAAGCAGGAAGGGCATGCCGACAAAGAAAACGGGTAGGGCCTGCATCAGCCGGTTGGTGAGACCAAGGCCGAGGTTGAAAAGAAAGGCGAGCACCAGAAAGGGGCTGGCGAACTGAACGCCCAGCATAAAGGCCCGGCTCATGACATGCGCCACGTCCTCCGAAAGGCCTGCGACATCGAAGGCTTCCGTAGGAGGGAAAAGCCCGTAACTGCTGATCATGGCACCGATCATCAGCACATGCAGATCGGCCGCGAAAATGAAGACCAGACCGCTCATGACCAACAGGTTGGTTGTGGCGGTCGAGCCGTCAAACCCTGTCGCGTTGTCGGGCACGAGGGCGGACAGGCCCATGGACTGGCCGATGATCTGCCCGCCGATATGAAGCGCAGCGAAGAGAATGCGGGCAGTGGCACCCATGAAAGCGCCGATCACGAATTCCGTGCCAAGGGCGGCAAAAAAAGCACCTGCATTGTCCGGCACGGGAATATCACTGACCGGGGCGAGCGGAAGGATAACAAAGCTGATCGCCAGGGCGAGCACCAGGCGCACTTGCGGCGGGATGATCCGTTCGCCGAATCCCGGAAGCAGAATCACCGCCGTTCCCGCCCGTGCCAGAACCAGCATGAAGGCGAAAACCTGATGGACCGCAAAGAGCTGCAGCGCTTCCATCCCGCCGCTCCTATATGAAGGACCGTACGAGACTGGAGGTCAGAAGATACCAGCCATCAATCAGGACAAAGAAAAGGATCTTGAAGGGCAGCGAGATCACCACTGGGGGCAGCATCATCATACCCATCGCCATCAAGACCGTTGCGATCACGAGGTCGATCACCAGGAAGGGCAGGAAGATCAGAAAGCCGATTTCGAAAGCACGCCGAAGTTCCGACACCAGAAAAGCGGGTACCAGCACGCGTAAATCGACACGGGCCGCTTCTTCCCCGCTCACATCTTGGGGCTCAGGCGGCTCACCATGTGTCTTTTCATATATGCGCGCGGACAGGCCATCGAAGAGAGCAAGATCTTTCTCCCGCACATTGTTCATCATGAAATTGCGGAACGGGTCGACCATGCGTTCGACCGCCTGATCTTCCGTCATTTCATCGTTCAGAAGGGGGGCAAGGCCGCTGCGCCAAGCTTCGTCGAAAGTCGGCGCCATTACATACCCTGTCAAAAAGAGCGCAAGGCTCACAATGACGATATTGGGCGGGGACTGCTGAAGCCCGAGGCCCGAGCGCAGGAAAGAGAGAACGATCACGATGCGCGTGAATGAGGTAACCATGATGAGCAGGCCTGGCGCGATGGACAGCACCGTGAGAATGCCCATGAACTGAATGATGCGGGCCGTCAGCGGACCGCTGCGCTCGCCGCCGTCTACCAGCGACCCCAGATCCAGTTCCTGCGCGGAAACGGGCGCGGAGAAGCCTGCCGCCATAAGAATGCCGAAAAGGCCCGCGAGCCAGAAAACGCGTCCGCCGGTCATTGCAGCACCAGATGGTGAATGGCGACATCGTCAATCTTGCCTTGCGGGTCGATCAGCGCGACCCGCCTGACAATCTGGTCCTTGAAGCGTTGCATGGCATGGGCGCCTTGCAGGTCGCGCCCGTCCAGCCCACGCATGAACATGGTTAGCGATTCCTGAATCTCGCCCTTGATGACGTTTACGTCTTTCAGGCGGCTTTGCCTGGTCTTGAGGGTGAGGCCGATCTGGATGAATCGTCCCTTAGCGGTTTCCCTCAAATTTGTCGTAATCGGCCCAAGTTCGATGGCCTGTTCCGGGTCGGCCAGCTCCGGGTCCGGTTCCTGACCATGGGCAACGGCATTCCAGTAAGCCCCGGCGATCTGGGTGGGTGTTTTGTCTGTTTCGGACATGAATCCTGCTATGGCCGCAAAGCCAATGGTGGCAGCGCCAATGGCGCAGACCGGCAGGAGGAAAAGACCCAGCATTTTCTTGCCGGACCGTCCGTTCTCAGCGCTTTCATTCTGTTCGCGCGTCTCTTCCATCGTTCTTCGACCCCGCTTCTAAACTTAAATCGCGCTGAAAACATTGCTCGATAGCTTGAACGCGATGGGGAGACGTTACCTGTCGCCGTATTCGGAATCTTTAAAGAATGGGGACGCCGTGAAGTCGTTGCTCGAAAACCTTCAGGCTTTGGGACCGCGCCGGTTGATGTTGCTGGGCGGAGTGGGGGCCGTGATCGTGGTGGGTATTGTTGCCGCCTCGATCTTGATGTCGCGCTCCTCCATGACGGTTCTCTACGCGAAGCTTGATTCAGGTGAGGCTGCGCGCATTGGTCAGGCGCTCCAGGACGAAGGCATTTCCTTCGATGTGGCTGATGACGGCACGGCAGTGCTGGTGTCGCCGTCGGATTCGCGCCGGGCGCGTATGGCGCTGGCTGAACGGGGCCTGCCCACCAGCAATTCTGCCGGGTATGAACTTTTCGATGATGCAGGCGCGCTTGGCCTGACCTCGTTCATGCAGCAGGTTACGAAGACGCGGGCACTTGAAGGTGAGCTTGCCCGTACCATTCAGACCATGGACGGCGTTCTGGCCTCACGTGTTCATCTAGTTTTGCCGGAGCGGGATGCGTTCAGCCGAACGGCCTCGACGCCGAGCGCCTCCGTTTTCGTGCGCATGACCGATGCCGCCAGCATGGCGCGGGAAAAGGCGCTTGCTATTCAGCGTCTGGTCAGCGCGGCTGTGCCGGGACTGGCGCTCAAACATGTCACTGTTCTCGACAGCTCCGGCCAGGTTCTGGTCGCGGAAGGGGAAGGCAATCCGAATGCGCCGCGCGGCACCGAGTACCGGAAAGATGTGGAAACGCAGGTTGAAGAATCGATCCGCCAGTTGCTGACGCCGTATCTCGGGCAAGGTAATTTCCGTGTGGCCGTGACGGCGGATATCGATCTCGACCGGGAAGTCGTGGCGGAGGAAACCTTTGACCCCGACAGCCGCGTGGAGCGCTCGCGCCGCAATTTCAGCGAAACGGAAACGAGCGCTGACACGAGCAAGGAGCCGCCGGTCAGCGTGGAACAGAATCTGCCGGCCGAGGAAATCGAGAACGGCGCAGGCTCGTCATCATCTTCCAGTGTCGAGCGGGTCGAAGAAACCATCAATTATGAAATTTCTTCTGTGCGCCGTGAGCGGGTGAGCGAGGCGGGCCGCATCGAACGGCTTAATGTCGCGATCCTGGTCGATGGTGTGCGCGGCACGGGCGCGAATGGCGAGACGACCTATGAGGTGCGCAGCCAGGAAGAGCTCGACAAGATTTCCTCCATCGTGCGCACGGCGGCGGGTATCGATATCACGCGCGGCGATGCGGTGACGGTCGAAAGTGTACGCTTTACCGAACGTCTTCAGGATATGGAACCTGTGGGCGGGCCGACCATTGGCGAAGTAGTGCTGCACAATCTGGGCACGGTGGTGCAGTCGGTGGTGCTCCTTCTTATTGCCGGTCTGCTGGTCATCTTCGGTCTGAAGCCTGTCGTTTCGCGTCTGGCCGAAACGGGCCGTGAGCGCCGCAAAGCGCAGCTTGAGGCCGTTGAGCAAGCGGGCGCGGCTGCGGCTCTGGCCGCTGGCGGGGAAGACGGCGCGGCCATGGCAGCGCTTGAAGACCAGCGTGATGAGGTGCGGGCACGCAGTGAGGATCAGGGCAATACCGACTCCTTCATGGAAAGAATGATCCAGCTGCGTTCCGTCGAAGGAAAAGTGCGGGAGTCGTCAATCGCCAAACTGGGCGAGATTGTCGATGAGCATCCGGAAGAGGCGGTGAATATTCTGCGCGCCTGGGTTTATGAGGAAAGGGCTGTTTGATGATGGCGGCACCGACACGTCCTTATGCTTTCCGCGCGCTCGACCGGCAGCCTGCCCTGTCCGTTGTTGAGACGGAACCGGCGGAAACACCGGAAGAAATTTACGCGCGGGAGCTTGCCGAGCTCGAGCGGCAGTTCGAAGAGGCACGGGCGGCCGCTTATGAAGAAGGCCGCAGCGCCGGCGTGCGGGAAGGGCGGCTGCTTGCGGAGCGCGACAGCGCGCTTCAGGCCCGGCAGACGACGCTTCTGCTGCTTTCCGAGATCGCGCAGGGCGTGAGCAAGCTCGATGACGAATTGCTGCGCATGGAACAGGATGCGGTTGGCGCGGTCAGTGCTTTCATGACGAAGCTCGCTCCCTCCATCCTCCAGTCTGCGCTGAACGAACGCTGTGCGGCGCTTCTTCGGGACGCGTTCCAGCAGCTTGGCGACACGCGCAAACTTGAAATCTGTGTGCATGAAAGTGCGGAAGCTTCCATCGAGGCCTTGCTTGCTTCGGTCGATGTTCCCGCTGGTGTTGAAGTTGCCGTAACCAACAGCGTGCATGTTCCTGCTGGCGGTGTCGATATCCGCTGGCAGCACGGCAGTGTCGTGCTCGAGCCAGATGAGATTATCGAGGCGATCGCCGCTGCGGGCCGTACGAGCGGCCAAGAGCTGTCTGCACGCACGGAAAATGAAGAGAAGGAGCAAGCGGAATGAGCGATAAGGACCTGCCCCGGACGGACGAGAACGCGCCTGCTTCTGCGGCGCCGGCCGATTCGGCCCCTGATATTCACCAGGCTGGCCCGGAGCCCGAGCCTTTCGATGTGAGTGCTGCGGTCTTTCCCAGAAGCAAGCCCGAGGAAGCCGATGAAGGCTCCCGTCAAACGGTGGAACAGAATCTTGCCGTCGTCATGGGCGTGCCCGTGAAGATGCAGGTGGTGCTGGGCGCGGCGACCATGCCGGTTGCGAGCCTCTTGAAGCTCGGACGCGGCGCGATTGTCGAGCTTGACCACAAAGTGGGCGAGCCGGTGGAAGTGACCATCAATGACCGTGTCATTGCGCGCGGTGAAGTGGTGGTCGTGGATGAAGACCGCTTCGGGGTGACGTTGACCGACATCGTCGCCGACCCTTTCTCCGGTGTTACCGGCAAGCACTGAGAGCAGACAATGAACGAGCACGCCGATATGGATATGTCCGCCGACCCTGCGATTGCGCCGGAAAGCGCCCGGCGCAGCGGCGAGCCTTCCGAAGCGCTGGTCAAGCTGACGGACTCAGCGGGGCTGCACGAGCGGCTGCCCATGATGGATGTCATCGTGGACCGTCTTGTACGCCTTTTGACCACCAGCCTGCGGCAGTTTTCCTCGCATGGTGCGCGGGTCAATGTGGAAGATTATTCCATTCGCCGTTTCGGCGACGTGCTGCAATCACTTCCCGAGCGGTCCTTGATCAGCGTGCTCATGGCCGAACCCTGGGACAACAAGCTGCTCATCACGGCAGATTCGGACATTGTTTATTCATTCGTGGATGTGCTGCTGGGCAGCCCGAAGTCGGGCGACATGTTCGATCCGTCCCGCCCTTATACCTCCATCGAACGCCGGCTTACCTCCCGGGTTCTCGATCTTGTGGCCGAAAATCTCGCCAGCGCCTTCGATCCGATTTCGGAGGTGACGTTCAAGAGCGAGCGGCTGGAGGTCAATCAGGAATTTGTGGTGATCTGCCGCGACAGCAACCCAACGGTGGAAATTGCGCTGCGGGTCGAGTTCGAAGCGGGGGGCGGCGTCATCCGCATCGCGCTGCCTTATGTGACGCTGGAGCCGATCCGCAAGAAGCTCGTGCAGATGTTCACGAGCGAGAAGTTTGGCCGTGACCCGACCTGGGAACGCCATTTCCACACGGAAGTGCAGCGCACCATTCTGAAAATTACCGGGGTTTTGCATGAGCGCACCGTCTCGCTGGGCGATGTGGCGTCCTGGAAGCCCGGCATGACGATTCCGCTTCCCATCAGCGTGAAGAAACCTTCCGCACGCCTCATGTGCAATGGCGTGCCGCTTTACGAAGGTGAAATGGGACAATCCAACGGGGCTCTCGCCGTCAAAGTGGAAGAGGCGACCAACCTGGAACAGGAGTTTATCGATGCTCTCCTATCTGATTAATGTCGCACTCCTCATCGCGCTTTTGGCGTGCACGACATATATGTATTTCGTCAACCAGCGCTTGCGCCTGTTGCGCAGCGGGCAGGACGATATCGGCCCGATGGTGGAAAAATTCGCCCAGATCACGGGTGAAATGACTCACAATCTTTCGACGCTCAAGAATGATGCACTGGCAACGGCGCGTCAGCTCGAGGAGATCATCTCGCATGCGCATGACATCAATCAGCGGATCGAGAAGACGCTGCTGGACGTCAAAGGAACAGAAAAGCGCATCGAAGCCCGGAGTGCGTCGCTGGCGAGTGCGCAGGCGGCCCGCATCGAGGCTGGGCGCAAGACTGGCGATATCGACGGGTTGAGCGATCTCATCAAAGCTTTTGAAGCTGAAATCGGCGACATGGCGGAAGACACTGTTTCCCGCCGGCCCTTTCCTGCAGGACCTGAGATGTCTCCGGCCGAACCGGGCGTGCGGCCTTTCCTGCCGCGTGCGGCGAAGGAAGAGAGCGAAAAGCAGGTCCGGCAATGGGCGCCGGCGTCGGCCAAACAAAATCTGATGGATGAAGCCATGGGCGTTTTCTATGACGGTCCGTCGCATAACCCCCGGAGAGCCTGATGCGCATTGTGCCGATTGCCATTACCGCGGCTTTTCTTGCCATGCCCATGCAGATGGAAATTGTGGTGCAGGAAAGCACGGCTCTTGCCAAGGGTGTGTCCGCCGCCGGGTTTGGCAACCATGAACGCCCCTGGGCGAAAGACCTGCTGTCGGATCCGGCAGACCCAGCTGGGGCGCCTCTCTTGCCGGCGGTAACGCAGGCGCCGGATGCGGTGTCTGACGCCGCGCAGACATCTGCGGGAAAGACCTGCCAGCCGCAAAGCGAGGAAGCCCGCTACCGGCTTGCGCGGCTCCAGGCGGCTGAAACGCGCATTGCCCGGCAGATCGAGGATCTGACAGAGCTGCGCGGCTCCATCGAAGAGCTGCTGGCCCGCCAGGAAGAGGCGGAAAAGCAGGATCTTCAACAGCTTGTTAACCTTTACCGGAATATGAAACCTGGGGAGGCTGCGGCCATTTTGAGCGAGCTGGAACTTCCGATCGTCGTTTCCGTTATTCTTGCCATGCGCGAGCGGGAGGCGGCGCCGATCCTCGCCAACATGCCGCGCGCCCGCGCTCAGGACGTGACCCGCGAGATTGCCCGGCGCAGAAGTCTGGAACAGCTCGACGTCAGCCGTCTGTAAACCGGTAAAGGCAAGGCGAAATGCGAGAATTGATCAAGTTCGGGCGGCAAAAACCGACACTCACGCTAGTGACCGATAGTGGTCCGCGCACAAACCCGGCCGAAACGGAAATGGCGGCAAACCATCTTCTGATGTCGCGGCTTTTGACAAGTGTGCTCGATGAACCGATGCGGGAAATCTTTTCCGTGGATCTGGCGCATTTCATCGGCGAACTGCGTAATGGCTATAAAGACATTCTGATCGATCTGGTGCGCGACAGTCTGCGGTCCACCTCGGTTGCCGGCTGTGTGCAGTTCGCGGGCAAGGGCACGTTCGAGCTTGACTGGAATACCTCCCCCGTGGTGCGGCTCGACTTTATCTGGAGCGGGCCCTTCTATGATGTGAGCTTCGAGATGGAGCGCCGCGGCAACGAGATGCAATGCTATCTGAATGGCATCACGGCCCGGGACGGCGAGTCCAGCGCGAAAGCCTCCAAGCATTTTGTGGAATGCCTTTATTCGGAGCTGACGGCCGGCACCGTTTAAAGCACGGCTGCTTGCTGGAGGTTCGTTCAGCAGACAAAAGAAAGGGCGCTGCCTTTGCGGGAGCGCCCTTCTTTCGTTCTGGTGCGGGTTTGCAGCGATCAGAAATTGACCGCTACCGGTTCATCCAGATCGTCCTGCCCGTCTTGCGGCATCACCAGGCCCTCGGGGGCGTCGAGCTTGTAGCCGCGGCCATACACCGTCTCGATATAGGACATGCCGTCGGTGTAGCTTGCCAGCTTCTTGCGCAGCTTGCAGATATAGACATCGACGACTTTGTCGAAAGGCTGCGTGTCGCGCATGCCGTAAACGGCGTCATAGATGGTTTCTTTCGCCACCACACGGCCCACGCGCAGCGCAAGCTGGGTGAAGATGGTGTGTTCGCGGTGGCTGAGCTTGATGCGTTCACCGCGGATTTCCGGGTCCCGCCCATCGAGATAAGCCGTGATCTCGCCAATGTCGATGGACGTGGCCGGGTGGCCATGGGCGCGGCGGATAACGGCGTGAATGCGCTCGATCACTTCGCTCGGATTGATCGGTTTGACCATCACATCGTCTGCGCCTGCGTTGAGGAGCGCAATGGAAAGGGCGCTGTTCTTGTGCTCCAGGAGAACCACGATGGGCGCATCGCAGCCGAACTGACGCAGGCGGCGCACCATTTCTTCGGTTTCTTCGGTTTCACCCAGAATGGCGCCCTGATAATTGCCCAGTTCAGCAGCGAAAGAATCCGTTATATCGCTGAGGCCGTTTGCGCCCGTCAGTGTGGCTTCTGCCCGTTCCTTGGCAAAAAGCCTCTGCAAGGCAGCGGCGATGCCTTCATTACGCTCGAGAAGCGCCAGAGTCGTTTTTTTGCGAATGTTGCCCATGTTACCCTCTGTGCGTGACGCGGAACTTTTGAAGCATGCGCCTTTCTGGCATTGTGTCTCCGCTTTGCGGAGGACGTGCAGGCTTCAGAAGTTCTGCCGTTGCTCTTCACTCGGGTGCTATTGAACGCACGGCGCGTAAAGGGTGGCTTAATTCAATAGTTGCATTTAGCCGTACCTTTGAATTCTTCATCCCACTTTCACATTTCGCGTGAGTGCGCGGGATTGAAAGAAAACTTCATTCAAATCTTCTGAAAATCTGGATGCGAAAAACCGCGCCGGTATGGCAAAGCGGCGCGTAATTTTAAGCCAGTTTAAACGCGGGCTCCTAGTGTGAGGCTCAAGAAAAAGCCAATTGGACACGAACCATGCACAGACATTCATTCTTGGCGCACGCAATTATCGTTCTGCTCGCAAGCGTTCTCGCGGTGCCGCCTGCTTTTGCGACAAGCCGCATAAAAGACGTCGTGCGTGTCGAAGGTGTCCGCAAGAACATGCTTGTCGGATACGGGCTCGTTGTCGGCCTAAACGGCACGGGTGACCGGTTGCGTAATGTGCCCTTCACCGAGCAAAGCCTTGCAAGCATGCTCAAGCGTATGGGCGTGAATATCCGCGATGAAGAACTGAAGACAAAGAATGTCGCGGCCGTCATGGTCACGGCCGACCTGCCGGCCTTTGCGCGCCAGGGTGCTTTGATCGATGTGACGGTATCTACGCTGGGCGATTCGAATAATCTTGCTGGCGGCACGCTGCTGGTCACGCCGCTCATGGGCGCGGATGGCAATGTCTATGCCGTGGCGCAGGGGGCGGTGGCGATTTCCGGTTTCAATGTATCTGGTGATGCGCAGTCCGTGACGAAGGGGGTTCCCACGCGGGCGCGCATCGTCAATGGCGGTATTGTGGAGCGCGAACTGCCCGAGCAGCTCGACCAGCTCGATGTGGTGCGGCTCAATCTGCGTAATCCGGACTTTACGACGGCCATCCGCATTGCCGATGCCATCAACCGCCGCTTCAATGCGCCGCTGGCGGATCCGCTGGACCTCAATAATGTCGAGATCCAGGTGCCCGGCAATTTCCGGAACCGGCTTGCCCGTTTCATTCATGAGATAGAAACCATCGAAGTGCAGCCGGATAGCATTGCCAAGGTGGTGATCGACGAGAAATCCGGCACGATCGTGATCGGTGCCAATGTCACCATCAATAAAGTGGCGATCACGCATGGCAATCTGACTGTCCGGGTTACCGAAACACCGCAAGTCTCTCAGCCCGCTCCCTTTGCCGAAGAAGGGGAAACGGTCGTCGTGCCGCGCACGGAAATCGAGATCGACGAGGGTGAGGCCGGCGGGTTCAAGGTTCTGGAAGGGTCCACGACGCTTGAGTCACTGGTGGCTGGCCTTAACAGGCTCGGCATGCGCCCGGGCGACATCATTTCCATTCTGCAGGCGATCAAGGCAAGCGGCGCGCTGCAGGCAGAGATCGAGATTATCTGATGAGCGTTCCTGGGATCGGCAAATCCATGCTTCCGCCTTCCGGCTTCGACGCGCTGCTCGAGAAGCCCTATCTCGCGCCCCGCGCGGGCAAGG
>Ga0207828_100176_pt1 | contig 53077 bp, 51 predicted proteins | sample TtaePargueraPR_11_FD_187276 | JGI IMG/M metagenome (GOLD analysis project Ga0207828, IMG submission 187276) | Aerobic enrichment media microbial communities from Bioluminiscent Bay, La Parguera, Puerto Rico - Tt and P2 (3) (SPAdes) | ecosystem: Environmental > Aquatic > Marine > Unclassified ...
CCGGTCACCGTGCGGATATCCAGCTTGGTGTGCAGCTCGCGCAGTTTTGCGCCGTCGGTATCGACGACGGTGATGTCGTTCTCCTCGCGGGCAAGGTGCTCCGCAAGGGTGCCGCCGACTTGGCCGGCGCCGAGAATGATGATTTTCATTGCTAAGCATCGGTTCCGTTATGAGCGCCAACGTTTTATCAGCACGCAGTGTGCGCTGCAACAAAGACGGCGGCCAGTGTAAACCAGCCGCCGTCGAAAAGCAGGTAGGGATTATTCCAGCGTGAAGCCGACTTTGATCGTGACCTGCCAGTGTGCCACGCGGCCATCCTCGATGTGCCCACGCGTGTCGGTGACTTCAAGCCAGCGCATATTGCGAACGCTTTCGGCGGCTTTGGTCAGGGCATTCTGCACGGCGTCCTCGATTCCTTTTTCGGATGAACCGGTTAGCTCGATATGTTTATAGGTATGATGACTCATGCTGTCTCCTTGCGTGTCATGAAAAGGCGGCCTAGTGCTTAAGCCGTACGCTTCTCTAGTCTGGCATAAAAAAAGCCATCGTGACTGTTCACGTCAGGAAACAGCTGGCGGCCCGTGCCGCTTTGCTCACCCCAGGCCACGTCATGGGGCGTGGTGGCATGGGCGTCCGGGGTGCGGTCTAAAAACGCATCGATTTGTGCGGCGTTCTCTTCGGGCAGCACCGAACAGGTAGCGTAGAGTAGGGTCCCACCTGGGCGTAGCAGTGGCCATAGATTATCCAGCAGCCGTTGCTGGAGCTTGGCAAGCTGGCGAATGTCCTCTTTACGGCGTAGCGCTTTGATGTCCGGATGGCGACGAATCACGCCGGTGCCGGAGCAGGGGGCATCCAGCAAAATGGCATCAAAGGGCGTGCCGCTCCACCAGTCGCGGGTGGTGGCATCGGCGTGCTTTAGTTCGGCACTGAGCCCCAAACGGCCGAGCGTGTCGTCGACTTTTGCCAGCCGCTGGTTGTCGCTATCCAGCGCGGTCAGGGAAATGTCGAACTGCTCTAGCAAGTGAGCGGTTTTGCCGCCAGGGGCGCAGCAGGCGTCTAGTACATGGGCGCCGGGACGTGGCGCGAGAGCCGGGCCCAGCAGCGCGGCGCAGAGCTGTGCCGCCTCGTCCTGCACGCTGACGTGGCCCTGTTCGAAGCCAGGCAGCGTCGAGACATCGCAAGGGTGAGTCAGCGTGATGCCATCGGGGGCATGGAGGCAGAGGTGGCCATCCAAGCCCTGCTCGGTGAGCCGCTGCAAGTACGCTTCACGATCATTGTGGCGCTGATTGACGCGCAGCGTCATCGGCCCCGGTTCGTTGTTGGCCTCGGCAATGGCACGCCACTGCTCGGGCCAGGCGCTGCGCAGCTTGCCGAGCAGCCACTGGGGGTGTTCCAAGGCCACGCTCTCATCACGGTCCACTTCGGCCTGCAGCGCATCGGCCTCGCGCTGCAGTCGGCGCAGGCAACCGTTGAGCACGCGAGTTGCCCACTCTTTGTCCAGCAGGCGTGCGGCCCCGGCGGTTTCCCCCACGGCGGCGTGGGCAGGTGTGCGCATGTAGAGCAGTTGATAGATACCGATCAGCAGCAGCGCCTGGATATCCGCGTCACGCTTTTTGAAGGGCTGCTTCAGCAGGCGGCTGGCCAACGCTTGCAGGCGCGGCAAACGTCGGCAGGTGCCGTAACAGAGTTCTTTGAGCAGCGCGCGGTCTCTGGCAATGACGCTGTGCTCATCGAGCCCGGCCAGGGAGCCTTTATCGGTGAGAATCGGCACTAGGCTTCTGGCCGCCGCCGCGCGCACGTCCAGGCCGCTATCGCCTTTGGTGGGTCGCTCGCTCATGGGTGCGCTCCTTGCGAGGCTGGCTGTGAAGGCTGTCCAAGGCGAACACCCTCGCTCAAGGGCGTTTGGCGGGCATTCAAAAGATCACGCACTGCCATGGCTTTGCCGCCGGGCAGCTGGGCACGGCTAACGCACAGCACTTCCTGGCCCTGGGCACCGCAGGCAATGCGCAGGTGTTCGTCGCCATGTGCCAACAGCGTACCTGGGGCGACGGGCGACTGCTCACCGGGCTCTACGCTGGCCATCAACAGCCGCAGACGATCGTTCCCCAGGGTGCACCAAGCCACCGGCCAAGGGTTGAAGGCGCGGATTTTACGCGCCAGCTGCTCGGCGGGCTGGCTGAAGTCGAGTTCGGCTTCGGCTTTGCTGAGCTTGGCGGCGTAGGTCACCCCCTCGTCGGGCTGCGGGGTTGCCTCCAGGCTTCCGCTGTCCAACTGATCGAGTACGGTCACCAATGCATTGGCGCCTTGAATGGCCAGCCGGTCGTGGAGGTCGCCGCCCGTGGTGCGTGAGGTGATCGGCGTGCGCACGTCGTAGAGCATGGCGCCGGTATCCAGCCCCGCGTCCATCTGCATGATGGTGACGCCGGAGGCGCTATCACCCGCTTCGATGGCACGCTGAATCGGCGCCGCGCCGCGCCAGCGGGGCAGCAGCGAGGCGTGGACGTTGATACAGCCTAACCGCGGCGTATCCAGCACCGCCTGGGGCAGCAGCAGCCCATAGGCGACCACCACCATCACATCGGCATTCAGCGCCGCCAGTTCGGCTTGCGCATCGGCGTCTTTCAAGCTGACGGGTTGGACCACCGGCAGCCCGTGCTCTTGTGCCAGCTGTTTGACCGGGCTGGGCGTGAGCTTGCGGCCACGTCCAGCGGGACGGTCAGGTTGGGTGTAAACCGCCACCACTTCATGTTCGCTGTCGAGAACGGCAGCAAGGCTGGAGGCGGCGAAGTCTGGCGTGCCAGCAAAAACAACGCGTAACGGTGACATGGTGGAGAGCCCCTAAGAGAAGAGAGAAAGTGCCATCTATGAAACGCACAAAGGCCGAGAGGCAGCGCTATCGTGCAGGCATTCAGCCTGTGAGTCAGCGTGTCAGCTCGGCCAGTGGCCAGGTGATGAGGTGCCGATTAGGCGTCGTTCATAAGCTTGTGGCGCTTCTGCATTTTTTTCATCACTCGGTCGCGCTTGAGCGGAGAGAGGTAATCCACGAACAGGACACCTTCTAAATGATCGAGTTCATGTTGAATGCAGTGGGCCAGCAAGCCGTCCGCTTCCAACTCGTAGGGCTCTCCGTTACGGTCCAGCGCGTTGAGCGTCACTTTCAGGTAGCGCGGTACTTCGGCATAGTACTCAGGGATCGACAAGCAGCCCTCGGAGAGCGGCTCTTTGGCATCACCGATGGGCTCGTAGCGCGGGTTGATCAGCACCAGCGGCTGGGAGTTATCGTCGCTGACATCCATGACGACCACGCGGCGATGGACATCGACTTGCGTTGCGGCAAGGCCGATGCCGCGTGCGTCGTACATGGTCTCCAACATATCGTCGACGAGCTGGCGGACCTCGTCGTCAACGGTTTCCACCGGTACCGCCTTGGTGCGCAGGCGCTCGTCGGGGAATTCGAGAATAGGAAGTTTGGCCATGGCGTTACAATCACCGTTATGCTGAGTCTTTAAGATGAGTGAGCGGCGAACCTGTGTCAGCGCGCCTAACTACTTTACTATGGGCCACTATATCATGCTGATGGCGTTCCTGGGCACGCGCGACACCGTGTGGCCCTCTTCCTCTGCTTTACCAACGACTGCCTGGAGAGAACCGGATGGCGGCCCGAAAGCCTCTTTATTATAGCGTCTTTGGCGTGCTCTTAACGTGGGTGCTGTTGTCCAGCCAAGCTGTTTTAGCTCTGGAAGGCTTACGTCACGATGCGCCGCAGCGCTACGAGGTAGTGCCTGGCGATACCCTATGGGATATCTCGGCCCGCTACCTCCACTCCCCGTGGCAGTGGCCGTCGCTGTGGCGGTCGAATCCACAGGTGCGCAATCCACACCTCATTTATCCTGGCGACGTGCTGCTGCTGGGCAACTGCGAAGGCCAGCCTTGCGTCACATTGGAGCGTGGTCAGAGCATCGTCAAACTCTCCCCGCAAATGCGCACCGTGCCAGAGCGTGAGGCCATTACTCCCATACCGATGGAAGTGGTCCGCGCGTTTTTGCGCGAGCATCGCGTGGTCGAGCCAGGCGAGCCCCTGCAGGAACTCGCCTACGTGGTAGGCGGCGACAACCAGCGTCTGATTAGCGGGGCAGGCGATAGGTTGTACGTGCGTGGAGAGCTGCCGGAGCGCGCGAGCTTAGGCATTTATCGACCCGGCGAGCCCTACATCGCCGCCGATGGCACACGGTTGGGCGATGAGCTGATCAATATTGGCGAAGCGCGCTACGTCAGCAGCGAGGGCGATATCGCCCGGGTCGAGGTGCTCAGTGCTTATCAGGAAGTACGTAACAACGACATTCTGCTGCCCCTAGAGGATCGTGAGCTGAGCGCGTCGTTCGAGCCCCGCGCACCGTTGAATGACGTCTCTGGACAGATCGTTGCAGTACCGGGCGGGGTGCGTTTTATTGGGCGCCTACAGATCGTTGCGCTGGACTTAGGCACCCAGGATGGCCTGCAGCCGGGGCACGTCCTGCGTGTCGACCAGCAGGGCGAGCTCGTCACCGATCCTCGCACCCAAGAGCTGCTGCGCTTACCTGACACTGAAGCGGGGCTGGTGATGGTTTTTCGACCTTACGATCACATGAGTTTCGCTCTGGTCATGCAGGCGTCACGGGTATTGGCCGTCGGGGATCGCGTGCGTTCGCCCACGCGCTAACGAACGAATCATCCGTTACAAGAGGGAACAGCGATGGATGCCAAGGAGTGGCTGGCAGTGCATGCACTGCCTGGGATGGGCGCAACGCGCATTGCACAACTGGTGGCGCGGCAGCCATCGTGGCCGCAAGGCTGGTTGGCGGCGTTGCCCAGTAGTGCCGCCAATGCGTTACGTCTGTGGCTCGCTCACCCGACGCGCAGCCCTTTGCAACACGCGGTGGACGACACCTTGACCTGGCTGCAAGGCGCGCCTCATCGTCATCTACTGCACCGCGATCATCCCGATTGGCCTGAGTTACTCGATCAGCTTCCAGACCCACCGGTGGTACTGTGGGCGCAGGGGGATTTACGTGCCCTGAGCGCCCCGGGCATTGCCATGGTCGGTACCCGCCGGCCCACGTCGGAGGGCGGTCGCAATGCACAAGCGTTTGCCCGCGAATTGGCTGGGCGCGGCTGGTGTGTGGTGAGCGGTATGGCCTTGGGGGTCGATGGCATTGCCCAGCGTGCCGCGCTGGAGGCGGGTGGCACCTCCATTGCCGTGCTGGGAAGCGGTATCGACGTCATTTACCCCGCACGCCATCGGGATCTCTATGAACAGCTCAGCACCCAGGCCGGCGGTTTGGTGCTGTCCGAACACCCGCCGGGCACGACGGCTCGTCCGGCCTTTTTTCCCCGCCGTAATCGTATCGTCACTGGACTATCGCTTGGCACTCTGGTGGTCGAAGCCACCGAAAAAAGCGGTTCGCTGGTCAGCGCCCGCCTTGCCCTGGAGCAAGGGCGCGAGCTTTTTGCGTTGCCGGGCTCGGTGCATAACGTGCAAGCCCGTGGCTGCCTGCAACTCCTGCGTAGCGGGGCCACGCTGGTGCGCCATGTGGACGACATGCTCGAAGAATTGCAGCAATGGGCGCCCCACTACCTGCACGAAGAGGCGGCTGTCGGTGCCAAGCCGGTCTCCCACGGCACCGACAGCCCTTCGCCTATCACCGGCGACCCGCTGCTCGATGCACTGGGCACTTCGCCAACGCCGATCGATCTGCTGGTGCAAACCACCGGTCTCTCGGTCAGTGATTGCCAACAGCGGCTGTTAATGCTTGAGCTCGAAGGTCAGGCGACGCAGCAGGCAGGTGGCTGGGTGAGAGTGACGGCCCCGTGGTAAGATGCAGTCACCTTTGTTCGATTGGCTGAGAGCTTATCAGGAGCGTCTATGAAACCGGCGGTTGACGTGAAAGCGGCGGTAGCTGCGCTGCGTAAAGGCGGTGTGATTGCCTGCCCCACCGAAGCGGTGTGGGGGTTGAGCTGTGACCCCGATAATGACGAAGCGCTGGCGCATCTCATGCGTATGAAGGAGCGCGACCCGGCCAAGGGCGTGATTTTGGTGGCGGCGACCATTCAGCAGTTTCAGCCCTGGCTCAATCAGCTACCGTTAGCGTTACATGCGCCGCTGGCCGCCAGTTGGCCCGGTCCCCATACGTGGTTGGTGCCCGATAACGGCAGGAGCCACGGCCTGGTGCGCGGCGCTCATCAAAGCGTGGCGCTACGCGTCACCGACCATCCGCTGATGAAAGCGCTGTGCGAGGCGTTTGGTGGTCCGCTCGTTTCCACCTCGGCCAACCGAGCCGGTGACCCGCCTGCCATGAGCGCAGACGAGGTCGCCACCATTTTTGGCGAAGACGTTGCCGCTATCGTGGCGGGCGAATTGGGCGGCAATGCCAAACCCAGCACCATCCGCGATTTAGTGACCGGCAAAGTGATGCGTGACTAGCCGCTCGGCTTCGTCACACTGTCAGCGATTCACGATTCACGATTCACGATTCACGATTCACGATTCACCTCACCAGGAGTCAACGTGGCCCACGAGCACCTAGACGACGTCAAAGCGTATCTACTCGATCTTCAGGAGCGGCTCTGTGAAGGGCTTGCCGCCGCCGACGGGCGGGCCGCGTTCAAAGAGGATAGCTGGCAGCGTGAAGAGGGCGGCGGCGGACGCTCGCGGGTGATGGAGTCGGGCGCTGTTTTCGAAAAAGGCGGCGTCAACTTTTCCCATGTGTACGGTGCACAATTGCCGCCCTCTGCCACCGCCGCTCGGCCGGAGCTGGCCGGACGCAGCTTTCACGCGGTGGGCGTCTCGTGGGTCATGCATCCGGAAAACCCCAACGTCCCCACCAGCCACGGCAACGTACGTTTTTTCATTGCCGAAAAAGAGGGTGAGCCGCCGGTGTGGTGGTTTGGCGGGGGCTTCGACCTGACCCCCTACTATCCCGTGTTCGAGGACGTAGTGCACTGGCATCAGGTCGCACGCGACGCCTGCGCGCCCTTTGGAGAGGGTGTTTATGAGCGCTACAAAGCGTGGTGCGACGACTACTTTTACCTCAAGCACCGCGAAGAGACTCGCGGGGTGGGTGGCCTATTCTTCGACGACCTGAACGAGGGTAGCTTCGAAGAGTGTTTTGCCTTCCAGCGCGCGGTAGGCGATAGCTTTCTGGACGCTTACCTTCCCATCGTCGAGCGCCGGAAGCAGGACGCATGGGGCCAGCCTGAGAGGGAGTTCCAGCTCTATCGGCGTGGCCGCTACGTCGAATTCAACCTGGTGTGGGACCGAGGCACGCTGTTTGGCTTGCAAAGCGGCGGACGCACGGAATCGATTTTGATGTCCATGCCGCCGCTGGCCCGCTGGGAGTACGCCTTCACGCCTGAGGCAGGTAGCCGTGAAGCCGTGCTGCACGACTATCTGGTGCCCCGCGATTGGCTGACCGAAGCCGCCCAGCAGCGCCATGCCTAAGGAGTGTCGATGAGCGACCGTTACTGCGTGTTTGGTAATCCGATCAAACACTCGAAATCACCGCTGATTCACGGTGAGTTCGCCCGTCAAACCCAGCAGCCCATGACGTACACGGCGGAACTGGCGCCTGAGGATGGTTTTACAGACGCATGGCGAGCTTTCGTGTCGGGCGGTGGCCGGGGTGCCAACGTGACCGTGCCGTTCAAAGGCGATGCTTTTGCGCTTTGCGATACGTTGAGCTATCGCGCCAAGCGCGCCCAAGCGGTCAATACGCTGATCGTGGGGGGTAACGGGCGCACCTACGGTGATACGACCGATGGTATTGGATTGGTGCGTGATTTGGCCTATCACCGCGTCCCTCTGGCGGGTAAGCGCGTGCTGGTGCTCGGCGCTGGGGGTGCCGTGCGTGGCATTTTAGAGCCACTGCTGGCCGAAAAACCCAGCGAGGTGGTCGTCGCCAACCGGACCGTGGCAAAAGCCGAGCAGTTGGCGGAGGCGTTCGTGGATCTGGGGCGTATTCATGGCGGTGGCTTTGCGTCGGTAGAGGGGCCGTTCGATGTGGTCATTAACGGCACCAGTGCCAGCCTGTCAGGCGAGCTGCCGCCGCTACCGGAGACACTGTTTGGCGAAGGTGCCTGGGCCTACGACATGATGTACGGCGCCGAGCCGACGGTGTTTCTTCAGTGGGCAGGACCGCGCGGCGCAAAGCTGCTGGATGGTTTGGGTATGCTGGTCGAGCAGGCGGCCGAATCGTTCTTTGCATGGCGCAACGTGAGACCCGAAACGGCCAGCGTACGCACGCTGCTACGTCAATCGCTCAATTATTGAGCAGGGCGATGGGGGCGAGTGCCCCCATCGTGTCGTCGTGACCTAACGCGATTTGGTATAAAACCCCACCATGCACATCACCAGCCCCACCACGGATAGCAGCATGCCGCCGTTGACCAGCAGCGGTGAACGCTCGAGCCACGACACGAAAGGCTGCGGCGTGTCATAGCATGCACCATCCAGATAGTTCCAATAGCCGCCATCGAGTTGGCAAGCGCGGACGTCCCCCAACTCCCAAAAATAGACGCCCAGTAGCACCAGAATTGGTAGCACTAATAGCAGTAAACCCAATCGGATCATCGAAAACCTCTAAGTGGTGCTACGGGCGTGGGCAGTTGGGCGTGCGGCCGCTGCTGCGCGCCTGCTCGTAGGTGGCCAGCGCTTGATCCATGTTGGCTTGCAGGCCTTGAATCCGCTGGCCTTGACTCGGGTGGGTCGACATCCAGGCGGGAGGCGCGCCGCCGCCCGATGCGGCCTGCATGTTCTCCCATAGCGTGACGCTTTCGCGCGGATCGAACCCCGCCTGCGCCATGAGCTGTAAGCCAATCACATCGGCCTCGCTCTCATGACGTCGGGAGAACGGCAGCGCGATCCCGTATTCGGCACCCAAGCCGAGCACGCCCATGAGCTGCTGGCCTGCCGGGGTCTGCATCCCCGAGGTGCTGGAAATGACCGAGAGACCCAGCGACGTGGCACTTTGGGTGGAGGCGCGCTCGTTGGCATGACGCGCGAGCACGTGGCCGATTTCATGGCCGACGACCGAGGCGAGCTGGTCCTGCGTGGTGGCAATATCCAACATGCCGGTGTTGACGCCCATGTAGCCGCCCGGGAGGGCGAAGGCATTCGGCTGTTCGGATTCGAAGACACGAATTTGCCAATCGAGGTTACGCTGTTCGTTGGGGAGAACGTCGACGATCGCATTGGTGATGCACTGCACGTAGCGGTGGCTCGCCTGGCCAGCGGTCGGAATGTTTTGCTGATATTCGGCGAAGGCCTGCTGGCCCATTTGATTCAGCTGATCATCGGAGAGCAGCAACAGCTGTGAGCGGCCGGTGGGTGAGGTCGAGCAGGCTGCGATCGAGGCGCACAGCGCCGTCACCGCTAATGGGCGAAGCCAACGCATAGACAGTTTCCTTATAGACGAGTAGGTATCCTTGCACACAAGATAACCACTGACCGTGGTAAATCAACCCCTATCATAACGCACTCTGAGGATGACGATGGATGCCGAATTAAGCCAACGCCTGGCGCGATTACTCGATCATGTCGACCACTGGCTGCCACCCGCACCTGTCCCGGTCGAGTGGGAAAAACACGTGGCGGCCATTTGGCAACGCCACCCGCTGGGTGGGCGGTTGGTGCCCGTGCCGCCAAGAGACACGATGACGCTGGACGACCTGCTCGGTATCGAGCGGCAAAAGCTGGCGTTGGTCGATAATACGCGCGCCTTTTTACAAGGGCTACCTGCCAACCATGCGCTGCTGTGGGGCTCCCGTGGAAGCGGAAAATCATCGGTGATACGCGCACTGCTCAACTCGCTGGCCACAGAGGGGTTACGGCTGATCCAGGTTGACCGACATGATTTGTCGAGTCTGCCGCTGCTAGTGGAACAGCTTCGACATCAGCCGCAACGCTTCGTGGTGTACTGTGACGATCTCTCCTTCGAGGGTAACGATGACGCGTATAAGGCGCTCAAGAGCGTGCTAGACGGCGCGCTGACCGGGCCACCGGATAACGTACTGCTCTATGCGACCTCGAATCGTCGCCATCTGTTGCCGGAGTCCATGGACGATAACAGCGGTTCACGGCTGGTCGGCGAGGAGTTGCATCATGGCGACGCGGTGGAGGAGAAAATTTCGCTGTCGGATCGGTTCGGCCTATGGCTGGGTTTCCACCCTTTCAGCCAAGCGACCTATTTGGAGGTATGCGAACACTGGGTGGGGCGTATCGGCACGTCCCAGGACTGGGACGATGCGGCACGGGCAGAGGCGATTCGCTTTGCCACGCTGCGCGGAGGGCGAAGCGGCCGCACGGCGTGGCAATTTGCGGCCCAGTACGTGGGCCGCAAACGGCTGCATGAGCGCGGTGAGTAACGCGCTTGGCAAGACTCAGCGTTGAGGAATGAGCTGCCCGTCGTCACCGACGTTCAGGCGAATCGTCGGAGTGAGCAGGCCTGACGGCAGTGTCATGCCCAATCCGCGCAAATCGCCAGGAGTAATGGCCAGTTCGCTGCCTGCGGGCAGTTCCCCTTGGCTTGCGAGCTGGCGAGCTAACGTCAACATCGGCGTCATTTGCTGACGGTCGGCGGCGAGAATATCGAACGCCACCGGCAGGCGCAGATTGGCGTCCTCGCCAGAGGTGAGGGTAACGTTCTGCTGATAGTTGCCCTGCACTGGGTCCACGCCAGGCATGTCCAGCGTCCAGCGAAAGCCTGACATCTCGACCGGCGGCATGCCAATGGGTAAGCCAAGCCCCATCGCCAGCGTGGCCTGCACCGGTAGACTGCCTGTGCCCAGGCTAGAGGCCAGCAGGCTCGAAAGGTCGCTGGTGTCCAGCCCGGCATTGACACTATAGGGGCCAATACGCACGTCTTCGATACCGAGCGAGGTGACCGCCAAGCGAAAGGCAAACAACCCTGTTTGTGGCAGCGCCAAACAGCCCGTCAACAGGCTGGCTAACAGCAGTAACACCAGGCCGCGTCCGCGACGAAAAACAACGTGCATGTGACTCCCTCCTGAGAAGGACAAGGGTGAATGAGCTAAGGGTAGGTAAGGTGAGTAGCGATGAAGCTGGACCAGAAAAGCGCCGCTATTTGAGGGTGGGCGAGGGTTTCTGTCAAGCATATTTGTCAGTAATGACACAATAAAAACGCCCGCTGCGACAGCAGCGGGCGTGAAGACACGAAGCCGCGTTTAGCGGCGGCTTTTGCGTGCCTCTTTGGTACGGTTGAGCTCGCGCTTTTTGGCTTTCTCTTTGTCGCTGGCCCCCGCCATAGGGTCATAGGGGTTGTCGCCGGAACGAAACTCGAAGCGCATCGGCGTACCGCGCACCTTCAACACTTTACGGAAGGTGTTGGTGAGGTAGCGGCGGTATGCTTCGGGCAGCGACGACGTTTGGTTGCCGTGTACCACGATGATCGGCGGATTGCTGCCGCCCTGGTGCGCCATACGCAGCTTGATGCGGCGGCCGTTGACCATGGGGGGCGGATGCTGGCTGACCGCATCCTGCAGCAACGTGGTAAGGCGGTTGGTCGACCAGTGCGCGTTGGCAGCGTTGAACGCCCGTTCGATGGAAGGGTAGAGATCGCCCACCGCCGTGCCATGCAGCGCGGAAATGAAGTGCAGCTCGGCGTAATCAGCAAAGCCCAGACGGCGCTTGATATCGGCGCGCATCTTCTCTTTGGCGTCGCTCTCTAGGCCGTCCCACTTGTTGACGGCCAGTACCAGCGCACGGCCCGTGGTGAGCACGTAATCCAGCAGGTGCAGATCCTGTTCGACGAGACCACTGCGGGCATCCAGCACCATCACCGCCACGTGACTCTCTTTGATCGCATCCAGTGTTTTGATGATCGAGAACTTCTCAGCGATTTCACGCACGTTCTTGCGTCGCCGAATACCTGCGGTATCGATCAGCACGTAGGGTTTTCCGTTGCGCTCGAAGGGGATTTCGATGGCGTCGCGGGTGGTGCCCGCTTCATCGAACACCACCACCCGCTCTTCGCCTAGCAGACGGTTGACCAGCGTCGACTTGCCCACGTTCGGGCGGCCGATGACCCCGATACGAATACCTTTGGTTCCCGTGTCGGCCGGGATGCTAGCATCCCGCTCAGGGAAGGGCTCGAGCACCGTATCGATCAGCAGTGACACGTTGCGGCCATGGGCAGCCGCAATCGGCCAGGGATCGCCCAGACCCAACGTCCAGAAGTCGGCCATGGCCGAGTGCTCTTCCAAACCGTCGGTCTTGTTGACCACCAGCCAGGTTTTTTTCTGATTGACGCGCAAATGATTGGCGATGGCTTCGTCCGCGACGTTCAGTCCGGCGCGGGCATCGACCAGGAACAGCACGATATCGGCTTCGTCGATGGCCGCCAGCGACTGCTCGGCCATCGCAGCATCGATGCCTTCTTCGTCACCGCTGATACCGCCGGTATCGATGACGGTGTACGCCTTTCCACCCAGCATGCCGTTACCGTATTTACGGTCACGGGTCAGGCCAGGGAAGTCTGCCACTAGCGCATCGCGCGAGCGGGTCAGACGGTTGAACAGCGTCGATTTACCCACATTGGGGCGACCGACTAATGCAATGACGGGTGTCATGGAGTGACTTCCAGGGTTTCCAGGCGACCATTGTTGGCCTGGACATGAATGGTGCTGCCTTCCGTGACCGGGCGCACGCTGATGCCCGAATCATCGATTCGGGTGCGGCCGACCAGATTGCCATCGCGGGCGTCGATCAGATGGACATAGCCCTCGAAATCGCCCACGACGATACGGCCATCGGCAAAGGCGGGAGCGGTGAGCCAGCGGTCTTCGAGATCGTCGTTACGCCACATCTCCTGGCCGCTATTGGCGTCGAGTGCCACGAGATGGCTATCGTCGCTGACTACGAACAGGACATTACCGACTAGAATCGGTGTATGGCGGCTGGAGAGGCTGGTTTCCCATAGCATGCCGCCACGGGTGGCTTCCAGTGCGGCAACCCGGCCGTTGTAGCTAGTCACGAACAGACGGCCATCCGGACTGAGCACTGGCTGGCCCGTTAGGTCTACCAGTCGCTCGACATCGCTACGTCCGCGTGGGGTGGCAATCTGCATATCCCATAGCGCTTGGCCGCTACGGTTATCGAGCGTGGCCAGACGCCCGTTGGCTAGGCCCACGAAGGTAACCGGGTCGATGACCATTGGCGTGCCGGTACCACGCAGCGTCAAGGCAGGCTGCGAGCTGGTATACACCCAGCGCTCTTCGCCGCTAGCGCGATCCAGGGCCGTGATCTGGCCGTCCACGCTCTGAACTAGCAACAATTGTTGATTGGCCTGCGGAGCCGCCAGCACTTCGCTGGAGACCCGCGAGCGCCAAGTAACGCTTCCGTCGCGTTGGTCGAGGGCAATCACCTCACCGTTGCGGGTACCGAGATAGACGTGACCTGCAATGGCGTTCAGCGCGCTGGAAATCGGGCTATCCAGCTCGACTTCCCACTCACGCGCGCCGCTGTCGGCATTGAACGCGGCGACCAAACCGTTGGCATCCGCTGCGAAGAGCGTATTGCCTTCACGCGACGGGGCGATGGGGTAGCGGGCACGACCAAAGCCATCGCCGACGCGGCGGTCCCACACGCTATTCAGCGACGAGGTTTCATCGAAGCTACGCAGCTCTTTGGGAGTAAAGGCAGGTTGGCCTTTGCTGGCACAACCCGCTAGCAGCGCTAGCGCGAGGGCTCCCAGGGTGGTGCGCATCAGATGTTTGGAAAAGAGCGGTTTAGACGGGTGAGTCGTCATCACTGTGTCGCCTCCTCGGCGCCGAGATCGTCGAGCTTGAACTGTACGCCGTACAGCGGCTGGTTCTGGTTTTGGGCGATGGACTGCGCAGTTTGCCACGCTTCGCGCGCTTGCTCGGGCTGGTTCTGTGCGAAGAACGCATCGCCCCGCACATTGGCTTGTTGAGCCGCCAGTGCATCGGAAATGGGCTGGTCGAGCAGCGCGAGCGCGGCTTCTGGATTGCCCTGCGCGACCTCGATGCGCGCTAGGCGCAGCCACGCCACACTTTGCACATAGCGGCGTGATGAGTGGCTGGCGACGTCTTGCAGTGCCTGCTTGGCCGTGGACAGATCGTCTTGATCGACGGCAAGACGAGCCTCCAAGAGCTGTGCCAGTTCGGCATACAGCGTGTTGCCGTAGTCGTCGGTGAGCTCATCGATCAGCGTCTGTGCTTCGCTCAGCTGGTCGTCTTCCAAGGTCGTGCCAGCCGTCATATTGATGAGCTGCTGATAACGGGCAGAGGCGGCTTCCGCTTTACCTTCTTGGTAGTTTTGCCATGCGTTCCACCCAAAGACACCCGCCGCCGCGAGTACGGCACCAGCGATCAGCGAGGTACCGTTCTCTTTCCACCAGCGTTTGACGACTTCTAGCTGCTCTTCTTCGCTTCTCAGCTCCGCCACGGGCGGCCTCCTGTTCCATGGGTCAACCGCTGCTGCGGCCAACGATGTTCATCTGCCCAAACCGTGCTGGGCAGTTACGTTAGTGAGACGGTACGTTCGACGACAGTATCTCGCGAAGCGCGTCGGCCAGCTCGGCTTGGGCCACTTGCTGCTGCTCGCGATCATCGCGCAAATACTTCAGTGTGGCGGTTTGGTGGGCAAGCTCGTCTTCGCCCAGCAAAATCGCCACCGGCGCGGCGCTCTTGTCGGCTTTTTTCATGCGGCTTTTGAAGCTGCCGCCGCCACAGTGCAGCTGCAGACGCAGGGTGGGCAGCGCGCTACGCAGCTGCTCGGCGAGTGTCAGGGCGGCCACACTAGCGCTGTCGTCCATCGGCATCAGATAGACGTCGCAGCCGCCCATGGCCTCATCGGGCACCAGGTCGAGCGTTTCCAGCAGCAACACCAGGCGCTCGATGCCCATGGCAAAGCCCACGGCCGGCGTGGGTTTGCCACCAAGCTGCTCGACCAAGCCATCGTAGCGGCCGCCAGCGCACACGGTGCCTTGGCTGCCCAACGCGGCGGTCGTCCACTCGAACACCGTGCGGCAGTAGTAGTCTAGGCCGCGCACCAAGCGCGGGTTGACCACGTACGGTATACCGGCAGCCTCCAGCATCGCCTTGAGCTGCTCGAAATGCGTGCGGGACTCGTCGTCCAGGTGGTCCATCAGCTGCGGGGCCGCATCGAGCATGTCGGCCATGTCCGGGTTTTTGGAGTCCAGAATGCGCAGCGGGTTGCTGGTCAGGCGGCGTTTGGAGTCCTCGTCGAGTACGTCTTGGTGCTGCTCGAAGTAGGCCACGAGCTTATCGCGGTAGGCCGCACGCGCCTCAGTGGAGCCTAGCGAGTTCAGCTCCAGGGTGACGTGCTCCATCAAGCCGAGCTCTTGCCATAGGCGCGCCGAGAGCAGGATGACTTCGGCATCGATGTCAGGGCCCTCGAAGCCGTATGTCTCCACGCCCACTTGGTGGAACTGTCGGTAGCGCCCTTTTTGGGGGCGCTCGTGACGGAACATCGGCCCTTGGTACCAAAGCCGCTGGGTTTGGTTATGCAGCAAGCCGTGCTCCATGGCCGCCCGTACGCAGCTGGCGGTGCCTTCGGGACGCAGTGTCAGGCTGTCACCGTTGCGGTCGTCGAAGGTGTACATCTCTTTTTCGACGATATCGGTGACTTCACCGATCGAGCGTGCAAACAGCGCCGTTTGCTCGACGATGGGCGTACGAATTTCATCGAAACCATAGCGGTGCATCAGTTGGCGTACTTTGCCCTCAAAAAATTGCCAGCGAGGGCTATCGCTGGGCAATAGGTCGTTCATACCACGGATGGCTTGAATCTTTTTAGCGGCGGACTTGCTCAATGAAAACTCCTTATGGGGCGGCAGCGGACGAGGCGGGCGTCGACATCGCCTAGGCCTGCGACACGGGCGTTAAACGCTGCGCGCAATCATGTTCTCTTGCTGCTGCTCTTTTTGACGCACTTTATCGCGGATCAGCTTTTCCAGATCGTCGACGAGGTGGTCATTGCGCAACTTGCTCGCCGGCTTGCCATCGATATAGACCAAATTGGCAGGCGAGCCGCCGGTGAGGCCGATATCGGTCTCCTTGGCTTCGCCAGGGCCGTTGACCACACAGCCAATCACCGAGACGTCCAGCGGTGTCATCACGTCTTCCAGCCGCTCTTCGAGCTGGTTCATGGTGCTGATGACGTCAAAGTTCTGCCGCGAGCAGCTCGGGCAAGCAATGAAGTTGATTCCCTTGGCGCGCAACTTCAGGCTCTTGAGCATGTCGAACCCGACCTTGATCTCTTCTACCGGGTCGGCGGCCAGCGAGACGCGAATCGTGTCGCCGATACCGTCCATCAGCAGCATGCCCAGGCCAATGGACGATTTCACCGTGCCCGAGCGCAGGCCGCCCGCTTCGGTAATGCCCAGGTGCAGCGGCTGCTCGATGCGGTTTGCCAGGTCGCGATAGGCGGCCACGGCCATGAACACGTCCGATGCTTTGACGCTGACTTTGAATTCTTGGAAATCGAGACGATCCAGGTGGTCGATATGGCGCATCGCCGACTCGACCAGCGCCGCAGGCGTGGGTTCGCCATACTTCTTTTGCAGGTCTTTCTCCAGCGACCCCGCGTTCACGCCGATACGGATCGGAATGCCGTGGTCTCGGGCGGCGCTCACCACCGCGCGCACGCGGTCTTCCCGGCCAATATTGCCGGGGTTGATGCGCAGACAGTCCACGCCCAGCTCGGCGACCCGTAGCGCGATCTTGTAATCGAAGTGGATATCGGCCACCAGCGGCACGGCCACGCGCTGCTTGATCTTGCCGAAGGCCTCTGCGGCATCCATGTCGGGCACCGAGACGCGGACGATATCCGCTCCGGCTTTTTCCAATTGCTGGATCTGTCCGACAGTGGCCTCGACGTCCAGCGTGTTGGTGTTGGTCATGCTTTGCACTGAAATCGGTGCATCACCGCCCACCGCGACGTTGCCAACGTGAATTTGGCGTGACGGGCGGCGTTTGATCGGAGAAGGGGCGTGCATAAGACGGGTCACTCTCCCAGGGTAAAGCGGGCAACGTTATTGGCACCGGCGCGCTCGGCAAGGTCGACTAACTCACCTTGGTAACGCAGCTCTACGCCAGTGGCGTTGCCAACGGTTAAACGAAAAGGCGGTTCGCCCTCAACGCTGGCGGTGGTGCCGGGGTTTTGCAGGCCGACGAACACGCGCTGGTTGTTGGCATCGAAAATCTCGGTCCACGATTGCTCGTTGAACGTCAGTTCGAGCAGGTTGGGGTTGGCGGCGGGAGCCGCCTCGGCCACGGTTTCCTCAGGCGCGTTGGTGGCTTCGACGGCGGCCTCGGTCTCGGCCGTTTGGTCGGCAGGCGTTTCATCGCTTGCCTGTGCGGGCTCGTCATTGCTCGCCACAGGTGCGGTGGCCGCATCGCTGAGATCGCTGTCAGGCGAGGCATCGCTAGCGGTGTCGTTGGTCGGCTCTTGCGTGACGGCAGGCTCGGGCGTGATCACCGGCGTGGCGACTGGCGTGGGCTCGGGGGCTGGCTCGCTGATCGGCGCTTCGTTATCTTCCATCGTGGAAGAGGTACCAATGCTCGGCGGCTCGCTGCCGCCGCGGCTCTGCCACCAAGCGACCGTCACGGCAATCAGCCCCGCAATCACCAACAGGGTGACCAATTTGAAAAGCCAGGCACCTACCTTAGAAGGGGGCTTGGTGACGGCAACTGGCGCTACTTTACGGTCGGCATCGCTGGTGCCATGGCGCGCTTGGTAAGCGTCGAGCACCATGCGGTCGTCCATGCCCAGGTATTTGGCATAGGCGCGAAGGTAGCCGCGACGATAGGCGGCGACGGGAATCTCTTCGTAGTGATCGCGCTCTAGGCCATCCACCACAGCGGGGCGCAGGTTGAGGGCGCGGGCGGCTTCCGCTAACGGAACACCAAGCGACTCGCGTTGACGCGAGAGCAACTCACCAGGGGTTGCTGTGCTGGGGGCTGGGGTAACGCTATCGTGTAACTGTGTGTCGCTCATGGCTGAGCATCCTTCAATAATGTGGTGATCAGAGCGTCGATCAGCGGTTGAGCAAGCGCTGGTAGTCGGTGGCCGCGGCGTCGTCACCGCGGGCGAGGGCGACATCGATCGCCAGTTCCAGTGCTGCTGGTTCGGGGCCTGCCAGCTGCAAGTAGTTCTGCAGCGGCGCCCAGGCCTGATCATAATTGCCCTGTGAAATTTCCAGTTCGGCTAACATTAAATACCCGCGGGGGTTGCGCGGGTCGATGCTTTGCGCGCGCTGCAAACGTTCGCGCGCCTTATCCAATTCGTCGATGGCCAAATAGCACTGCCCTAAGTTGGTGAATAGCTGGGCGCGATTGGCGTACTGGGCATCTTGGGATGCCCTTTCTAACTGTTCGCAGGCTTGTGGAAACTGTTCCTGCTGGTACAAAAACGCGGCGTAGTTGTTACGTGCGCGGGTGAACGATGGCTCGGCATCTAGCGCTTGTTCGAAATAACGGTTGGCAAGCTCGCTCTCTCCCTGCTGCTGGTAGACCAGCGCAAGGGCTTGAAGTGCCTCGGGATGACGTGGGTTTAGCTCCAAAGCGCGGTCGAGGGCATTCAGGGCACGTGTCAGGTTATCACGCTCTAAGTAGGCGACGCCAAGCTGGGTATACGCCTCTACCGCAGCGGGATTGGCATCGCTGCGAACGGCCTGACCAGAGGTGGCGCAACCCGCTAGCAGCAGGCTGCCAGCAAGCACGGACAGCATGGGCATCCTGATGGAAATAATGCGCCTGCGGTGACCGATCATCTACGCCCTCTTGTGTCGGGTTGAACCATTGCCATACAGCGGGCGATTGCCAAGCGCCCGGCAAAAAACGTGTCCATCAAAGCGCTGTGTCGGTTGGAAGTCAAGACGACAGCGGTCAGTCAGCGTCGAGCTGTACGGACTGAATGTAGCGTGCGCTGCGCTTGGTACGATCCTTCACGCGGCCCACCAGCTGGCCACAGGCGGCGTCGATATCATCGCCTCGGGTGGTTCGTACGGTGGCGTTGTACTCCAAATCATAGAGCCACTGTTGAAAGCGCATCACTTGGTTGCGTGACGGCTTCTCGTACCCTGAATGAGGGAACGGGTTGAACGGAATCAGGTTGATCTTGCACGGCAGCTCCTTGAGCAGTGCCGCGAGCTGTTCAGCGTGTTCCTGCTGATCGTTGACGTCTTTGATCAACGTGTATTCGATGGTGACCTGACGATTATCGGGGCACTTGGCCAGGTAGCGGTGGCAGGCGTCCAGCAGCGCACGGATGTTGTACTTACGGTTGATCGGCACCAGCTCGTTGCGCAGCTCATCGGTTGAGGCGTGCAGCGAGATGGCAAGGCTCACATCCAGTTCGTCGCCCAGTTTGTCCATCATCGGCACCACGCCGGAAGTGGAGAGCGTGACGCGGCGCTTGGAGAGTCCGTAACCGTTATCGTCGAGCATCAGCTTCATGGCTGGCACGACGTTATCGAAATTGAGCAGCGGTTCGCCCATGCCCATCATGACCACGTTGGTCACCGGGCGATTGGCGGTATCACGGCGTGGGCCAACGCTGCGTTGGGCGACCCACACTTGGCCGATGATCTCGGCGGCGGTCAAATTACGCTGAAAGCCCTGTTTACCGGTCGAGCAGAAGCTGCAGTCCAGCGAGCAGCCCACCTGGGAAGAGACGCATAGCGTGCGGCGCTTACCGTTTTCGGCAGGAATGAGCACCGTCTCGACGTAGCTGCCATCTTCTACCTCTAACACCCATTTACGCGTGCCGTCGCTAGACGTGCCTTCGTAGACGACGCCTGGACCGCGGATTTCGGCCACCTGGGAGAGCTTGTCGCGCAGGGCCTTCGACAGGTTGGTCATCGCCGTAAAGTCGTCGATGCCCTCCTGATGCATCCATTTCATGACCTGCGTGGCGCGAAATTTCTTTTCGCCGATCGACAAAAAGAACGCTTCCATCTGCTCGCGGGAGAGTCCCAGTAGGTTCTGGCGAGCGGGTGCTGGGTGTTCGGCCGTGGTGTTGTCCGGCGTCGTACGAGTGGCAGGCGTGTGTTGAGCTACGGTGGTGGTCATGGCGGTCAGCGTTCAGGAAGAGGCGGGGGCAAAGCCCCCGCAAAAATGGCCGGCAACGAAGGTTGAAACGGCAGCGCTTGATTTAGCGCGGGCAGATTTCGTCGTTACCGAAGAAGTAGCTAATTTCGCGCTCGGCGCTTTCCGGAGAATCAGAGCCATGGACAGCGTTGGCGTCGATTGTTTCCGCAAAGTCGGCACGGATGGTGCCTGGAGCCGCTTCTTTCGGGTTGGTGGCGCCCATCAACTCACGGTTTTTGGCAATGGCGCCTTCACCTTCCAATACCTGTACCACGACCGGACCGGAGGTCATGAAGCCGACCAGGTCTTTGAAGAAGGGGCGCTCTTTGTGCTCGGCGTAGAAGCCACCAGCCTTGTCTTCCGAGAGGTGCATCATTTTGGCGGCAACGACCTTCAGGCCGGCTTTTTCGAAGCGCGCGATGATGTCGCCAATGGCATTTTTAGCAACGGCATCGGGCTTGATGATGGAAAGAGTACGTTCAGTCGCCATGCAGAAATCTCCTCAAAAGGGATAAAGCAGAAATTGCCGCCTCGGAAAGCCGAGGCGGCGCAGGAAAAAAGGGTCGGCCAATGCCGCCTACTTCACCGGCTGCCGAGTGGCCGCGATTATAGCGCCTCCCGGTGGGGATGAATACCGGTGATATACGCTAGGTCTTTAACGTGCGGCCTAGACCGTGAAGCTTTCACCGCAGCCGCACTGATCTTTGACATTGGGGTTGTTGAAGCGGAAAAAGCGGTTCAAACCTTCGTTGACGTAGTCCACTTCGCTGCCGTCGAGCATTTCGAGCGCCTCGGGAGCGACATACACGCTGGCACCATGTGCCTCGAACCGAACGTCATCTGCTTGGGCTTCATCGGCAAAATCAAGTACGTAGCTGTAGCCAGAGCAGCCGCTGGGTTTGACCGATACGCGAAGGCCCAAACCTTGGCCTCGCTCGTCCAGCACTCGGTGAATCTGTTCTGCCGCTGCGGGCGTAATGTTCAGTGTTGCCATGGAGCGTTCTCCTTTGAGAAATCGTTAGCCGTGCGTCAGCCGTCTAGCGCGCGTTGGCACGTAAGCCGCTCACCGCATGGCGCAGTAGGGTGGCGGCGTGATCGATCTCGGCCTCTTGGGTAAAGCGCCCAATACTGAGTCGTAGCGACGACAGTGCCAGCCGACGGGGCGTACCAATACCCAACAGGACGTAAGAGGGATCGACGCTGGCCGAGTTGCAGGCCGAGCCGGTGGATACCGCTACGTCTCGCAGCGCCATCAACAGGGCCTCGCCATCCACGCCCTCGAAGGCCAGGTTGAGTATGTTAGGGACGACGTGTTCCAGCGGTGAGTTGGAAACGACGCCCTCTAGGTCGGCCAAGCCGCTCAACAAACGCTCGCGTAACGCCGCAATGCGCGTTTGGTCCTCGCCCTGTTGCTGCTGCATGATGGCAAAGGCTTCCCCCATCCCGGCGATCTGATGGGTGGGCAGCGTGCCGGAACGCATGCCGCGCTCATGCCCGCCGCCATGAATCAGGGCTTCGATGCGAATGTCTGGGTGGCGCTTCACGTACAGTGCACCGACGCCTTTGGGGCCGTAGGCCTTATGGCCAGAAAGCGACAGTAAATCGATATGCTGGGCGACCACGTCGAGCGGAATCCGACCCACCGCCTGCGCAGCATCGCTATGAAACGCCGCGCCGAAGTCATGGGCGACCTCTGCCAGAGCAGCGATATCATGGATGCTGCCCAATTCATTATTCACCGCCATCAGCGATACCAGCGCCGTATCATCTCGCATGGCGGCGCGCAGTTGCTCGGGCGTGACCCGACCGTCATGGCCAGGCGTGAGCCAAGTGACTTCGAAGCCTTCGCTTTCAAGGGCCTTGGCGGTATCTACCACCGCTTTATGCTCGATGCACGAGGTGACGAGGTGCATGCCTCGCTCGCGGTTGGCGCGCATGAAGCCGATGAGTGCGAGGTTGTTGGCTTCGGTGGCACCACTGGTCCAGACGATCTCACGCGGGTCGGCGCCGATCATGTCGGCCACTTGACGCCGCGCCTGTTCGACCACCTGCTCGGCTTGCCAACCCAGCATATGACTACGCGAGGCGGGGTTGGCGAACAGTTGATCGACGGTGAGGTAGCGCTGCATGACCTCGGCCACGCGCTCATCGACCGGCGTCGTGGCGGCATAATCGAGATAAATGGGCAGCGAAGGGGTAGCAGTCATCGTCATGGGATCCAGCGTGAAATAAAGGCTTTCAAGGTGAGGAGGCGAGGATGCCAGCCTCGACCCGCTGCTGTTGCCGGGTTGCAATACGAATGACATCTGGACGCTGTATCAACTGCGCCAGGGTAATATCGTCGAGGAAACTGCGAATTTGCCCTGACAGCTCGCACCACAAATGGTGGGTCAAGCAGGTATCGCCCTGCTGGCAGTCGGAAAGCCCCTGACAGCGCGTCGCGTCGACGGTTTCATTGACCGCATCGATCACCTGAGACACGCTGATCGCCTCGGGCGCTCTAGCCAAGAGATAGCCGCCCCCCGGTCCGCGTACGCTGCTGACCAGCCCTGCCCGACGCAGTCTGGCAAACAGCTGCTCTAGGTAGGAGAGGGAAATCTCCTGGCGCTGGGAAATATCGCCCAGGCTGGTGGGGCCGCTTGGAGCGTTGATCGCCAAATCCAGCATGGCGGTAACGGCGTAACGGCCTTTCGTGGTCAAGCGCATGTCAGGTACCTCGTCGCTGAACGTTCAGCGCGCTGGCAGCAAATGTTGCGCCATTATGGAAATCCTGAGTGCTTTGGTCAACTATTGCGCGTCGTGCTGCTCTTGGCCGCCTCGTCGCTACGCTCCTGGGGGGTGCGACGCAAGCCAGGGCAGCCAGTATCGTTCTCCTCCAGAATCTCGGCAAAGTCTTCGTCCCGCAGGGCTGGCAACTGGCCGTCACGGTAGTTAGCGTCCAGCTTGCGCAGCGTGGAGCACATGCGCTCGATACGCTCGTCCACGGCGTGCATATGATCGAGCATCGCCTGCATCGAACGTGCCACTGGGTCGGGCATGTCTTGGCTGACGCCGTAAGCATCGAAGCCAAATTTCTGGCAGATGGCTTCGCGGCGGGCGGGATCGATGTCCAGTGCCTCCTCTACGTCCGGATCCGCGCGCTTGACGATTTTGCCAGGAATACCCACGACGGTTGCCCCCGCCGGCACTTCTTTGGTGACCACGGCATTCGAGCCGATCTTGGCACCGGCTCCTACGGTAAACGGCCCCAGTATTTTGGCGCCGGCACCGACGATGACACCGTCTTCCAGAGTGGGGTGACGCTTGCCTTTGTTCCAGCTCGTGCCGCCCAGCGTCACGCCTTGGTAGAGCGTCACGTTATCGCCGACGCGGGCGGTTTCGCCAATCACGACCCCCATGCCGTGGTCGATGAAAAAGCGTCGCCCGATGGACGCGCCAGGGTGGATTTCGATGCCGGTCAGCCAGCGGGAAAAGGTCGATAGCGTCCGTGCCAACCATTTGAAGTTCTTTTGCCATAGCCAATGGCTGCAGCGGTGCAGCAGCAGGGCGTGCAGGCCGGGGTAGTTGGTCAGCACCTCAAGAAAGTTACGTGCCGCAGGGTCGCGGTCGAAAACGCTATTGATGTCTTCACGCAGGCGTTGAAACATGGGTGATCCTTGGGCGGTGAGGGCGGCAGCACGTCGGTGTTGGCGTGTCATTAGCGCACAGCGACAGTCGACAGTGCGATGTTGGGGCGCGTGAGCACCACTTCAAGTTTAGGTCATCGCCGTTTGACTGGCGCGCGTGTCTAGCCTTGTCATCCTACTTCTCTACGTGTGGCTGGGCGGCTTTCTCAGTGGCCGACAGAATGCCGCGCAGGATGTTCATTTCCATCTTTTCCGGTCGTGACCGTAAATAGAGGCGGCGCAGGCGTGCCATGAGTTGGCGTGGCTGTGCAGGGTCGTGGAACTCGATAGCGATCAGCGTGCGCTCCAGGTGTTCGAAGTAACGCTCGAGCTCCTCGTGGGTCGCCAGCTCGTCCTTGTCATCGGCCATTGCGGGGGCCTCGGATTGGCCAAGCCACGCCATGCGGCACTCGTAAGCCACCACTTGAACGGCCGCAGCGAGGTTGAGCGAGCTGAAATCAGCGTTGGTGGGAATATGCACGTGGGCATGACAGCGCTGCAGCTCGGCATTGGTCAGTCCACTATCTTCACGACCAAACACCAGCGCCACGCGGGCGTTGTCGGCCTGGCACTCGCCCGGCAGGCGCTCGGCAAGCGCCCGTGGAGAGATCATGGGCCAAGGTAGCGTGCGCGAGCGTGCGCTGGCGCCCACGGCCAGGGTGCAGTCGGCCACCGCGTCTTCGAGCGTGGCGTGTACCGTGGCTTGATGCAACAAGTGGTCCGCACCAGAGGCGCGTGAGATGCTGTCTTGGGTGACCACATCGCAGCGCGGCGCGACCAGGGCGAGATCCGCCAGCCCCATGTTATGCATAGCGCGTGCGACGCCGCCAATATTGCCAGGGTGGCTGGTACCAATTAGAACGATTCGGATGCGCTCAAGCATAGTAGGCCCGGTTAAAATGGCTAAAACGCGCAGTCTAGCACGAGTCGATGGCATGCCCGAGGGGGCTCTGTTAGAATTGCCCGCCATAAGGCGCATGGCGCCTGCCCCGTTCTTTAACATCACTGTGACAAGGCCCGATCATGAATCCGATGGTCCAATTTACGCTGCGCGCTGCGCGTAGCGCCGTTGAGCACTTTTTACGCGTCCGCGAACGCATCGAAAACGCCCATGAAGAATTCAATCTCGACAGATTGTTAGAAGATACGGCGCGCAAGGCCGAGGCGACCATCGTTCAACAGCTGCAGCGCGGTTATCCGCAGCATGGCTTCTCCGGCCGCTACACCCCCCATAAAGCGGGGGAAGGCGAAGGTGAAGAGATCGTTTGGAAAATCGAACCGCTGCACGGCTACTCTAACCTAGCCGTGGCCGGTAAGGGCTTTGCACTCTCAGTGGTGTGTCTTGTCAAAGGTCGCCCCGAACACGCGGTGGTGATCTCTCCTTTTGGCGACGATGAATACATCGCCAGCCGTGGCCGCGGTGCTCAACACAACGACAAACGGATGCGTGTGAGCAAACCGACCTCGATCCCTGCAACGCGCATGGCGATGAGCCTGCCGGAAGCCTGGCTGCGCCCGAGCCACTTACCCGCTTACTTGACCATTACCCAGCAGCTCGCCCCGCAGGTGGAGTCGCTGCTGGCCACGGGTAGCGGCCTGCTGGACATGTGCGAGCTGGCCGCTGGCCGCGTCGATAGCGTCTTCGTGCTGGGCTTGGAAGAGCAGGACATGCAGGTCGGCACGCTGCTGCTGAAAGAAGCGGGCGCCCTCATGGGCACCCCGGACGGCAAGCCATCCGTGGATGTCGAAGGTCAGCTCATGGCGGCAGGCCCGCGCCTTTACAAGGCGCTCATCAAGCAGTTGGCGCCGCACTTCTAGTCATTGGCGGCGCGATGGCGTTGTGTGTGATGGGTGAGTGGTGGATGGTACGTCGTCAATGATAGTAAAAAGGCCCTGCCGGGTGTCCGGCAGGGCCTTTTCGTCGGTGGCTATCCCATGGTTAGGGCAGCTCTTCTTCCTCTTCATCCACTTCTTTCTTGGTAGGAATGAGGTCTTCCCGAGAGAGCTTCAGCGGAATCAGCAGGGCGCCGGAGATATAGATAGACGAGAACGTGCCCACCACGATACCCACTAATAGAGCGATGGCGAAGTTCTCGATCATGTCGCCACCAAGCATTAGTAGCGCCAGCAAGACCAGAACGGTCGTGCCCGATGTCGCCAGCGTGCGTGACAGCGTGGCGTTCAAAGCTTCGTTGAAAATCTGCGGCATGTCGTCGATACGCGAGGTGCGAATCGTCTCGCGGATGCGGTCATACACGACGATGGTGTCGTTCAGCGAGTAGCCGATGACCGCGAGAATCGCCGCCAGCACCGTCAGATCGAAGTCGAGCTGGAACAGAGCAAACACCCCCACGACAATGATGACGTCATGCAGCAAGGCCAACAGGGCACCGAGTGCGAACTTGTACTGGAAGCGAAAGGCTACGTAGAGCATGACCACGCCCAGTGCCACGAGCAGCCCCAGACCGCTCTGGTCGCGAAGCTGATCGCCGACTTGGGCGCCGACGAACTCGGCGCGTACCAGACTGACGCTATCGCCGTTGGCCCGCAGGAGGTTGACGACGTCGTTACCCACATCACCATCGAAGGCTTGCTGTAAGCGAATCAGGACTTCCGTCGACGCGCCAAAGGTCTGCACCGACACATCTTGGAAGCCGCTACTCTCTAGCAGTTGCCGAATGGCATCCAGGGAGGGAGCGGTGCCGTAGCGAACCTCCACCAGGGTGCCGCCCGTGAAGTCCAGCCCCAGGTTGAGCTGCTGGAAGACGATGGCACCGATCGAGACGATCAGCATCACCGCCGAGACGATGAACGCCAGGTTGCGCCGTCCCATGAAGTCGATGCGCAGTTGGGTTAGGGGTTTCATGACCACCTCTTAAATTCTTTGCTGAGCGCGTGTTGTGATCTCATCGATATCAGATCCACAGCTTTTTGACGGGCTTGCCACCGTAGGTCAGATTGACCATGGCACGCGTGACCAGCAGCGCAGTGAACATCGACGTCAAAATGCCGATAGAGAGCGTAACGGCAAAGCCTTTTACCGGGCCGGTGCCAATCGAGAACAGAATCACTGCCACTAGCAAGGTGGTAATGTTGGCATCCACGATCGAGGTAAAGGCACGCTCGTAGCCCGCGTAAATGGCCTGCTGAATCGACATGCCGTTACGCAGCTCTTCGCGTATCCGCTCGAAGATCAGCACGTTGGCATCCACCGCCATCCCGAGCGTCAGTACGATACCGGCTATGCCTGGCAGCGTGAGCGTGGCGCCTAGCATCGACATCACCGCGACCAGCAGCGTCAAGTTGAGTGCCAGCGCCACGTTGGCAAACACGCCAAATACTTTGTAACGCACCAGCATGAACAGCACGACCAACAGTAAGCCGATCTGAACCGAGAGCAGGCCGCGTTCGATGTTTTCTGCGCCCAGGCTGGGGCCGATGGTGCGCTCTTGCACGAAGTAGATCGGCGCGGCGAGCGAGCCGGAACGCAGCAGCAGAGCGAGTTCGGCAGCTTCGGTGGGGGAGTCGAGACCAGTGATGCGGAAGCTGTTGCCCAGCGCACTTTGAATGGTCGCCAAGCTGATCAGGCCACGCTCGGTGTAGGGCTCACGAACGATGGTCTCTTCGCCGGTTTCCGGGTCGACTTCGATGCGGTCTTCGCTTTTATGCTCGATGAACAGCACCGCCATGTTGCGCCCGATGTTGGTGCGCGTGGCGCGGTTCATCAGCGTACCGCCGGTGCCGTCCAGGTTGATGTTGACCTGAGGGCGGCCGTTCTCGTCGAAGCTATTACTGGCGCTGGAAACGCTGTCACCGGTGATGATCACATCGCGCATCAGCTCTGCCGAACGAGAGGGATCGTTGCGAAACTCGAAGCGTTCGGTTTCGGCATCCGGTGTATCGTTGCGCGCCTCGAGACGAAATTCGAGGTTGGCCGTCGCACCGACGATCCGCTTGGCGGCCACGGTGTCCTGCACGCCCGGCAGTTCGACCACGATTTGGCTCGGGCCTTGGCGCTGCACCATGGGTTCGGCGACGCCCAGCTCGTTCACGCGGTTACGCAGCGTGGTCAAGTTCTGGTTGATCGCATAGTCCTGGATTTCGTTGACCGTCATGTCGCTTAGCGTCATGACCAGGCTCGAAGCGCGGCCATCCCCTTCGTTGGTGTACTCGAAGTTGGGGAAGTCGCGGCTGATCAAACGGCGGGCGGCGTCGCGGTCTTCGCTGCTGGCGAAGTCGATCGACAGCGAGCGGTCGTCAATGGTGGTGTTGCGGTAGCGAATACGCTCGCTGCGCAGTAACTCACGCATGGCGCTGGCGTTCACTTCGAGGCGTTGGGTCAGCGCCGCCTCCATATCCACTTCCAGCAGGAAGTGAACACCGCCGCGTAAATCGAGGCCCAGCGTCATGGGGGAGGCCGCAAACGCTTGCAGCCACTCAGGGGTGGCATCGGCCAAGTTGAGGGCAACGGTGGCGTTGGGGCCTAGCACGTCGGCGGCGATGTCACGGGCGTCGAGCTGGTCGTCATCGCTCTGTAAACGAATCAGCCACTGACCGTTGGTCTCTTCGACGGCTTTGACAGCGATATCGCTCTCGCTGAGCGCTTCTTCGACACGGGTAATCTGCCGTTCATCCAGGGCGTTGCCTTGGGCGTCGCTCACCTGAATGGCGGGATCTGCGGGGAATAGATTGGGAAGCGAGTAGATAAGGCCAACCACCAGGACGACCAGTATCAGCAGATACTTCCACAGGGGGTAACGGTTGAGCATGCAAGCCCTGCCTTCAATTACAAACGGAATCGCTGTGCACAGACAGGCTGCGCACAGCAACGTTCACCATCGACGCTACCATGTCACCCCTGCCGGGGTGGCTGGCACTGGGTCGGCAGGGGGGAGTGCAAGCGTTAGATGGACTTAATGGTGCCTTTAGGCAGTACGGCGGCCACGGCGTTTTTCTGCACGTTGACTTCGGTACCTTCAGAGACTTCTAGGGTCAGGAACTCATCGCTGACTTTGGTCACGCGGCCAACCAAACCGCCGCCAATCACGACTTCATCGCCCTTGGCAAGGCCCGATACCAACTGCTTGTGCTGCTTGGCACGTTTGGCTTGCGGACGCCACAGCAGGAAGTAAAAGATCAGCACGAAGCCGACCAGCATGACGATTTGCGCGATGCCACCGCCCGCGGCGGCTTCTTGGGCATGGGCTGGTGAGATGAAGAAATCCAGCATTGCAGGGAACTCCTGGGTTAGAACACTCAATGGGTGAGTGGGTCATGCCACCCGCAACGGCGGGCGGCCATAAAAGGATTAGGACTCAGCGCCCGCAAGGGGTGGCACCGGGAGGCCGCGCCTTGCATAGAAGCTTTCCACAAAGGTCGTCAATGTACCCGCTTCGATTGCCGCGCGCAAATCAGCCATCACCCGCTGGTAGTAGCGTAAGTTATGGATCGTATTGAGCATGGAACCGAGCATTTCATTGCAGCGATCCAGGTGATGCAGATAGCCACGGGAGAAGTTCTGACAGGTGTGGCAATCGCACTCTTCATCCAGCGGACGGGTATCGAAACGGTGCTTGGCATTGCGGATCTTGACGGTGCCTTCGGAGGTGAATAGGTGGCCGTTACGCGCGTTACGCGTGGGCATCACACAGTCGAACATATCCACCCCGCGACGTACGCCTTCGACGAGGTCCTCTGGCTTACCCACGCCCATCAAGTAACGGGGCGTGTCGTCGGGCATCCAAGTGGGCAGGTAGTCGAGGACCTTGATCATCTCCTCTTTGGGCTCGCCCACCGAGAGGCCGCCAATGGCCAAGCCATCGAAGCCGATCTCCAACAGCCCCTTGAGCGAACGCTCACGCAGCTCGGGGTGCATGCCGCCTTGAATGATGCCGAACAGCGCCGAGGGCGAATCGCCGTGGGCGTCGCGGGAGCGCTTGGCCCAGCGCAGCGATAGCTCCATGGATTTTTCGGCCTCTTCGAACGTAGCCGGATAGGGCGTGCACTCGTCGAAGATCATCACCACGTCAGAGCCCAGCGAGCGCTGCACGGCCATGGACTCTTCCGGGCCCATGAACACTTTGCTGCCGTCCACCGGCGAGCGGAAATGCACGCCCTGCTCGGTGATCTTGCGCATCTCGCCCAGCGAGAAGACTTGGAAGCCGCCGGAGTCGGTGAGGATCGGCTTGTCCCACTGGGCGAAGTCGTGCAGGTCGCCGTGGGCTTCGATCACCTCGGTGCCGGGGCGTAGCCAGAGGTGGAAGGTATTGCCCAGGATGATCTCTGCGCCGATCTCTTTGACCGACTCGGGCGTCATGCCCTTGACCGTGCCGTAGGTGCCGACCGGCATGAACGCAGGGGTTTCTACCGTGCCGCGGGGGAAGTGCAAACGGCCGCGACGCGCGCGGCCATCCTCGGCTAAGCGCTCGAAGCGCATGAAGCATTCGTTTCGCATCACAATCACTCGTTGTTCAATCGGTAAGCGCGTCGGTTAGCGGGTCAGCAGCATGGCATCGCCATAGCTGAAGAAGGCGTAGCGCTCTTCGACCGCCGAGCGGTAGGCCTGCATGATGTGCTCATAGCCCGCGAACGCCGATACCAGCATCAATAGGGTGGATTCGGGGAGGTGGAAGTTGGTGATCAAGGCATCCACGCAGCGCCACTCGTAGCCGGGGTAAATGAAAATGTCGGTATCGCCACTGAACGGCGCTATCTGGCCATCGCTACTTTTCATGCAGGCGCTCTCCAGGCAGCGAACGCTCGTCGTTCCTACGGCGATCACGCGTTTACCGGCAGCTTGCGTCTCGCGAATCTGTTGGCAGGTCGCGTCGGTGACCTCGATCCATTCGCTGTGCATATGGTGTTCGAGGATGTTGTCCACTCGCACCGGCTGGAAGGTACCCGCGCCAACGTGGAGCGTCACGAAAGCGCTGTCGATGCCTTTTTCGGCCAGGGCATCCAGCAGCGGCTGGTCGAAGTGGAGCCCAGCGGTCGGTGCTGCGACGGCCCCGTCCCGGCGAGCGTAGATGGTTTGGTAGCGCTCCCGGTCGCTCAGCTCGTCTTCCCGGGTGATGTAGGGCGGCAGCGGCATATGGCCGTGCTTTTCCAGCAGCGCGATCATCGGCGTGTCGCCTAAAAAGCGCAGCTCGAACAGCGCATCGCGGCGGCCTTCGACCACGGCGTGGATGCCGCCTTCGAAAATCAGCTCGGTGCCCGGCTTGGGCGACTTGCTCGAGCGAAGGTGCGCCAGTCCACGGTGGCTATCCAGTGGACGCTCCAGCAGCATTTCCACCTTGCCGCCGCTGGCCTTATGGCCGTGCAGGCGGGCGGGAATCACTCGGGTATCGTTGAATACCAGCAGATCGCCGGGCTCCAGCAGGTCCAACAAATCAGGAAAACGGCGGTGGTCCAGCGCGCCGCTTTGGCCATCCACACACAGTAATCGGCAGTCGCTGCGCCGTTCGGACGGATAGCGGGCAATCAACTCATCGGGTAGCTCGAAATGGAAATCCGCGCGCTGCATGTGAAAAAGCTCTTTCAGTGGTCGAACGAGCCGCCTAGGATAGCGCTTTAGGTCGATAAAGTCAGCGATGTGATTGACTTGACGGGCGATCTGCGTATAATTTGCCTCCATTGCCGGTGTGGCGGAATTGGTAGACGCAGCGGATTCAAAATCCGCCGCCTTTACGGGTGTGCCAGTTCGAGTCTGGCCACCGGCACCAACATCAAAGGCCTAGCGTTTATCGCTAGGCCTTTTTTTGTGCCTGCCTCTCAAGCCGTGCTGATGTTTTGCCCGCGATGCTCTCCTCTAATCCCGGGAAGAACGGGATTACCCCGCCTTTTTGCAGGTTTATTTCCTGCTTTTTTATGAAATACTCAGATCAATTTTTTATGGCTGCTCGTCATCCACGACGGATGAGAGCGCTAAGGCGGTCAACGCCAGACTTACATAAAAACGTTTGGCGCAACGCGCTTGCGAATCTTTAGTGGAGATGTGCTCAATGGCGAAGTCATCAGCCGATATGCTTAAGTCAACGCGGCCCGGAGTTATGAGTGGCCATCTGCTCAACGGTGTCAGGGTCAGCCATCAAGAAGCCCAAAGCGACTGGGACTCACTGGCCAATACGCGTGACGACGTGGTGCGTATCGACGTTCCGGCCGATCCTCAAGAGCGCATGGCCTTCGTTCGTCGTTGGATGGCCAACAACCAAAAAGCATTGAAGCAAGGGGGGATGGCCGCGACGTTGGTGCTGCCGTTACTCGCACAGCAGGCGCTGGCCGACCAAATGGTCGCCGTCAATGATCTACAAGGGGTGGCGGAAGTGATTCGCCAACCTAACGGTAGTCTAACGCTCATCATGAACAGCGGTCAGCGTATCGACATGGCCGCCGCGGATGTGGCGCTGGAAAACGGCCGTGTCGTCGTCGATATCGATTCGCTGATGGAGCTACTGGGCAATGATAGCGGTCTTCTCGTCCCGCTTAGCCAGCTTCCTGACGTACAAACCTGGGAGCTATTGCCCGACGGCAATGTCTTGATCACCCGTCCCGACGGCACGCAAATGGTCATCGAGCGCGGCGCGCTGGTCCAGCAGGGCGATCTATTTCTCATCAGTCCTAGCAATGCCCTTCAACAAGGCATTGCCAGCGGCGAAGATTTCGGCAACTTATTATTCGTGCCTAGCGCGTCTTTCGCCAATCAGCCGTCGAGCACCAGCAGCTTCCCGAGTACCGCAAGCAGTAGTAGCGAGCCAGTCAGCTCGTTTGGTGATATTCCCCCCTGGCTGTATGTCGGCGGCGGCGCCATTGCGGTAGGGGCTGCCGCTGCGGGCGGTGGAGGCGGCGGTGGCGGTAGTGATGGTGGTCCTGCCACCATCAGCGGCTATGTGATCGATGGGTATATTTCCGGGGCCACCGTGACGCGTGCCGTCAACTCGAATCAAGTCACCACGAATGACGATGGCTTCTTTAGTGGTTTGCAGGGCAGCGGTATCTTGACTGCCACTGGTGGTGTGGATATCTCCACAGGGTTGCCGTTTACCGGCGTATTACGGGCACCGGAAGATGCGACGGTGATTACCCCGTTGACCACCCTGATGGTGCAGCTCTCGCAACAGTTCGGCTTGAACGATGCTGATGCCCAAACGGCGATCAAAACGGCGCTTGGCCTCGACCAGCGAATCGATCTGATGACGACAGATCCGTTGGCAGAGGCATCGCCTAATCTGGATCTGCTCATTGCGGGTGTCAAAGTGGCGAGCCTGTTGGCCATGGCGGCCACGGCAGGGATTAGCAGTGCCGATGCGCTCTCGCGGCTGGGAACTGCCTTCAATCAAGCGAGCGACGCTGGCCGGGAGTTGACCAATCAGGAAATGGCCGATGCGTTGGGCCTTCCTTCCATTGCTGGCCAAGTAAAGCAGGCACTGGACGCCATCGATAACGCCAGTGACGGCCTTAATATCGATGCCTACCGAGACGGCAACAATAACCCGCTTCGGGACGCGCAAAGAAATGCTCAAGACCCGAATAGCGACCTTTCCGACACGATCGGTACCCGTGCTGAGGTACCTTATCTAACGCTACAACAAGCAGTGCCGCTGGCGCAGAATGGAGAATTACCCTCTCAGTATTTGCTTAATCCGGACCAGCCTTTTGCGTCCGGTAATCTTGGGCTAACGGTGGCAGCTGACCGCTTGGTGCTTGTGCAGCAAATTCTGGAAGGTGGCTACGATGCTGATAGTGCCCCCATCGCGCTTGAAGATATCTATACGTGGGCTATTCGCGCACGTGTAGAAGATGTACTAGTGACAGGTGGTCTTGAGCGCCCAGCGGTATTGGGTGCCATACGTGTTATGGTAACCAACGGCACCATTAGACCTGACCAGTTTGCGGATTTAAACACATTGGATAACTTTGTGTTAGGCAACACGATAGTGCCTTATCGTTTGGAGCAGGCGCTTAGTACATCTGAAATACCTGCGAATTATAAGCTTGATCCAGGTGCTCTACTGATCAAGAATGATTTGACACTTCGCGAAGCAGCGGAGTTGATTGATGCGACACGTTTACTGATAGACCGGGCAGTTAATGCCGAAGAAGATGGTTTGACGCGAGAGATGCTGCTCGACTGGAATGTTTTGGATAGCTTCCAAAACGTTATTAGCGCGTCCAGTGCTGATCCTCAGTTAAATGAGGCGGTGCGTGTGAGTGTGACCGAATCTATAATTACACCGGCTCAATTTTCACAGCTGAGTAGGCTTGATAATTTTGACTTGGGTGTCACAGACGTTATTTATACCATGGAGAATGCGTTGGCGGTGGAAACATTGCCCGCTAATTATGTTCTCGATTTAGATGCTCCATTGGATGTTGGTGTGGTCACTGTTTCTCAGGCGATTGTATCCTTTGCGGATGTCTCTCGGGTTTTGCAAGGAGCTAATAATCAACCCCCTGTGTCATTGTTCCAGTGGTCGGTTAGTGACACGGCAAGTGCTATTATTGATAGTATTGAAGAGAGCGCCGTTACTGGGGCCAACCCTATCGTGATTAGTGACCGTGCCATCACTGTAGAAGAGTTTGAACTTCTTAATGGCTTGGATAACTTCCAGTTGGGAGAGACCGTCGTAAGCTATACGCTTTCTCAAGCGGTTAATGCAGCGGTGATTGCGGAAAATTACGATATTTCAGATAGCTCTGTGTTAAATGCAGGTAGTTTGAGTGTCGTAGAGGCAGAGCAGTTGCTGAGCTCGGTCGAGTTGATTTTGTCAGGCGCTATGAACGCACAGTCCTTAGACGCGGACCAGCTCTTTAATTGGACTGTTGTGGATAGTGCGGATAATATTTTAAGTGCGGGTAATGTGCCGCACCTGCTGAGAGCAACGTCAGTTAGCGTCAGTGATGACTTAATCACACTGTCAGAGTATGAAAGCCTCCTTGGTTTAGACAGTAACTACATAAGGACTGGCGAAGTCGTCGAATACACGCTGGAAGAAGCTATCCGAGCGGATGATAGAGGGGCCTTGCTGAATGGCTATGCGATTAGTGTAGACAGCCTGCTTGACGCAGGGGAGGTGAGTGTTGCAGAAGCACAAGAGGCCTACCTACAGATCACTGACCTGGTAGACAGTGCTGAAAATCGTGACAGCTTAGGCGAGCGTCTACCTTTCCGTTGGGTAGTCGTTGATGATGCAACCGTGATTATTGAAGACTTGTTCGAGAATCACGTTGCGTTAGCTGATCACGTGTTTATTTCAAATGCTGAAATTAGCCAGCCAGAATATGAGCGTCTTATCGAGTTAGAAAATTTCGACTTAGGCTCCACTGTCGTGCGATACACGCTTGAAGGTGCCGTCAATACAGATGTCGCGTTACCCGATAGCTATTTATTAGAGGCAGATACCTATGCACCAGGTGAGCTGAGTGTTTCTCAGTCTCGCTCGACTCTTGAGCGTGTGGAGTTGGTGGTAGGTAGTGCTGATAATGCGGATAGTTTAAATGTCGGCGAGCTTTTTAATTGGATCGTTCAAGATAGTGCAAGTGCCGTTCTAGCAATCGAGCAAGGTGCCGCTTTCATGGTTGGTGCTGACGAGATCCGTCTTACTGACCAGCAGATTACAGTTGATCAATTCGAAACTTTATTGGCGATCGAAAATGATAATAGGGGTTATCAGCGCGGCAATGAGCAGGTTGAATACACCCTCGGGCAGGCTTTTGAGCGAGGCCCCGATGATGTGGTAGATAATTATCTTATCAATACACAGCCGCAGCTTGTTCTGGAGTCCTTGGCAGCGGAAGATGCCATCGAGAATTTGTCTATCGTTCGCGTGTTGTTAGGTGTGGCAGAGAACTCGCCTGACCTGAGTAGCGTTTATTCCTGGAGCGTTCTGGATAGCTACAACAATATTCAGTCACGTTTGGGTGCTTCTGCTCCTGACGGCCTCCAACTTGCTGAAAGTGTTGAGGTGACAGACGAAACGCTGACAGCAGCTCAATATGAGCAACTGATGGGTAGATTAAATAATTTCAGTTTAGGGGAAGAGGTAACCGTAGTTTACGCTGATATCAATGATGCACTTCGAGCTCACTCGGCGGCTATATTAGCGCCTGATGGTCGCTTCGTGCTGAATGATACTGCAACACCTTTTGTAGCGACACTCGTCGTGGAAGAGGCTGCAAACGAGCTAACAAATGTGCGTGCAGTATTAGAAGCGGGTCGAAATGTAGAGAGTGATAACGAGACCGCTCAACGTCTGTTTGACTGGACGGTGAGCGATACGGCAAGCAATATTATTCAAGCTATTGCACAAGATCATATTGTTTTGGCCGATCGTGTTCAAATTACGGATGCGCAGTTGACTTATGAGCAGTACCAGTCACTCACTGGCCTTGGCAACTACGATTACGATAGTGATCCGGTGGAGATTTTGTATACGCTTGAAGAAGCGTTAGAAATCATTGTGTCAGAAGGGGTGGAGGCGCTTGCCAAGGGAGAAGAGAGCAATAGTGCAGGCTACCGTCTTTCTGATACAGAATTGTCGATTGGTGTTTTGACGGCGGAAGAAGTAAGGCCCATTGTAGAAAACGCCGTACTCGCCCTTTCAGGTGCGAACGCCCCTGTTCCCGCGGTGAATGAGCTGCTGAAATGGAGCGTTATCGACTCAGCTTCTGCCTTGCTGGCTACCCAATCGAATAATCAGTTTCCTTTGTATGTGACAGGCGCAGAACAGGTGTCGGTCAATAATGATATTCTCGCCATTGCAGACCTTCAGCGGTTACAACGGCTGAGTAATTTTGAGCTGGAAGATACGCCTGTCAGGTTTATCTTTACCCGCAACTTGACGCTTGGTGATATCGAAAACATTGCTGATAGCTATGAGATTGTGGCAAGCAGGGTTGAAATACCCAACTTCTTACTTACTAGCGTGCCTAATGCTGAGACACGTTACCAGGCTACACAGGCCATTGTAGATGGGGCGCTTAATCGTCAAGCGGTGAGTGTTGAAGCACTGCAGACGTGGAGCATCACGAGCGCTCAGCCAGACGAGCTGCTCGCTGCGGGCGCCGCTCCGTGGATCAGCGGAGCGGACATGATTACATTGGATCTGGGTAGTAGTGCATTTCTGACGCCTGAGCAGTACGATGCCTTTGTTACCTTAGGTAATGTAGATCTCGAAAATGTTAATGTCAGCTATTCGCTAGAGGAAGCGATTGCTGAAGCGAATGCAGGTGGGGAGCTGCCCGGCAGTAATGAGGGGCGGCCGGGTAGCTATGAAATTAATGCTGGACAGCCATTCGATGCCGCATCGTTAGTGGTCAGTGAAGTAGAGTCACTGTTAGTGACGGTAGAGGAGATTCTCTCAGGAGCAATCAATGCTGAAAGTCTCGACCGTGAAACGCTGTTAAATTGGGTAATCGAAGATAGTGTTGATCAAGTGCTCAACTCAATAGGTAGTGAGGCTTTGTCTGTCGCTAGCAGTGTTCGGGTGAACGTGGACGAAATTAGCTTCCAGGATTTTGAAGTGCTCAGCGAGCTATCTAACTTTGACCAAGAAGGGCTGACCGTCACGTACCCACTAAGTGCTTTGATACAGCGCTCTCTGGATGGCTTAAGTCTTCCCGAGAATTATGCCTTGCAAACGGACCAAGCATCGTTCTTTGATGCTGGGGCGTTGGATGCTCGTGCAGCCGAGCGGTTGTTCGAGACGTCGACATTACTCTTGGAGGGAGCAGTCAATAGCGATACTCCTCTATCGTCATTAGCCACTTGGGTAGTCCAGGATACCTATGCGAATATTTATACATTAAATGTAGCGGGTAATAATGGTGTTCCTGCTGAATTCTTGATCGATGATGCAGCAAGTATTGTCATTATTGATGATCCGCTCGAAAGTGATGATGAGCAAGATCTTAATATCACTTTTACGGTCAACGGCTATACCCACCAGCCAGGCGCCGCGCCGGGGGGAAGCGTCACCCAGCTATCAAAAACGTTTAATATTGACGGCCAAGCGGATGACGGTATTGAGCTGATCACGGATTTCCGAGTAGGAAGTGAACCAGGCTTCGACCAGCTGTTCATCGACCTGACGGCCAATGAATATGATGCGCTGCGCGGCAATGAGACTGGCTTTAAGCGCTATGACGCTCTGACTGAGTTAGGTGAGGATATTGCGTTTGCCGTATTTAATACTGAGGAGTTTATGAATGGCGCAGCAGGTTGGTTGGATCAACTTGGCCTGAACAGTGGCGAAGTGGTGTACCTGTTGGCAGGTAATGGAGACACCCCCGATATTGAAGATGATGCTCAGCTACTCCGTGTTGAGTTCACAGTCAATGACTTCGATACCCAATTGCTGGCCAACTTCGAAAACCTTGATCTCAACCAGTTCAGCCCAGATAACTGGAATACCAATTACAACAACATTATCTGAATTTATGCTAAAACCCTGCAGTACCAAGATATTACCAGCGCCGGCTGGCTTGTATTGGAGCGCAGCCTAAATTATGCCACTACCAACGCGAGGCCAGGCGACTGACTGGCCTCGCGTCTCATCACTTCATCAACCCAATGTCGCGGGAGACAACCCCATGGGCGTGACCTATCACGAAAGCAATGCGCGTATGAGCCAAGTGGCCATTCATAACGGTACCGTCTACCTCGCCGGCCAAGTGCCGGCGGATGCCACGGTGGGCATGCGTGGGTAAACCGAGCAGGTGTTGGCGCGTATCGATGAGCTGCTGGCGCAGGCGGGCACCTCGAAAGAGCACTTGATCTCTGCCCAGGTGTGGGTCACCGACATGGCCGAGTTCGCAGAAATGAACGAAGCGTGGGAAGCCTGGGTAGTGCCGGGTCGCCCGCCGGTGCGCGCCGCGTTGGAAGCCAAGCTGGCCAAGCCCGAGTGGAAAGTGGAGATCATGGTCATCGCGGCACTGCCCGACGCCTGATCGGTTATCTCAAGGCAGTAGCGAGGGGGCGTTAACCAAGCGTTAACGCCCCCTCGCTTTTTATTCCGCGATCGTTTTATAGTGGAGTCTTCTTCTCACACTTCCCGAACGGTACGGTCATGTCCCAGTTCGAGCTGCATAGCCGCAACCTAGCGCAAGAACAGGTGGCACACACTCACGATTTTCACCAGTTGATACTGGCGACGTGTGGCGTGACTGAACTCTCCATGGAAGGCCAGGGTGAGCGGGTCACCGCTCGCCGAGGCTGTTTGATCCCCTCATCGCGCCATCACGAGTACCAAGGCGATGGCAGCAATCGAACGCTGGTGCTGGATATCCCTGTGCAGCACTTAGCCACGCTGGAAAAGGGCAGTGAGATCGAGCGCTTATTCGATAAGCCGCGCTTCTTTACCGTGCCACCCGCTTTAAATCAGCTGACCCATGCGCTGGCGCATCAGCTGGATCAGTGCCCAGCACTGCAAAACGAAATCGCCGTCCTGCTGCTGCGGGCGCTCTATATGTACCTGCACGATGCGCCAAAACAGACGGCTGACCAGCTTGGGGTTCGCTGTATTAGCGAGCGGCTGGATTTAGAGCGCTTGGATGCCTGGCTAGACCAACATCTGGCAGATGACATACGTGTCGAGCAGCTAGCAGCCCTGTGTGCATTGAGCCCTGGGCACTTTCACAGCTGTTTTCGTGAATTAACCGGGGTGACGCCGCTGGCCTATGTGCAGCGCAGGCGGCTAGAGCATGCGCGCACGCTGGTACGACATAGCGCACTGAGCCTTGGTCACATTGCCATGCTGGTGGGTTTTCGCGATCAGGGCAGTTTTTCCCGCGCCTATCGGCGTTACTTCGAGATCTCCCCCTCATCTGACCGCTAATGGCTGACGTCCCTGTCTGCCTGACTTGCGGGCAAATTTACCCGAGTTTCGGGCAAGCACACGCCAAGGCATCGTCGTAGTCTCAAGAGGAACCCCACCTTCCTTGGAGAGATCCCATGGGCGTGACCTATCAAGACAGCAACCTCCGCATGAGCCAAGTCGCCGTGCATAACGGCACGGTCTATCTCGCAGGCCAAGTACCCTCGGATGCCACCGCCGATATGCGCGGACAAACGGAGCAGGTGTTAGCACGTATCGACCAACTGCTGGCCCAGGCAGGCACCTCTAAAGAGCAGTTGATCTCGGCGCAAATCTGGGTCACCAGCATGGCGGAATTCGACCAAATGAACCAAGCCTGGGATGCCTGGGTCGTGCCTGGTCGCCCACCGGTGCGTGCTGCGGTAGAAGCCAAATTGGCCAAGCCCGAGTGGAAGGTGGAAATCATGGTCATCGCTGCGCTGCCGGAGGCTTGATATGCAGGTCGTTTCGGCAGCGGAAGTCGCACAGCATCTCACTTGGCAGGGCGTCATCGACCGTTTGCGGCATACCTTTGTGAACGGAGTGGAGTCACCACCGCGCCACCATCACGCCATGCACCGGCCCGACGGCGAAGCCACCATGCTGCTGATGCCCGCCTGGGAAGCTGCTGGCTATATCGGTGTGAAGATGGTCAACGTGTTTCCGCAAAACGCCGAGCACGGTGTTCCGGCTATTTCGGGGCTTTACTTGCTCAGCGAAGGCAAACACGGCCAGCCGTTGGCGTGTATCGATGGCAGCGAACTAACCCGCCGCCGTACCGCCGCTGCTTCGGCGCTGGCGGCTCAAGCATTGGCCAATGAAGATGCCGACACCCTGCTAGTGGTGGGTACCGGCAAACTGGCCCCGATGGTGATCGAAGCCCACGCCAGCGTGCGCCCCATCAAACGGGTGCTGATATGGGGCCGTAACCCCAATAAAGCCGCCGCGATTGCCGAGGAGTATGCAGACCGCTTTGCTACTCAGGTGGTAGACGCGTTACCCGACGCTGTCGCGGAGGCCGATATCATCAGCTGTGTGACGCTCTCCACCCAACCGATCATCAAAGGCGAATGGCTCACGCCGGGTACGCACGTGGATTTAATCGGCGCGTTTCGCCCACAAATGCGCGAAACCGATGCCGCGTGTTTAGGCCGTGCGCAGGTGTTCGTAGACACCTACGCAGGCGCAAAAGGCGAAGCGGGGGATATTCTGCAGGCCATCGAGGAAGGCGCTTTTCAGTTTGACGCCATTCAAGCGGAGCTGGCCGAGGTGCTGTCCGGGGCCAAACCAGGGCGCTCGGGTAAAGAGGCCATCACGCTGTTTAAATCCGTAGGCGCCTCTCTTGAGGATCTCGCCGCCGCCATCGAACTATGGGAGTCACTGCCCAAGCATCATTCATAAAACCACGCTGCAGGCCTGGCCAGACAACAACAATAAAGGCCGCTACGCCAGCAGCACTGCAACGCCAGTCATAACGAAGACCATCAATAACCAAAACGAGGTGTGTTATGAACGCTAAGCGCTCTTTACTCTTCACTGCCCTAGCAGCCCTCCCGCTGGCCATTGCCAGCAACACGGCCCAGGCCCAGTCTTATGAAATGGTGATTGCGACCCAACTTCCGGAGGATATGAGCAACAACGAAATCTATCCGGCGCTGGTGCATTTTAAGAATCTCGTCGAAGCCCGCACCGATGGCGATCTCGAAGTGACGATCTTCGGTGGCGGCCAACTCGGCTCTGAAGTAGAAAATGGCTCGGAAGTGCAGGGTGGCCGTACGTTACAGTCCACCATCATGTCTGCCGGGGCCATGTCGTCGTTCTATGGCGACTACCAAGCGGTGACCGCGCCGTTCCTCTTTACCAGCTGGCGGCAGGCGTGGACGTTCTTCGATAGCGAGTGGTTTGCCGACTTTATGTCGGGCACCGTGGAGGCCGCAAACATGCGCTATCTAGGTACCTTCGATGACGGCGGCGGCTTCGTGGCTTTCACCAACAACGTCCGCTTGATCGAGACCCTGGAAGACCTAGAAGGGCTCAATATTCGTACTGAAGAGAACCCGGCCCACGTTGCCATCATGCGCTCGCTAGGCGCCTCCGCGACGCCACTGCCCTGGGGCGAGCTGATCACCGCACTGGAAACCGGATTAGCCGATGGCCAGTTCAACGCGCCGGTGCTCAATACCACGTTCAACTTCGATGCGGTGACCGACTACACCACGCTCACCGGGCATGTGTATAACAGCGCGCCCTGGATGGTGAGCGAGTCCTGGTACCAATCGCTGCCGGAATCCCATCAGCAGGCGGTGATTAGCTCGGCACGGGAGGCTATTCAGCTCAGCCACGGCATGTCGGGCGCCCTTGCCACCGCCAGTTGGGTCGAGTCATGCGAGCGTTTCGAGGCCTGCTATCTGATGCCCGATGCCGAACGTGAGCGCATGGCCGAGATTGCCCGCCCCGCCTGGCAGGAGTGGATCGTCAATGACTTCGGAATGGACGAAGCGCGTGTGCAGGGCCTGCTGGATGAGGTCGAACGCGTGGGCCAGCAGCTAGCGGAAGATGACCTGCGAATTTACGGACAATAACGGTAATCAACGCTGGGGCCCTACGCCCCAGCGTGAGGAATGGCCATGGGCGTTTTGACTCCTTTACGTCGCGTGAGCGATCTGGTCAATCAGGTCGCTATCGTGGTGTGTGTAGGCTGTATTTTGGCGATGCTGGGCATCTCTTTTACCGCATTTTTATACAAACTGATCACGGGCAGCACGCTGAGCTGGACCTACTCGCTGGCGCGGCTGTTCCTGCCTTGGATTGGTTTTCTCTCGATGACGATTTCACTGCGCTATGGCGAGCACGTCGCCATGACACTGCTGGTACGCAGCCTGCCAAAAGTGATGGTGAAGGTGGCCGCCGGGCTCTGCCTAGCGGTGATCGGCCTATTTGCACTCTTGCTTACCTGGTACGGCTGGGACTACTTCACTAGCGCCACCCAGGTGTACATGGTCTCTGACCAAATCCGCATTCCTAGCAAGGTCACTGCCATCGTGGTGCCGATAAGCGGCGTGATGATGCTGCTGCACTTGGTGCATGGGTTTGCACTGCTGGAACACTTTATGGACGAGCAGGACGTGATTGGCGAGCTTATCGACACCGCTGATAGGGAGCACCGCTCATGACACCTGCGATCATTGCGTTCGTCGTCCTGCTACTGATTGGCGCGCCGGTAGCCGTCGTGATGGCGATGTCCGGGTTGGCGGGCGGTTTTGCCATTGGCGGCGAACGGATGCTCGGCATCATTGCCGACCGCATGTTCTCCGGCGTTTCCGGCTTTCTGCTGATCGCCGTACCCTACTTCATTTTCACTGCTGAGCTAATGAACCAGGGCGGGCTAACCCACAAGCTGATTGCCTTCAACAATGCGCTGTTTGGCCGAGTTCGGGGCTCGCTTTCTCACGTGAACATTTCGGTCTCGGTATTCTTTGCGGGCCTCACGGGGGCAGCGGTGACCGATACAGTGGCCATCGGCAAAATCATGATTCCCGAAATGAAAAAGCAGGGGTACGACGCGGAGTATGCGGCGGCAGTGACTGCATGCTCGTCGATCATCGGGCCGATCATTCCCCCCAGCGTGGTGATGGTGGTCTACGCTACGTTGCTGCGGGATATTTCGGTCATCGACTTGTTTGCCGGTGGCATCATCCCTGGCTTGCTAATGGCCTTGGCACTGTTGGGCGTCAGCTTCTTTTTAGCCTGGAAGCGCAACTACCCGAAACAAACCCCCACGCCCTTCAAAATGGCCATGATGTCGTTCGTGCTGGCACTACCCGCGCTGGTGGTGCCGTTGATCATTCTGGGCGGCATTCTCTCAGGCCTCACGACCATTACCGAAGCGTCGGGGTTTGCGGCGGTGTACGCCATCGTGATCGGCGTGGTGTTCTACCGGAACCTGACGTGGCGAAAAATCTGGGAGGCGCTCGTCACCACCGTGCGCTTTTCTGGGGTGGTGTTTTTCCTGCTGGCCACCTCGGCTGTGCTGGGCTGGTTCGTGACCCGCTCCGGTATCGCTCGGGATGCGGCCAGTATCATCACCACCTTTAGCGATGCGGCCTTCGTGCAGCTGATGCTGGTCTGCCTGCTGCTTCTGGTGGTGGGAACGGTGATGGACGTACTGCCCGCGCTGGTGGTCATTGCGCCAGTGCTAGTGCCCGCGATGATTCAGCTTGGCTTTGATCCGCTCCACTTCGCTATCCTGATGATCGTGGTGCTCAATATCTCTAACGTTACACCGCCGGTGGGAATGACACTAATGACGGCCGCGCGAATAGCCGAGGTGCCCTACGAACGGGCCATCGTGGCATCGCTGCCGTTTTACGTCTCGTTCTTGGTGGTGATCGTGCTGCTGGCGGCCTTCCCGGCGCTCTCCACCTGGATACCGTCACTGCTGTGACTAGCTAAGGACTGCGACTCATGAAGTGTTTTTACCACCCTGACCAAGCGATGCATGCGCCGCCTACCTTCCTGCTACGTGGCCAGCCCGCCGCCTCGCCAGAGGGCCCGGTGCGTGCCGAGCTGCTAACGCAGGGGTTAGCGAAGGCTGGCTTAGTGCTCACTGCGCCAGTGGAGTCAGACTCTCCCACGCTGCGTAAACGCCTGGAGCAGATTCATACGCCGCGCTATTTGACGTTTTTAGAAACGATCTACGCCCGCTGGCAGGCGCTGCCCAATGCCGCCGAATTCGTGGCACCCAACATTCACCCCTGCGGCGGCGGCTTCCACTATCCCCGCCATCCCATTGGGCAAGCGGGCTGGCACCTGCACGATATGGCTTGCCCGCTTAGCGCGACCAGTTTTCAAGGCGCACTGGCCTCCGCCGCCACTGCCCAGGCAGCCGCTGAAGCCGTGCTGGCGGGGAAGGAAGTTGCCTATGCGCTATGCCGCCCGCCGGGCCATCACGCCGGGCCGGAGCGGGCTGGCGGCTTTTGTTTGCTAAATAACTCGGCGCTGGCCGCTACCGTGCTGCGCGAACGTTTTGCCAAGGTGGCGATCATCGATGTGGACCTGCACCACGGTAACGGCACCCAGGATATTTTCTACGCCAGGGGCGACGTATGGACAGGCTCGCTGCACGCTGACCCGAGTGATTTTTATCCCTTTTTCTGGGGCGGCGCGGACGAAGAGGGCAGCGATGAAGGTGTAGGGGCCAACGTCAATCTCCCTCTGCCGGTGGGCAGCGATGGCGAGGTCTATTTGGATGCCCTGGCGATCCTGATCGACCACCTGCAGCGCTTTGAACCGGATGCCGTCGTGGTGGCACTCGGACTCGATGCCCATAAAGAGGACCCTCTTGCGGGCCTAAACGTGGAAACCGAGGCGTTCATCGAGGTGGGAAAACGCCTGCGAGCGCTCGCGCTACCCATGGTCATCGTGCAGGAGGGTGGCTACCCCACCGAGCATTTAAGCGCCAACCTGGCGGCCTTTATGCAGGGGTTTAACGTATGAGCAGCACCGGTTTCTATTGGCACGAGCGCTGCTTTTGGCACGATCAGGGTGCCATCGGCGTATTCTCTGCGCCGGGCGAATTTCTGCAGCCCCAAGCCGCCTCGGAAAGCCCCGAGAGTAAGCGGCGGTTGAAAAATATCCTGGAAGTCAGCGGGCTGATCGACGAGCTGCACGTGGTCAAGCCCCCCGCTGCCACGCTGGCCGACCTGCGGCGTTTTCATACCCCGCGCTACCTGGATGAACTGCAGGCAGGAGACAAAGCCCGCGGCGGCAACGGCGGCGACTGCGCGCCTTACATGCCGGGCAGCTGGGCGGCCGCCACTCAGTCCGCAGGGTTAGCCATTGCCGCTGTGGAGGCCGTGGCGCTGGGCGAGGTGGCTAACGCCTATGCGCTGTGCCGCCCGCCGGGCCACCATGCCGAAGCCGACCAGGGCCGAGGGTTCTGCCTGTTGGGCAATATTCCCGTGGCGGTGCTGCGTGCTCGCGCCCTTGGCCAAGTCAAGCGCGTGGCGATACTCGATTGGGACGTTCACCACGGCAACGGCCAGCAGGCGGCGTTCTATCACGACCCCGATGTCTTCACCGTTTCCATACATCAAGCGGCCAACTACCCGCTGGACACCGGTGGTTTCGATGAGCAGGGCGAAGGAGCCGGGATAGGCGCCAACCTGAACCTGCCGCTGCCTCCTGGCTGTGGCCTGGGGGCCTATGCGTATGCCATGGAAACGCTGGTGCTGCCCGCGCTGGAAGCGTTCGCCCCCGACCTGATCGTGGTGGCCTGTGGCTATGATGCCTGCGCCAAAGACCCGCTCGGCAAGATGCTGCTCAACAGCCAAGCCTTCGCCACCATGACGGCCCACGTCATGGCCGTGGCAGAACGCTGCTGCAACGGCAAGCTGGTGATGGTGCATGAGGGCGGCTACTCCGAAGGTTATGTGCCGCTCTGCGGTCACGAGGTGATCCAAACCCTCGCGGGCAGTCACACGGCTGTGTTCGACCCGCAAAACGACGAAATTGCCGCCTGGGGCTACCAAGCGCTGCAGCCGCATCAGCAGGCGCTCATCGATGGCTGGCAACGACAGTGGGAGACAATGACCCGATGACACCGCTTTATGATCGTGACGGCTGGATTTGGCAGGATGGCCAGTGGCTGGCCTGGCGGGACGCCAAAGTGCATGTGTTCACCCATACGCTGCACTATGGCATGGGCTGTTTTGAAGGCGTGCGCGCCTACGCAGGGCCGCAAGGCCCGCAGCTGTTTCGGGTGGCGGAGCACACGCGAAGGCTAGTGGAAAGCGCCCACGCGCTGGATATTCCGCTGCCGTTTAGCGAAGCCGAACTGATCGATGCTCAGCGTGAGAGCCTGACCAAAAACGGGCTAAGCAGCGCCTATTTAAAGCCCACCGTGTTTCTAGGCGCCGAAGGCCTGGGGTTGCGGGCCCAAGGATTGACCACCCATGTGATGATTGCCGCCTGGGATTTAGGGCCCTACCTTTCCCCGCACGCAGCGTCCCACGGTCTGCGCGCCTTGACCTCTTCCTGGGCGCGCCATCACGTCAACATCAGCCTGTGCCGCGCTAAAACCAGCGGCCACTACGTGAATTCGATGCTGGCGCTCAACACGGCAGTCAAAGCGGGCTTTGATGAAACCATCATGCTCGACCCCGAAGGCTACGTGGCCGAGGCCTCGGCGGCGAACGTCTTTTTACTGCGTGATGGCGTGCTGCACACCCCGGAAGTGACCTCCTGCCTGCAGGGCATCACCCGGGATAGCGTCATTCAACTGGCCCGGGATGTGTTGGGCATCGAAGTCAAAGAACGGCGCATTACCCGCGATGAGCTTTACACCGCCGATGAGGCATTTTTGACCGGCACCGCCGCGGAAATTCTGCCGCTAAGAGAGCTGGATGGGCGAAGAATCGGCACTCGCGCCGGGGCGCCGCCCCTTAGCGAGCCGATGGCGGCGAATAGCGTGACGGCTCGGCTGCAGCATCTTTATCGCCAAGCAGTACGCGGCGAGTTAGACGCCTACCGGCACTGGCTAACACCGGCATAACGGTGGCTGAACGCTTTTTAATCGCCCCGGCATCGCACCGGGGCAAACGGCGCTAGCCGTGCTGCTGAAGTGCTTTTTCCAGCGTGGCCAATCTGCCGGGTGCCAACGCGTCTTCGACCGCTGTAATCCGGATCACGTTGGCCAATTCCGGGTGGGCGAGGCGGGCTACCAGCACGCCATCGGCCAACAGCTCCTGATGCACCGCCGCCGCCAACTCCGCGCTGGGTAGCCGAATGCCGACGAAGTTCGTCGCGCTGGGCAGCACGTCGGCCCCCAAACCAATAAAGTGCAGCGCCAGCTGCTCGCGGCGGGCTTTCACCGCTTCGATGTGCTGGCGTACTTCGTCGGGGTGATCGAGCACGACTTCAGCCGCCGCCTGGGTGAACGACGACACCGCGTAGTGAATACGCACTTTCATCATCATCGCCAGCACGTCGGGCTCGGTAATCGCGTAGCCAATACGCATGCCGGCCAGGCCGTGGGCCTTGGAGAGCGTACGCAGGCGAATCACGCCCGGCAGCGCCTGGCCAAGGAACTCGCTGCCCGCGTCGTCACGAAAATCCCCGTAGGCCTCGTCCAGCAGCAGCCAGCACGCCTCCGGCAGCGCCTCGCGCAGCTTGAGAATCGCGGTATCGCTATGCAGGTGACCGCTGGGGTTATCGGGGTTCGCTAGATACACCAACCGCGCCTCTTCTTGATGGGCGGCCGCTGCCAGCGCTTCTAAATCGGGGGCGAGCACGCCAGGCGCTTCATGGTAGCTGGGCTCGATCAACCGGCAGCCCTGGCCTAACGCAAAGTAACCAAACGTGGGGTAGGTGCCTGCGGTGCTCACCACCGCATCGCCCGCCGTGCAGGTGGTGCGCAGCGCCAGGGCGATCAGGCTATCGGCACCGGCATCCACCAGCAGATGCTCCAGCGGAATGTTCTGCTGCGCGCTCAAGCGCTGGCGTACCCCCAAGGCCTCGGCATCGCCATAGCAGTACACGTGCTGCGTCACTGCGTCGCCAAAGTGCTCCCGCAGGGCGCGGTGGGGCATGTCTAATCCCTCGTTAGAGCCCAGCCGATGGGGAAGCTCTCGGCCAAGTTTACGCTCCAACACTTTAATGCCCGGGAATGGGTTGTGGGGACCTTCGCCTGTAAGGTGCGCGGGGTAGCGGGGCGTTGTATACGAGGACATGGGCGAATCCTAACTATAGAAGTGGTTAACTTAAAATCTTACCGCGATTTAGCAGACGATACGGGTCGAGCGCGTGCTTTAGCGTCTGCATCAGTTCGATTTCCGCGCTAGAGCGGCAGGTGCTTAGCCAGGAACGTTTCTCCAGGCCGATACCGTGCTCGGCAGAGACCGAGCCGCCCAGCGCGGCCAGCGGTCGATAGACCATGGCCTCTACCTCGCGGCGAACCGATAGCTCGGCACTCCCCGCGCTCACGGAAATATGCAGGTTGCCATCGCCTAAATGGCCAAACACCACCAGTCGTGCATCGGGCCAGCGCTTGGTCAACTGCGCTTCCAGCGCATCGGTATAGCGCTGCATCTCGGCAATCGGCAGGCTGACATCGAAGGTCAATACGGGGGCAAGGCCTTTGACCAAGCCTTCGATATCCTCGCGTATCGCCCATAGGCCGTCGCGCTGGGTGCTCGACTGCGCCAGGACGGCATCGACGATCAGTTCGCTCTCTAGCGCGCTTTCCAAGGCGTCACTGAACTGGGAGGCGTTACGCTCGGCGTCGCTGCCTAGTGATTCGATGATCACATAGAAAGGGTGCTCAGGGGCAATCGGTGGAGCGTGGCGGCCAAGCGTTTCCGTCAGCAACCGGTAGTGGTTCTGCCACATGACTTCGAAAGCGCCCAAACTGCCGCCCAGCGCTTTCCCCATCTGGCTGAGCAGCCCCGTCAGTGCGTCGAAGGAGGGGCAGGCCACCATGGAGGTTTGTTCAAAAGGCGTGGGAGGCTGCAAGCGCAGCACGGCGCGGGTAACGATCCCCAGCGTACCTTCGCTGCCGATGAAGAGCTGCTTTAAATCGAACCCGGCGTTGTTCTTCAGCATCCGGTTCATGGAGCTGACCACCCGGCCATCGGCCATGACGGCCTCTAGCCCCAGCACCTGTTGGCGCATCATGCCGTAACGAATCACCCGAACGCCTCCGGCGTTGGTGGCGATATTGCCCCCTATGGTGCAACTGCCCCGCGCGCCCAAATCCAACGGGAACTGCAGGCCTACCTCTCTGGCGGCTTCCTGCACCCGCTGCAGCGGTGCCCCCGCCTGCACGGTCAGCGTCCCGCCCACGCGGTCTATCTCTTCGATGGCCGTCATGCGTTCGAGGGAAATCACCAGCTCGCCGGGGCATGCTTCGGCGCCGTGCACCAGCCCCGTCAAACCGCCGTGAGTCACGATTGGCTGCCTTGACTCATGGCAGGCGCGCATCACCGCCGAGAGCTGTTCGGTATCCGCCGGCCGAACGATAGCGCCTGCTTGGCAGGGGGCGCCGGTCATCCAATCCTCACGCCGACTGCTCACATCGTCGCCGGTCAATACATGAGGCGCGCCAACGATGGCGCGCAGCGTTTCCAGGGGTATTTGCATGTGTGTTCCTTCGCCTATCGTGTCCATTTCGTCAATCACGCGGTGGCTGCCACGGGCGCTTCGCGGCCTGGAATGGCGTCGAGCAGGTCTTGGGTATACGCCTCACGCGGGGCGAGAAAAATCTGCTCGGCGCTGCCTTGCTCGACGATACGGCCGTGTTGCATCACCACGATGCGGTCACACAGCTGGGCAGCGACGCGCAGGTCGTGGGTAATGAATAGCAGCGAAAGCGATAGGCGCTGTTTCAATTCCTCCAGCAGTTCCAGCACCTGGGCTTGAATGGAGACGTCGAGGGCGGAGACGGCTTCGTCGGCGACGATCAGTTCCGGGTTGAGCGCCAGCGCTCGGGCGATGCCGATTCGCTGGCGCTGGCCGCCGGAAAATTCGTGGGGATAGCGCTCCACAGCGCTGGCACCCAGGCCCACCATATCGAGCAATTCTCCTGCCTGTTTCAGTGCGGCGGCCTTCGGCGTGCCGTTGGCAATCGGCCCTTGGGCAATCGCCATGCCCACCTTAGTGCGTGGGTTGAGCGAGGCGTAGGGGTCTTGGAAGATCATTTGCACCCGGTGGCGCTCGCGGCGCAGCGCGTCGCCTTTTAGCTGCGAGAGGTTGACGCCGTCCAGCAGCAGCTCGCCGCTATCCGGATGCTCCAGGCGCACCACGCAGCGGCCCAGAGTCGATTTCCCCGAGCCGGATTCGCCCACGATACCCACGGTTTCCCCCCGGGCGAGCGTGAGCGATACGTCATTCAGCGCATGTACCTCGCGGGCAGGCTTGAACCAGCCGCCTCGCGAGCGGAACACTTTTTGCAGCCGCTTGATTTCCAGCAGCGGCGCGACCTGGTCGGTGTCGCGGTGGGGCGGTACCGCATTACTGGGAATGGCCGCAATCAACGCCTGGGTGTAGGCGTCTTGGGGGGTCTCCAGCACCGAGCGGGCGTCGCCCAGTTCGACGATTTTACCGTGGCGCATCACGCAAACGCGGCTGGCAATCTCGGCCACCACGCCAAAATCGTGCGTGATGAACATGACGGCCATGCCGCGCCGCTGCTGCAGGTCGCGAATCAGCGCCAGAATCTGCGCCTGGGTGGTGACATCCAGCGCCGTGGTGGGCTCATCGGCAATCAGCAGCGTGGGCTCCAGCGCCAGCGCCATGGCGATCATCACCCGCTGGCGCTGGCCGCCGGAAAGCTCGAACGGGTAGGCGCGAATGGCTTTCTCCGGCTGCGGAATACCGACTTCGATGAGCAGTTCCAGTGCGCGGGCCTGGCGCTCCTTGGGGGTAAGCTGACCGTGGGCTTCGAATACTTCGGCAATCTGTGCGCCGACGCGCATCAGCGGGTTCAGGGCGGTCATCGGCTCTTGGAAAATCATGCCGATTTTCAACCCGCGCAGGGTGCGGTGCTGCTTTTCCGTCATAGCGAGCAGATCCTGCCCTTCGAACAGTACCTCGCCCTGGGTGGCATTCACGCCTTTGGGCAGCAGGCCCATGATGGCGTTCGCCGCCATCGACTTGCCGGAGCCCGATTCACCCACCACGCACATGATTTCACCGCGCATGACCTCGTAGCTCACGCCCTCGACCGCGAGTGCACGGTCGGCCCCTTTCGGGAGGGCAATGCTCAGTTCGCGAATGCTAAGGACCGTTTCTGTAGTGACATCCGTCATGGCGAGCTCCTAGCGTTCGCGGGAAAGTTTCGGGTTAAGGGCGTCGTCGAGTCCTTCGCCCACCAGGTTGAGCGCGAGCACCGTCAGGAGGATGGCCAAACCAGGGAAGAAGCTTAGCCACCACGCCTGACGAATGACCGTTCGCGCCGCCCCAATCATGTAGCCCCAGGACATCACGTTGGGATCGCCCAAACCGAGAAATGACAGCGCCGACTCCAGCAGGATCGCGGTGGCCACCATCAGCGAGGCAAGCACGATAATCGGCGATAACGTGTTGGGCAGAATCTGGCGCAGAATGATCGTGCTATTGGATTGGCCCACCAAGCGGGCGGCTTCGACATACTCGCGGTTGCGCAGCGACATGAACTCCGCGCGCACCAAACGCGCCACCGGCGGCCAGCTGACAATCGCAATCGCCAGGACGATCGAGGTGACGCTGGGCTGCATGATCGCCACCAGCACGATGGCCAGCGCAAAGTTGGGAATCGTCTGGAAGAACTCGGTAAAGCGCATCAGCGCGTCGTCGACCAAGCCCCCGTAGTAACCGGCAATGGCCCCAAGCGGCACGCCAATCAATAAAGCAACGCAGGTGGATACCAGCCCGATCAATAGCGAGACCCACGCGCCGTGCATCAGGCCCGCCGCCACGTTACGGCCCATGGTGTCGGTGCCCAGCAAAAAGCCCTCCTGGGAGAACGGCGGCAAAAAAGGCCGCTGCACCATGCGCCAGGGCGATTCAGGAAACAGCACGGGGGCCAGCACCGCCATGGCAATCATCAGCAGCAGAATGACCAGCCCCACGAGGGCCCCACGGTTCTGCGCAAAGCGTGCGAAAAGGCTCATGACGCCCCCTTGATACGCGGATCGGCCAGGCGATACACCACGTCGGTGATGATGTTGAAGACGATGACCAGCGCCGCCGAGAAGAAGAAAATGCCCAGTAGCAGGTTGTAGTCCCGCTGCTGCAGCGCTTCGAACATCAGGCGGCCGATACCAGGCCAGGCAAACACGGTTTCGGTCAGGATCGCCCCGCCCACCATTTGCCCGGCCTGCAGGCCCGCCAGCGTGATGATGGGAAGCAGAGCGTTGCGCAGCACGTGGCGGCGCTGAATGACCCCCGGCTTGAGCCCTTTGGCCCGCGCCGTTTTGACATAATCCTGCTGAGCGGCATCCAGCATGGAGGTGCGCGTCATGCGGGTATAAATCGCCATAAAAAATAGCGCCAGCGTAGTGGCGGGGAGCACCAAGTGCTTAGCCACATCGAGCACCAGCGCAAACCCTGTGTGGCCCGCGCCCACGGTATACAGCCCGTAGGCGGGCAGCCAGCCCAGGTAAACCGAGAACACCACCACCGACATCAGCGCCACCCAAAACAGCGGCGTGGCGTAGAACACCAGCGCTAACGCCATGATCAGCGAGCCGGACGGTTTCTTGACACGGGCGGCCGCCATGGAGCCGGCCACGATGCCCAACACCAGCGAGAGTACGAAGGCGGTGCCGGTCAGCAGCAAGGTGGCAGGTAAGCGATCCATGATCAGATCGAACACCGGCACGCCCAGCCGATAGGAGTAGCCGAAATCGAGCATTGCGATATCTGACACATAGCGCCACAGCTGCACGTACATCGGCTGGG